>JACXTT010005084.1_pt1 | contig 19238 bp, 25 predicted proteins | sample 9270951 | NCBI WGS metagenome assembly JACXTT01 (sample SAMN15532306, study PRJNA645909) | rock metagenome | isolation source: weathered quartz diorite | place: Puerto Rico | collected 2017-06-21 | reverse complement strand
CGGACAAAAGAAAAGGGGAAGGCGAACCCAACGCGTTACTGGTCCAGTGTTTAAAGCGTTTCCCTGGCGTACCAGGGCCGCGGGAATATGCCGGTGGTGGGGACTCTACAGAGCTGTGCGAAGTCCTGCACCGTCGGGACATACCCTTTGAGCGTGTCCTCGATGCGGGCTATGGCGAGATCCATAGGACGTCTCTTTCAGTGAAACAACTGAAGTGGCGGCACTATACCGAGTTTTCAGAGAGCAGGCAAGCTCACGCTTCTCGGTGGACGCGTGTCACCCGAGGACCGATCTGGCAGAGGATTTCGTAGCTGATGGTGTTCTGCCAGGCCGCCAGGTCATCCGCGGTGATCGTGGCCGAGCCCTGCCGTCCCAGCAATACGGCATCGTCTCCGGGTCGAACCGCCTGGTGGTCCGTCACGTCCACGATCGTGAGGTCCATACAGACGCGTCCGACCACCGGGGCCGGCCGGCCTCCGATGAGCACGCGGCCTTTGTTGGAAAAGGCGCGGCTGTAGCCGTCTGCGTAGCCGACCGGCAGGACGGCCAGGGTCGACGGACGCGGGGCGATGAACGTCCCGCCGTAACTGACCGGCTGGCCTTTGGCCACCCGCTTGACCTGGATGACACGGGTCTTCCAGGTCAGGACTGGGCGGAGATCAACGGAAGGCGTCGGTCCTGAGGAATAGCCGTATAGCATGAGGCCGGGGCGCACGAGGTCAAAATAGCTGGATGGATATTTCAGTATTGCCGCGCTGTTGGCGATATGCGCGGTGGGGACTTTCAGCCCCGCCGTCCGGATCGCATCGAGGAACGACCGGAATCGGGCCAGCTGTTCTTCGGCCGGTCCGCCGTCCGGTTCATCGGCCGAGGCCAGGTGGCTCATCACCCCTTCGAGTTGAAGATTGGGTGGCCAGCCTGATTTGAGCACGGTGAGGGCTTCCTCGGGACCGAGCCCGAGGCGGCTCATGCCGGTGTCCACCTTGAGATGGACGCACAGAGGGACGGTTCGAGGGTCGGCGAGCTTGGCCGCCGTGGCAATGGCGTCGCGCGAGGGGAGAACCGGGGTGAGAGCGGATTGCTGCACCGTCGGGATGTCGTAGACGCCGCCCATCACCAGGATCGGCGCGGTAACGCCGGCGCTCCGGAGCGCGAGACCCTCCTCCATTGTCGCGACGCCCAGTTGGCGCGCGCCTGCGGCTAGAAGGGTCTGTGAAACGGGACCTGCCCCGTGACCATAGGCGTTCGCTTTCACGACGGCCAGAACGGCGGCCGTGCCGACGCGTCGCATGACTTCCTGGAGATTGTGGCGGAGGGCGGGAAGAGAAATCTCGACGACGGTAGGGTTCAAATTTCGGTGATCTCCGTCTCCTTTTTCTTGGCCATCTCATCCACTTTCAGGATATAGGCGTCCGTCAGCTTCTGGACCTCATCATGGGACTTTTTGGCCTCGTCCTCGGTCATATGCGCGGCCTTCTGGGCCTTCTTGATTTCCTCAAGCACGTCCCGCCGGATGTTGCGGATGTGGACCCGGACCTCTTCGGCGATCTTCTTGGCCAGCTTCACTAAGTCCTTGCGGCGGTCTTCGGTCAACGGCGGGATCGGCAGGCGGATCAGCTTCCCGTCGTTCGCGGGAGTCAAGCCGAGGTCGGACGCCAGAATCGCTTTTTCGATGTCTTTGATGATCTGGGGATCGAACGGCTGGACGGTGATGAGCCGGTTCTCGGGCACCGCGAGCGTCGCAACCTGTTTGATGGGCGTGGGCGTACCGTAATACTCGACCTTAACGTGGTCCAGCAGCCCCAGCGAGGCCCGTCCCGTGCGGGTCGTGGCCATCTCACGGCGCAAATGTTCGAGCTGGCCTTCCATCTTGTCCGTAGCTTTCTTCTTGAGCGCGGCTTGCATGCGTCACCCGTGAAAGTCAGGCCCGGCCCGCTTCGTCCTTGACCAGCGTGCCGAGTTCTTCCCCTTGGACGATCCGCTTGATGTTGCCCTTCTCCTTGACGTTGAAGACGATGATCGGCAGGTTGTGGTCCATGCACAGCGAAATGGCGGTCGAGTCCATGACCTTGAGGCGCTTGTCGATGACGGTCAGGAAGGACAGCCGATCGAATTTCACGGCCTTGGGGTTCTTCATGGGATCGTCGTCGTAGATACCCGAGACCTTGGTGCCCTTCAGGATGACCTCGGCCCCGATTTCCATGGCGCGCAGCGCGGCGGCGGTGTCGGTTGAGAAGTACGGATTGCCTGTGCCGGCCGCGAAGATGACCACGCGCTTCTTTTCCAGATGGCGGATCGCCCGTCGGCGGATGTAGCCCTCGGCCAGTTGGCGCATGTCGATGGCGGACTGGACGCGGGTGACGGCGCCCAGTTTTTCCAGCGCGTTCTGGAGAGCGAGCGCGTTGAGCATGGTGGCCAGCATTCCCATGTAGTCAGCCGAGGCCCGCTCCATGCCGCCGTTGGCCGCGTCGATGCCGCGGAAGATGTTTCCGCCGCCGATCACAACGGCGACTTCCACCCCCATGGCGGCCACCTCCGCGACTTCCGAGGCGATGTAGTGGATCATCCGGGCGTCAAGGCCGAAGGGTTGCTCGCCGGCGAGAACTTCTCCGCTGATCTTCAGGAGGATGCGCTTATACGCCGCGAGGCTCATTCCTCTTCGCCAAGCTGGTATCGGATGAACCGCCTGACGGTGATGTTTTCCCCGATCTTCGCGATCTTCTGCGTGAACAGGTCGGCGATCTTCACGTTGGGGTCCTTGATGAACGGCTGCTCCATCAGGCAGTTGTCCTGATAGAATTTTTCCAGCTTGCCCGTGGCGATCTTTTCCCAGGCGGCTTGGGGCTTGCCCATTTCCTTCGCCTGCCCGCGGTAGATATCCACTTCTTTGTCGATGACGTTTTGAGGGACATCCTCGCGATGGACGTAGACCGGCTTGGCGGCCGCGATCTGAAGGTTTAAGTCGCGGACCAACGCCTGGAATTCGTCGTTCCGGGCGACAAAATCGGTTTCGCAATTGACCTCGATCAAGACGCCGACCTTGCTGCCGGGATGGATGTAGGAAGCGATGACGCCTTCGTTCGTAACACGGCCGGCTTTCTTGCCGGCTGCCGCGAGACCTTTTTGCCGCAGCCAGTCGATGGCCTTGCCGATATCGTCCCCGTTTTCAACCAGGGCCTGCTTGCAGTCCATGATGCCCGCGCCGGTCTTCTGCCGAAGTTCCTTCACGAGCGTACTGTCTCCTGCCATAGTGCTCCGATTCCGTAACTCTTTCTATTCGCTTCGGTACGCGCTCAGACTCCGGCTCCGGCGGCCTGCACGGTCCGCATCTCGGTCGGCGTCAACGGCGCCGGCTTCTCGTCCTCCGCGCGCTGCGCGCGCAGATGGAGGCCCTCGATCACGGCATCGGCGATTTTGGATGTGAGCAGTCTGACGGAGCGGATCGCGTCGTCATTGCCGGGAATGAGATATTCGATCCCGTCGGGATCGCAATTGGTGTCGACGACGGCGACGATGGGAACGCCCAGCCGGTGCGCTTCCATGATGGCGATGCGCTCGCCCCGCGTATCGGCCACGTAGATGCAACCGGGGAGGCCGTGCATGCCCTTGATGCCGCCCAGGCTCTCTTCAAGGCGCAGGCGTTCTTTCTCCAGTTGCGCGACTTCTTTCTTGGGAAGGCGCTCGTACGTGCCGTCGGCCGATGCGGCCTCAATCTTGCGCAGTTTATCGATGCTCTTTCGGATGGTATTGAAATTCGTCAGCATCCCGCCCAGCCAGCGCCGTGAGACAAAAAACATCTGGCACCGTTTGGCCTCTTCTTCGACGATGTCGCTGCTCTGCCGCTTGGTGCCGACGAACAAAACGGATTCCCCCTGGGCGACGGTCTGCCGCACGAAGTCATAGGCGGCGTCGAAGCGGGCGAGGGTCTGCTGCAGATCGATGATGTAAATCCCGTTTCGCTCTCCGAAGATGTAGCGTTTCATCTTCGGATTCCATCGGTTGGTCTGGTGGCCGAAGTGCACGCCGGCCTCCAGCAGGTCCTTGATCGTGATCGCTCCCATGAACCGTCACCCCCTTTCCCTTCGCCGGCGCCACCCGCGTCCGTCTTGAGGACGTGGCGGGAGGATTTCTCAGGTCCTTACGGCGTCGACATCTCGTCCGCCAAGGCGGACGTGCAGAGATTGTGAATAATTCCCGCCGCTTCCGCGCAGCGGGCTGTCCGGCCGGTATGGCGACCGCCCAAACTTTTGAAAACTAACACGTCACCGGTGGATTCTTCAAGCTAAAAAGATTGTTGTCACGACCGGTACGAGGCGTTGATTTTGATGTAGTCCATCGTGAGATCCGTCGTCCAGACGATGGCGTTGGCCCGTCCCATCCCCAGATCGACCGTGACAACGAATTCCCGAGACTTCATGACCGCGTTCGCTTGTTCTTCGGCACCCGGTCCGAGTCCCAGCCCGTGGCGGACGATCTGGACGGGGCCGACCATGATCGCGATGCGGTCTTCAGTGATCCGGGCTCCGGATCGCCCCAGCGCCGCCATAATGCGTCCCCAGTTGGCATCTTCACCGAACCATGCAGTCTTCACCAGGCTTGACGTGGCGATGGTGACGGCTGCGCGGAGGGCGTCGGCTGGGGTCCGGGCTCCCTTCACGCGCAGCTCCACGAATTTGGTCGCCCCTTCGCCGTCCCACGCAACCTTCTTAGCTAAGTCGAGGCAGACATGGTCCAGAAGCGCCTGGAAGCGGTGCGCGTCGGCGCTGCCTGACTTGAACGGCCGGTTGCCGGCCATGCCGTTGGCCATACACAGCACCATGTCGTTCGTGCTGGTGTCGCCGTCCACCGGGATGCGATTGAACGACCGTTCCGTGGCCTGCCGGAGCCCGCGTTGCAGAACCGCGCGTGGAACCTGCGCGTCGGTGGCCAGGTAGGCGAGCATCGTGGCCATGTTCGGATGGATCATGCCGGATCCTTTGGCAATCCCGCCCACCGTGACCGTGCGTCCTCCGATTGAGTCGGAGACGGCGGCGGTTTTGACGGTGGTATCGGTCGTCATGATGGCACGCGCGGCGTCCTCTCCGCCGTGGCGGTGGAGGCGGGCGGCGAGCAACGGGATGGCCGCCTCGATTTTCTCCATGGGAAGAGGTTTCCCGATCACGCCGGTCGAACCGACGTAGACGTCCTCTCGCGGCACGCCTAAAGCGCTGGCGGTCAGTGCCGCCATGGTCACGGCGTCGTCGTATCCGCGGCGGCCCGTGCAGGCATTGGCGTTCCCGCTGTTAACGATGATGGCTCGGCCCTTCCCGCGGCGCAGCCGCTGGCGATCCCAAACGAGTGGAGGGGCCACAACCTTATTGGTGGTGAAGACTCCCGCCACCGTCGCGCCCCGTTCGGAAACAATCAGGGCGAGGTCGAGCGCCTCGCCCTTTTTGATACCGGCGGCCATCCCGGCGGCCAAGACCCCGGTCACGGCCGTAATGCCTCCTGTGACGACTTTCATTTTGTTGTTCCGTGTCTCGGTTTGAATCGAACGCGCGGCTCAGGGAAAAAGGCCGGCATCCTGCAGTCCGGGCTTTTCGTCCCCCCCCTGCATAAGATTGAACCCTTGAACTGCTTGGCCGGCCGCTCCTTTGACCAAGTTATCCAAGGCGGCCATGAGGATGGCCGTCCCGGTGCGAGGATCGGCGAAGGCGGACACTTCGCAGAGGTTGGCCCCGCGCGTGTGGCTGGGGTTCGGAGATTGGCCCGGGTCCAGCACGCAGACAAAGGGCTCTCCTTTGTAGAACTCCCGGTAGAGTGCGGTCAGTTGCTCCGACGTTCTGGCCTGCTTGAGCCGCACGTAGGCCGTGCTGAGAATGCCCCGGGTCATGGGCACGAGGTGAGGCGTGAACGTCACCGTGCAACCGAGTTCCTGCTCGATCTCCGGGATGTGCCGGTGCACGCCCAGCTTGTAGGCTTCCACGGATTCATTCGCCTCGGGGAAATGGTAGGACAAAGCCGGGCTCCGCCCGGCGCCGGAGATGCCCGACTTCGCGTCGATGATGACCCGGTCGTCCAACAGCCGGTGTTTCGCCAGTGGCGCCAGCGAGAGAACCGCGGCGGTCGGATAGCATCCCGGCGAGGCGACCAGCGAGGCCGAACGGATTGTGTCCCGATGCAGCTCGGGCAAGCCGTAGACGGCCGTCCGAAGAAGATCCGGGCAGGGATGGGCGGTCTGGTACCAGGTTTCGTAAGCCCGCACGTCCTTGAGACGGAAGTCGGCGCTTAAATCGATGACTTTCCGGCCGGCCTTGAGAAACGTCTGCGCGGGCCCCGCCGATTTCGTGTGGGGGAGAGCCAGGAAAATGACCTCGGCTCGAGCGGCCACCCGTTGCGGGTCCAAGGATTCGCAGAGCAGTTCCGGCCCCCTCAGGTTGGGGAAGAGCGCGTGGACCGGTTTTCCGGAAGATTGCTCCGAGGTCACAGCCGCGACCTTGGCCTTGGGATGGCGAAACAACAGACGCAGGAGTTCTCCCCCGACGTAGCCGCTCGCACCGACTACTGCAACCGATGTCATCAACAGACTCCAATAAAAAAGGGAAGGCCGAGGGGCCTTCCCTTCCAAAAGGGTCGCAGCCCCGTTTACCGCTTCGAGAACTGGAAGCGCTTACGGGCACCCTTCTGCCCGTATTTCTTCCGTTCCTTCGTCCGAGAGTCCCGGGTGAGCAGGCCTTCCTTTTTCAGGACGGGCCGCAACGCGGGATCCATCGTCACCAACGCTCTGGATACGGCATGACGCAACGCGCCGGCCTGGCCGGTATTGCCGCCGCCTTCGATCGTCGCCGTCACGTCCAGTTTGCCCTGCAGGTTGGCGAGCTCGATCGGATAGGTAACCGTCGTGCGATGAGTCGCCCGAGGGAAGTAGGACTCGATGGGACGGTCGTTGACGGTGAACTTGCCGGAGCCGGTTTGGATCCAGGCCCGGCAGATGGCGCGCTTGCGTTTTCCCGTGGCGTTCGTCGCGTCTTTCATGGACATAGGCGCACAATCTCCTGTTCAGAAGTCAGAGCGGCAACGCTTCGGGCTGCTGGGCTTGATGCGGATGCGTCGGGCCCGCATAGACGTTCAGTTTTCGTGCCATCTGTTTGCCGAGTGTGGTTTTAGGCAGCATCCCTTTGATGGCCCGTTCGACGACTGCGGATGGCCTACGCGCCAGCACATCCTTGACCGTCTCCGATTTCAAACCGCCCGGGTAGCCCGAATGCCGATAATACGTTTTCTTCCGGACTTTATCGCCGGTCAAGTGAATCTTCTCGGCATTCACGACGATCACGTGGTCGCCCGTATCCACGTGGGGAGTAAAGACCGGCTTGTGCTTGCCTCGCAGGACGATGGCGATTTGCGTAGCCAGCCGGCCCAGTGTCTTGCCATCGGCATCGACAACATACCACTTTCGCTTGATGTCCGCTTCCTTGGCGGAATAGGTTCTTGCCATGATGCGTACGCTCCTCAGTACTAGGCGGTGCCCCCGAACTCCTTCGAGCCCAGCATCTTCAGCCACGGATCGACGTTTTCGGGCGACAACCGGTCCAGCACGTCCTGCGCGGCGTAAATCGGACTGCTGGTCCGCAAAGCCAGGGCGATGGCGTCGCTCGGTCTGGAATCCACGGTCAATTCGGACTGCTTGCTGCTCAGATAAATCGAGGCATAGTAAGTGTTGTTCTTGACGTCCGTGACGACGACCTTCGAAATTTTCAGGCCCAGTTGTTCGGTCAGATTCCTGATCAAGTCATGGCTGAGCGGCCGTGGAGGAATGACCCCTTCCATGGCCAGCCGGATGGCCGTGCCCTCCGCCACTCCCACCCAGATCGGGAGGGTGTTGGCTTTGCTCTCATCCTGCAGGATCACAACCTGGCTGTCCGAATTGGGGATCGCGTCAGGCATGACTCCTTGCACCGTTAATTTGACCACACCGTTCTCCGTCATCGTGGCGATTGAGGCTGATCGCGAACGCTGTTGCCGAGAGAGACGGAAGAGCCGTCACGCGTCGAACTTGCCGAAGTCCTCGGGCTTGAGATTCTCCAGCCAGCGGTCCATCTCTTCGTTGCTGTGCTTGCGAATGACATCGTCGTTGACAAAGACAGGGGCCTTTGCCCGCAGGGCCAGCGCAATCGCGTCGCTGGGCCTGGCGTCGATCGAGTACTCCGAATCTTCATAAAGGAGATGGACTCTCGCATAATAGGTGTTTTCTTTAAGATCGGTGACCACCACGCTGATGACTTTGGCGTCCGCGGTATCCAGGACGGTTTTCATGAGGTCATGGGTCATCGGTCTAGGAGTCGTGATCCCCTCCATGGCGAAACTGATGGCGCTGGCCTCCGGCTTGCCCACCCAGATGGGAAGCATCTCGGTGTTGCTGTCATCCCGCAAAATGATGATGTAAGCATTGGTATAGGGGTCGAACATCAACCCCCGGACGTGCATCTGGGTCAGCATTCAGCACCTAAAAACTGTTCTTTACCTACCACTTTCGCCGCCGCGTTGTCAAATGGACGGGCAGGGTTCGAGGCCTGTTCACGTAGCTTGCTGTTCCGGTTTTGGCAGTTTGAGGAAGGCAAGCATCTGCTCTCTAACCAGGGCCCGTCCGCTTTCCTCGCCGAGGTTCACGCGGTATTCGTTGATGACCATCACCCGCATCTTTACCCACTCGGCCCAGCAGGGCGCGCAGATGTTGGCCTTCACTTGGGGCTCGAGTTTGCCCAGGAACAGCGGCTCAGTGAGGGCTTCTCCCTGGTTGCCGCAACGGACGCATTGGATCTGTGCCATGACGGGGTTCTCCTTTTCTCTCATTCCCGCGCGAGGCGGATTCTAGCACAGCCTTGCTTCCGAAAGGAACCGCCGCTGGCGCACCTGCCTTGACGGCTCTCGGGCGTCATGTTAGAAACGCGGGACCAGTCACGCGAGCCCGGGTGGCGAAATGGCAGACGCAGCGGACTCAAAATCCGCCGGTGGCGACACCATGGGAGTTCGACCCTCCCCCCGGGCACCACTCCGAGCTTGCTGGACCGGGCATTTCAATCAGATATGCCCGCAGATATGCCCGGATATGCAATGCCTCCAGTAATCTTGTGGCCCCCTAGAATCCTCCGATTTTCCGGCCGCACTACCCTCTTGACAGAGGGTAAAGCCTGCGCTATAGTGCCGCCACCTTTCGCCTGAATAAGGGTAATGCCTCAGGAGAAAGTGGCGGCGTACAGGCGCCGTCGGTCATCATATATACTCCGGAGGGGAGGTGAATCATTATGAGCAAGTTCCTAGCAGTCGGTGCATTTGCCCTTTTCTCCCTCATGGTCGCAGGAACGGCGTTGGCCCAACAGAACCAAGTAGTAGGGGATGGCTATACTGACGGCGGTACTGGCAAGATCGGTACCGGACCAGCAGGCGGTGCGGATGACGCCTTCATGCGGCAACTGCTCTCAAAGCCTGAAACCATCTACGGTCGGCTCTGGGGCAAGGATCTCCCTGGGGGGAAAGTCTACGTCGAGACCGGTGGCGGGGCGCTTGTCACGGTTCGTTTGAACGAGAAGTCCAATATGGACAATTTCAAGGCAGCCGGGATCGGTAATGACGTGGAAATCCAGGCCTACCGGAACATGAAGAGACTTGGACAGGGAGCGTTTGCTGCTGACATCCCGGATGGCGACGCTTTCGGGCTCGACGTCGCCGTCATACGCGAGGCCGTGAATCCGTCCGCTTTGGTTCCCCAAGCGGGCTACCAACCTGACACGGATCGTGGGATCAATGCGTCGAGCAGCTCTACCTTGGGTGGTGTCGGCGGACAGTGCTTCCAATGTTATGAGGGCGCGCCGTCGGACTACGGCAAGTAAGCGCGATTCGGATTCACTCGGTGTGGCGACGCGCGTACACACCGGGTGAATGGTAGTTCAAATCGGGCGGTGGCCGACAGGCCACCGCCCTATTTCTTTTTCCGAGGTTTCCTCGCGATCCGGCCGGTTTCGTTTCGGAACCCCTTCGACCACCAGCGTGACCTCGCCCTTCGGCGGGTGGCCCTGGACTTGCGCCAGCAACTCGTCCAGCGTCCCGCGATGAAATTCCTCGAATCGCTTCGTCAATTCGCGCGCCAGCACGGCGCGGCGATTGCCAAGGACGGAACGAAGAGACGCCAGGAGTTTTCCAATGCGGTGGGGGCTTTCGAACAGGATCAGTGCAGCAGGGTCTTCCCGAAAATTTTCGATGCGTTTCGATCGGGGGCCGTCCTTACGCGGCAGGAACCCTTCGAACCGGAACGCATCGGTGGGCAGGCCGGAAGCCGCGAGCGCTGCGAGTACTGCCGAAGGGCCCGGCACCGGCACGACCCGGATGCCCGCCTCAATTGACCGGGTGATCAAAAAATATCCGGGATCGGAAATGACCGGGGTACCCGCATCGGAGACGAGCGCAACATCGGTGCCCGACCGCAGCCGTGCCAGTAATATCGCCGTTTTCTCTTCTTTGTTGAAATCGTGGTAGCTGGTCAAGGGGGTGGTAATGCCGAAGTGTGTACAGAGTTGCTTCGTGTGGCGGGTATCTTCGGCCGCGATGATGCCGGCTTCCTTCAGCACACGCACGGCGCGGATGGTGATGTCTTCCAGATTCCCGATCGGGGTGCTGACGATATAGAGGGTGCCGGCTTCAGGATTGTTCATGGGGCGCATCCTAACTTAATTGGGGCGCCGCATTAAAGTGGCAGGCGGCTGGCTGTGACTTTTTCGTGCCGTGGCGATGTGCTAAGATGCCGCCCTGACCACAATGGAGTATTCGTTTTGTCCCAAGTGCGGGGTCGCCTTGGCGCATCGTTCGATCAAGGCCGGCGAGCCGGACAGGTTGGTGTGTACCGGCTGCGGATTCATTTTTTTCATCGACCCTAAGGTTGCCGTCGGGACGATTGTCTCCACTTCCGATGGTGTTGTTCTCATCAAACGGGGAATTGAGCCGGCTTATGGAAAGTGGGTTTTCCCTGGCGGGTTTGTGGATCGGGGCGAGCGCGTTGAGGATGCGGCGATACGGGAGACGCGAGAAGAAGCCTGCCTTGATGTCCGTCTGACCGGACTGCTGAACGTCTATTCCTATACCGAGTATCCCGTCATCATCATTGTGTACACCGCCGAGGTGATCGGCGGCCGGCTCGCGGCCGGCGACGAGACGCTGGAAGCTCGGTGCTATCAGACGGCGGCGATCCCTTGGCCTGACTTGGCCTTCCCGAGCACGGCGGAAGCGCTGCGAGACTTTCTTAAAACCCCATTGAAACGGTAGGCCAACGGCATGATTTTGAAAGGTCGGGTCGCGCTCGTCACCGGTGGCGGAACAGGGATCGGGTTGACGATTGCGCTGGCATTTCTTCGCGAAGGTGCGCAAGTGGCCATCGGATCGCGCAACGCCGCGCACTTACGGGCTGGCGAAGAGGCGGCGCGGGCAGTGGGCCATGCCGTGCTGACTGTCCGTATGGATGTGACGGATGCGGCCACGGTCCGTGCCGCGGTCGAGGAAGTGGTCAATCGCCACGGCCGGCTCGATATCCTTGTGAACAACGCCGGGGTTTCCGGCCAGACCCCCATGGCCGATCCGGACGACGCGCGCTGGCATGCGATCTTGAACACGAACCTGACGGGTGTGTATCTATGCGCCAAACAGGCCCTTCGGCATATCAGGGATGGCGAACATGGCCGGATCATCAATCTTTCGTCGGTGCTGGGACGATTCGGCGTTCCAGGATATGCTGCCTATTGCGCCGCCAAGCACGGGATCATCGGGTTCACGAAGGCATTGGCGCTCGAAGTCGCCGCGCGCGGGATCACGGTGAACGCGATCTGTCCCACGTGGGTGGACACGGCCATGGCGCGACAGGGCATTGCCGAGACAGCCGCTACGCTGGGCGTCACCGTTGAGGAATTCCGCCGTCAGGCTATCCAGGGAGTGCCCATTCAACGCATGGTGGAAGCATCGGAGGTCGCCGACCTGGCCGTCTTCTTAGCCTCTCCGCAAGCCGCGGGCATTACCGGTCAGGCGGTGAACATCTGCGGAGGAGCGACCGCCGGGTCAGGAAGCTGATGTCTGTTTGCTTGACTCCCCCGGGACCCGCTCTCTATAATGCCGCACAAGGGAATACGGTCCTCTCAGAATAAAATTCCCTCGAAATTCAGCGGACTTGTGGCGACATGAACGTTCTCTTCTTCGAGGTCACCCTCCTTCTTTATTTCTTGGGCACCACTCTGTTTTTGATCCAACTGGCCGGACGGTGGGAGAAAGGCGCGCAGTCTTCGTTCGCCGTGGCCGGGATCGGGTTTTTCTTCCACACGCTCGCGCTGGTCTCACGGATGATCGAAGGGGGACATATCCCACTGACGTCGATGCACGAAGCGCTCTCCTTCTTTTCATGGGCGCTGGTCTTGGTGTTTCTGGTCGTCGAACTCCGCTACCGTATTCATATCCTGGGTTCATTCATCTTGCCCCTGGCCTTCATCTCCTTGATTTCGGCCGCCGCCCTGCCCAAGGAAATCAGAGCGCTGGAGCCGATCTTCCGCAACGTGTGGATGCACGTCACGTTGTCCCTGCTAGGCACCGTCGCGTTTGCGGTCGCCTTCATCGCAGGATTGATGTATCTGATCCAAGAGCACATGCTCAAATCGAAACATCTGGACGGCCTGTATCGCAAACTGCCGGCGCTGGACTTCCTCGACGAACTCAACGGCACGGCCATTTCCCTGGGGTTCCCGCTGCTCACTCTCGGGATCATCACCGGCGCGCTGTTCGCGGAGTTCGCGCGCGGGTCGTTTTTGAACTGGAACGCCGAACAGATCGGCGCGCTGGGAACCTGGCTCTTTTACCTGATCGTCTTGTTGGGCCGCGTCACGGTCGGCTGGCGCGCGAAAAAGGCCGCCTACCTGACGGTCGTCGGCTTTGCGGGCGTGGTCTTTACCCTAGTGGGCGTGATTCTGAAAGGGCAGCATCCCTTTGCGTAAGCCATGAATATCATCGCGGTCGGATTGAACCATCGTACTGCGCCGGTCGAGTTGCGCGAGCGGCTTGCGGTGCCGGAGGCCCGCTTGCCCGATGCATTGGCGCGGCTGAAACGGTGGCCGGGAATCGACGAAGGGATCATCCTCTCCACCTGTAACCGCGTTGAGCTGTATGCCGTGGTCAAGGATACGGAACTTGGTCTGGAGTCCCTGGGCGAGTACATGGTGACGATCGCCGCCGACGTCAGCCCCGAGCAGGTTCAGCCGCACCTGTACCGGCTGGAGGGGGCCGAGGCCGTCAGGCATCTCTTTCGGGTCGCGGCCAGCCTGGATTCCATGGTCATCGGCGAGCCGCAGATCCTCGGTCAGGTCAAGGAGGCGTTCGAAGCCGCGCTGGCCAGGAAGTCCACCGGCGTGGTGCTCAACAAGATGGTCAAGAAGGCGATCTCGGTGGGTAAGCTGGTGCGGACCGCAACCGGGATCGCCGAGCACGCCGTGTCGGTCAGTTATGCGGCGGTCGAACTGGCGAAGAAGATCTTCCAAAACCTGGCGGAAAAGACGGTCTTGCTGGTCGGCGCCGGCGAGATGGGGAAGCTGGCCGCGCGGCACCTTATCAATGCGGGTGTGCGGCATGTGATGATCACCAACCGGAACTACGATCGGACGCTGGATGTCGCCAAGCGGTTCAATGCCTTGCCGGTCCCCTTCAATGAATTCCATCATGAGATGGCGGGGGCCGACATCGTCGTCTGCGCGACGGCCGCCGACTCGTTCGTGATCAGTCCTGAAGACGTCCAGCAGGCGCTTCGCTCCCGCCGAAACCGCCCTATGTTTCTGATCGACATCTCCGACCCGCGCAATATCGATCCGGCGGTCGGGGCGCTCGATAACGCGTATCTCTACAACATCGACGATCTCCAGGGGCACGTCGACATGAACGTGGAGCAGCGGCTCCGGGAGGCCTTGAAGGCCGAAGATATCGTCAGGGCGGAGGTCCCGTCCGTCGTCATGTGGCTGAAGTCTCTGGAGGTCGTGCCGACGATCGTGGCGTTGCGGCGCAAGGCCGATGAGATCCAGCGCGCCGAAAGCGAGCGGATTCTGGCGAAACTGAGGGAACTGTCGCCCCGGCAGCGCGAACTGGTGGAGGAACTGGCCGCTGCGATCACGAACAAGCTGCTGCACAGCCCGCTCATCGCGCTGAAGGCCGAAGCGGATTCCCCGAACGGGTCGCTCTTCGCGGAAACCGCACAACGATTGTTCGATCTTGAGAAAGAGCTGGACCGCCTTTCCAGGGAATCATCTTCCGGGCAGGAGCGGGGATGAGTCCGGCGGCAGGCCCCCAGGTCTTTACCTGCCCGCGCTGCAAGGAGACTTACTGGGGCGGGGCGGGCGAGCAGCTGCCCGATTGCCCGCGCTGTGGGTACGATTACCGCAAACGGGAGGGGTTCAGGATCGATCTGTTGTTTCTGATGATTTTGATCATCGCGATGTTTGGGTTTCTCCTGCTCACGTCAACCTATAAGAGCGGGAACGCGGGGTCCTCGATGCCGCAGGCCGTTCCGGGGGATATCCCTGAGAAGCTGCCGGGGCGGTAGGGAAGGGTTTGGATTAGGATATGGCCCAAGCGGTCCGCGAACTGGTCATCGGCACGCGCGGGAGCAAGCTTGCCCTGTGGCAAGCCGAGTGGGTGCATGCGCGTCTGCGCCAACTGGAGCCGGGCCTGTCGGTCTCGCTCAAGCGGATCAAAACGACCGGCGACAAGATTCTCGATACGCCGCTGGCGACCATCGGCGGCAAAGGCCTGTTCGTCAAGGAAATCGAGGATGCGCTCCTGCGAGGAGAGATTGATCTGGCCGTGCACAGCATGAAAGACGTGCCCACGCATTTGCCTGAAGGATTGGAGATTTTGTCCATTCCCGCACGGGAAGACCCGCGGGACGTGCTCATCAGCCGGGACGGGGTGACGCTCGATCGGCTGGCGGCGGGAGCACGCATCGGGACCAGCAGCTTGCGGCGGCAGGCGCAACTCCTGAATGTCCGCCCTGATCTGTCCATCCAGATCCTGCGCGGCAATTTGGATACGAGGCTCCGCAAGCTTGAGGCGGGGGAATACGACGGGATCATTCTGGCCGCTGCGGGTATTCGCCGGCTCGGTTGGACGGATCGGGTCACGGAGTATCTTTCGCCCGAGGTCTGCCTGCCGGCCATTGGCCAGGGCGCATTGGCTCTCGAAGGCCGAGCGGACGATGCCTTCGTGCGGGATGCGGTCGCACGTCTGGATCATCGGCCGACCCGGATGGCTGTCACGGCCGAGCGCGCGCTTCTCGAACGGCTGGAGGGCGGGTGCCAGGTGCCCATCGCAGCGCATGCCACGATCGAAGGCGACCGGCTTACGATGAGCGCGCTGGTGGCCGGAGTCAACGGGCGTCGTCTGGTGCGCGATTCGGTCCAGGGCCCTGCCGCAGAGGCGCACAAACTGGGCATCCGGCTGGCCGAGCGTTTGCTTGAGCACGGCGGCGACGAGATCCTGCGGGAAATTTACGGAGCGGCGCCATGAAGACGGGCAAAGTCTATCTTGTGGGAGCGGGACCGGGAGACCCGAAACTGCTGACCCTTCGGGGGAAAGAATGTCTGGAGCAGGCCGATGTGGTGCTCTACGACTATTTGGCCAATCCTGCGTTGTTGGAACACATGTCTCTTCGAGCGGAGCGCATCTACGTGGGACGTCGGGGTCGTGGGGAGTACGGTGACCAGGCGGAAATCAACCGTCTGATGATCGAACAGGCGCGTGCCGGCAAGATCGTGGTCAGGCTGAAGGGCGGCGATCCCTTCGTGTTCGGCCGGGGCGGGGAAGAAGCCGAAGCGGTTGCCGAGGCCGGGATTCCTTTTGAAGTTGTTCCCGGCGTCACGGCCGCCATTGCCGCCCCCGCGTATGCCGGCATTCCGGTCACCCACCGCACGCTGGCCTCCAGCGTGGCGGTAGTCACCGGCCATGAGGATCCGCTGAAGCCGTCGCCCACCGTCGAATGGGACCGGCTGGCCTCGACGACCGGGACCGTCGTATTCCTGATGGGGATGAAGACGCTTCCCTCCATTGTGGCGCATCTCACGGCCTCCGGCCGCCCGGCCAGCACGCCGGTGGCGTTGATCCGGTGGGGAACGCGGGCCGAGCAGAAGACCATTGTCGGAACGCTGGCCGATATCGTGAAGAAGGCGGAAGCGGCGAAACTGGAGCCGCCCACCGTCATCGTCGTGGGTGAGGTGGTGCGGCTGCGCGAGAAGCTTAACTGGTTTGAGACTCGTCCACTGTTCGGGACGACGGTGCTCATCACGCGACCCCGTGAACAGGCACCGGAATTTGCCGATCTCCTTACGGCATACGGCGCCCGCGTGGTCGCCTTCCCGACGATTGCGGTGGTGCCGCCCGCGGATTGGAGTTTGCTCGATCGGGCCATCACCGACCTTGCCCGCTACGACTGGCTGATCTTCACCAGCGTCAACGGCGTGCGGTTCTTTTTCGAGCGCCTGCGGACTCTGGGGCGCGATGCCCGAGCGCTGGGACGCGTGCGCCTTTGTGCGATCGGACCCCGGACGGCCGAGGCCTTGGCCGGGGCGGGGTTCGCGGCCGACGTGGTCCCGGCCGAGTACCAAGCGGAGGGCATCATCGAAGCCTTCAAGAGGGAAAAGTTGCAGGGCGCGCGCGTCCTGATCCCGCGGGCCGAAGTCGCCCGCGATCTCCTGCCGGACGAGCTCAAGGCCAAAGGGGCAGAGGTGACGGTGGCGGTGGCCTACCGCACCATCCGCCCCGAAGCGGATGCGAAGGCGATCAAGGAACAGCTCCGTCGTGGAGACGTCGGCGTGGTCACCTTTACGAGTTCGTCCTCCGTACGAAACTACGTCGAGCTGTTTGCCGATCAGAGCGAAGCGCGTGCCTTGACGGCGAACGCGGCAGTGGCCTGCATCGGGCCCATCACGGCGGAGACGGCGGAATCCTGCGGGTTGCAGGTCGTCATCCGGGCGAAGGAAAATACCATCCCGGCGCTGGCGGAGGCCATCGTCGGGCATTGTGCGCATTCATCGTGTGACGCATAGATATTTACGGGCAAAAAGGATTACTGGAAGTATTGAGTTTTGGCCACTCTTGATCGAAGTGGCCGTCCAGCAAGCTTAGGAGAGGAGGGTACAGCATGGTGCCGGTTAAATCGGTGATGATTCCTGTGGAGAAGATCAGAAAGGTGGAGCGGGACACGTCAATCAAGAGCGCAGCGGAACAGTTGCGGGACTTCAACATCGGCAGTCTGTTCATTGTGAAGGGGGGCGAGATCATCGGCATCTTCACCGATACGGATGTCGTCCGGCGGTGCGTGGCCGGCGGCCTCGATCCAAGCAAGGCCACGGTCGAGCAGGTGATGTCGGCGCCGGTGCTGATGATCGATGAGAACAAGACGCTCCTGGATGCCAACGACCTGATGGCGAAGTCTCACGTGCGCCATCTCGGGGTGTCTCGCAACGGGAAGCTCGTGGGCATGATTTCGGTCCGGGACCTGGTGGTCTTTTTGACCAACTTGCCTCGGAAGTAGAGGCACGCGATGCCGTTTCCACAAGACCGGCTCCGACGCTTTCGCGCGACCGAAGGCTTCCGTCGTATGGTGCGGGAGACACGGTTGTCTCCGGACAACCTGATCGCGCCGTTCTTTGTTGTCGAGGGGCGCGACAAGCGCCAGCCCATCGGTTCGATGCCGGGGCAGTGGCGGCTGTCGGTGGATCATCTGATCAAAGACGCCGGGGAGATTCATGCCCTGGGCGTGCCGGCCATCCTGCTGTTCGGAATTCCAACCAGGAAAGATGAGGTGGGCAGCAAGGCGTGGGCGTCCGACGGGATTGTGCCGCGGGCGATCCGCGCGGTGAAAGACCGAGTTCCCGACCTGGTCGTCGTCACCGACGTCTGCATCGATGAATACACAACGCACGGTCATTGCGGAATCGTGAAGGACGGGAGAATCCTGAACGATGAGACCCTGGAATGTCTCCAAAAGATGGCGCTCAGCCACGCCCGCGCAGGCGCCGACATGGTGGCGCCGTCCGACATGATGGATGGGCGGGTCGCCGCGATCCGCCTGGCGCTGGACGGCGAGGGGTTCTCGCAGGTGCCCATCATGGCCTATGCGGCCAAGTTCGCCTCCTGTTTCTACGCGCCGTTTCGGGAAGCCGCCGATTCGAGTCCGAAATTCGGAGACCGCCAATCCTATCAGATGGATCCCGCCAACCTTCGCGAGGCGCTCCGCGAAATCGAACTCGATATCCAGGAAGGGGCCGACATCGTCATGATCAAGCCCGCCCTGCCCTATCTCGATGTGATCCATGCAGCGCGGAACGCCTGCGACCGGCCGATTGCCGCGTACCAGGTGAGCGGGGAATACAGCATGATTAAAGCGGCGGCCCAGAAGGGTTGGCTCGATGAGCGCCGGGCGATGCTGGAAACCCTGTTGTCCATCCGCCGTGCGGGGGCCGATTTGATTCTCACCTATTACGCGAAAGAGGCCGCACAGGCCTTGCACGAATGAGAGTGCTGCATCGCCTCCAGGACTGTGCAGGACTGCCTTTTCCCGTTGTGACAATCGGTAATTTCGACGGCGTGCATGCGGGGCACCGGGCCGTGCTGAAACTGGCCTGCGAGCGCGTGCGTGTTCAACGCGGCACCGCTGTCGTGCTGACGTTCGAGCCGCATCCGCTCAGGGTGCTGGCTCCCAGTGTAGAGCTGAAGTTTCTCAGCGAGCCTGACGAGAAGCTCGCCCTTCTCGAGGAAGCCGGCGTGGACGTCGTGGTCAGGCTCCCATTCACGCGTGACTTCGCCTCGCAGACGCCGGAAGAGTTTATGGCGCAGGTCTTGCGTGACGGGCTGGGCACGCGTGAACTGTATGTCGGCCAAAACTTTCGATTCGGCAAGGAACGGGGCGGCACGATCCAGATGCTGAGGGACGCGGGGCCGCGGCTGGGATTTACGGTCCACGCCATTTCGCCTGTGGTAGTAGAGAGCGCGCCGGTCAGCTCGACGCGGATCCGGGACCTGGTGCAGGAGGGCGCGATGGGAGAGGCGGCGTTGCTGCTGGGCCGGCCGTACCAGCTGGGGGAGACCGTCGTGCAGGGGCACCGGCGAGGGCACGAGCCGGGTTGTCCCCCGGCAACTCCTCTTGCTCGGACCGGGCGCCTGCTCACGGTGGACGGCTAGGTAGAGACTCT
>JACXTT010005083.1_pt1 | contig 19241 bp, 17 predicted proteins | sample 9270951 | NCBI WGS metagenome assembly JACXTT01 (sample SAMN15532306, study PRJNA645909) | rock metagenome | isolation source: weathered quartz diorite | place: Puerto Rico | collected 2017-06-21 | reverse complement strand
AAAAGCAAATATATGCAAAAGCATTTGAAAAGTTTGAAGGCAAAAAAACGAAGGAAAAAAAAAAAGCAACATATAAAGTAGCTAATGTAGCCGCGAATTAAAGGGTTATACGTAGTACATTGCACGTATTACGTTACCTTATTGCACCGATAAACATCAAAAAAAACGTAGAACGTAACACGTAAAACGTAGAACCTAAGAATATGAGTTTAGAAATAAAAGTTCCGCCGGTTGGCGAATCGATTACCGAAGTAACATTATCACGCTGGATAAAAAAAAATGGCGATGCTGTTGCAATGGACGAAGTAATTGCTGAATTAGAGTCGGACAAGGCTACTTTTGAGCTTACTGCCGAAAAAGCCGGGACTTTAAAAACAATTGCTAAAGAGGGCGATACCCTGGCCATCGGTGCGGCTGTGGCAAGCATTGAAGAAGCAGGTGCTGCGCCATCGGCTCCCAAAGCTCAACCGGAAGCAGCTAATGCTCCCACTGCCGAGCAAACTGCTGCTGCCACTGCCACTAGTACCGGAGGTGGTTCCCTACAAGTGAAAGTTCCGGCAGTTGGTGAATCGATCACCGAAGTAACGTTGTCACGCTGGATCAAAAAAGATGGCGATACCGTTGCGATGGACGAAGCTATTGCCGAACTGGAATCAGATAAAGCAACTTTCGAGCTTACTGCTGAAAAAGCGGGTGTCCTGAGAACCATAGCTAAAGAAGGCGATGTATTAGCAATTGGCGCGGTAGTTTGCACCATTGAAGGTGCCGGAGCCGCCATAAGCTCACAGCCAAAAGTTACTGAACCGGTTCCTGCCACTGCATCTGCAACAGAGAAAACATATGCATCAGGCACGCCGTCGCCGGCTGCTGCTAAAATATTAGCCGAAAAAGGTATTAATGCAGAAAGCGTTCCAGGCAATGGCGTTGGCGGAAGGATCACTAAAGCCGATGCCCTGACCGCTGTCAATGCCGACCTGTTTTCGGAAAACCCGCAGGGCGGCAAGAAAGCAGCCGCTGTTGCGCCTAAAGTAGAAATAAAAGCAACGGAACCCGTTAAGCCTGTTGACGCTAGAGGTGAGCGCCGCGAAAAGATGTCATCGCTGCGCAAAACAGTTGCCCGAAGATTGGTTGCCGTGAAAAATGAGACTGCGATGCTGACCACCTTCAACGAAGTGGACATGTCGCCAATCATGGAATTGCGTGCTAAATACAAAGATAAATTCAAAGAGAAATATGGCGTTGGCTTAGGCTTTATGTCATTCTTCACCAAAGCGGTTTGCGAGGCATTAAAAGAATGGCCAGCCGTAGGTGCACGCATAGAAGGCGAAGAAATAGTTTACAGCGATTTTGCTGATATTTCCATCGCGGTATCTGCTCCAAAAGGTTTGGTAGTACCGGTAATTCGCGGCGCGGACCGTATGAGTCTTGCCGAAATAGAAAAAGCCGTTGGCGCTCTTGCAGTAAAAGCCCGTGATAACAAATTGAGCCTTGAAGAAATGACCGGCGGTACATTCACTATTACCAATGGCGGTGTGTTTGGTTCAATGATGTCGACACCAATTATCAATTCTCCGCAATCGGCTATTTTGGGTATGCACAATATTATTGAGCGCCCGGTTGCAGTTAACGGACAGGTGGTGATCAGGCCGATGATGTATGTGGCTTTGTCTTACGACCACCGCATTATCGATGGCCGCGAATCAGTAAGCTTCCTGGTAAGGGTAAAACAATTGCTGGAAGATCCGTCAAGATTATTGTTAGGGGTTTAATAAACTTTCTTATATAAAAACAAAGAACCCGGTTATGCCGGGTTTTTATTTTATGTATTTGCTGGTGAATTTTTGCAATGGGGTTGCGTCAACTTCAAAGTATTCTTCAAACTTATTGGATAAGAATTCATTGCTGAACTTTACAATGGTATAGCTACTATCAAAACACACAATTTCTATTTCCGCATCAGGATATTGGAGGTTACCATCTTGCCATATTAATTCACTGCCTTCGGCATATGGCAGATTATTTTCATCAATTTTTATTTCAAGAGACGTGGGTACTCCAATTATCACACCCCAATAAAACTGAATCCGGCTATCCAATATTTTTTTGAACTCACTAGCAGATAATATGAAACAATCATCCTCATAGTTGATTGGTAATTCTTCCAGTCCACCACCACCATCCAAATCGGATAGGATCCAAGTATAATCATCGATATGTTTTAGTAATGGCTTAAGAATCTCATCCAAATAAGTATGGCCAGTAATTTTTGCGCTTTTTCTAATTATCCAATTCATGAATTATCCACTACGACACTAACCTTTTAAGCGCCGTTATGCATCCTGAATGCAGTCCCTCATGAAATGGCAGAAAAACCAGCGCATCATCAATACTTGTAAGTTCTACTCCATAACGGGTAGACCATGCGGTGTAGCCTCCAAATATGCCGTTGTTATAATCTTCCTCTAACTGGTCAAGCGTAGTAAATAGTAGGGTTTTGATATTTTCTATCTCGGTTTCGCTAAAAGCTTTTTCTGGCTTAGTGCTTGATTTAAACGAGTTGATAATATCCTCACCAACTCGCGGTGCTAAACCCGCTCTTATGTAGCAAACTCCTTGCTGAGCAGCTACCATATGGCCCAGGTTCCAGATGATGTTGTTATTAAAGCCTCCAGGAATTTTGTTGTACTGGTCGGTAGTGAGGTCTTCGAGATTTTTAAGCAGAAAAGTTCTGGTCTTTCTGATGATTTCAATTTGTTTGGTCATGGGTTTATTTCAATTCATATGGATTAATGCACGTCAATGCGGTAATCTTTTTGAAGTCTTCAATATTTCGAGTTAAAAGTATGCTATTATTGGCCATGGCAGTAGCTGCGATAATAGCGTCAGGAAGTTTTACCGCATAATTTTTTCTAATTTCAATGGTTTTCAGGATAGTTTCTTCCGTCAAACCACAAACATAGGAGGAATCAATAAATCCATTTAAAACTTGTAGTTGAGCTTCGGTGGCTTTTCGCCAGCCCAATAACTCCATTCTTGAAATAACTGAGATTTGAATGTCTATATTGTCTAAAACAGCAGAAGCGGCATGAGGCAGTTTATTCTCAAGATACTCAATAACAACGTTCGTATCGATTAAATATCTCTGTCCCATTCGTTACGGACATTTTTAAGATGTGACTGAATATCATCGTATTGCTCCTGAGAAAGGTTCAAAGCCCCCCTGAACTCGGATGCTTTTTTCTTATTCGTATCTCTAGGTTCTTTCAATTCATCGGTCGCATATAATAACACTTCTACCTGTTTACCAATATAGCTTTCAGGTATGTGCAGTGAGATGTCCTGTTTTTCAGGAGTTATGATTGTCCGTATCATAGTAACAAATTTACTAATTATTAATCAATTCGTCATTTATTCAATAAATTAGCCCGCAACCAATTACCGAACCATTTTTAATGACAACCTATACAAAAGCAATTGCCTGTTTATTTGTTTCTGCTGCATTTTTTAGTTCCTGTAAAAACAATTCTACTCTGGATGATACCAGCTGGAGAGTTTATGGGGGATCAAAAAAGTCGCAGCGCTATTCGTCACTTACACAGATAGATACCAGTAATGTGAAGCAATTGCAGGTAGCCTGGGTTTACCATACCAATGATGCTGATATTAAGTCCCATTCGCAAATACAGTGTAATCCGATAGTGATTAACGGGCTGCTTTATGGTACGACGCCTAAGCTGCGTTTGTTCGCCCTTGATGCAGCTACAGGTAAACAGAAATGGGTGTTTAATCCGGCAGGAAACACCAATTCTGCTCCTTCGAGCTTCGGAATGAATAATAACCGCGGCGTTACCTATTGGGAAGACGGTGACGATAAACGCATTTTATACTGTGCCGGGTCGAATATTTACGCAGTAAACGCGGAGACAGGGGAGTTGATTACCAGTTTTGGTAATGGAGGTAAAGTCGATCTGCACAATGATCTTGGCAGGGATGCAAAAGATATGTACGTAACCGCTACCTCGCCGGGAATTATTTATAAGGACATTTATATCATCGGCAGCCGTGTGAACGAAACCGCGGATGCAGCTCCGGGACATATTCGCGCTTATGATGTACATACAGGCAAGTTGAAATGGATATTTCATACCATACCCTATCCGGGTGAATTTGGTTACGATAGCTGGAAGGATACAGCAGCCTATAAGCACATTGGTTCGGCAAATAGCTGGACGGGCTTTAGCCTGGATGAAAACACAGGTGTCCTTTTCGCACCTACAGGCTCGGCGGCCTATGATTTTTATGGCGGCAAACGCAAAGGGGCCGGGCTTTTTGCAAACTGCGTATTAGCTATTGATGCATCTACAGGTAAACTGAAATGGCACTACCAGGTGATCCACCATGATATGTGGGATAAAGACCTGCCTGCTGCGCCTGTTTTAGTGACCGTTAAACATAATGGTAAAGATGTGGACGCCGTAGCTCAACCTACCAAGCACGGGTTTGTTTTCTTGCTTGACCGTGCTACAGGGAAACCACTGTTCCCGGTTAAAGAAACTGCTGTTGAAACCAAATCGGAACTGACAGGCGAAGAACCATGGCCTACGCAGCCTATACCAAGTCTGCCTGTACCTTTTGCAAGGCAGACGCTGACCGAGAAGGATATTAATCCTTATTTATCAGATAGCTCAAAAGCCGAGGTCTTAAAAAGGATGAAGACTTATCGCTATGGCAACATGTTCCTGCCGCCGGGTAAAATTCCTTCGCTGATCTTCCCGGGGTTTGATGGTGGTGCCGAATGGGGCGGACCTGCGTTTGATCCGTCAACAGGTATAATCTACATCAATGCCAACGAAATGGCCTGGGTGATGACGATGATCGATGCTAAACAAGAAGTGCCAAAATCAGAAACGTTTAATATGGCAGGGCAACGATTGTTTACCAATAATTGCATGGGCTGCCACGGTCAGGACAGAAAAGGAACGGGGAATTACCCATCGCTCATCAATATTAGCTCAAAATATAAAGATCAGCAGATAAGTGACTTGCTGCAATCGGGTAGAAGGATGATGCCATCTTTTAAACAATTGAGCGATCAGGAACGGCAGGCTATTATCTCTTACATTACTGAAAATAAAAAGAACGGTATGAAAGCTTTTGAAGCTGTTCATAAACAAGTCGATCCATACCTCGATATTCCATATCAGATGACCGGATATAATAAATTCTTATCAAAAGAAGGTTATCCGGCTATTTCACCGCCATGGGGCACATTGAACGCTATCGACCTGAACACCGGCAAGATGGTTTGGCGCATCCCTTTGGGTAATGATCCTGCTTTTGAAAAAGTAGCCAAAACGCCAACTGGAACAGAGAATTATGGAGGGCCAGTGGTAACAGCCGGCGGGTTGGTATTTATTGCGGCCAGTAAAGATGGCAAGATCCGCGCTTTTGATAAAAGGAACGGCAAACTACTTTGGGAGGCTAAATTGCCCGCTCCGGGTTTTGCTACCCCATCTGTTTACGAGATGGGCGGTAAAGAATACCTGGTGATTGCCTGCGGTGGCGGTAAGCTCGGCACACAATCCGGTGATTCATATGTGGCGTTCGCATTGCCCAACTGATTATAATTTGATTAGAAAACGTGCTTTAAGCGCCGGGGGGCGCAAGGGCTAATAATTTTGCCTAAATTCGCCCCCATCAATCTACGCTTGATGCAGTTGTCCCATTCAAATAATTCGCCGGAAAGATCCGATAAAGCTATCTGGTATTTTTTGTTGCTGTGGACGATCTTCAATGCCATACAGGCATATACCCTGGAGGTACATGCCGATGAGGCTTATTACTGGCTTTATTCGCGTTTTTTAGACTGGGGTTATTTCGACCACCCGCCTATGGTGGCCATCTTTATCCGCATTGGCGATAGTTTGTGGCACAGTGAGTTCGGCATCAGGCTGATGACAGTACTCTCAAGTACGGTATCCCTGTATATTTTATGGCTCATTGCGAAAAGATATGCGGTCGAAGTCAAATGGTTTATCCTGGTGGTATCAGGTGTGTTCATTTTTCACCAGTATGGCTTTACCACCACGCCCGATGCGCCTTTGTTCCTGTTCACGGTACTATTTTATTATATCTATCAGAAATACATTGATGAAGATAAATTAAAGTGGGCATTGTGGCTTGGAGTCATTATAGCATGCCTGCTTTACAGCAAATACCATGGAATACTACTGGTTGGATTTACTGTTCTGTCCAATTTTAAACTACTCAAACGCTGGACTTTCTGGGTGATCGCGGGTTTATCGGTGATTCTCTATATACCGCATATTTTGTGGCAGATGAATCATGGCTACCCTTCCGTAAATTATCATCTGTACGAACAATCTACCTACCATTACCAGTTTTCACAAACCTGGACCTACTTCCCCGGGCAGCTATTAATGGCAGGCCCCATCATCGGCGTGTTCCTGTTTTATTATGGCTTTAAGACGCGAATTAAGGATGCCTTTATCCGTGCGCTAATGGTTAACGCCGTGTTTACCTTTCTCTTTTTTCTCTCCAGCAGTTTTAAGGGCGAAGTACAGCCACAATGGACGCTGATTGCATTTGCGCCACTGGTGTTACTTGTGCTGATCCAATTTAAACAGGCGGATAACTGGAAACAATGGTTTGAGTGGGTGGCCATTGTCAACCTTGTATTTATTGTTGCACTCAGGGTAATGCTGATGACCGCTTCTCCGCTGATACGGAAGGTGGGACAACTCAAAAGCTTATTCGGTTTTAAACAATGGTCGTACGATATCAGGCAGAAAGTTGGTGATAACTTTGTGATACTGAACGATGGTTTTCAGAATGCGGCCAAATACGATTTTTATAATAACACCACCAAAGGTTTTGCTTACGATGAACGTTATTACCGTTTAACCCAATTTGATATATGGCCTATTGAGGAAGGCATGCAGCACCAGAAAGCCTATTGGCTAGCCAAAGGCCCGATAAAAAACGTGACTACCGATACCCTGAACACGACAGGGGGCAAATGGTATGGCGGATGGGTAAATGATGTGCGCACGTATCAAAAAGTAAAGGTGGATGTCCCTGCGGCAAAAATTAGCGCGAATCCGGGAGAGCAGCTTATCCTCGACCTTGATATCACAAATGTGTATCCGTTCGCAATAAATTTCAGTAATTCGGGTTATCAGCACGAAGCATATTTCGAGGCGTGTTTGTTCCAGGAGGGAAATATTATCCAGGTGCAGCAGGCAGGGGAGGATTTTCATCAACTGGCATTAAATCCGCACGAGAACAAGCATTATAAATTCAAATTCATAGCCCCGGAAAAAAGAGGAGATTATACCTTAATGTTTTCCTTGAGGACAGATCCTTTCCTGGGCAGTAAAAACAGCAGAATAATTAATTTGACCATTGAATAATCATGATTAGAAAATTTTACCTCTTAGCTTTTCTTTCCTTTTTCGCCTGTGGCGTAGCCATGGCCCAAACAACATTGGATGTTAATTTCAACGGACTGGGCTTCCTCGATAACCGCGAATACAAGGATTTTGTATCGCGTTCGCGCACGTATTCAGGTACACGCACGGCACTTGATTTCGGCTTAAATATTGATACGCTAAACAGTTTTGTGGTAGGAGCCAATGCTATCCACGAGTTTGGTGCGATCCCTTATTTCTTAAAGGTGAACCCTATCGCTTACTATAGCTTCCACAATAAAAACTGGTTGTTTAATGCGGGTGAGTTTTCCCGTACCGGGCTGATAGATAATTATCCGAGAGCCTTGCTGAACGATACCTTACAGTATTATCGCCCTAATATCGAAGGATTGTTTCTGCGATTTTTAAACAACAAGAAAAACTTTACCGAAACAATGTGGATCGATTGGGTAAGCCGTCAAACCGATACTCAACGTGAAGAGTTTTTGATCGGGTTGGAGGGCAAATACAGACCTAACCCATTCGGTCCCTTTTATATCTCCCATTATTTTATGCTGTTACATGATGCAGGGGCAGCTATTTTGTTGCCAAATGATCATATCCAGGATAATGGTGGTGCGCAAATTCGTTTAGGATTGGATTTTAGTCATAAAACAGTTCTGGATTCATTGACCATCGAAGCCGGCGCGATGACATCGTTGGAACGAATAAGGGGAGTGGATCAGCTGCAAAGCCCAAAAGGATTTGTGGCAAGTGCCTACTTAAGTTATTGGCGAATAGCGGTATTTAACGAGTTTTATGCAGGGCAGGGCAGTCATATTATGTTCGGCGATTCCTTCTACGAAAAGAAATTTTATAACCGTACAGATTTTATCATTACCCCATTTGTGGCTAAGGGCCTGAAAGGGCAGTTTGTATTCACCATGCACAAGACGCCCGGCTTTACCAGCAACCAGGAAGCATTCAGGGTCACGTATGATTTAGGAAGGCGAAAGATTGCGACGTTTAATTAAGCTTAAACCCCAAACACAAAGCTGGAAGCAGGAATTTTCCACCGCTTTTAGCTTTGTGCTTTCACCTTTAAGCTTTCACCTTAAATTAATCTTTCTGCACATCCCCGCTTCCTGATTTGGAAGAGGAAACGCTTTTAGCACCGCCGGTATAGCGCACGTCGCCCGAGCCGGATACAGATGCAGATATGCTGCCACTGGCGTTAACCGACGCATCGCCTGAGCCGGATACATGAACTAAGGTATTCACCGTTACTAATCCCCTTGCTTCGAAATCGCCCGAACCGGATACGTTTACTGCTGAACTTTCGGCGCGGCCGACAAGTTTTACATCACCTGATCCTGATATACCGCTCTCCAGGTTTTTTACTTCTACACGACCATACATATCTCCAGAGCCTGATACCCGCAACCTTAATGAATTTGTACGGATACCTTCTTTAAAGAAAACATCGCCGGAACCCGAAACGGCGATCGCGTTTAAGTCCTTAGCAGCTACATACACCACGATCTTTTTGTGATTTCCGAACAAATCGCCCCAGTGAAAATTGCGGTCGTTTTTATTATAGATTTTCAAAACGCCGTTATCTACTTCGGTAATGATATGGTCTATGATCTCATCAGGCGCCTCTACCTTAACCGATTCGCTTGATCCTTGCGTGATGTATACATCAAAAGAACCACCTACGTCCACCGCATGAAAACCGGTGATGTGACGGTCTTCAATTTTAGCCATATCAACAATAGCCGTGTTATGAGGATGGGCGTAAACATATGATGATCCCGGTAAAAGCAGCGCTATTAATACTATTTTGATTAGTGCTCTCATTATTATTGCATTTTGAAAATAAGACGCGGGTTGAAATAAAAGGTTGCATGAATATAGCAAAAAAATAAATACGCGCCGCTGCCAGATTGCTGGAACGGCGCGTATCCAAAAGCGGTGGGGGTCAGTCTACTAATACGCCAATATAATAATTGAAGGTATCGACTTCAATATTGTCTTTGGTCGCACCCTCAATAGTTACAGGAGTAAAGCGTGTTGTTGGTTTGATGTATTGATATTCGCCACCTTTTATTTTCACACGTACCGGCATATTAAAGCCTTTGGCGTCCGCCTGCCAGCGAACTGCCAGTTTACCTTCGCGGCTTGTCATGAATTCCAGTATAGGTAGGTTTCTATAGTGTAAATATTGATCGAAAACAGGTGATAAGTTTATGCCCGATTGCTCATTGATGTAGTTAACGATATCATCATAAGTAACCGTCTGGTGATAAAAGGTTTTATTAAGACCACGGAGGATAGACCGCCATTTTTCGTCATCATTGATGATGGTACGTATCATATTTAGTAAGTTGCCGCCTTTATAGTACATATCACCTGATCCTTCCTTGTTCACGTTGTATGGACCGACAATAGGTCGATCATTTGAAATCAACAAGCGTGTGCCATGTACATACTCCTGCCCGGCCTGTTTACCCCATTTGGTTTCGATAAATAAGGACTCGGAATAGTTGGTAAAGCTCTCATGGATCCACATATCGCCCAGATCCTTTGAGGTGATGTTGTTGCCAAACCACTCGTGCCCGCTTTCGTGAACTACAATAAAATCCCATTTCAAGCCCCAGCCCGTACCGGAAAGATCGCGTCCCAGGTAGCCATTATGGTAATGATTGCCATAAGCGGTACCGCTCTGGTGTTCCATACCCAGGTGATGCGTTTCAATTAACTTATACCCATCCTCGTAAAAAGGATACCGACCGAACCAATGTTCAAAGGCTTTCAACATAGGTTTAGTATTGTCGCCCCATTGTTTTTTGGCTTTTTCCAGGTTATAGCTCAACGGCCAGAAATCCAGTGATAGTTTACCTTTTTCGCCATCATAAGTATCACTGTAATGTGTATAATCGCCTATGTTGGCTTCTATGTCGTAATTGTTGATCGGATTGGCTACAAACCAGTCGAAACGCGTATAACCATCTTTCAGCTTAGTCACTTTACGCAGACGACCGTTAGAAACATCTTTCAAGCCTGTCGGTACGCTTATACTGATCAGGGCGCTGTCTACCTCATCGTACTGATGGTCCTTATTCGGCCACCAAACGCTGGCGCCCATACCCTGGCAAGCGGTTGACACCCACGGATGGCCCAATGAATCGACGTTATACTCAACACCACCATCCCACGGAGCACGTTTAGCAATGGTTGGATTTCCGGAATAGTAAACCGTAAACTCTTCCTTGCTGTCCTTGGTAATAGTTTGCGGAAAGGTCACGAACACCGCATTGTATTCGCGGGTGTAAGGCAATTCCTTTCCTTTATAAACAACCTTCTCCACTTTCAGGTTAGCGAATAAGTCAAACTGAAGTTTAGTAAAATCCTGCGTGGCAGTGAATTTAAACAGTACATTGCCGCTGATGAACTTGTTTGGAATGTCAAACTTTACATCGAGGTGATAATAATTGATGTCATAACAGGTACGCAGAGGAGTAAGGTACCCCCTGAGCGAGTCTGCACGGGTAAAAGTTTCCTTGTTAGTTCCTAACTGCGCGAATGTATTCAGCGCAATCAGTGAAGCTACAATAGTGATGAGAATAGATTTTTTTATCATGATTAATATCTTTCAGTTTTTTAAGCCCCTCTCCCGCTGGAGAGGGGTTGGGTTGAGGCTCATAGCCCCGAAGTCTTTATATAATAGTTCAAGGTATCAATCTCCAAATTTGCTTTGGTGGCACCTGGTATATTAACCGGTTCCAAAGTAGTGGTTGGTTTGATGAACTTATACTCACCACCTCTAATTCGCACTTTTACGGGCATATTAAAGTTTTTCGCTTCCGCCACCCATTTACAATAAAGTTTTCCATCTTTCCAGGTAAACTGCAATGTAGGTAAACCCTTGTAATGCAGGTATTGATCAAACACCGGAGATAAATTCATGCCTGATTGCATATTGACATAATCAATAATATCGTTGTATGTAACAGTCTGATGGTAAAAGGCCCTATTCAAGCCGCGGAGAATGTTACGCCATTTTTCATCGTCGTTAATGATGGTCCTGACCATGTTGAGCAGTACTGCACCTTTTGGGTACATATCCTCGGAGCCTTCCTTGTTTACCCCATAAACGCCTACTATCGGGCTCGAGTTTTGGATTCCCTGGCGCTGGCCGTGAATATATTCTTCTCCCGCTTCCTTCCCATATTGATAATCAACAAAAAGCCCTTCTGAATAACAGGTAAAGCTTTCGTGGATCCACATATCAGCCAAATCCTTTGCCGTAATGTTGTTTCCGAACCACTCGTGCCCACTCTCATGAACAACGATATAGTCCCATTTCAATCCCCAGCCTGTTGAGGAAAGATCATGCCCCAGGTAACCATTCATGAAATGGTTGCCATAAGCAACTGCGCTCTGATGCTCCATACCCAAGTGCGGTGTTTCAACAAGTTTGTAACCATCCTCATAAAAAGGATACGGACCGAACCAGTGTTCAAAAGCCTTCAGCATCGGGTTTACGTTCGCTGCAAATTGTTTCTTTGCTTTCTCCAGGTCCGATGGAAGCACCCAGTAATCCAGGTCGAGTTTACCTTTTTCACCGTTATAAGTATCGGTAAATTCGGTGTAGTCACCAATATTGGCCGCCACATCATAATTATTGATCGGGTTTGCCACAAACCAATCGAAACGCGTATAACCATCACCCAGATCAGTCACCTTACGCAAGCGACCGTTCGACACATCTTTCAATCCCTTTGGTACGCTGACGCTGATCATCATGCTATCCACTTCATCGGATAAATGATCTTTATTCGGCCACCAGATGCTGGCGCCCACGCCTTCGCAGGCCGTAGCAACCCAGGGCTTGCCGGTGGTGTCCTGAGTATAGACTACGCCGCCGTCCCAGGGAGCGTTTTGGGCAACGGTTGGATTGCCTGAATAATAGACCGTAAACTCGTCTTTGCTACCCTTCTTAATAGTCTCAGGGAATGTAACAAACACTGCATTATATTCACGTTTGTAAGGCAATTCCTGATTTTTATAAACTACCTTTTCAATCTTCAGGTTATCGAACAGGTCAAATTGAAGCTTGGTAAAATCCTGCGTAGCAGTAAACTTGAACAGGTTACTGCCGCTGATGAATTTATTGTCAATATCAAATTTCACATCCAGATGGTAATAGTTGATATCGTAGCAAGTACGCAGCGGAGTGAGTTTCCCGCGCAAAGTATCAGCGTGGGTAAATTTATCCTTATCGATCAAAAGCTGTGCGTGCAGATAATTGTGCATCAGACAAATGGCAAACAGGATGGTAAGTAATCTTTTCATGAAGCGAACTTAGTCGGGTGCGTTAAATTTAGCAACTATATCAGCAATAAGTTGATTTTAGCACATAACTGTTACAATGCGATAAGTGTGGGGTAAAATGTGGTGGATGCGTGGCGCGAGGAGGGGGGCGTTATGATTTTAATGCACAGTTAAATTACCTGATAACTGATTGCCGGTCACCGATCACTATTTTTAAATTTTATAATCCCCAAGTCAACTAATCGCCAATTAACTAATCACTAATCTCTAAAATACTTACCTTTGCCGCACCACAAAAAATACACTACTATGCAATATGATGTTATCGTTATCGGCTCGGGCCCTGGTGGCTATGTAGCTGCTATCCGCTGCGCCCAACTAGGGTTAAAAACTGCCTGTATCGAGAAATATGCCACCTATGGCGGAACCTGCCTTAACGTAGGCTGTATCCCTTCAAAGGCTTTGTTAGATTCATCCGAGCATTATTACAATGCATCTCATTCATTTAAGACTCACGGCATCAACCTGGATAACCTTTCGGTTGATATGGAGCAGATGATGAAGCGCAAGGTAGATGTGGTAAATAAGAATACCAGTGGTATCAGCTTCCTGTTCAAAAAGAACAAGATCGACGGTATACAAGGTATTGGCTCCTTTAAGGATAAAAATACCATCATCATCAAAAAACCGGATGGCACCGAGCAGGAGATCACCGGTAAAAATATCATTATTGCAACCGGTTCAAAACCGTCTGCACTGCCCTTTATCAAAAACGATAAGAAAAGAATTATTACCTCAACCGAGGCTTTGACCCTGACCGAAGTACCGAAGCACCTGATCCTGATCGGCGGCGGTGTGATCGGGTTGGAGTTGGGTTCAGTTTATAAACGTTTAGGAGCAAAAGTATCGGTGATCGAGTTTATGGATTCAATCATCCCGACAATGGACCGCGGCTTGGGTAAAGAACTGCAACGTGTGTTATCAAAACAAGGCATGGAGTTTTATACGGGACATAAGGTAACCGGCGCTACCGTAAAGGGTAAAGAAGTAACCGTAACTTTTGATGCACCAAACGGCGAGAAAAAGGAATTAGTAGGCGATTATTGTCTGGTAGCTGTGGGCCGTATCGCTTATACCGATAATTTAGGTTTGGATAAGATCGGCCTGGCGGTAGAAGAACGCGGCCGCAAGATCACAGTTGACGACCATATGGAAACCAGCGTGAAAGGCGTTTATGCTATAGGCGACGTAATCCGCGGTGCAATGCTGGCACACAAAGCAGAAGATGAAGGCACGATGGTAGCCGAGATCATTGCCGGACAAAAACCACATATCGATTATAACCTGATCCCGGGCGTCGTTTACACCTGGCCTGAAGTTGCTGCCGTGGGTCAAACAGAAGAACAACTGAAAGAAAAAGGCGTAAAATATAAAACCGGGTCGTTTCCCTTCAGGGCAAACGGTCGCGCTGTAGCAAGCGGTGACCTGGATGGCTTTATAAAAGTTTTGGCAGATGCCACTACTGACGAAATACTAGGTGTACATATGATCGGTCCGCGTGCGGCGGATATGATCTCAGAAGCTGTGGTTGCGATGGAATACCGTGCATCAGCAGAGGATATCTCTAGAATGAGCCATGCGCACCCAACATTTACCGAGGCATTCAGAGAAGCTTGTTTGGCAGCTACCGATAACAGGCCGATTCATATTTGATTTCGGATTTCGGAATTTCGATTTCGAATTTTTATAAGGAGAGCGGTTTAATAGACCGCTTTTTTTATTGGGGGATTTTAATACTTTTATGGCTACATGAGCAATTGGGTCACTGTCTTAACTGTTAGCTATCCACAACAACTTTGGATAATTAGAACTAAGCTTGAATCGGAAGGTATCGAATGTTTTATAAAAGACGAATTAACTGTGCAATCCTATAGTTTATACTCAAATGCGATAGGCGGAGTTAAACTTCAGGTGCTTGAAGAGGATGTTGAGGGGGCAAGGGGAATATTGATGGAGTCCGGCTACCTTCAAGAAGCACCTGTCCAAATTGATTTGTTAACTAAGGCAGATGGGAAGACATCATCTATTCCTTTCCTTAAGAACTTAAGTATTACCCATCGGATCATTATTATAACCCTTATTTTTGTCACCCTACTGACAACTCTGATTTATTTTATTGTTAGACCATCCTTGTCTGACCAATTGACCCAAAAATCGTGGTGCGTTGATAGAATAGATTATAATAATAAAACAATTGGACCAAAAACAACGGGTTTCATTGTAACCATGACCCTTACCAATAGAAATGGCGAGTCAGAATGTTCTGAACGAATGACTTTTTTAGAGATGAATAATAACTTAACACTTCCTGGTGTCAATACTAGCTCGGCTTCAGGTCGTTGGGAGATAAATAATGACGGTAATATTGAGATTTCAACAGGTTCATTAAAAAATATTTATGATGGCACTTACAAGGTAGATTTGTCAAAAGATATCCTGATACTTAAATCGAAAACAACTGTCATCTATGCCCACATGAATAATTTTAACATTTCATTGCCCTTTTGAAAAAGAAGGTAAACATTCATCAGATTAAAATTCCGAAATTCGCCAACAAAACAAATCCGAAATCGTAAATCTGACATCCGACATCCGCTCATGCTTCAAATTCAGGAAAACGTATCCCTAAAAAACTTTAACACTTTTGGTATCGATGTTTCGGCGAAGTATTTTGTCGAGATAGGTCATGAGGATGAACTGGTGGAGTTGTTTATGGATCCGCAATGGCGGCAGATAGAGCGTCTGGTATTGGGTGGCGGCAGCAATATGCTGTTTGTGAATGATTTTGACGGACTGGTCATCAGAATGAATATCAGGGGAATCGAGCATCGCATTAATCACAACGAAGTTTTTGTCGAAGCAGGAGCGGGTGAGGTTTGGAATGACCTGGTTAATTTTTGCGTTGCCCGTGAATATGCCGGTATCGAGAACCTAAGTTTGATACCCGGTTCTGTAGGCGCATCACCTATACAAAATATTGGCGCTTACGGGGTGGAGTTGAAAGATGTACTCCATAGTTGCCATGCTTTTGAGATTGCAACAGGTATTTTCAGGAAATTTATCAATGAAGATTGCCGCTTTGGCTATCGCGATAGCATATTCAAAAATGAATTGAAAGAGAAGTTCATCATTACTTCCGTAAAATTCAAATTATCGCTTACTCCCAATCTCAATCTTAAGTACGGCGCGATAGAGCAGGAGCTGGTTAATCGGAGCATCACCAATCCTACCATTAAGGATGTATCGCAGGTGGTATCGCATATCCGTGTATCCAAACTGCCTGATCCTTCTACTATCGGCAATGCGGGTAGTTTCTTTAAAAATCCGGTTATCACCAAAGATCAATTCGAACAGGTTTACTCAAAATTTCCTGAGGTGGTGAATTACCCGGCGACCAACGGGCAAGTAAAACTGGCTGCAGGCTGGCTCATTGAACAGTGCGGATGGAAGGGAAAAGTGGTCGGCCACACAGGAACCTGGAAGAATCAGGCACTGGTTTTGGTCAATCACGGAGGCGCCACAGGTGAAGAAGTGTACAGTTTTTCGTCGCAAATCATAGACAGTGTGTACAGTAAATTTGGCGTTTTGCTTGAACGTGAAGTGAATATTATTAATTAAATTTTGTTCCTTTTGGGAAGATTGTATTAATCCTAAGCCACGTTTCAATTCGTCGTTTCTGTTCTCAAAAAACAATATAATTACAATTAAATGACTGTTTTTCAGTTGGTTTATTTGGTTTCTTTTCCCTGTTGTTTAGTTTAACTCGCAGATAAAATCCGATACCCGCAATCCCGCGTTACATCACCCTTTTTTCAAAGCGGTATCATGTTTGTCTAATACTCCATACAAAACTTTAACAGAATGACAACAATCGAGTTTAACACCATGGTACTGCGTCAGGCAACTTCGCTAAGGTCATATGCCTTGCATTTTACCCGCGACGCCGATGATGCTAACGACCTTGTTCAGGATACAATGTTGAAAGCCATAACTTACTACAATAAGTTCAAAGAAGGAACTAACTTGAAAGGATGGCTATATACCATCATGAAAAACACTTTCATAAATAACTATCGCCGTTTTGTTAAAATGAGCACTTTCGTAACCAAATCTGAAGAAATATCTTCTGCTAACCTGGTTTTCAGTTCAACAAAAAATCACGGCGAATCAAAATTTGTGATGGACGACATAAAAAAAGCATTAGACAGACTGCCTGATGACTATTATGTACCGTTCACCATGTATTTTGAAGGACATAAATACCACGAAATAGCCGATCACCTGGATATTCCGATCGGTACCGTAAAAACCCGCATTCACGTTGCACGCAAGCTTTTGAAAAAGAACCTGAAAGCTTATGATAATGGCATAAAAAAACCTGTCTACGCGGAAGACTAAGCTGTATTCGACAACTCCATATATATTATCAGATAACCCGCTACGGCGGGTTATTTGATTTTACACGTTTCGTAAATATTTAGTGGCCTCTTGTGCCGCTACCTGTCCCGAAATAATTGCAGGCGGAACTCCCGGCCCCGGCACAGTAAGCTGACCGGTATAAAGCAAATTTTTGATCTTTTTAGCCCGCATCGCCGGTTTTAAAAAAGCGGTTTGCTTTAAAGTGTTTGCCAATCCGTAAGCATTGCCTTTAAAGGAGTGATAGTCAGCTTTAAAGTCATTGAGAGCATAGCTTCTTTTCAGGATAATATTTTCGCTGATCTTCTCCCCGGTGATCTTTTCGAAACGTGATATCATCAGGTCAAGGTATTGTCGTCGAATGGCTTCATCGTCCTCAATGCCTGGAGCTATAGGCATCAGGAAAAATAAATTCTCACAGTTCTCGGGCACGACTGTCGGATCCGTTTTCGAGGTGCAGCAGACGTAGAACAGGGGCTTTTGCGGCCATTTTGGATCGGAATAAATGTCTTCGGCATGCTGCTCAAAATCTTCGTCAAAAAATAAATTATGATGCTGTATGCTTTCGATTTTTTTGTTGACGCCTATATACCAGATGAGGCAGGAAGGGGACAGGCTGCGGCCATCCCAGTATTTTTTTGAGTAATTTCGATAGGGCTCATCGATCAGATGCTGATCAACATATTCATAATCGGCGCCCGCTATTACCAAGTCAGCCGGATAATCGCTTTTATTGGTACTGACTGACTGTACATACCCGTTTTTAATATTGATTTTGGTTACCTCTGTATCTAGTTTGATTTGCACACCTTGTTCCTCAGCAATACTTACCATCGCTTTTACTATCTTGTGCATACCACCCATGGGGTACCAGGTGCCTAAAACCAGGTCGGCATAATTCATCATACTGTATAAGGCAGGCGTATTCTGCGGTACGGCCCCCAAAAATAATACAGGGAATTCCAATAGTTGAGTCAGCTTTGGATGCTTGAAATATTTCCGGACATGCTTGCTCATACTGGTGAGCAATTGCAGGCTAAAGCTTTTTTTGATCAGATCAAAGTCGAAGTACTCAGCAATAGAATGTGATGGTTTGAAAACATATTCACCCATGCCTGTTTTGTATTTGGTTTCAGCCTGGGCTAAAAATGATTGTAGTTTTTTTGAACTTCCCGGTTCAATGTTTTCAAAAAGGATTTCAATCTCATCAATTTTTGCCGGAATATCTATCAAATCTTCTTTGTCAAAATAGACCCGATAGCCGGGATCAAGTCTTTTCAGTTCATAAAAATCAGAGACCTTTTTACCAAACAGCGCGAAATGATTTTCAAAAACGTCGGGCATCCAATACCAGCTCGGTCCCATGTCAAATCGGAAGCCGTCTTTTTCCCAAACACGAGCCCGGCCGCCGGGCTGGTCGTTTTTTTCAAGCAAGGTAACGTCACAGCCTTCTTTAGCCATTAAAGCCGCAGCAGCCAGGCCCGAAAAGCCTGCCCCGATAACGATTACCCTTTTGTTGCTCATTTTGATCTCTGGGTGCAAAGTAAACAATAGATTTTACGATGCTGAAATCCATTTCCGCCTGAATTCGTAGATTTGGGCGAAATTGCTGCAACACGAATGAATCTGTACGATGATACCTGCTTTGAAAGCAGTAAATTAATTACTAACAAGTACAGCACCTCATTTAGTAAGGGTATCAACGCTTTTGACGAGCGTTTCCGTTACCCCATTTATGCTATTTACGGGTTTGTGAGATATGCCGATGAAATTGTGGATACCTTTCATGGGCATGATCAGCACCAGTTGATAAACGATTTTAAGGCAGATGCGTTCAAGGCGATTGAACAAAAGATCAGCCTTAATCCGGTATTGCAATCGTGCCAATTAGTGGTCAATAAATATCATATCGACCCGGAACTGATCGAAGCTTTCCTGAGATCGATGGAGGTGGAATTAGGTAAAAAGTAGGTATAAAGGGATGAGTTACACGAGTAA
>JACXTT010005082.1_pt1 | contig 19241 bp, 11 predicted proteins | sample 9270951 | NCBI WGS metagenome assembly JACXTT01 (sample SAMN15532306, study PRJNA645909) | rock metagenome | isolation source: weathered quartz diorite | place: Puerto Rico | collected 2017-06-21 | reverse complement strand
ACGCCCAGCTTGGCGATAAGGTTTTTGCGGTGTGTTTCTACGGTGCTGACGCTTAAAAACAATTGCTCTGCTATTTCGGCATTGCTGAATTCCCTGCACACCATTTTCAGCACTTCAATTTCGCGCTTGGATAGTATTTCACTCACTTTTTTATCTTCCAGCGTTATAGTGCTGCGAAAGTCGCTTTCACTGATAATGTCGATGTCTTTGGAAAAATAAGTACCTCCCTCGTATACCGTTTGCACGGCCTGCACCAGTTCATTGACCGGTACATTTTTCAATACATATCCCTGGATGCTATGGCGGGTCAGCTTGTGCACATACCGGGTGCCGCGCATGAGGGTAAGGTAAATGATTTTCTGCGCCGGCTTAAGCGCACGTATTTTTTTGAGGAGGTCCTCTTCTTCAATATCGGGCAGGTGAACGTCGAGCAGTAACACATCAATGTCGAGTCCGGGCAGTAATTCCAATAGCTCTTTACCCCTGCAGGATACCCCTATTACCTCAATATTGTCCTGCTTTTTTAATAACAGGGCGAGCCCTTCGAGGTACATTTCATGATCTTCCACTATAAAAACTCGGATCATGCGGGTGCTGGGAAATTTTGGGTTTTCGTTCAATTTTTACGCTAAATCGGGGATTCGTATAACCCAATATAGCGTAAAACTAACAAAAAAAGCACCTGGACAAGATTAACCCGCCATAAATTTATGGTCTTACCTTAAGCATTGGTCTTACCTGCTGTACCGGCCCATTTTGGAAGCGGGCATAGTACACCCCTGCCGGCAGGCCCGAACTGTTGAAATCGACCGTATACACGCCGGGAGCATAATCCCTGTCGGTCAGAATTTTAATAGACCGGCCCAGGGTATCGATAATATGCACCAGGGTGTGCTGGCCGCTGGTTTTAAAGGTGATGGTAGTGCTGTCTGTAAACGGGTTGGGATAATTAACAATAAGCTGGTCACCGGCATTGCGGTATACATCGTTAAGCCCGGTGGTTTTACAGGCGCTGTTAATGGCCAGCGGAATGTTCTGGAAATTCTGGAACATAATGGTTTGCAAATCGGTACTGTTTACGCAAAACCACTGGTTGAGCAGGGAGGCATAGATACTGCGAAAATCATATTGATAGGGAATATTATCGTTTACCGATACGCTGGTGGGTATCGTTGGATTATTGCCTATTACACCCGGCCTCACATGACTGCCAAATACAAATACGGGTGCGGCGGCGCCATGGTCGGTGCCTACGCTGGAATTGGATTTGATGCGGCGGCCGAATTCGGAAAAAGTCATCCCTATTACGCGTTCATCTACCCCCAGGCCTTTTAAATCGTCCATAAAAGCCTTGATGGCGTCCGATAAATGCAGGAGGAGGTTGGCATGGTTGCCGGAGGAGGTATCGCCGGTATTGGCCTGTCCCGAATGGGTATCATAGCCACCGGTACTTACCATGTAAATACGGGTTTTGAGCCCTCCCTTGATAAGTCGGGATACAATTTTAAGCTGGGCCGCCAGGTCGTTGTCGCTTGGGTAAGAACCCTGGGTAGGTACGGCAGCGGCGGCGGCTTTTATAACCGTTGAATATTGCTCCGTTTGCTGCGCTATAAGGCGAATGTATTTTAATTCTTTTCCCCAGGGAGTATCCGGCGCCGGGTCTACTACCCCATCGAGCAGGTTGTAAAAATTGGTGGGGTCGGTAATGCTCATGCCCATGCCCATGGAAGGGCCCTGCAGGGTGAGCGAGGCAATGGAGCCAATTTGTATAGCCAGCGGGTCGGGCATAGCGGCATTGGGAAACCCGGTGGGATAATTGGGAAACTCCACGCCCAGATAGCGGCCGGCCCAGCCACTGTCTACAATGGTATTGGCATCGGATGCGCTCATCCATATATCGGTGGCGCGGAAATGCGAAAAATTGGGTGAGGGATAACCCACCGCCTGCACAATGGCCAGGTTGCCCTGGTTGTACAGGCTTTGCATACCGGTCATGGAAGGATGCAAACCGGTTTTAGTATTGCCGCTCAGGGGCAGTATTTTGTTGAGCGGGATGGCAATATTGGCGCGGGCATTATAATAATTGCCATACCCGTCGATGGGCACGACCATATTAAGCCCGTCGTTACCCCCGCTGAGCTGGATAATGACCAGCACTTTATCGGTATCGGTAGTAAGACCGGCAAGGGCTTGCATCAACGGGTTGGAGGCCGAATAAGCTTTTATGGAAAACCCGCCGATAAATGCCGGCAGCAGGGTGACCGGGACCGTATTGCGTATAAAATCTCTTCTCTTCATGATTAGGTTTTTAGGATATCAGGCGAGCTGATATTCGGCCAGGTTCATAAAATATTTATACAGGCTGCGCAGGCGGGAGTACACGGTTTGATAGGCCGTGGGATCCGATGGCGTGGCCAGGTAGGCATTCCAGGCATTGGTCCAGTAGTAATCGGTGGTTTGCCCGCTCAGTAAAATAGTTGTTTTGATGGTTGTTTTAGAGGCATCCGATAAGGGTACCCGGTACAGTATGGCCAGTGAGTCGCTTATGAGGAGGTTGGGATCGCCGGGATTGGACATCTTTTTGGCAAAGGCAATCGGATCTATCATCAGCGTATAACCGCCAAACATATACCCGCCGAATATCATGATATCGGTAAAGCGGTTGCGCTTGGGCAGGGTATCTGAATTGATCCAGAGCTCATAAAACTGCGGCTCCTGGTAGTAGGGAGGCCAGCCCGATACATTGGGCGGGTCGGCAAAGTCCTGGTTTAAAATAGCCGCCTGGTTGTGCAGGAAATCATAGCAGCCATAGGCATTGGCGTATTGGGCGCTTTCGTCCGGAAAAACCACGCCGTACTCACGGCAAAGCTTGACCACCGTTTCAATCGGGCTGCTGATAACGCAGCCACGGTTGAGCGGGTCAAAGAAATGATCGCTTTTAAACAGGGTGCTGAGCACGGGTTTTATATCCCAGTTGCTGTCGCGCAGGAGCTGCGCCAGCGGGTCTATTACATTGGCCTGCGAGGCGCTGTCGATGGTATAATAGCAAAACCAGCGGTAAAGTTTCTTTACAATAAACTGCGATACCTCTACTTTTTTATTGAAGATCATATCCAGCATGGCATCCAGTTCGGTATCGCCGGCCGTGGCGCCGCTCTGCCCGGCAATAAGCGTACTACCGTAAAACGAGGAGAACTGTTTGCCGGTGGTATCATGCTGGGTGCTGTCGAAATAAGCTGTGCCGTTGGTAGCATTGATCCGCCAGCCGGTGAGCACACGGGCCGCGGCCTTTACATCGTCTTCCGTATAGTTGGGATTGTTTTCTTTACCTACGGTAAACAGCTCCTGCAATTCGCGCCCATAGTTTTCATCGGGGGCTGTATTGCTGTTCAGGTAGCCGTTGAGGTAACGCAGCATACCGGGGTCGATGGTCACGGCGCGTACCAGGGCCTTAAAATTGCCCAGCGCATTGGTGCGCAGCAGCGTATGGTGGTTGTACAGCCATTGCGGGTCTCCTATGGTGAGCGATTCGGTGGCAAAATGATTGTGAAAGAACAGGGTCATTTTTTCGCGTATGCTGCGGTCCTGGTTGACCATCCGGGCAATGCTCCATTTTTTAAATGCGGCGCGGCGGTTGCCCTGTATAACACCGTCGGTATTGGCATAATCGGTTACCCAGGTAGCCCCGGCGGCAATAGTAGTATCGGGCGTGGAAGCGCCAACGGTATCATAATCTTTTACCGGCGGTGCGGGTAAAGGAGCGGTGGGGCTGAGTAGTTCATCGATGGCGGCCGATACCGACAATGTTTTAAAATGAGCCACATCATCGGGCGCGGCGCCAAACATGGTGCGCTTGAGCAGGTGTACTACTTCTTCGGTACCAAAGGAACCACTGTACGGGGTAAGGTCCGAAAATGTTCTTGCAGTATGATAAGCGGAGGACGGCTTCTGCGGTTCAGCAACACGCCTGGCAGCCAGGAATTCCCGTCTGTTCATAGAGGATTGTTTGGGTTTTTTCAAGATAGGTGATGCGGTTTCAATGCTAATTGGGATTGTTTTAACAAAATCCAGGCCATTTGCCGCTCACCGGGGCTGAAACCGTTTAAAGAAGCCTGTTATTTTTTCCCCAGTATTAGTACGAACGGATAAAACGGTGGGTCGCCCTACAGGGGCGGCTCACCGTTTTATCTTAGTGTTTAGGGTGAGCCGCCCCTGTAGGGCGACCCACCCGGAACAAAAAAGGCCGGGGTAATCCCGGCCCTTAAATGGCTTATAGCTTATGTATTAATTGAGGTTCTCGATAATACCGGCAATGCCCTGGCCGCCGCCTACACAGGCGGTAACGATGCCGTATTTTTTATTGAGCCGTTTCATATCGTGGGTCACCTGTATGGTGAGTTTGCAGCCGGTGCAGCCCAGCGGGTGCCCCAGGGCGATAGCGCCGCCGTTGATGTTTACAATGGCCGGGTCCATACCCAGCTGGCGGATAACCGCCAGGGCCTGCGAGGCAAATGCCTCGTTGAGCTCCACCAGGTCAATCTGCCCCAGGCTCATATTGGCCTGTTTTAACGCTTTGGGTACTGCTTCTACCGGGCCCATGCCCATAATACGGGGATGCACACCTGCGGAGGCGCAGGCTACCAGCCGGGCAATGGGTTTTAACCCCAGTTCATTCACCATGCGTTCACTCATTACAATCACAAAGGCGCTCCCGTCGCTGGTTTGCGAAGAATTGCCGGCTGTAACGCAACCTCCGGCTGCGAAAGCCGGTTTGAGTTTTGCGAGCGCTTCGGGCGAGGTATCGGCCCGGGGACCTTCATCCGTATCGACTACGGATTTTTTGGTTTGCTTTTTGCCTTTTGCATCCAGCATCACTTCTTCTACCGTAATGGGCAGTATGCCGTTTTTAAAATAACCGTTCTTTATAGCGTTAATGGCTTTCTGGTGGCTCTGGTAGGAAAACATATCCTGGTCTTCCCGGCTCACCTTATATTCTTTGGCCACCGCTTCGGCCGTAAGGCCCATGCTGAGGTAATAATCGGGCTCGTCTTTGGCAATGGAATAGGCGGGTACCGTTTTCCATCCTGCCGTAGGCACCATGCTCATGCTTTCGGTACCACCGGCAATAATACATTCCGCCTGGCCCGAACGGATTTTTGCGGTAGCGATGGCAATGGTTTCCAGGCCCGAAGCGCAATACCGGTTTACCGTCATTCCCGGGGCATGGATGCCCACTGCGCGGGCGGCAATGATCCTGCCCACCTGCAGGCCCTGTTCCGCTTCGGGAACGGCGTTGCCCACAATCACATCATCCACCCGTTTTACGTCCAGCGCGGGCACCGAAGCCAGCAGGGCTTTGATGACGTCGATGGCAAGATCATCGGGGCGGGTAAACCGGAAAAAGCCGCGTTTGGATTTACCGACCGCCGTTCTGTAACCGGCTACTATATAGGCTTCCTGCATATCAAAGGATTTAATAGTTTTTAAAACAAGTACTTCACGATCTGTAACACTTACGGCCATTAAGTTGTTTATGCAACTTTCAATATCAAAGTTAGCATGTGGGAATGGAATTGCAAAACAGGGTGTTTAATTTGGCTTTATCTTCGCCCACCTATGTACCAGCTACTCCGCCGGCTCCTTTTTATGTTTGACGCTGAGGCCGTCCACCATTTTGCCATGTATGCCCTGCAACTCCTGTGCAGGGCAGGATTCCGGAAGCCCCTCGCTGCAAGGTTTTCCATCAAAAACGCCGGGCTTTCCAAAGAAGTGTTTGGGTTAACATTCCCCAACCCTGTGGGACTGGCCGCCGGTTTTGACAAAAACGCCCGCTGGCTGGATGAGCTGGAAGCCCTGGGTTTTGGCTTTGTGGAAATAGGCACCGTGACCCCGAAACCCCAGGCGGGGAATGACCGGCCCCGGCTGTTTCGCCTGCCGGCCGATAAGGCCCTTATCAACCGCATGGGATTTAATAACGATGGGGTAAAAGCAGTGGCCGACCGCCTGCGCCGGCGCAAAGAAAAATACCGGAAGAACCCTTCCCCGCTGATCATTGGCGGCAATATCGGTAAGAATAAAACCACGCCCAATGAAGATGCCTGGAAGGATTATGAAACCTGCTTCCGGGAATTGTATGACTGCGTGGATTATTTTGTGGTCAACGTAAGTTCGCCCAATACCCCCGGGCTGCGGGAGCTGCAGGAAAAAGATTCGCTGCGCAAAATATTATCGCACTTACAAATGATTAACCGGCAGCAGCTGGGCGGTTTCCCTAAACCACTGCTGCTGAAAATAGCGCCCGATCTCTCGCAGGAACAAATAGACGATGTAATTGATCTTGCCATGGAGATAAAGCTGGACGGGCTGGTAGCGACCAATACCACCATCAGCCGGGAAGGCCTTCGCACCAGTGCGGAACGCATTGCGGCCATCGGTGCAGGCGGATTGAGCGGGTTGCCGTTAAAAGCACGTTCTACTGAAATTGTTACTTATATCTATCGTAAAACCGGCGGGCAATTGCCGGTGATGGCTTCCGGCGGCATTTTTACAGGCGGCGATGCAAAAGAAAAGCTGACCACGGGCGCCGTGCTGGTGCAGGTATGGACCGGCTTTATTTATGAGGGGCCGGGGATAGTGAAGAAAATCGGGCAGTCTTTTAAGAAATGAGAAACAGAGAAATAATAAACAGAGAAATGAAAAAGTGGGCAAATTCAAAATGCTTTGTAATCGCTGCCCGGTTTTCTGCGGCGGGCCCGCCTACTTTTTCATTTCTCTGTTTCTCTGTTTTTCATTTCTCTGTTTCCCCCTATTCTCTTTCTCTTATAACGCTGTGCGCCCTGGAAACGATAAGGGGATGACACTCCCAGTCCATTGAGAGACGCCATCCCCTGCAAACCATCCGTCCTTATATACCCTGTAATAGTGTTGTTATAATTTTATGGCCACAAAAGGGCCGCCCATCCATACATGGCCGCTGTAAGCCTTGGCCAGTGAAACCCTTGCGCCTGCCGTTACATTTTCCGATACATAATACTCATACGCTCCTATCAAACTGCACCCGTTGGTCATGCCCCGGCTGTCCTGCGGCTCCCAGCTCAGCGCCTTACTTGTTCCGGCATCGGTATACACCGGGTAGCTGCGACGGAGATTATAAAAAACAAAGGAATAACCACCGCCTATTTTCAACGCACCGGTTTCATTGCTGAATGGAACAAACAGCAGGTTAAAATCCAGCGTGGTCGACTTCGTGTACTCCTTTATGGTGGTGGTACGCGGGTAACCGCTTGCCTGGATACGTTTTAACCCAACCTCTCCCTGCAGCCAGCCGGCCAGCGGAAAGCTGTACCCGCCCTGGGCGCCAAAGCCATTAAGGCCTGGAAAATCATGTACATAGCCAAGGCCCAACTGTACGGAAGCCGCCGTAGCGGGGTTATCGCTTACCTGCGCGGATACGGAGGCGGTCACGGCCATGCCGAGTAAAAAGAGGATCGTTTTCATTGGTTCAGCGGTTTTAGGGAAGCTGCGCGCTTTGCGCCACGAGCTGCGGGCCGGAAACCCCGGCACGCGGGTACAAATTGTTCGTTAAAAAAATAAGTGCGGGTAGAAATGGAGTCTTATAGAAGTAGTTTGTATTTGTATATAATAACTCTGGCGGCGGGAAAAAATTGTGCAGCCGGGCATTTAGGAAAATTTTAAGAAACAGGGGGCAATAGGGGGTTGATAGTTGATAGATGACAGTTGATGGGCGTTTGCGACGAAAAAGGCTGTCAACTATCAACTATCATCTCCCAACTTAGCCGCCCGATGCCTATTTTTGCCCCGCGAATCAACATAAACCCGATGCAGGAATTATTTACCCTCAATGCCCTTATCAGCCTCCTTACGCTTACCATACTGGAGATTGTGCTGGGCATCGATAACGTTATTTTCGTTTCCATATTAATGCTGCCGCTCAACCACCGCGACCGCCTCAAAGCCCGCCGCAGCTGGATGCTGGCCGGCATAGCCATACGCATACTACTGCTTATGGGCATCGGCTGGCTGGTGAATGAAGGCAACCGCGATATTGGCTGGATCAAAAACCTGACCGGCTACGGGTTTACCATAAAGCACCTTATCCTGCTGGGGGGTGGTATTTTCCTGTTTTACAAGACGGTAAAGGAAATTCACGACAAGCTGGAAGGGGAAGATGAAAGCTTTAACCCCAACCGCAAAAGCAGCTCGCCGGGCGCCATCATCGGGCAGATTATTGTTATCGATACGGTGTTTTCATTCGATAGCATTATTACCGCCATCGGGCTGGCCAAGATTATCACCGTAATGATCGTGGCGGTGATCATTGCCATGATCATCATGTTTTTCTTTGCCGAAAAAATATCTACGTTTATCCATAAATACCCCACCCTCAAAATGCTGGCCCTGGCCTTCCTGCTGATGGTAGGGTTCAGCCTGTTTTTTGAAGGGCTGGAACCCATCCATAAAAGCCATATCGACAAGGGATATATTTATGTAGCCATGGCGTTTTCATTTGCCGTGGAATTACTCAACCTGCGTATGCGCCGTAAGGCCAAGCAACGCCGTAACCCGGTGGAGCTGAGGGAGCCGCGGATAAAAAAGGAAGATGAGAAGAATGTTGATGATTAGATGGTAGTTGATAGCAACCATCATCTAATCATCAACAGCACTGCGGCTACCACTCCTGCGGTTTCCGTTCTTAACCGGGTATTGCCGAGGGTAACGGGCACAAACCCCTGCTGCAGGGCAAGGGCAATTTCGGCCGGGGTAAAATCACCTTCGGGGCCAATGAGTATTACCTGCGAGTGAAGGTTGCTATCGACCAGTTCTCCGAGGGATTTCTTTTCTCCATCAATGCAATGGGCAATGAATTTTTGCTGCTGTGGCAATTGCTGCAGCAGGGTATCTACGGCTACCGGTTCCTGCAACTGCGGCAGCCAAACCTGCTGCGATTGCAGCATGGCACTGACCAGCACATTCTTCATCCGGTCTGCCCGGAAATGCTGGCGCTCCGTACGTTCGCTCAGCAGGGGTATGATTTCGGCAACACCTATTTCAGTGGCTTTTTCGAGAAACCATTCAAAGCGGTGGTTGTTCTTGAGCAGGGAGAGTGCAATGGTAACTTTGCGGGAAGGCGGATCAATGAATTGGGAGCCGGTTACCCGTACGCTGCATTTTTTCTTGTACTCCTCCGCTACTTCGGTGGTAAGCAGGTGGCCCTTCCCATCGGTAAGGTGCAGGGCATCGCCCAATTTCATACGCAACACGCTGATAACGTGCCGGGAGGTATCGCCATCGAGGTCTATGATGGTTTGAGCAGGGTCTATCGCTTCCTGGTAAAAAAACGGCAGGGCCATTATTTATAGTTGTTGTCCGTTGTTTGTTGACGGTTGTCCGGCGTTTGCGTCGATTCCGAACAACGGGCAACAGGCAACGAACAACGATTTAGAAGGGGGTTTCGTCATCCTCCACCGGCAGGTCTTTCATTTTGCTGCCTGCCTGTACGTAGAGCCTGGCGCCGCCGCCGCCGGCTGCATCATCGGTCGGTACCGGGCGCCAGCTTCCGCCGCCGCTCATGCCGCCGTTGTTGCCAAAATCGTCTTCTTCCACAAATTTCTGGATATGGAGCAGGGCGCGCAGCTTGATGGTTTCCAGCGAACCGTTACGGTGTTTGGCTATGCGCACATGCGTTTCGCCCTTATTGCTTTCGCCCATTTCGTTTTGGGTAATCTCATAGTATTCAGGACGGTACAGGAACATCACCATATCGGCATCCTGTTCGATGGCGCCCGATTCACGCAAATCGCTCAGCTGCGGCATCTTATTGCCTTCCTTGCGCGATTCCACGGCACGGCTTAACTGCGAGAGGGCGATGATGGGCACCTGCAGTTCCTTGGCCAGCCCTTTCAGGTTGCGGGAAATGCTGCTGATTTCCTGTTCGCGGTTGGAATTTTTATCGCCTGCCCCGCTCATCAGCTGCAAATAGTCGATGATGATAAGACCGATATTGTGCTTGTTTTTAAGCCGGCGGCATTTGGCGCGCAGTTCAAAGATGTTGAGCGCCGCGGTATCGTCTATAAATATATTGGCTTCCGAAAGGCGGTTAATGCCTTTGGCATAGAGCTGCTTCATTTCATGCTCTTCCATTTTACCCCGGGCAATCTTTTCCAGCATGATTTCACTTTCGGCCGAAAGGATACGCTGTACCAGCTGGCCGGCGCTCATTTCAAGGCTGAAAAACGCTACCCCCGTTGGCTTTACCGGGTGCAGGGCCGCATTGCGGGCCAGGTTAAGGGCGAAAGCTGTTTTACCCACCGAAGGACGGGCGGCAAGGATAATCAAATCGGTGCTCTGCCAGCCATAGGTTATTTTATCCATGGTGGGAAAACCGGTGGGAACCCCGGTAATGTCTTCGTTTTTATGGCGCATTTCTTCAATGCGCGCCACGGTTTTTACCAGTACATCGTCTATTTTATCGAAGTTCTTACGGAGGTGATTGTTGGTAATTTCAAACAGCTTGCTTTCCGCATCGTCCAGCAGGTCGAATACATCGGTAGATTCTTCATACGACTCGTTCAGTATTTCGCCGCTGATGCGTATAAGCTCACGCTGGATGAATTTTTGCAGGATAATGCGGGCATGTGCCTCAATGTGGGCGCTGGAAACAACGGCATTGGTAAGCCGGGTTACAAAATAGGGGCCTCCCACTACTTCCAGGTCACTTTTGCTTTTCAGCTCTTCCACCACCGTTAAAATATCGATGGGCTGGCTTTTTTGTTGCAGGCCCTGCATCACTTTGAAGATGCGCTGGTGGGCTTCCACGTAAAAGCATTCGGGCTTTAAAATTTCCGCTACGGTATCAAAGGCGCTTTTTTCCAGCATGATGGCACCCAGTACGGCTTCCTCCAGGTCTTTGGCCTGGGGGGGCACCTTGCCGTAAACCATGGTGCTTATGTCGATAGAGCTCTTATTCCGCCTTGCTTTCCGGTCTTTATTAAGGTTAGTTAAATCCATGTTTTACGAGCTACAATAAGGTTAAACCAATGGGTTGACTGATCTGTTTTCTGCAATGTTGGGTTATCGGTTTTTCTTCGGAAAGGGCGACAAAAATGCCTGCCACTCAATTGGAAATTCCAACCAATGACTTGTGGGTTTGTGTTCCGGCCTTGTGTTACGTGAATGTTACCAAACTATGAACTGAACGTTATCCCGTAGGTCAGGACGGCGAATATAGACCTCAATTGTTTTCAAAAAAAAGAAAATGTTCTTCTATATTTATTGCCATGCTGTGCACAGGGTAATCCACCGCTTACACCCGGTTATCCACAAGCCCTAAGGGACTTACCCACAATTTAAAAAAATTCAGCACCCTTTCCTAATAGAAATGCACACATCCGGTGCAAAAGAAATATCGGGTAAAAATTTGGTAATAATAGCCATAGTCTAAGATGCAGCAGCAACGGGAGCGTCCGGGATTTTTACGGTCTTATATCGTATAAAAACGGCCGTGGTATAGACTTTTCGTTTTCCGGCAGACTGAAATATGGCAGCAGGGGGCCATGCAGAAAACCGGGTGGCCGGAAAGACCGCTGGTAAAGGAAATGCGCAGCAGGGAAACATGGCCGGGAGTAATCAATTTTTATCTGTCCCGGTAAACGGCAGGATGCCGGCAGCCTTTACCCGGGCTATTATTTTGCCGGCAACTCCTTCTCCTTCGGTCTGCCCGTTTTCAATGGCATCACGGAAATGGATGCCGCCGTAAAGCCTGGATATGGCCGCCTCATCGGCCGCCTGGCGGAATGAAGTAAACGAGCGGGGCGGGATTTCGAACAGCTCTTCCGAGTTATCGGTGTAGGAGAAATGCCCACCCAGCAGGTAGCTAAGCACACCCGCAGCGGCAGTAGATATAACGCTATGCCCGCTGGGGTATTCCGGGAAGGGTGGCGTTTGCAACAACGGCTGCCAGCGAATGTCGATGGAACGGTTGATAACCGTTTCCGGTCTTACGCGGTTGCTGTGGTATTTTTCATCCCAGCAGCTGATAAAGGCATCCATGAGGGTAACGGCTACAATCGTTTGCAGTAGCACGGATTGGTTGAATGAAAGCCCTGCTTTTTTGGCGGCGATACCGGCAATATTCATCCAGTGCCCGCCGGGACTGATTTTTTTAAACCCGATGGCCATGTGACCCGAAGTGGCTACTACAAAGGGATTGCAGTCCCAGAAGGAGGCAATAGCCAGCTGTTCGGCCGAAGAATGCCGGGAAACATCGTATACCTCTTTGACCAGTTTATAAAAGGCACTGTTACTGTCGGTACTAAATGGGGCCGGGGGAGGCGGCCGGAACGCATTGCAGGAATCGATGACCAGCGGGCGGATAGTGCGCCAGTTAGGTTCCACCGCTTCCATATAAGCAGGCGGTGTAGGGTACCAGTACCCATCGCCTTTTACCGGGGTATAGCGCAGGCGCGCGCTTAGTTTACCATAATTATCTGTTTTGGCATAGGCCACAATTGCCATGGCTACGGCGTTGGCCACGGCCACCGATTTTTTTATAATCCCCTCTGCTACCCTGTTCTTTTTGAGCGATTGAATGAATTTATCTTCATCTTCTTTTAACCGTTCGCCCGAAGGGAGCATTAGCCTGCCTGTTTCCAGTATACAATACACGGCCGCGATACGGTAATCGTATTCCGATGCAGGCACTGTTAAGGGCACCGGCTGGTATGCTTTTATAAACGATTGCAGGGAAGGAATGCGGGGATTGTTTTGCGCTACTATTTCATAGGCTCCCAGCATGCAGTATGCGTAATACCGGGCGGCAGCCGGCGGGTTTACCACATCGTGCATCATGACCATGGTCAGTGAAAAAACAGCAGGCTGCAGGGCTTCGGCGTAGGTAGCGCCGGGTTTGCCCCCGTAAACAGCAGGGCTTATTAGTAATAAGAAAATGACAATTGGCTTCATGTTGTTATGGCGCTTGGTAAAATTGTAATGCTTCATCGCTTACCCCGAGCACGAGGTATTTTTTGCCGGCTATCGTAACCTGTTCTGCCGACTTTACATCTCCTTTCACGCAGAGACCGGATACCGGCTGGCCGGCATAGGAAAAATTTCCCTTTCCATCGCCCAGCAGCAGGCAGCCATAACCGGCATCGATACTACCTATCTTCAGCCGGTTGTCGGAATGATTTCCCAGCAGCAGCAAATCCGTTTTGCCATCATGGTTGAAATCGCCGGGCAGTATTTTTGACACCACGGAAAACTGCGCCTGGAGCGGCAGGGTGGCTTTTACAAACCGGCCGTTGCTGTTGATGAAGCAGGTGGTTTTGCTTTCGTTTACCAGCAGGTGGCCAGCTTTGGCCAGTTCTTCTTTGCTGAAAATATCCTTCATGGTAGCATTGGCGTAATCTTTATACGAGGTGAATTTTTTACGCATGGGGTATATCTGTTCATTCAATTCATCCCGGCTTACAAAAGGATAGCTGGTGCCCTGTATATAAAAATTAAAGAAGGGATCGACAGAACCATTGTTGTCAAAATCGGCATAATAGAGTTCGCCCGGTTCCTTATCCGAAAAATGCAGTTGCGAGTTCAGGCCCAGGTTGCCCGCAATAATATCCGGTTTCCCATCGGCGTTTACATCGGCCACGGTGAGGGTGAACCAAAAGCCTTTGGCAGGAGTATCGAAATATTCATTGGTCTTATCCACAAACCCGGCTACTGTATTCATGTACACCATCACCGGCATAAATTCACCACAGAGGATCAAGTCCTTTCGCCCATCGTTATCCAGGTCTGCCCATTGCGCATCGGTGACCATGCCTATAGCTGAAAACGGGATATTCGCCTTGGTAAAATGGCCTTTACCATCGTTGACAAGCAAATAACTTTCCGGGGTGAGCGGGTATTTGCCCGGTATAATGCGGCCGCCTACAAACAGGTCGATGTCTCCATCGCCGTCGTAATCGCAGGGCCTCACGCAGGATTTGCTGCAGGCGCTCATATCGGGCAGCAGGCCGGCCGACAAGGTAAAATGACCCTTACCGTCGTTCAGGTAAAGCTCATCCTGCAATGCGGGCGTATTGGCCTCCCATAACGAATAACCGCCCTTTGCGAGGTACAAATCGTCAAAACCATCGCCGTTGGCATCAAAAAAAGCCGCAGCAGCAACAGCGGATACATTTTCATCGCCTATGGAAGCCGCAGAAGGTAAAAAGCTACCCCCTGCCTGCTGGATATATATCCTGCCCGGTTTGTTTTTGTCGCCGCCGATAAACAAATCTTCCAGCCCGTCTTTATTTACATCGGCTTTGGCCATGACCGGTCCCGTTTTGGAATACATGAACAGCATTAATAACTGCCGTTTGAAATCATTTTCGCTGAATGCTTCGTGCCGGTAGTCAATTATATTGGCTGCCCTGCTGAAGAGCGGTGCTTGTTTTGTTGCTGCCAGCGGTACCGGGGTAGTTGCTTTTTCCGGTACCATCAATTGCTGGTTAGCCGGTACATCCAAAAGCAGCGTGCTGGTTTGGTTGGGCCAGGTAATCCTGACCGAATCCGCTTTCTTTTGATCGCCCAGGCCAAAATGCAGCACGGTTGAAACGCAGGAGAGGTAGCCCCGGTTGGGATTTACTTCCTGGTATTGCAATAAGCCGTTACAATACACATACACTTTTGCGCCGATGGCATTGCTGTTGGCGCCTTTACCCTGCAGTTTAACGGCCAGGTAGGCTGTGTTGAAACTTTCGCGGGAAGTATTCTTATATACAAAAGCATTTTCGTTGGTATTGTTAACAACGAGATCGAGATCGCCATCGTTATCGAGGTCCGCATATACCGCACCTCCTGAAATTTTAAGCTGGTCCAGGCCCCATTCTTTTTGCTTGTTGGTAAACGTAAGGTCGTGGTTATTCCTGAAGATATAATTGGCCAGGGTGGTGGAAGGCATTGCCGTTACCAGGTCCATCATCAGCATCGGCTCGCGGTCTATTGCTTTTTTTAATTTATAATCGCCCCAGTAGCGGAGAAAATCTTTATTGGTATAATCGCGCAGGTACCCGTTGCTGATAAAAAGGTCTTTGTACCCGTCGTTGTCAAAATCGGCAAACAGGGGGCACCAGCTCCAGTCGGTATTCGATACACCGGCCAGCTGGGCAATTTCGCTGAAAGTGCCATCGCCGTTGTTCAGCTGGAGCATATTGCGCATGTATTGTTTGTGGAGGCCCTGCTGCTGCATCAGCTCAAACGATTCATAGTTTTCCTGCAGCTGCAATAATTTCTGCCGCCGGTTATCAGGCGGAAGCATGTCGAGCGTCATGATATCGGGCAGGCCGTCGTTGTTAAAATCGGCAATATCCACGCCCATGGAGAATTGAGATAAATGGCGGAAACAATCTGTTGTTTCTTCCCTGAATGTACCATTACCGTTGTTGATGTACAGGTAATCGGGTTCGTTGTAATCGTTGGTTACATAAATATCCTGCCAGCCGTCTTTATTAATATCGGCAATGGCAACGCCCAGGCCAAAGGTGAGCGGGTTTTGCCGGATGCCTGCTTTTTTAGATACGTCCACAAAATGGCCGCCCTGGTTTTCAAATAATTTATCGCCCGCCAGTTCATCTGTTTCATTGCGGTGCTGCGCCAGTTCCATGTTATCGATCTTCTTCACATTATGATTCAGGAGAAACATGTCGAGGTCGCCGTCGTTGTCATAATCAAAAAATACGGCCTGCGTACTGTAGCCGGGGTCATCAAGACCATATTCCTTTGCTTTTTCTACAAACTTCAGGTTGCCCTGGTTGATAAACAGTTGGTTTCTCCTGGTAGTATTATCCTTATTGCCCGAATAGCAGACATAAATATCCATCAAGCCGTCGCCGTTTACATCCGCCATGGTAACGCCTGTTTTCCATCCGTCGGGCCGGCCCTCCAGCTCCCTGCATGCCTCGCGGGTAATATCCTTAAACTTCATATTGCCCAGGTTGAGGTACAGCTTGTTGGGCTTCATGTTGGCCGTAAAAAAAAGGTCCAAAAGGCCGTCGTTGTTAATATCGCCTACGGCTACGCCGCCGCCATTATAAAAATATTCGTAGGCCAGTACGTTCAGTTGCTCGGTTTCATTGATGTCGTTGCGGAATTTAATGTTGGTTTCTTTGGGAGACAGCAATTGGAACAGGGGCTGCTGGGCGCTCCCCCTATAGGTGACCAGTATGCCCGGAAGGAAGGCAACCAGCCTGGCAAGCAAACGTATCTTATCCATAAACCTGTTTTTGGTCCGGGGGCGCAGCTTACAGTCCACATACTTTATATTGTACGGTTCAATCCACATCATCACGTTAAAAAAATAAAAGCAGGAGGTTGCTCAAAAGTCTGATATTGCCCATCCAAAATCAACTGCATCAACCGTATTGGAACCTGCACTGTCGTTCTTTTGAGTCAACCCCCTGCATTTATGCTACTACTCCAGGATAAGTTTATTTATCCCACCATACCCTGGCGGTCCACACATCTCCGCCCGTTAAGCCGCTTACTGCCGTGGTATAATTGGCAGAATTGAGCGAAGATTCACTGGGGGGATAAGGTTGCCGGCGCGGGATAGTGCCCCCCGAAAAATTGCCGGTATATACTACCGGTGTCAACACCGGGTAGCCGGAACGGCGCCAGTTGCACCAGGTTTCAATAAAATTCATTTCCGCACCTGTAGTGGCCCATATTTGCTCGTTAATCATCTGCAACGAATTGGTGGTGGTAGAAATATCGAGCGGGTTGGCGGCGGCATACGTGGTTGCCGTAGCAGCCGAAATGGTAGCAGCACTACCATAAGATGTCAGCGACTGTAGCGCGGCGGCCACCCCGTTTTGATAATGCACCGAAGCAGTAGAGCCCACACTCCAGCCTCTTACGGCCGCTTCGGCCAGCAGCAATTCTGTTTCGGCATAAGTGAGCACGAACAGCGGACCGCTCTGGTCACGATAAAACTGTGTCGGGCGGGAGTAAAGGCCCAGCTTGGTGAAATCCGAACCGCTTCCCGTACCGCCGGTATAACTGGATGAAGTGGTAATATCGGTGGCGGCGCCATTCAAATCATACCCATTGGGCAATCCTTTCTGGCTGGCGGCTGTACTGTTGCCGGTGGCCATGGTTTGGTTGGCGGCAAGCCCGGCAGGGGGCACTTCGGCAATAACGCCGAGCCTGGGGTCTGCTTTGGCTTTCAGCCAGTCGATAAAGGTCTTGCCCCATCTTACCTGGTAGAGGTCGTCTGTAACGCGCAACGCATTGGCATAGCCGTTACCATACCCGTTGGTATTGTCGGCTTTTACAATGGCATCGTCCGATACGGCGGCAAAAGTGCCGCCGGCATAGGCTTTTTCAGCCCAGGTTTTTGCGGTAGCAGCATCCACCTTGGTAAGCCGCATGGCCAGCTTCAGCATGAGTGAATAGCCGAACTTTTTCCATTTGGCTATATTGCCGGCGTAAAACTCATCGGCCGAGGGCACGTCTTTGCTGGCGTCCAGCTTGCTGATGGCGCCATCCAGGTCGGTCAGCATGGCGGTATAAACAGCCTGCTGTTTATCGTACACGGGCAGGCTTACTCCTGCTTTGGCCTGTAAGGCCTGCGTATAAGGACAATCGCCATAGATATCCGTTACCTTTTGCAGGGCCAGCACTTTCATAATAACCGCAATGCTATTGAGGTTGGCATAAGCGGTTTTGCCGGTAGTGAGGCTTTGCATTTCATAAGCCAGGCTCGCGGCCCGGTATTCATTGCTCCAGCTGCGGCCCTGGTAATCGAGCGTATTGCCGGAAGCTACGTATTTATCATCGTTGCTATGATAGCTGGCGCCACCGGAAGAGGTGGAGGCCATGATTTGCGTCCAGCCGTTCTGAAACAGGAAGGGGCCATTATAGCCGGCCACGGCGTCTACAAAAGTCCACTGGCTGTTGGATAATAAATAATTGGGATCAAATGTAGCGGCGGTGGTATTGATGGGGTTGGTATTAATGGCATTAAAATCCTTGGTGCACCCGGTAAGGACCACGGAAGCCAACCCTGTATATAGCAATATTTTTTTCATTACTAATTGTTTTTGAATAAAAAATGTCATTTCGGTATCCCGCCCGCGGGCGAAAAAGTTCGGCTGACTATTTTTTAAATTTAAAGTTGACGTTTACACCATAAGTCCTGGCAGAGGGCAGGCTGGTACCTTCAATACCTGCATAACTGACCAGGGAGGAGAAACCGGCTTCAGGATCGATATTGCCCGATTTCTTCATCAGGGTAAGCAGGTTACGGGCTACCAGCGATACCTGGATGGAACTGAACAGCGGCACGTGCTGAAGGTATTTTTCAGAAACTGTGTACCCCAGGGTTACCTGGCGCAGTTTGATATAATCGCCATCGAGCACGTTGAGGGCCGATACATTCTGGGCCAGTTTCTGGTAGTAGTCCTGCGCTTTGGCGGCAACGGTATTGGTGGCGCCGCTGGCATACACACCTTTCATTACACCGCTTTCCCTTCCATCGAGGGTGATTGTGTTGAGGCCCCTGTAAATGGAATAGTAATTGGAAGCCGACAGTATTTTATTGCCATAGTTATAATCGATCAGGAAATCCAGGCTAAAGTCCTTATACGATATCGAATTCTTTAACCCACCGTAAAGCGTAGGCAATACACCACCCATGGGTGTTAGTTTACCCTGTAAGGGCAAACCGGATGCATCTACTACAATATTACCCTTGCTGTCGCGCTGGTAATCGTAGGCCCTGATTTGCGGACCGGTAAGCCCTACTACATAAGCAGTATTGGCATTGAGCGGACGGTAAGTACCGGTTTGGATCGGATTGTTGTTGGCATCGGTGGCCAGTATTTCATTCTTTAACGTGGTAAGGTTAAAGCTGATGTCCCAACCAAAGTCTTTCCTTTTTACGGGCGAGGCGGTCACCTGCAATTCGAGCCCCTTATTCAGTGTGGAACCTGTGGCTACATACCCGCTGGTAAACCCGGTAGCCGAGCTCAGTGAGCCGGGCATGATCTCATTCTTTGTCTTTTTATGGAAATAGGCGATATCAAAGCCCAAACGATTATTGAAGAATTTCAGTTCGGTGCCCACTTCAATTTCAGATATGGTAAACGGCTTTAAGAATGCGTTGGGCAATGAGCTGCTGAAGCTGCCGGTGGGAAGCCCGTTGAGAGTATTCCCGATGCTGTACGAAAGCGCAGTGG
>JACXTT010005081.1_pt1 | contig 19244 bp, 12 predicted proteins | sample 9270951 | NCBI WGS metagenome assembly JACXTT01 (sample SAMN15532306, study PRJNA645909) | rock metagenome | isolation source: weathered quartz diorite | place: Puerto Rico | collected 2017-06-21 | reverse complement strand
CTTGGACGCGTCGGCGCTGGTTATTTGCTGGACCACTTTTTTGCAACTGCTGTAGCATTGTGCTTCTTTTGCGGCGCGTCGCTGGGCTTCCTGCTCTTGTGGAGCGGCGCGACTGGGAGTATTGCTTTTGTTGCTGCGTTTCTTGTGGGTTTAGGTATGGGCGCCGAAGGAGACATCATCGCATATCTAGTCAGTCGTTATTTTGGGCTGCGAGCGTTTGGTGAAATCTATGGATATACCTTTAGTGCTTTTACGTTAGGGGGTGTTGTTGGTCCACTGCTGATGGGGATTGGGTTCGACGCCACGGGTTCTTACCGCGCTGTTCTGGGCGTCTTTGTCCTTGCGTCGCTCGTTGCTGCCATGTTGATGACGAGATTAGGTCCTTACCGCGTCTGGACGATTCCTGCCGTTGTTGAGGCGCGCTCGTAGGAGAGAAGTTCTCGCTCATCGGTCAGAGGAAGCAAAACGGGATCTGGGAGCGGTTGGATTGGGCGACGCGCCATCCCGAATACAATTTTGTCCTCTTCCCTCACTAGCTGATTCGCCTTGGCGAAGCCAGGCAATTGCCGCCAGCGCTAAGGTCCAGCCGAGGAGAAGGCCTCCGATCACGTCACTTGACCAATGCGTATTGCAGTATACGCGCGTAAACGCCGCGATGACGATCACACCCCAACTCAGCACGCGCCAGCGGGGGTACTCCTCAGCGAGAAGTATAGCCAGGAAGGTTGTACGTAACAGGTGCCCACTGGGAAACGAGTACGGCGTCGAGAAGTGGAGGAGCAGGGGAGCCGAGAATGATAGGAAGAAAGGAAGGTGGAGTTTGTGAGAGAACTGGACGGGAGGACCAGGGTGAACAAGAACGAACTTCAGAACGATTTCTATCCCGACTCCGACAAAGAGCAATAATGGTCCCAATCCTTGTCTACCCCGACGCTGCCGCCATCGCCATGCGAGCCCGAGAGCCAAGAGCCCAGTGAAATGTGACTCTCCCAAGAGGGTCAAGAAAAAGGCCACACTATCAAGCAGGGGAGAGACCAACGGTTGGAATAACGTCTGTCCCCACCAGTCAAACGAGTGAGTAATGTTGAAACCTACCAGCATGCACATTGCAACGAAGGCCAGTCCAAGTCCATAGGCCTGAAAGATCTCAGGACGCTGGCGGGGTCTCTCCTCTTGCATACTGCGCTTCACCGCAACAGCCCCAGCATCCACCAATAGGGAATCGCGACGAGCACAGCTGCGAGATAAATCAGCCCATAGCTCCAGGCTAACGAACGCACCTGGGGGTGCGAGAACGCCTTTTCTTTGGTGCCAAAGTAGAGCGCGAGATAACAGGTGCTTTGGTAGGGTAAAAACCATACGGTGACCGACATGCAGATAATCAAGACAAGCGCGAGAGCGTCGATGCCAGCATTGGCGGCGACAGGGACAACGGTGATGGTCAAAAGTGACACCAAAGGAAAACTAGGGAGAATGAAGCGCATCGCAAAAATCGCTAGTGCGAGCATGAAAAGAAAGATCACTGGACGCGCGGCGAGCGGGGTGAGCAGCGGCTCTAGCTCACGAATTAACCAGGCGTCAATACCAAGATGTCTCACTACACTAGTGAGACTGAGCACGGCGCCAAGGTAGAAGAGAAAATCCCAGTTGATGCCTGCACGGAAGGTCTCCCGATCAAGCAGATTGGAGGCAAGTAATACCGCCAATCCGATCATAGCGATCCATGCCGCGTCGACGCCATGATATGGCGAGGTAATCCAGCCGATCATAGAGGAAATGACGATGGCCCCGTTAATAAATTCGGCGCGTGAAGGCGGCCCCAGCGCCTCGATCTGTGTCTCGATCAACCCGCGAGAGATGGTTGGTTGAAATTCCGGAGGGAAAAGGAACATCGTCGTAGCGAAGGCGAGGACGAAAGTTGTCATAGCCATCGGCAACGCCGCCAACGCCCAGAGACCCCAGGTGATATTGAGGCGCGTTGCTTCAGGTAAGAGCCCCCAGGCCAGCAGATTTTCCGCTGCGCCCGTCAGAAAGAAGGGACTCATTTGCCCAAACCCTAACAGCGCCGCCATCGCCAACCCTGCGGAGCCGTTACTGCGGCGAGCATAACCGAGCGAGTCAGAGAGCGCTAGAATAATCGGTCCGGCAATGGCCGTGGCCGAGGTGGAGTCTGGGATAAAGGTCGTGATCGCCGTGCCGCTCAAGGACAAACCCGTCGCTTGACCCCGGTACGTCAAGGGAAAACAGCGAAGAATATAAAGGGCAAGCCGGAACAGCAACCCTGAGCTTTGTAATGAGGCAGTGATGCCAAGCACGCCAATGATGAGAAAAAACGGGCTCGTGGTAAATCCAGAAACCGCAATCTCAGACGGGACGATAGCGAAGAGAATCCAACCAATGATGAGGCCGAGCCCGACGACATAATCCGGCAGCACGTCAAGCGCCCAGAAGACTACCGCCCACGCCAATAGTGCAAGCATGTGCATGCTGTCGACATCGAGTCCGTTGGGCGGCGTCAAATTCCACAGCCCGAGCCCGACCGCGAGACCAATGGCCCCGCCGCTCCAACGCTGTACACGGGTAGAGATTTGGGAAAGACGTATGCGCCTATGAGAAACTCCAGTAGGGAGGTTCTCATCCTCTTGTGTTGCGCGTTCGAGTCGTTGGGTGATGCTGGAGAATTGGTCGGCATACGTCTCAGGAAAACGGGCAAGCCAGTTGCTGAGCAGATCAAATCGTTTGGCGGTGAAGAATTCTTCGATATGGGTGACAAGCAAGTGGGCGGCTGAAGAGAATGCTTTGATGTCCAGATAGTGATCGATAGCCTGGTCCCATTGACCGGCAGTCTCATACAAAGAGGCTGCACGTTGACGCAGCTCTTGCGCGCCGTCCGCGCCGACCTCTGTCACCAGGCGTCCGAACAAGTACTCACGAATCGCGTCTGGATAGATGACGACACCGTTATGTTGCACGACGAAGGCCTGTTGAGCCGCCAGACTCGCAAGTTCGCCCTCAGCATCTTGACGACCAAGCAACGCGTTGACGATCGTAGGATCGAGCGTAGCGAGGATAGCGGTATGCATCAACAATTCTTGACGAGCCGGCGGTTGCGTATTGAAAAGGGCCTCGATCTGGAAATTGAAGGCTTCCTGCTTTTTTGAGAGCTCCTGGTTTGTTTGATAGAGACGATCGCTGATGACTTGAGTGAAGTGGAGAATCAGCCGGGGATTCTCCTCGATGAGCGCGTCAAACTTCTCTTTTGTCAGTCGCCAGAGTTCGACTTCCGTTCGAGTGACGACTGTGGCGGAGCGGGGACGATCAGAAAAAAGCGCGCGCTCGCCGAACCACTCGTTGGGCCCGTTAACGGCAACAACCTCGCGTCGATTCCCAGCGCGATTGATCAGGACTTCCACTTCTCCAGATTTAATGATGTAGAAATCGTATGCTGCTTCTCCCTCATAGCAAATAACAGTTTTCGGCGGATGTTGTTCTTCCCGTAGATCCGCGATGATTTTCGCGAAGCTGCCTGGAGGAAGGTCGGCAAAAAGAGGAATACGTCGTAAAACGGTGGCTAGTGAATCCATAGTGATATATGTGTTTGATCAGGGTTATCGGCAAAAGTCAAAATCATTTGATTGTAAGGTAACGTTTGCCCGAGTCGAAGCCCGGTCCGCATTGAAAATTCAGCCGTAACTGGGATAATTGGCGCCACCAATGGCGAACCATCACGATTTGACGCACTTCATCTGGCAGATTGCCGAATGGCCTGGATTTGGGGTCGTTTATTGATCAGTAGTAGGCTGCGCGCGCTGCTGAGTCTTGTAGTGCTCGGCTTTATGCTCTCCGGGGCGTGGCTGCCGCCGTTCCTTCTTGCAGCTCAAGAGAACGTTGCTGGCCAAGCGTTCGTCACCCATGAGATACGATATCACGTTAGCGGAGCTGGAGAGGTCTTTCTCGTCTGGGGTGTGAATGGCTGGGAACCTGTTCCGGAGATGCTGCGCCCATCGGGGACAGTCATCAAGCACGCGATTATGTTCACCCCAATGCAGCATGGCGTTGACGCGACCTTTAGCGTTCGAGTGCAGGCGCCTGCGGGCGTTACAATCACCTACGCATTCCAGATTACGAAAAAGCAGGATGGCGCTGCGGTTGAAGTATGGGACACCAATGGGGTCCAGGGCCGGAATTACCATGCAGTCGCCACAGAGGGAAAGGTTGAGGAATTTACCGCCGGGCTTGAGCTACGAGATGAGCCGGTGGTCACCCAGGAGATTCGCTATCATATTGCAGGCGCCGAAGAGGTCTTCCTCGTCTGGGGGATCAATAACTGGACTCCCCTGCCCGAGGACCAACGCCCGCCGGGGACAGTCATCAAAGACGCCGTCATGCATACGTCGATGGCGCTAATCGATGAGGTCTTTACCGTCAAGGTCAAAGTCCCGTATGGCGCTGCGATCCATTACGCATTTCTGATTACGAAAAAAAATGACGGCGCTGCCATTACTGTTTGGGACGCCAACGGTGGTCCTCAGCAGGACTACCTGACCACCGCGCTACCGGGAGGGATAGCCGAGGTGCAGGCGACAGTGACTGTGACTTCTGTCGCTGCATTTGCCCGAGGATTGGGAGACAGTTTATTTCTTCTCTTCGTAGTTTGTCTTCTTTTAGGCGGGTTCGTCTTCCTTTACCGTGGCTCGCGGTCCCGGTATGGGCAACGCGTGCAAGCGTTTCTGTGCTCCTCTCGGGCAGCTGCTCAGACCATCCTGATCGGGCTCACCTTGCTGGGGCTCGGACTGCGGCTGTGGATGGCTTGGAGGACTAATCAGTGGTTTCCTGATTCACCAGCTCGCCTTCAAGGCGATGAAACGAGTTACGATGGGTTAGCATATAGGTTGACTCAAGGAGAGTTTTTCATCTGGCCGGGGCGCGTTCCGGTGTATCCGATCTTGCTTGCGGTCTGTTATCTTCTCTTTGGTCATGCTCCCGCCTCAGTGCTGTACGTGCAGGTGTTTGTTGGCGTGCTTATCATTCCCCTTACCTTTCTGCTTGCGCGTTATTTTATTCAAGAAACGGGTGCGCTCGTTGCCGCGGCGCTGGTGGCCGTGCATCCTGCATTGATTCTCCACGTGAGCGTCCTTTATCCCGAAGTTCTCTACGCTCCCTTACTCCTGCTCGCGCTCCTCGGTCTGCTCAGGGCTATCGAGTATCCACGACCTCGTCGTTTTGTCTTCGCCGGCGTGCTACTGGCTATTGTGAATCTGTGTCGACCGACGGCGGCCTTCTTTCCTTTACTCACGCCGTGGTTGCTTCCTCAGGCTTGGCCGTTGACGCGGAAGCTGTGGCTTTCCTTCCTGTCTGCTACGGCGATGGTAGTGGTTATCGCGCCTTGGACCTATCATAATTATAGAACCTATCATGCCTTTCTCCCCTTCAGTACTTCATCAGTCGTGCTGTGGATGGGGAGCCCTGAGTATTACCATTTGATGGAACAAAAGCGGCACAATCTGCAAATTTGGGCTGAACAACTCAACCCAGCTCGCAATGGTGGACATGATACATTCACGATTGAGGGGGATCGCTATTTTGCCACTCGCGCTGTCGCCTCGATTAAGGCCGAACCTGGGGTGTATGCGTGGTATTGTTTACAAAAGCTCGCGTTTTTCTGGATTGGTCATCCGGCTAACGATTGGCCCAGCTATGCGCTCTTTAGCGTAGAAGAGATGCGGCAGTATTTTTCTTGGCCCCAGGTGTTTGGCTCCTTTTTGACCCGGCTACTGCCCGTGGTCGCACTCGTGAGTCTCATCGTGTTGCGACGTCGCTTACGGGACTTCACACTCTTACTTGCCGTCTGCGGGTACTTCATGTTCCTGCATGCTCTCACGATCCCGGTAGTACGCTACAGTGAACCGCTTCATCCTCTGCTCTGCATCATGATTGCCGCGGCGGTCTGTGAAACGCCGGAAACAATCTCCTTGAAACGCCAGAAGGAATTCGCGCTCCCCGCTTATAATAACGGGCTCGGAGAGGGGCAAAGCTACGGCTATGCCCTGGAAAAAAATCGCTTCCAGTTAACAAGTGCTATGGAATTATTACGGGCGAACACGCAACGCTCCATTGATGAGTTAGGGTCCCTCTTTTTTCTTACCGTGCCTGTTGAGAAGGCGGAATATTACGAGCAGAGCAGTCCTCTCTTTGGTTATGAGACTGCGGCGAGATTTCCTCAGCTCACCACAGACATTAGTGAAGCCGGCAAGTGCTTCGCTCTTGGCAGATATACCTCCGCTGTTTTTCATCTCAGGCGCGTGATGGAAGTGGGTCTACAAGCATTCGGCGACAAACTTGGCGTAGCGCTTGACGCCCAGAAGGCTTGGCAAAACATCCTGGAGGAGGTGAATAACGGAATAAAGGAGATGGACCCCGAAAACGATCTACGCGCTAAAAGTTATGCAGAAACGGCCGCGCATCTGTATAACGTGAAACTAGCCTGGCGGAACGACGTCATGTATCCCAAAGAGACCTACACAGAGGAAGAAGCAGAACGTCTCTTCCTCTGTGTGAAAATCTTTATTGCCGATCTGGCGTAATTGTTATGAGGACTAACCTTTTGCTAAGTTTAGTTCCGTCATGCCAGCGCAGGCTGGCATCCAGGGAGATCCAGCACTTGCTTCCGGTTATGCCTCCTGGATTCCGGGTCTCGCGGTGCTCGCCCGGAATGACGTAGCTACTGTCTACCCCTTATCTTACTGTAGTGGTTTACTCGGCTCCTGGCTGTTCCCTAGCTGCACTTTTCGCTCCCGGCCCAGATTCGCGCCAAACCTCATTGCGCCGGTCCTGTTAACGCTGAGCCAATGTAGCTGTGCGCGCCGCCTCTTCTAACTGGGCGAGGCGGGCCGCCAAGGCGGCGTTTTGCTCTCGCTGTTCCTGGCCCTGCGCTTTCAGTTCGGCCAGTTGTTGCGCCTGAGTATGAAGTTGGCGCCGCTGCTGTTGGAGTTCGTTGAGTAACAAGGGCGTCAGCTCTTCATAGCGTATCCCTTCGATTTCCCCCTTGGCGTTGCGCGTCACCAGGTTGGGGTAGACCTGAGCCACTTCCTCTGCAATCAGCCCATACTGCAGCGGTCCCTGCGGCGCTTGCTTGTAGTGAAAGGTCACCGGGCGCAATTGCCCCAGCTTCTGACTCTCTTCTCCCAGTGGCTCAATATCTTGCTTGTAGCGCGCCGAGGAGACCAGCGTCCCTAACTGCCCGTTACTATCGATCAATACCGTGTTGCCTACGACAGGCGTGCTGGCGATCCCTGCTATGAACGTGGCCGTCTGGGCTTGGCCGAGGCGCATGGTGGTGGATTCGGTGTCGTTGCCTTCGTTGCCCAGGTAGATGTTCTGATCTCCGCTCGTGAGCTTGCTGCCTGCCCCATCGCCAATCGCGATATTCTCGTTACCCGTGGTGTTGGCGAGCAGCGTCTGGAAGCCGTTGGCGGTGTTAGATTGGCCGGTAGTGTTGTGAAAGAGCGCTTCGGCCCCGCTGGCGGTATTGTGAACGCCCTTGGTATTGCCAAAGAGCGCCCAGGCGCCGGTGGCCATATTCGATCTGCCGGTAGTATTGCGACCGAGCGCCCCGCTCCCACTGGCGGTATTGTTAAAGCCGGTGGTGTTAGAACCGAGCGCCCAGGCGCCGCTAGCTGTGTTAAGGAAGCCGGTGGTGTTGACGAAGAGCGCCTGGAAGCCGCTGGCGGTGTTTTCATAGCCGGTGGTGTTGTAATCGAGCGCCCAGGCTCCGCTAGCCGTGTTGTAGAAACCGGTGGTGTTGCTGAAGAGCGCTATAGAACCAATGGCTGTGTTAAAGAAGCCGGTACTATTGGCGAAGAGCGCCTGGTTGCCAATAGCTGTGTTGTCAAAGCCTTCGGTGTTGTAAACAAGCGCTGCGCGGCCGGTGGCCGTGTTGTCAGAGCCGCCGATGTTGTTGACAAGCGCTTGGTCGCCGGTGGCGGTGTTGTTAAAGCCGTTGTTATTGGAGAGCGCCCCGTCGCCGGTGGCGGTGTTGTAGCTCCCCTCGGTATTATTGGAGAGCGCCCCGGTGCCGGTAGCCGTGTTGCGAGAGCCGCCGATGTTGTTTTGGAGCGCGCTGGCGCCGGTGGCGGTATTGCCGAAACCGGTGGTGTTGGTAGTGAGCGCACTATCTCCAAAGGCGGTGTTGCTGTAACCGGTGTTGTTGCTAGGAGTATTATTGACAAGGGCATTCGTGCCACCTGCCGTGTTGTGAGAGGCATCGCTGACATCGTTATTCGGGGGTGGATCGCTCCAGCTCGGCGTGGTTCCTAAGGTGCAGATGACTAGACTGGCGACGACTGTGGCGATGCGAGTGATGCTGTGCATGGACTCCTCCTCTAGTGGATGATGGATAGTGAGTGGGTTACGTCATCTCTCTGGATACTTGCCTTGTATATCCAAACAGTAGCCGGAGGTATCCCACTCAGCGGGGTGGCTGTCAATGACGGCAATTCCTGCCCTTTGTCAGAGGGAAAGATTTCCACCAAACTGAAAACCCAAGCAGCTCGTCTTCAGATGAGTGATAGACAGACAAAGCAACCACATGTAAGGCGCGCGCAGTTGCACTCGATGTCATAACGTTGTAGGAAAAGACACGACATGGGCAAACATTTGTACGGCATCTAAATTTTTCCCCTCAAGAATATGGCTGTTATGTTCTGGGGCCTTTCTCAGCATCAATTGAAAAACCGACACTATAACTGGGCATGCCAGCAACATTGGTTCTTTTTACTGTATGCCGCCGTACTGATTCCGTTGACTCTGCGCACTGGCTTTATTGCGCGGCCTACGGCAGATGCTTTTCCCTCTTCTGAGTTTTCCGCTGACTGGCATATGCAGTGGGCTCCTGTGTCTGCCGACGCCGACGATTCAGACGACGAACTCGCGCTACAGGACGCTGACCAAGATGATGATGGTTTGCTTCTTCTGAGCGTCTTTTCCCTCATGCCTTTGCTGGAAGCGGTATTCTTCCTCTTTCATGAGCAACTAGCCTCGCTCAGTGTTTCGTTCTTCTCCCGTTTAGGCGCGAGAAGTCCACCTTCTCTTGCTCGCTAAACTTCCTTTGCTTTCCGCAGTGCTGAACGCGCCATATTGACGCTCTGTTTCAGCTTGTACTCGTCTCAGACGCATGGATAAGAGGGCGCCATGCAATCTCAACAATTCTTTTGGCTGCAGTGATTCAATGCAATGTAGCCTGAGGTTAAGGAGGTCACGGCCTAATGGTTCTACCTAACTGGAGAGGGGGCGTGATTGCTGCCCTGGCAGCGCTTTTCGTATACGGGTGCACCGACGAGCCGAGTAAGGCGAACAGCGCGCCAGCAACCGAGCAACGCGCCCAGCCTGCAACTGAGCAAAAGATAAAAATGGTGACGCTTGATGAAGCGATGATGAAGAACATCACAGTGGAAGAACTCAAAGTCAAGTCGCTGCCCCAGGTGCTTACTGCCACGGGGAAGGTGCAGTTCAACGAAGAGCAGATGGCCCGCATTCTCGCGCCGGTCAGCGGGCAGGTGCAACAACTTCATCTTAAAGTTGGCGACACGTTAAAAGCGGGTGCGGTGCTCTTTTTTATCCATAGCCGTGACGTCGCCGCTGCCTTAGATGAATACTACGAAAGCCAAAACGACCGTGATTTGGCGGAAAAGACGGCGGCAATGACGCAAGATCTGTTTACCCATCAAGCGTCTTCCCACATTGCGTTGCAGCGAGCGGAGAGCGATTTGGCGAAAGCGAAGGCGCGCGTTACCCGCACAGGCGAAACGCTGCGCGCTCTCGGCGTTGAGCTCCCTGAGGGCCGGTCCTCCACGCCAGCAAAGGCGCGCGTGCCGGTGCGCTCGCCGCTCAGCGGTACGGTGATTGAACGCACGGTGACGGAGGGGCAGTTTGTGCAACCAGATAATACGCCTCTGGCGACCATTGCGGATCTGTCGACTGTGTGGGTTACCGCGGACATTTTCGAACGTGACCTTCATCTCGTGCAGTCTGGCCAAAAAGCAGAAGTGACCACTGCCGCCTATCCGGAGCAACGGTTTGTCGCCCAGGTGGCGCACGTGGGTGACGTGGTTGATGCGACGACCAGGACCGTCAAGGTGCGTTTCTTGGTAGCGAACCCCAACGGACGCCTCAAACCAGAGATGTTTGCCTCTGTCTCTCTGTTTCTAGACGAAGCGAGACCGACGTTAACGATTGCGCCGCAAGCCGTCTTTACCGAAGGGGGCCGCACGTTTGCGTATGTAAATACTAAGGAGCGTGACTTCATACGTCGACCTATTGAAACCGCGCCAAGCGACGGTGAGGTGAAGGTCCTCAGTGGGCTGCACGCGGGAGAGTTCGTGGTAAGCAACGGCGCTCTGATGCTGCGTCTCCAAGAAGACAAGCAAGCGCTCAACTAAATTTCTATGCTGAAGCGAGTTATTGCCTTTGCGCTCGAGCAGCCGCTCCTGCTGTGCATGCTCACCGCGCTTTTTATTGCCGGGGGCGTTTCTGCTTTTCGTTCTTTGCCGATCGAGGCGTTTCCGGATGTCACTGATGTACAGGTGACGATCATTACGCTGTTCCCGGGGCGCGCAGCAGAAGAAGTCGAGAAGCAAGTCACCATTCCCCTAGAGATTGAAATGAGCGGGCTGCCCCACTCGACGCGCATGTTTTCTCACACGCAGTTCGGCTTGTCTTATCTCGTCCTTACGTTTGATGATGAGGCGACGAACTATTTTGCCCGCCAGCAAGTGCTCGAACGGCTCCACGATGTTGAACTGCCTCCACAAGTTCAACCGCAACTGGCTCCGTTAACCTCGCCGGCTGGGGAACTGTACCGCTATCGACTGATCGGAGAAAAAGTCGATTCGTTGGACCTGCGCACGATCCAGGATTGGGTGGCCGCTCGCTATCTCAAGATGGCTCCAGGCGTGGGAGACGTGGTCAGTCGGGGCGGTTTCATCAAACGCTATCAAGTGAGTCTCGACCTAGCGAAGATGAAAGAATATGGCGTGTCTATGCAGCAGGTGCTCACCGCTCTGGACCGTGGCAATGCGAACGCCGGAGGCAGCTATATTGAGCAAGGCGAACAGCAGTACCTGATTCGCGGCATCGGTCTGCTGCGTTCAGTAGATGATATCAAAAACGTGCTGGTCGCCGAACGAAACGGGACGCCTTTGCTCGTGAAAGACATTGCCGACGTTGAGATTGGCTCAGTGCCCCGCCAAGGCCTCGTCGGCAAAGATAAGGAAGATGAAATTGTCACCGGCATCATTCTGATGCGGAAAGGGGAAAATCCCTCCGAAGTGCTGCGCGAAGTGAAAGATCGCGTGCGGATGCTCAATACGTCAGTGCTGCCGAGAGGGGTGCAGATTGAGCCGTATTACGACCGCACCTGGTTGATCGACACAACCCTAAAGACCGTTTTCAAAAATCTGTTCGAAGGAGCACTACTTGTTACTTTCGTCCTGTATATCTTCCTGGGGCATTTTCGCCCGGCGGGAATCGTGGCGATCATCATCCCCTTGGCGCTTTTATCCACTTTCATTGGGCTGAAACTGCGGGGCATTCCCGCGAACTTGCTCTCATTAGGGGCCATGGATTTTGGCATTATCGTCGACGGCGCGGTGATTGTCGTCGAGAACATCTTTCGCGAGCTTTCGGAACATTCCCATAAACCTGATCGCGAGGCGATGCGCATGACGATCCTGAACGCCACTGTGCAAGTGGGGCGACCTACGCTCTTCTCTATGCTGATCGTGATTGCCGCGCATCTGCCTATCTTCACCCTGCAACGTCACGAGGGGCGCATCTTTGCGCCGATGGCCTATACTGTGACCTCAGCCTTAGTTGGGTCCCTCTTATTTTCGCTCACGTTGGTGCCGCTGCTCTGTTTCTTTCTCCTTCGTAAACAATTACCGGAGAAAGAGAATCGATTGGTGAGTGTTTGCAAACGTGTGTACCGACCTATTCTCGCCTGGGCGCTGCATCATCGCAGAACCGTGCTTGTTTCTGCCGTGGCGGTGCTGGTTGTCAGTTTACTACTTGCATCACAGCTCGGCACGGAATTCTTGCCAGAGCTCAACGAGGGCACGGTGTGGGTGAATGCGACGCTGTCTCCGAGTATTTCAGTGAGTGAAGCATCACGCACGTGCCGCCGCATTCGGGAGATCCTCTTGCAATTTCCTGAGGTGGTGGCGGTTGTTTCTCAGAGCGGGCGACCGGAAGACGGCACTGACCCAAAACCGATAAACATGGCGGAGTTTTTTGTCGATCTGAAGCCGCCGGAGCAGTGGACGCGTCTCATCTCGAAAGAACAACTCATCGAAGAGATGGATCACGCTCTAGACGCGCTGCCTGGGGTAGAGACAAGTTTCTCGCAGCCGATCCGCGACAACATTCTCGAAAGCATCTCGCAAATTGACGGCCAGATTGTGGTGAAGGTGTTCTCGCAAGACGGGGCTGTGGTGCGAGAGAAGGCGCAAGAGGTCCTGCGCACCATCAAGCCTATCCGGGGTGTGGCGCGCGCTTTTATCGACCGTGTTGGCGAAATTCCACAATTGCAAATTGTCATCGATCGGCAGCGCGCCGCACGCTATGGGCTCAATATCGCTGATGTGGAAGATGTGATCGAAACGGCGCTCGGAGGAAAGGTCGCCACTGACATGTGGCAGGGCGAGCAGCGCTTCGGCGTCGTGGTGCGTCTGCGTGAAGAGGAGCGCCGCGATATTACGGCGATCAAGAACATTCTCGTCGACACGCCGGGAGGGCTGCGTATTCCTCTTGAGCAAGTGGCGGACGTGTCGGTAAAAAGCGGCAACATGAATATCAGCCGCGAAAGCGGCATGCGGGTGGCGGCGCTGGGCGTCTTCATTCGCGGGCGAGACATGGGCAGCCTCGTCCAGGAGATGCAGGAAAAAGTGCGAGCGGCGGTGTCGTTGCCGCCGGGATGCATTGTCACCTGGGGCGGTGAATTTGAAAATCAACAGCGCGCCATGGCGCGGCTAATTGTTATTGTGCCGATCAGTATCTTGCTCATCTTCGTGTTATTGTTCAACGCGTTCAACTCGGTGCGCAGTTCGTTGTTAATTTTAGCAAATGTGCCGTTTTCGATTATCGGCGGGATTCTGGCGTTGCTGGTGACGCATATCCCGCTCAGTGTATCTGCTGCGATTGGCTTTATCGCCTTATTTGGTCAGGCTGTGCTGAACGGCGTGGTGATGGTGAGCTACTTCAACCAACTGTGCGAGCAAGGCGCGACGGTGTTCGATGCGGTGCTCGATGGCGCCTTGGTGCGATTACGCACGGTATTGATGACCGCCTTGTTAGCCATGCTTGGACTGTTGCCGATGGCGCTCTCGCACGGGATTGGTTCTGAAGTACAAAAACCTCTTGCCGTTGTTATTATTGGAGGTTTGCTATCCGCGACCGCTTTAACATTGATCGTGCTGCCGACACTCTATGTGATGTTTGCCGGCAAGGAAGAGCAAAAGATTCCAACACACTCGTTAGAAGCGTTTCTGCCGGTTGTGGAGCAGATGGAGTAGGGCTGTCTGTGAAGTGTGCTTGGCTCTGTTCATTCTATGGACTCTGCTGTAGGGTCGCTCAACCGATTTGTAAAATTGACAACGCACCGCAACGAGAAATCCTAAGCTCAGGCAGTTCCTTCGTGCGCGCTTGGTACTGAACTACGATACCGCCCAGTTGTATCGGAGTGCAAAGGCAATGAAATAAAAAGCCTGCAAGGCGCTAAAGGCGAAGAGTATGAGGTAAGACCCTGTCTTCTTATCCTGCGTCCATAACCCTAAACCGAGAAACAGGGGAAAAACGAGGAGCATGTATCGCAACGAGCCACTAAGGCTATTCCTCGAGATAATAAGGTAGACGCTCGCGACCGTGTAGACTGCGTATTCCTTCGGTATCTGAGGTGCGCGCAACAGGTAGAGCGAGAGGACGACCGCCATGAACCCAAAGAGAAAACTTACTGGGCTTAAATCCCACCCGAAGAACGCGATGAGATAGGGGGTCGTCAAAAACCGCGCCATGCCTGCAAAAGGATAGGAAAGACTATTATCCCATCCGTGGATTCCTTGGATCGCAAAATTTGCAAATGGGTTTCCGGTTATCCAATACATATACAGCATGAATGACAGCAGCGCGGTCGGTAAGAGCAGTAGTGCAAATCCCTGCCATTGTAGTGCTTTTGTTAAGCGGTATTGTTTGTAGTAGAGAACCAACAGGGGTAACAATAAGAGGATGCCTTGTGGACGGGCTAGGGTTGCCAATGCGCCTAGAAGGCTCGCAGTTATCCAATGGTTCTTTCGGGCGTACAAGAATGAGGTCACCACCAAGAATAAAAAAAGCGATTCTGGGCCTGATCGTGAGAAGAAATACGCAGACGGAAACGTGATCAGAAATATGATACTCATCACCGCAATGTGTTCATCAAAATCAAGCGTGAACAGTCGATATAATGAAATTACGCCCAGCACCAGTAGAAGATTGCTGGCTACCAGCCCAGATATCACCATTTCCCCACACAAAATATTGCACCCACTGAGAATTATTGGCCACAATGGGAAGAAACCCCAGTTTACAGCCCTATCCGCAGTGAAAGGACGATGCTCATAGCCATGTTGCGCAATGTCCATATACCAAGAGACATCTGCGTAGCTGAAGGCGGTTATTAATGGTTGGGAGTCATTGAGCAAGCGAAGAGCGACATATTCCTCGTTTGGATTAACAAAGGCATTGATCGAGACGTGACCGATTAATAAAAGTAACAGACGTGTGACGATAACGAATGCTATGAGCTTGGTCGTGGGCGTGCTTAGATGTTTTTGATAACGTAGCGCAGATTCACTGAAGTGTCGACGCATTAACATTGTCCCATAGACTAGTCCGAAGGCAAGCATTAACAAGGCTAACGGACCCCACACCGGCTCGGTTTCTGGAGCAATTTGAAACCGTACCAGGCGGTCCGCCACCACCTCGATCACGTTATCTTGTGTAACGAGTATGTGATAATTACGGCTCAGTCTGCCATCGGTATCCACTACTTCAACTACTGCCCCGGTCTGATTCTTGGTGATGAGAAACGCATAATCCAGCATAGTCCCCGACTCGGCCTGGATGCGAGCGCTGAAGATCTCTCCCTGGCGCACCATTGGGGTGTGCAGGACCTTTTGTTTTTCGACCGTCCCCGAGGGCCGCATGGGTTCGGGAGCGAGTTCCCAGTTGTTAATGCCCCACACCAGGAAGACTTCGCTGGCTTCGGGCACACTGTAGTGAATCTCTTGCGTCGTCATTACTGACAGAGCAGGATGAGCGGCAGTGATCTCGACGACGTTATCGTCTGAGAAAGGCGTGTGATAATCATGGTTAGCGCCGCTATTGGTGTCCCAGACCTTACGGAGAATCCCATTCCGATCCTTAGTGATGAGAAACGCATAATCCAGCATGGTCCCCGACTCGGCCTGGATGCGAGCGCTGAAGATCTCTCCCTGGCGCACCATTGGGGTGTGCAGGACCTTTTGTTTTTCGATCGTCCCCGGGGGCCGCATGGGTTCGGGAGCGAGTCTCCAGCCGTTGATGCCCCACACCAGGAAGACTTCGCTGGCTTCAGGATCGTGATAGTGAATCTCTTGCGTAGCTACTACCCGTTTGGGTTGTGACGCGGCGTTTGCATCAAGGTGACCAAGAGTTTGGTCTATTGACGAGACAAACAGAAGCAAAGTTAAGAGTATGACGTGTTTCACGTCAATAACCTCAATCATTTTCTAGACATTGCCTAAGTCAAAGCTGCTTTCTTCTTGGACGGAAAGCCATAGCTGGGAGATCTTGGCAATAAGTGTGGAAAAAGCATTAGCTGGCGATTGACTCCTGGGTGATGAGTTGTCTTCCAATCCACGCCACGCTCTTATCCTTAGTACGACCAAGAGCCCGAGTTGAGCCCTACTGCTGCGCTACCGCGATATGCTATGCGCCTCCCCTCCATCGGCACAGCTCTCCTAATAATTACTGGCAAGTAGATAACCCTCTCTCTTTGGATACTTGCCCCGTATATCACAATAGCTGAAGGTATCCTCCTATGCAGGGCGGCTGTCAATAGCGACAATTCTTTCCTTCTTGAGCATGCGCCGTGCGCGCGGAAAAAGGCTTGATTTCTTGCTCTGTAAAGAGTGAGTGTTCTGTGGTAAGCCTCCAGCAAAGACCGTAAAAGGAGGGCCTCTACCATGACGGATTACAGCCAATATGAATATATCAAGGTGGAAAAGGCGAATACGCTTGCCACGGTGACATTGAACCGTCCGGATTCGCTGAATGCGGTGAACCCGCGCCCCTATGTTGGCGGACTGGCAGCAACTGCCGCTTCGATAAATTCGAGCGCCGCTGTAGGATGGGCTACGACGGTGTAGAGATTGCGGAACTGTTCATGAATAAACGCTTCCGCGAAGCCGCGCTCGAATTGAGCCAATAAATGGTCGAAATATCCGTTCGTATTAACAAAAACAACCGGCTTGTGATGCAAGCCTAATTGCTTGAACGAGATAATTTCTAAAATCTCTTCGAGCGTACCGAAACCGCCGGGGAGAGCGATGTAGGCGTCGCCGAGTTCGTCGAGCCCACGTTTGCGCAGGCGCATGTCAGTGACGGATTGCATCTCGTGCCCGGCAGAGGCGTAGCCGCGTTCAACGAAGTCCGCCAAGATGACGCCTTTGATCTTGCCGCCGTGTTCCATGACGACGTTGGCGAGAGCCCCCATCAGCCCGATGTTGCCGCCGCCGTAGATAAGCGTGTGCTGGCGCTGGACAAGTAACCGCCCTAACTCCGCAGCGACTTTAAGATAGTGTGGGGCCACGCGCCTACTGGACGCGCAATACACGGTGATAGCCAGTGAGCGAGGGGGTGTGGGAGAAAGCATCGTTTAGCCGAAGTATATTGTGTATTTCGTGTTGCGCATTGCGTGTGACATGTCCCTCTGGGAATTTTCGCTTTGGCTTCATGTCCTCTGGAACACGCACTACGTAACACACGCCAATCTACAGCACCTTCACGACATCGTCCATCGCCTTCCAGTCGACAATCGGCGTTAGTTTGCGTTTGAGGACCAGTCCGCTCGCCATGACGCTAGAAAAGGTGACGAATGTTTTTGCGTGGTCTTGAATATCGAGGATAAGAATAATCTTTGCTTCTTCATTCGAGGCCCAAGGACCGGCTTTCAAAGTAACGCCTTCAGGAAAGCCGCTGGCGCCGCTGAGCACGCCTTGGAACATTTTGTGGATCTTTTTCACGTTGTCCGCTGAGGTTTCATTGAGCCAAATTTCATCGAGATACAGGGGCATGAGTTTCCTCCTCTTGGTTTGCTTTCTCCCATGAGCGGCATAGCATAGCGCGGCGCCAGGAGAAACGGGAGAACAGCAGCGGAGAGAGTGTGTGGAGAGGCCGTCAAAAAAGAAGATTTCCCGGCTTTGCCTGTGCGACGCCTTCGTCTATAACCAATGCTACGAGCACGCTAGGCAAAGGAGGGCATGCCATGATCGTGCGTTTCTTAATCATCATTGGTTGGCTGGGCTGGATACAGATCGGCAGCGCCTGGGGACAAAGCTCATCTAGTTCGTCTGCTGTCGTCAAAACCTGGAAGACAGTGGCGGAGTTTTCTCCAGCAGAACGAGACCGTATCGACCTATCAATGGAGGCGCCACGTCACACTCAATTTCCCTATTTGCCGGCAGAGCTATATCCCTTCTCGCCTCCCTACACAGCCGAAGAAATGGGCTTTCGCTCTATGGAGTTCCCTCATCAGCCCCGTTGGTCATGTATCTATGCGGACGCTGGCGCCACGATCGATCAGTGGGGTCATCTGATCGTGCAGAGCAAAACCGCTGGCATCGTGGCCTATAGAGGCGCGCAAGGATTGCTTGAAGAACTCTACAACACCACTCCGGGCGAGAGTTTTGTCACGTCCCTTTCTCAGGATACCGGTCCGCCGGAAAAATATGGAAACCAGTCTCTTTTTTCTCGTTACCGCACCGACAAAACTTTTACCAAAAAGATAGACATGTTTGTGTATACTCCAGGGCTTCGTCGTGTACGCCGTCAGCCGCAGCCGCGCCGGGGCGACCGATTCCCTAATCAAGCTTTCACCTTTGACGACACCTTCGGGCGCGACGCCTGGGAGTGGTCCTGGCGTATTGTTGGCTCCGATGTGTTGTATCAGACCCTGCGATTCCCCAATACGCGAAAATCTGTGACTCTCACCGACGCTGCCGGCGCACTGCACGATACTCCTGTGAGCGAGATCAAGCCGATGGGCAAAGACTACCCCGCCTACACGGCGGATAGCGGCGTTCCGTGCTATGTCGTTGAGGCGCGTGTGCGAGACGAATGGCTGCCTGGATATTACACTCCACGGATTCTCTATTGGTTGGATCAATACGCCTTCTATCCTCTGCGTGTCGAAGAGTATGACAAAGAAGGAAAACTGATCTTTGTCGAAACGCGCGTGGCGGAGTTTCGCAACCCCGCCCTCAAGGAGCGCGGCTATGGGATGCAGCTCGATTTGTACTGGGATGTCACTACTGACCTCATGAGCTATTCGACGCACGATGGTCATCAATTGCACCAGTGGACGGACGAAGATTTGAAGTCCTTTTTTAATCCCGACTTTCTCCGTCGCGAGTGGTTTGTCAGCAGCGTGAAGAGCCAGGCTGGCGTTAACACCCCTGAAGAGTTTTTCCTGCGACCGGCGTTGTTCGAGGAAAAATTCCCCGGAGAACGAAAGATTGATGTGCCGCCGGAGTTGCGCTCTCGCATTGACGCACAGGAGAAAGCTGGACAATTGATGTTTACGGAAGAGTATGCGGGGCGGTAGGAGTTTACCACGCTGATTCTGAGGGGTTTGGTTTCGTCATGCCAGCGCAAGCTGGCATCCAGGGAGATTCAGCACTTGCTTTCGGTTATGCCTTCTGGATTCCGGGTCTCGCGTAGCTCGCCCGGAATGACGTGCCTATCGGCCCTCCCTGAACTACCTATAGAAACGCTACAACAAGATGTGGGGTGGCAGATGGACAGGAAAGCACGGCTTGCAGTTCCCTCTCCCCCTCGGGGCAATGGCGCGTAGTTAAGCCACCACCCGTTTGCCATACTTGGCAAAGCGTAACCGATGGGCCGCCGAGCGTTTGTTGCGGTTGAACTGGCGGCCCGGCCGTTGGCGAGTAGGATTA
>JACXTT010005080.1_pt1 | contig 19247 bp, 16 predicted proteins | sample 9270951 | NCBI WGS metagenome assembly JACXTT01 (sample SAMN15532306, study PRJNA645909) | rock metagenome | isolation source: weathered quartz diorite | place: Puerto Rico | collected 2017-06-21 | reverse complement strand
GGCCTGCGGTGGGGTGTCCCGCGCGCAGGAGCCGGCGGCGCGCCCGGGGTTCAGTATCCTGGTGTGGGGAAAGGTTCGGGGGACAGGGGGAGGGGGTGCCGTGGACGCGCCGACAGGCGGTAGGACTGGTGGTGCCGGCACCAGGACCCGACGAGACGCCACCCGGCTTGGGGCGGCCGCGGCCGGCGCGGCCGTGGCGCCGTTCGCGCTGGCTCCGGCCGAGGCTGCCGTCGACTGGCAGAAATACAAAGGGACCCAGCTGTTCTTCCTGTTTTACCAGCACCCGTGGGTCACCGAGGTGGTCAAGCACTTCCCGGAGTTCGAGTCGCGCACCGGGATGAAGCTCCAGCACGAGATCATCCCCGAGGTGCAGGGCCGGGAAAAGCTCGTTGTGGAGATGACCGCCGGCTCGGGGGGCATCGACGCCTGGCACGCCAGCATGCACGTCGAAAAGCGACGGTTCTGGAAGTCCGGCTGGTTCCAGCCGGTGAACGCATTCCTTCAGGACAAGATGCTCACGGCCGAAGATTACGCGTGGAACGATGTGACCCAGGGCGCCAAAGAGGCTGTGACCCAGCCCGACAAGACCGTCAGCGCGCTTCCCACGTTCGTGGACCCGTTCGTGCTCTTCTACCGTAAGGATCTTTTTGAGGCGAAGGGATGGGGTCCGCCCAAGACCATGGCCGAACTGGAGGACCGAGCGAAAGCCCTCCACAACCCGCCGAACATGTACGGATTCGTGATGCGGGGGCTCAAGAACGCGAATGCGACGCCCTGGGCTTTCGTGCTCTACGCGATGGGAGGGAAGTACCTGACGCCGGATCGCAAGTCCGCCATGAACAGCCCGGAGTGGATCAAGAGCATGGAGTGGTACGCCGGCATGCTCAGGCGTTACGCGCCGCCCGGCGTCGTCAACTTCAACTGGTATGAGTGCAGCGCGGCGTTCATGCAGGGCCAGGTGGCCATTTACATCGACGGCGTGAACTTCGCCAACCAGTTCGAGGATCCCACCAAATCCAAGATCGTGGGCAAGGTCGGGTACGCGGTGCTGCCCTCCGGTCCCGCTGGCCGCTTTGCCCCGACGTTCACGAACGCGATGGCGGTGAGCGCGCAGAGCAAGCACAAGGAGGCCGCCTACCTCTTCTGCGAGTGGGCGACCAGCAAGCAGAACTGCAACAATGAACTCCTGAGCGGGGTCGGCGTCGCGCGCGCTTCGACGTGGGGGCTCCCGGAGGTCAAGGCCAAGCCCAAAATGCCGCTCCCCTGGTACCAGGCGTATCAGGACAGCCTGAAGATCGGCCGCGCGGGGCTTCCGGAGATCGTGGACGTCACCCAGTACCGGGATATCATCGGCGTCGCCATCCAGAAAGCCATCGAGGGTACGCCGTCCGACGTGGCGGTCGCGGAGGCGCACAAACAGTTCCAGCAGTTGCTGGACACGACCGAAAAGTAGCCACCGATCTCGGGAGCGCCCGCCTCTTCGCCGGGAGGCTGCCCCGGAGCCGGGCCGTCTGACGATGACTGACAGCGATGTGGTCCGCGCGCCCGGCGTTTCGGCCCCGACCGGCCTCGGGGCGCGGTTCGCGCGCGCCGCCCACCGTCACGCTCCGTTGATCTTCCCCGCGCCCGCCGTGGTTGTGGTGGCGGCGATCATCGTCTACCCCGTGTTGTACACCGGATGGATGAGCCTGCAGGAGTGGTTTGCCTCGAGCCTGATCCCGCCCAAGTTCATCGGCCTCGGCAACTATGGACACCTGCTGGCCGCGGACGCCCGGTTCCACGAAGCGTTCGTTCGCACCCTGTACTTCGCCGCGCTCGTCGTGTCGGCTGAAACGGTCCTGGGTGTGGCCATGGCGCTGCTGTTCAACCGGGAGTTTTGGGGGCGTGGGCTCCTGCGGACGCTGTCCATCCTGCCGATGGTGGCCACGCCGACGGCGATCGCGTTGGTCTTCGTGATGATGTATCACCCGACGCTCGGGGTGATGAACTACCTCGTGACCCGGACCGGCCTCGGGCCAATGAAGTGGACCTACAGTAGCCAGACCGCCCTCTACGCGCTCGGGCTCGTCGACGTCTGGGAATGGACGCCCCTCGTGATGCTGATCGCTCTGGCGGGGCTTGCCGCGCTGCCGAAAGAGCCGTACGAATCGGCGGTGCTCGACGGGGCCACCGGGCTCCGAACGCTCTGGCACATCACCCTCCCGCTGCTGCGGCCGATCCTCATCGTGGCCGTGCTGTTCCGCGCGATCGATGCGATCAAGACCTTCGACATCATCTTCGTGATGACGCAGGGCGGGCCATCGAACGCCACCGAGACGATCAACCTCCTGCTGTTCAACCAGGCGTTCGCGTACTTCAACATCGGCTACGCCTCCGCGGTGGCCGTCGCGCTGTTCGCGATCGTCATGGGCGCCTCGCTGATCCTGATGAAGGTGCGGCGCGCCGAATGGTGACCGACGCGGCGAGGCTGCCGATCCGCCCGGTGAACCGGCGCCGGACGGGTGTGGTCCTCCGGACGGCCGCGTATTACGCGCTCGTCTGCGTGGCGATGCTGCCGACCGTGTTCGTGTTCTACTGGATGGTCACGCTCTCGCTCAAGACGCAGGTGGAAGCCGCCGGCTACCCACCCCACTTCTTCCGGTTCGCCGTGACCTTCGATAACTACGCGGAGGTCTTTCGGAGGAATCCGTTCCTCCTGTACGTCTGGAACAGCTCTGTGGTGGCGGCCGGGAGCACACTGTTGGGCCTCGCCGTTGGGCTTCCCGCGGCGTTCAGCATCGCGCGGTGGCGTCAGCAGGGGCTCGCCCTCACCGTGCTGGTGGCGCGCATCATCCCCGGCATCAGCTACCTGATCCCCTGGTACGTCATGTTTCGCCGCGTTCACATGGTGGACACGTATCCGGCCCTCATCCTCACCCACCTGGTCGTCGGCCTGCCGCTGATCATCTGGGTGCTGATCGGGTTCTTTGAGGACGTGCCGGCGGAGCTTGAGGACGCGGCCATGATCGATGGCTGCTCGTACTACGGCTCGTTTTGGCGGGTGGCGCTCCCCCTCGTCCGGCCGGGGATCGTGGCCGCGGGCATTCTGAGCTTCATCTTCTCGTGGAACAACTTTCTCTTCTCCGTGATCCTGGCCGGCCGGCACACTCGCACCCTGCCGATTGCGGTCTTCAACATGATCAACTACGAGGAGATCAGTTGGGGGCCGCTCGCGGCCGCCGCGACTATGATCACGCTGCCGGTGATCGTGCTGACCTTGATCGTCCAGCGGCACATCGTCTCCGGCCTGACCTTTGGGGCGGTGAAGCGCTAGGCCGCCACCCTGACCAGAGGTGAGCCATTCATGGTGGGCCAGGATCTCGCACGCGTCGGCATGGTGGGGGTGGGCAAGATGGGCGCACCGATGGTCCGCCGCCTGCTGGCCGCGGGCTATCGCGTCCTCGCGTATGACGTGCGTCCGGACGCGGTCGCGGCGGTGAGCCGTGACGGCGCCGCCGCCTGCCAGAGCCTCGCCGCGGCGGCGTCCGGCGCGGATGCCGTCATCACGATGCTGCCCGATCCGCCGGCGGTCGAACAGGCCGTGTTCGGCGAGCACGGGCTTGGCGACGCGATGCGCGCCGGGCAGGTGCTCATTGAGATGACGTCCTCCCATCCGGCCACGACGCGAAAGGTCGCCGCGCACCTGGGTGCGAGAGGCGTTCGTGCGCTCGATGCGCCCGTCTCCGGCGGCGTGCGCGGCGCGGTGGAAGGGACCCTGTGCATCATGGTCGGCGGCCCATCGGAGCTGCTCGAGGCGTGCCGCCCCGTGCTGTCGTGCCTCGGCCGCAACATCGTCCACGTGGGAGACGCGCCCGGAGACGGTGACGTTGCCAAGACGATCAACAACCTGCTCTCCGCCACGGCGGTGTGGAGCGTCGCCGAGACCTTGGCGCTGGGCCTCCGGGCAGGGCTCGCACCGGAGCGGCTGTTCCAGGCCGTGAACCGCTCCACCGGCCGTAGCTATACCACCGAGACGAAAGTCGAACAGTACATGGTCCCGCGTCGATTCACGGCGGGGTTCACCATCGGACAATACCTGAAGGACCTAAACATCTGTCTGGATCTGGCCGGCGAGCTTCGCGTGCCGATGCTGCTCGGCGCGGCCCTGCGCCAGCTTTGGTCCCTCGCCGCGGCGCAGGGGATGGCGGATCAGGACCACACCGCGCTCGTGGAACTGACCGAACGGTGGGCGCGGCTCGAGGGAGGTGGGTAGCATGGCCTCGACAGTGATTGAATCGTTATTGTACTCGGGAACGTTCGCCGACGATGCGATGCGGCGGATCTTCTCCGACGAAGCGTACGTCGGATATCTGCTTCGGGTGGAGGCGGCCCTGGCCTGGGCGGAGTCGGAGGTGGGGCTCATCCCACGGTCCGCCGCCGAAGAGATCGCGCGGCAGGCCCGGCCCGAGCTGTTCTCCCTACAGGCGCTGCGCCAGGGCCTCGACGCCACCGCACACTCCCTCGTGCCGCTCGTGCGGGCGCTTGCCGATCGCTGCGGTGGGGATGCGGGGCGCTACGTCCACTGGGGTGCGACGACCCAGGACATCATCGACACCGGAAACGCGCTCCGCCTGCGGGAGGCCTTCGCATCGATCACCGCCCGCCTCGAGGAGATCCTCGCGGCGTTGGCCCGCATGGCCGACCAGGAAGCGGACACGCTGATCGCGGGGAGGACCCACGGCCAGCACGCGCTGCCCGTCACCTTTGGCTACAAGCTCGCCGTGTGGGCGTGGGAGGTGTCCCGGCAGTTGGAGCGGTGGGAGCAGGCAACACCGCGCGTCCTGGTGGGAAACGTCACCGGCGCCGTGGGGACGTTTGCCGGGTTCGGGGATCGCGGCGCGGAGGTGCAGCGCTTGGCCCTCGAGCGCCTCGGGCTCGGGGTGCCCGAGATCTGCTGGCACACCGCGCGGGACCGGCCCGCGGAGGTCGCCGCGCTCGTCACCCTGACCGCCGGGACGCTGGAGAAGATCGCGGGCGAAATCTACCGGCTGCAGAGCACGGAGTATGGCGAGGTGGAGGAGCCATTCTTTCAGGGCAAGGTCGGCTCGTCCACGATGCCGCACAAGCGCAACCCCAGCCTGTGTGAGGCCGTGATCACGTGCTCGCGTGCGGTCCGTGCCGAGGCGTCGATGGTGTTCGAGGCGATGGCTCAAGAACACGAGCGGCACTCCGCGCTCTGGAAAGTCGAGTGGGTGGCGCTGCCGAACGCCTTCATCCTGCTGGCGGGGGCACTGGCGAAGTGTAGCCGGGTCCTGTCCGGCCTCAGGGTCAACCGCACGCAGATGGAAGGCAACCTGGATCGCTCGCGGGGTGCGATCATGTCTGAGGCGGTGATGCTGGCCCTCGGCCGGTCCGTGGGGAGGGGCGAGGCGCACGACCTCGTGTATGAGGCTTGCATTCGGGCATTCGAGGAGGGACGGCATCTTCGCGAAGTCCTGGCGGAAGATCCCGGCGTGGCGGCACACCTCTCGCGGGATGACCTGGACCGCTTGTTCGACTACCGGCGGTACACGGGGGCCGCCTCCGCCCTGGCCAGGGCCGCGGCGGGCGCGGTTCGGGCCCGAGGACCGGTCAGTTAGTTCATGGCGCAAACACTGTGCGGTAGGCAAAGAGGGCCGGCGCGCGAACCTTGTTCCCACCCAGGCCCAGTCCGGTGCAGTCGTCGCGCTTGACGAAGATCGCGGGCCCATCGAGGTGCCGGGACAGGCGGTCGAGCGGTTCCAGCGGCGTAGGGAGGTGGGCGAGGCGCACGCGACGCGTTCGCGCCAGCCCGTCGATCAGCTGGTTCATGAAGGTTCCAGCTTCTTCTGCCCCTCGCGCCGCGCGCCAAGCAGCATCCGGCTCGTTCCCGCCCGGAGGATCGCCGACTCCGCGTGCCCCACCACCTCCCCGACCTCGGCGGCGACGCCGAGGAGGCCCTCCAGGCGGACATACGTGGCGATCCCCATCTCCTCGAGCATGTGCACCAGATCTTCCGTGGCGATGTTGCCCGTGGCGCCCGGCGCGTACGGGCAGCCGCCCAGGCCGGCGACGGACGCATCGAAATGGGTGACGCCCGCGTCGATCCCGGCGAGCACGTTGGCGAGGCCCATCCCGCGGGTGTTATGGAGGTGAAGCGAGAAGGTGACCGCGGGGAAGCGTGCGCGCAGCGACCGCAGCAGGGATTCGACCAGCATCGGGTTGGCCATGCCGACCGTATCCGCGATGCTGACGCGCGCCAGCCCGAACTCCTCCACCGCTCTGCTCACCAGCCCCTCAACGCGCTCGTGCGGGAGAAATCCCTCGAACGGGCACCCCAGCGCCGTGGCAAACCCAATCGCCGCGTCGAGCCCGGCCTGCCGGGCCAAGGCCACGACCCGGCCGGTGCGGTCCATGGCTTGGAGGGTCGTCGCGTTGGCGTTGCTGAGCGAGTGGGAGTCCGAGGCGGACACGACGACGTCGATCCGATCGACGTGCGCCGCGATCGCCCGTTCCGCGCCCCGCTCGTTCAGCACGAGCGCCGTGTATCGCACGCCCGGCGCGCGCTTGATACCGGCCATGACCTCCTCGGCGTCCCGCAGCTGCGGGATCGCCTTGGGGTGAACGAACGAGGTGGCTTGAATTTCGTGCAGCCCGGTCAGCGACAGGGCGTTGATCAGGCGGACTTTGACGTCGGTGGGAATGAACGCGGCTTCCATCTGAAACCCGTCGCGCGGGCCAACCTCGGTCACGCTGACTGAGCCAGGCCACCGCATCGCGGCTCACCTCTCATGCGGGGTTGCTGCCTCAGCGGGCAGCCATCAGAACACGTCCAGGAAGTTGGGCGTCCGGCGCTCGTTGAAGGCCGCCACGCCCTCAACGCGGTCGGGGTGCGCGACCATCTTCTGGTAACATTCGAGCTCGATCTCGATCGCCTGCTCGATGGGTTGTTCGAGGCCCATCTTCGCCGACCGCTTGGCCTGCTGGACCGCGGCGGGGGAGTTCGCGGCGATGGCCTCGGCGATCTCCCCGGCGACGGTTAGGAGCTGCCCGGGCGGGCAGACGCGATTCACGAGGCCGCATCGAAGGGCGTCGTGCGCTGAGATCAGCTCGCCCGTCATCAATAATTGGAAGGCCAGCCCCCTCGGCACAAACCGTGGCAAGAACTGCGTGCCGCCCGCGCCGGGCATGATGCCACGCTTCACCTCAGGTTGCCCGAACCGGGCGGTCTCGGATGCGATCAGGAAGTCGGTGCTCATGGCCAGTTCGCACCCGCCGCCCACCGCGGCTCCGTTGACCGCGGCAAAGATGGGCTTGCGCATCGCGCGGACAAGGTGGTGCATGTGCTCGAAGACGCGGTGCTGCTGCGTCCACTGCTCGGACGTCATCCCCAGCCGCTCCTTCAGGTCGGCGCCCGCGCAGAAGGCTCGGTCCCCGGCTCCCGTCACGATCACCACCCGCACCGCGGGTCGTTCGGCCAGATCTCGCAGCACGTCGATCAGCCGGAGCGCGAGGCCGGTGTTCAAGGCGTTCATCACTTCCGGCCGGTTCAGGGTAATCAGCGCCACGCGGCCGTTGCCGAGCGAGTCCACGAGGACGGGTTCGGAAGCGTGCTCCACCGGTGTCACTCCCTCTGGTCCGGTTTTGTGTCGCGGCCGGCGCCGCCGGGCCCTCAGAACGACCGCGGCATGGCCAGCACGTGCTGGCCGATGTAGGAGAGGACGAGGTTGTTCGACACCGGGGCCACCAGGTGCAGGCGGCATTCGCGGAACTTGCGCTCGATGTCGTACTCGACCGCCATGCCGTACCCTCCGAAGGTGGACATCGCGACGTTCGCCGCCTCCCAGGCGGCCTCGGACGCCAGGTATTTCGCCATGTTGGCTTCCGCGCCGCACCGCTCCTGACGATCGAACAGCGACGCCGCCTTGTCCCTGGCGAGGCGGGCCGCCTCCAGCGCCATGTAGGCCTTGGCGATCGGAAACTGCACCCCCTGATTCTGTCCGATCGGCCGGCCGAATACCACACGCTCTGTGGCACGGCGCGCCGCGCGTTCGATGAAGAACGTCCCATCGCCGATGCACTCCGAGGCGATGAGGATCCGCTCGGCGTTCATGCCACTCAAGATGTACGAAAAACCGAGCCCTTCCTCGCCGATCCGGTTTTCCACGGGGATCTCCACGCCGTCGAAGATCAGCTCGTTCGTCTCGTTGTTGAGCATCGTCCGGATCGGCGTCACCGTGAGACGTTCGCCGGCTGTACGCAGGTCCAGGAGAAACAGGCTCAACCCGTGGCTGCGCTTCTCGACGCGATCCAGCGGCGTCGTGCGGGCGAGCAGCATCATCAGGTCGGAATGCTGCACCCGCGAGATGAAAATCTTCCGGCCGCGTACGACGTAGCGGTCGCCGCGGCGCTCGGCAAACGTCGAGATGTGGGTCGTGTCGGTGCCGGCATCCGGTTCGGTGACGGCGAACGCCTGTAGCCGCAGCGTGCCCGCGGCGATCTCGGGAAGATACCGCCGTTTATGCTCCTCGCCGGCGTGGCGCAGCAGCGCGCCCATGGTGTACATCTGGGCGTGGCAGGGCTGCGCGTTGCCGCCGGACCGGTTGACCTCCTCCAGAATGAGCCCGGCCTCGAGCACGCCCAGGCCGCCGCCTCCGTACTCCTTGGGGATCATGACGGCGAGCCAGCCCGCGTCCGTCATCGCCTTGACGAACTCGTCCGGGTAACGGCGTTCCGCATCGAGCCGGCGCCAGTATGTCTGGGGAAACCGTGCGCACAACTGCCGGACGTCGGCGCGGATCTGCTCCTGCTGTGCCGTGAGCGTGAACTCCATGCTCGCCTCCTCTTCTGCGGCCCTCAGCGCCGCGGACTGTCCGCGGTCGAATCGGGTCTCGATCCGAGGTCAGCGATCTGCTCCGGACCGAATCCGAGCTCGGTGAGCACCTCACGCGTATGCTCGCCGAGCACGGGAGGGTGGCGGCGGAGCGGCGGACGGACCCCGCCGATCAGAAGCGGGAGCCCGATGGACTGCAGCGCAGGGATCGTCGGGTGCGCGATCGTCTGCACGATCCCGAGCGCAAGCGTCTGAGGGTCGGCGGCCACGTCGCGCGTCGACTGGATGGGACTCACGGGCACCCCGGCCTTCTCCAGGGCATCCGCGAGCTCGCGCGTGGTCCTGGCGCTGGTGTGTGCCTCGATCAGCGCATGCAGCGCCTCCCGATTGGTCACGCGGTCGGCGTTGCGGACGAATCGGGCATCTGCGCTCAACTCCGGCCGTCCCAGCGTCTCGCAGAGCCGCCCAAACAGCCGGTCGTTCCCGGCGGCGATGACGAGGTGTCCGTCCCGCGTGGCAAAGGCCTCGTACGGCGCGATCATCGTCGTGCCCGATCCGACTCGGCGGGGGACCGTGCCGCTCGCCCAGTACGAGGCCAGATGGTAGGTCATCCACATCAGGGCCGTCTCGTACAGGGACGTGACCACACGCTGTCCCCTGCCGGTGGAACCCCGCTCGGTGAGCGCGGCCATGATCGCGATGGCGGCCCACATCCCGGTGCCCATGTCGATCAGGGACGTGCCGGACCGGACGGGCGGACGGCCCGGCTCACCGGTCATGCTCATCAGGCCGCCGTACGCCTGCATCAGGGGATCGTACCCCGGTTGATCGCGGAGCGGTCCCCGGTCACCGTACGGCGTGACGCTGCAGAAGATGACGCCGCGGTTGATCCTGGAGGCCCAGTCATAGCCGTACCCCAGCCGGTCCATCACCCCGGGGCGGGCACTCTCCACCGCGACATCAGAGACCGCGGCGAGCCGGTCCAGCACGGGCCGAGCGCCGGGATCCTTGAGGTCGAGCGTCACGGACCGCTTGTTCCGGTTCAGGGCCAGAAAGGTCGGCGTCTCCCCGCCCCAGAACGGCGGACCCCACTCCCGCGCATCGTCTCCGCCGTCCGGCGGCTCGATCTTCACCACGTCGGCGCCGAGTTCGGCCAGGATCATCGTCGCGAACGGGCCGGCGACGTTTCGGGTGAAATCGAGCACCCGGATGCCGGCCAGGGGAAGGCTCTTGTTCATCCGCGCGTCACGCACGCGCTACGCCGGCCGCCGATTCCCCCCGGCTCATCCGCGTCGCGCCGCCCGCTCGATGTGGCACCAGGGCGTCGACGAGCGTGTTGACGTCGTCGACCGCCTCCACCGACTCGAGCAAGCCGAGTTCCCGTTCCACGGCGTCGGGGGCGAGCGCGCGTCGCGCGCAGTCGCGGAACTTGTCCACCAGTTCGTCGTGACGCAATGGCACCTCGCGCGATCCACGGGGATGATCGACCCGTCGGGTGTGCTCGCGGCCTCCCGCGCGCACGGTCACCACCACATGGCCCTGCGCGGTGGGATTCCAGGCGTCGGCCATCGAGGGATCTTCAGTGGTGGTCACCCTCGTGAGGAGCGCCTGCGCCTCGGGGCGCCGCACGGCCGCGTCGGTGAACGAGTCCAGCACGAGCCGGCGGTCGAGGATCGCCGCGGCCATCACGTACGGCATGCTGAACTTGCCTTGCAGTCCGGTTTGCGGCCGGTCGTGAATCAGCGGCTGGCGCCCGCCCTGCGGCACCACCACTCGTACCTCGTCGATGTCTTCCGCACGGATGTCGTGGGCGCCGACCAGTTCGAGCACGCCGTCGGCCGCTCGGTGCGTGGCGAAGCAGCAGGGATACTTCTTGACGCTGAGTCCCGCGGAGACGACATCAAAGGGCCGTCCCAGCGAGTCCGCAAGCCCGTTGAGCTGGGCGGCGCCGAACGAGAAGACGGCGAAGAACCCCAGGGGTCCCTCGATCGCGGTGGGATCCGCCGTCATGTGCTGTGCGGCCAGCCGGGCCGCATGCACGCCGCAGCGGGCCGCGTGGCCGGGATGAAACGGCTTGGTCATGGTGCCGAAGTTCTGCTGGCAGCCCGACGCTTCCGAGACGGCGATGGCCAGGGCATGCGCCTGTTGAGAGACATCCAATCCGAGCAGCTTGCCGGCGGCCGCGGCGGCGCCCAGGGTCCCGAGCGTGGACGTCGCATGCCACCCGGCCCGATAATGCGCCGGGCCCATCGCGCGCCCGAGCTTGGCCATCACCTCGCCACCCGCGATGTACGCTTCGAGCAGCGCCCGCCCGGACGCACCCGCGCGTTGAGCCGTCGCGAGCGCCGCGGGCAGGACGGCGATGCTGGGATGGCCGCGCACCGAAAGGTTCACGTCGTCGTAGTCGAGCGCGTGGCCGCTCGTGCCGTTCACCAGCGCCGCGCCCTCCGCGGAGGTGCGCAGGTCGCCACCGAGTTGATCGGCGACGGGCCTCGCGCCGTCCTCGGCCACGACCGATGCCACGATTCGCGTCACCGGTTCCGGCGCACCCGCCAGGATGACCCCGACCGTGTCGAGGAGAGCGGCCCGGGCGGCCGCTTTCACCTCCGGCGGCGTGTCCTCGATGGAAAAGCGAGCCACCCACGCGGCGATATCACGGGTCGAACCCATGCCCCACCCCTTCTCAGAAACCCTGCCAAAAACCGAGCCAAAATCGATACACCCATCTTAGCAGGCGGCTCATGTCCGATGCGCCGCGGCGGGCCTCCGACGGGTTCCTGGTCGCGACGGTCTTAACTCCGGTACGGGCATCACGACGCGCTCGAGTTCGTTTAGCCAGTCGTGGCAAAGGTGCCTCGCGCCGGCAGGCGCGGCCCACCCCACCGCAGCGCGAGACCCGGGGTTGGGACGAAAGGAGACCGCCTTGGCCGACGAGACAGCGCTTCCCGAAGGCATCGTGGCCGTCGTCAAGCGTGATTGCCCAACCTGCCAGCTGGTTGTCCCGGTGTTGACCCAGCTCCGCGCGGCGGGCCTCGCGCTCACCGTCTTCTCCCAGGACGACCCGGCATTCCCGGAGGGCCTTCCCGTCGTTGACGATACCGGGTTGGAAGTCTCCGCCGGCTTGGAGATCGAGACGGTTCCCACGCTCCTCCGAGTCGTGGGCGGCCGGGTCGTCGATCGGACCGAGGGCTGGGCGCGCGACCGTTGGGAGTCGTTGACGAAGACCGCAGGCCTGGGGCCGGAGCTGCCGCAGTTCCGTCCGGGGTGCGGCTCGCGAACGCTCGAGCCTGGGATCGCCGAGCAGCTTGCCGTCCGGAAGGCGGGATCCCGGTTGCGCTCGCGACGCATCGCCCTCGGCGAGCTAGAAGACGCGATCGAGTCGTGTTTCGCCCGGGGCTGGAGCGATGGGCTTCCCCTCGTGCCCCCGACGGCCGAGCGCGTGCTCCGCATGCTCGAAGGCACCCGTCGCGCTCCGGACGAGGTCGTGGCCACGGTTCCTCCCGACTTCGCCGAGTGCACGGTGGAGAAGGTCTCCGTGAACGCGGTGCTGGCGGGGTGCCGCCCGGAGTACCTTCCGGTCGTCCTCGCCGCGGTCGAGGCCGCATGCACCGATGAGTTCAACATTCACGGCGTGCTCGCCACGACCTACTTCGTGGGACCGGTCGTCATTGTGAACGGTCCGATCGCCCGGGCGATCGGCATGAACTCGGGCGTGAACGCGCTCGGGCAGGGCAACCGCGCGAACGCGACGATCGGACGCGCCCTGCAGCTCGTGATCCGCAATGTGGGCGGCGGTCGACCGGGCGAGGTGGACCGGGCCACGCTCGGCACCCCGGGCAAGTACACGTTCTGCTTCGCCGAGGACGAGGAACGCTCACCCTGGGAACCGCTCTCCGTGGAGCGGGGCGTGCCGCGCGGCACCTCGGCCGTGACGCTGTTTGCGGGGGAAGGCCCTCGCCCCGTCTTCGACCAGCTGTCCCGTACGCCGGAATCGCTCGCGAGGTCACTGGCCTGGTGCCTGCGCCCGATCCCCCACCCGAAGCTGGTGCGCGACTACGACGCGGTCGTGGTCATCTCGCCCGAACACGGGCGCGTGTTTCGCGAGGCGGGTTGGTCGAAGGGGCGCCTGCGCGAGGAGATTGCGCGGGTGCTCACCGTTCCCGGCGCCGAGCTTGTCCGCGGCGCGGACGGCTGCGCGGAAGGGATGCCGGAGTCGTTCGCCACAGGTTCCACGACGAAGTTTCGGCCAGACGGGCTCCTGTTCGTGCACGCCGGAGGGAGCGCGGGCCTGTTCTCCGCTCTGATCGGAGGATGGAAGAACGGCCCGGCGGGAAGTCAGCCTGTGACCCGGGAGGTGGTGTTGTGACGCAGTGGAAGGCGGCGGGTGATGGGAATGGCCTCGCGAGGCAGACGATCGTCCTCGATCCCACGAGCGAGCGAACGCCGGAAGCGCGCCCGCGCGCTTCGCGCCCGGCGTCCTTGAAAGACGCGCGGATCGGCCTGCTCGATATCTCCAAGGCGCGGGGTGACGTGTTCCTCGACCGCCTCGCGGAGCTGCTGGCCGGTCGTGGGCTGCGCGTGGAGCGGTTTCGGAAGCCGACGTTCACAAAGGTCGCCCCCATCGACCTGCGCCGTGAGATCCGCGTCCGATGCGACGTCGTCATCGAGGGGCTCGCCGATTGAGGGTCGTGCACGTCGTGCAGTGTGCACGACATCGTCGATCTGGAGAGCAGGGGAATTCCCGCCGTCATGGTCGCCAGCCGTGAATTCGTCGACGCGGCCGCGGCGCAGGCGCGAGCGCTGGGCGCAGATCCGGCGCGAGTGTTTGTCGCGCATCCCATCCAGGACCGGACGGACGAGGAGATCCGCGACCTGGCGGACGGCGCGCTCGCCGAGATCCTCCGCCAGCTGAGCGTCTAACGCGGTCGCTTAGCGCACGCTCGCGGCAGGCGCCAGCTCTCCGAGCAGCGCCGCTGCTTCCTCGGCACGTCGCGCCCAGAACTGCGCCACTGAGCCGGTGACGTGTGCATGCCGCCGGTGCCGCCCGGCGGCGGAGTTCGCCTCCGTCGCGAGCCAGGCGAGCATCGCGGCCGCGTCCTGGGTGAGCAGTGTTTCGAGGACAAACCGGCGCTCGCCCATCCTGAGGCCCAATCCAAGGTCGTGCGCCGCCCGCGCGAGGTCCGCCCTCGCCAGCACGATTCCGCTGCGCACCGGTGCGAGCAGGCCGGCCACAAACGCCGCGGCTCCGTCGCGTCTGGGGTCAGGCAGCGGCGGGGCCAGCCGGAGGTGAAGCGGCAGCGTCTCCGGTGGGCCCACCGCGCCGATCTCGGCGACGAGCGTCTCGCCGAGGAGCGCCGCCCAGGACCGGTAACACGGCGGACCGATCTCCGCCATCTTGTCCAGGTAGGGGAACAGCCACGAGGCCAGGTGTTCCCAGAGAAGCCCCTTTCTGCCCACGCGCCACATGAGACGGCGCGCGGGATCATCTTCCCCAGCTTCCCGCTCGGCCAGGCTCGCGTACAGCCCGAGCAGCGCGGCCAGGTGATCGGGCTCTGGCGGCGGGGTCCGCCGGAGGGCGCGCCAAAACCCCGCGACGCGGTCTGCCGCCTCGCCCCCGAGCATCCCCTCGGCGCCCGCGTATACGGAGGCATACGGGTACAGCTGTAGCGCAAACACTTCGGTGTACGCGGCGTTGTCGATGCCCCCATCGAGGCCGAGGACTTCGGCGACCCGCGCCTGCTCGGGGCCCGGGGGTTCGGCCAGGACGGCGAGCGCTCGAACGAGCTCGATCACAACCCCACGATCCCTACCGGTTCCCCGGGATCCGGCAGGCGGTACGCGCTTCGCGCCGGCCGGAGGGGACGCATCAGCCAGTGCGGCCGCCGGGTGCCGTCCGGCGAGTGGCGGTCGGCCGGCCGTGTGAGCACCAGCCAATCCCGATACGCCTTGGTGGAGGCGCTCATGTTGACATAGATGTCCCCGTGCTGTTCGTTCAGGCCGGCCTTGTGCACCCGGACCGCCTGGTGCCAGCAGTGCTGGCCGGAGATGGGATCGGGGTGGACGGGGAACGTCAGGTTTTGGTGGACGCCGACATCGGTCCACCAGATCCGCAGCGTGTCTGGATCTTCCGATCGATACGGTTGGGGCGCCGCGACTTGCCGCATGTTCCAGCGGGTCTCGGCGTGGTTGAGCGATACGGTGGCCATCATCTGCCGCTGGCCCGCGTCGCTCAACTTCCACCGCCCCATGTGATGGCTGCAGGCCACCACGCCGGGACGAATCCCCTCCGTCACCCAGGCCTTCACGACGTAGTGTCCGATCTCGGTTTCGACGCGGACGAGGTCGCCGGTCCCCACCCCGATGCGGCCGGCGTCGGAGGGGTGGATCCACAGGGGGTTGGTGTGGGCGATCTCATCGAGCCATTTGGCGTTCGCGCTGCGGGTGTGAATCTGGACGGGAAGCCGGAAGGTCGAGATCAGCACCATCTCGTCGTCGGCCAGCCGATCGCGGTGCACGTGGCTGCGGATATACGTCGGGACCGCGTATTCCGGCCAGCCCCAGTCCGCGAGCGTCCGGGAAAAGAATTCGAGCCGCCCCGACGGTGTCGGAAAGCCGCGCAGGACCTTTCCATCGATCCGCACGCCGACGGCCCGCCGGCCGTCTCGGTCGGGGTCTGGACTCCCGGTCGGCACGATATTGGGGTGAGGCGGCGCGGGAGCGTTGGTATACACCCGGCCGGTGTCCGTGACGGCGATGTCGACCAGTTCGCGAGGCGGAACCGCCTGCTCGTGGCGCGGCCCGACGTGGCTGGCGATCTCGAACGCGCCGTACCGGCGCATGTACTCGAGCGGCGTGAGACCCTCGGCCGCCGCGCGTTCGGGAAGGCCGGGGACGGAGTGCTCGAAGATGTACCCGTAGTACTCGTCGAGCGAGAGCTTTTTCCCGGGCGATTGCTGGGATTCGAAGAATCCGCGAATGCCTAGGCTGCCGTCCGGATCGACCCGCCAGGACAGCTCGATCCAAAACTCGTTTTCTTCCCACACCTCACCGGGGTTGACCTGCCGGGTGTCATCGATGCGTTCGCCAAGCCGCGCCCGCGCCGTGCGGAGCACGGGCTGCCTGAACGCGATCCACTGGCCGTCGTACTGCTCGTACGAGTGGAGGTCGTGCCGCTCGGAGGCATGGCCCATCGGCAGCACATAGTCCGCGAAAAAGGCGGTCTCGCTCCACGTCGGCGTGAGCGCGACGTGGAGCCCCACCAGCCGCTCGTTGGTCAGCGCCTCGATCCAGGCGAACCCGTCGGGGTTGGTCCACACCGGATTGTAGACGCGGGTGAAGTAGACCTCGAGGCGGCCGCGCCCTTCCCTCAGGAAGTGCGGCAGCAGAAAGGACAGCTCGTTGACCGCCAGCGGATATTCGCGCGGCCAGGTCAGCTCGTTCCAGGCCTGCGGATGCGGCGGCACGTAGATCGGCCGCGGCACGAACTTGTTCCACGCGTTGGGATACGTGCCGCCCTCGGTGGCGACCGCGCCCAGGAGCGCGTTCAGCAGAAACAGCGTCCGGGGCACCTGCCATCCCCCGAGGTTGCCCGCGGCCGCGCTCCGCCACGTGTGCGTGGAGAGGCGGGTTCCGGCCGACGCGACAAGCTCGGCAATCGCGCGAATCGTGGCCGCGTCCACTCCGGACTCCGCGGCGGCGAAGTCGAAAGTGTACGATGCGTAGAGGAGCTTCAAGACGTGCTCGAAGTTCTCGAAGGTCGGATAGAGCGTCTTGTGCTCCCGGTCCAAGTACTCTTGCCAGTTCCACCATCGCCGGATGAACTCGCGATTGTACAGATCGTGCTGAATCAGATAATTGGCGATCGCGAGGAGGATGGCCGCTTCGGTCCCGGGGTAGGGGGCCACCCAGTGGTCGGCGTGCGTTGCGGTGTTCGAGAGCCGCGTGTCGAACACGATCAATTTGGCTCCGCGCGCCTTGGCTTCGATCACCCGCTGTGCGTGCGGGTTGAAGTAGTGGCCGGACTCGAGGTGGCTGCTGATCAGCAGGATGACGCGGGCGTTGGCGTGGTCCGGGCTGGGCCGGTCGAGCCCCATCCAGAAATGGTACCCCGTGCGCCCCCCGCTGGAGCAGACGTTGGTATGCGTGTTGTGCCCGTCGACGCCCCAGGCCGCGAGCACCCGCTCGGTGAAGCCGTCCTCGCCCGGCCGGCCGACGTGATACATGATCTCATTGCGCCGCCCGTCGCGGATCGCGCGGCGGATCCGCTCGGCGATGTCGTCCAGCGCCTCGTCCCATCCCACCCTCGTCCACGCGCCGCCGCCCCGGCGGCCGACCCGCTTGAGCGGATAGAGGATCCGGTCGGGATCGGTGACCTGGTTGAGGGTGGCCGGTCCCTTCGCACAGTTGCGCCCGCGCGAGCCCGGGTGCTCCGGATTCCCTTCAAACTTTCGGATCTGTAGGGACATCTTGTCGACGTAGGCCAGTAGCCCGCACGCCGATTCGCAGTTGAAGCAGGTTGTGGGGACGAGCATGTAGCGGCGCTCGACCCGTTTGGGCCACGACGCGGAGTCCAGCTCCACCCAATCGTCCCAGCGTTCCTTGGGAGGAAAGGCGGCCAGGTGGATGCGGCTCGGCCCGGGATAGAAGGTCTCGCCGCGAGCTTCGACGGCCGCTCGCTCGGCGCTCACGCGTGCATCGAGGAGGTTCAGATCCATTCCAGCCCCCGTTCCTGAATTAGGCGAGCGGCACGACCTGGCCGGCCTGCACGTAGGCGTGCTCGTACGCGAGGAGGCCGGCCAGCGCGAGCGCGGCCGCGGCGACCCCCAGCCACGGCGCGAGCAGCGGAAACGCGGCGGTGATCCCGGGCACGCACGCCGCGACTCCCAACCCGCTCAGCCAGATGCCGGCGCGGTGGACACGCCGAAAGCGCCCCGCGACCATCTCATGCACCGCGAGGCGCGTGTGCGCGGTGGCATGCGTCAGCGTGATCTCGCCCCAGGCCAGCGCCCACTGCAGCACGATCGCGCCGCCCAGCATCCACAGCAGCGGCCGGATGAGGTCCGGCTGGAACCCTGCCGCCACCGGCAGGAGGCCGGCCGCTCCCGCGAGCACGGCTTGAATCAGGAAGTGCGGCGGGAGGAGCGGATTCTGCCAGAGATCGCGGGCTTTGGCCTGAGCGAAGAGATACCCCGTGTACGCCGCGGTCGCGGCGGCGAGCGGTCCGCCCAAGATTGCCAGCCACTGCTGTCCCTGACGCACTCCGAGCAACGTCAGGCCGATGTGCCACGCGAGCACCGCTCCATACGCGGCGACGATACACGCGCCCTTGACGAGCCAGCTGGACCACTGCGGTCTCGTGAAGATGAGGTAGAACCGCGCCGGGTGCTTCAGGTCGGCGATGAGCAACGCGCCCGTCGCGATCAGGAAGATCATCGCCAGCACCGGTGCCGACCACAGCCACACGAGGCTCGTCCACGACAGAAATCCGCCCAGCAACAAGAGCAACGACACGAGATATGTGCCGGCGGCGATCGCCTTGGTCCAGGTGTACAGGCTGACCCGCCACCCCCACGCCGCCGTGTGCGGCACGTCGTAGCTGAGGAGGGCCGCGGCCGAGGACGCGCCCGCGCCCCCCGGGTGGCCCGGGCCGACTTGCTGCGGGAAGCGGCCCTGTTCGCTCCAGGCGAACAAGCCGCCGGCGGGCCGGCGCGCCGCGAGGGGGTCGAGGGTTGCCTGGTGCGCCCCTCGGTAGAAGAGTTTCGGACGGGTATCCTTTTCCGGGCGCCTCACGGTGACGGGGTCGCGGCCGACGATCTGGGCGACGCGGGAGGCCGGGTCGTTGAGGTCACCGACGAGGATCGCCTCCGTGGGACAGACCACGACGCAGGCCGGCTCGAGCCCGAGGTCGATCCGGTGCGCGCAGAAGTTGCACTTCTCCGCGGAATGGTCATTCGGATTGATAAAGATCGCGTCGTACGGACACGCCGCGATGCACGCCTTGCACCCGATGCAGATGGACTTGTCGAAGTCGACGATGCCATCGGGTCGACGGTACATCGCGGTGGTGGGGCAGGCGGTCGTGCAGGGCGCGTCATCGCACTGGTTGCAGCGCGTCACCTGGAACGCCCGCCGGGCGTGGGGAAAAATCCCGACGTCGACGGACTTCACATAGGTCCGGGTCACGGTGAGCGGCACGTCGTTCTCGGACTTGCAGGCGGTCGTGCAGGCGTGGCAGCCGATGCAGCGGGTGTGATCGATGACCTTGGCCCAGGCGATCGGTCGAGGGGAAGCCTCCGGCGCGACGCTCGCGACGGGCACGCTTGCGCTCATCGATCACCACCTACCCCGTCCGGCTGCGTGATTCCTGCTCCAGGCGCGAATTCTCGTGCATCGCGATGGCACCACGCGATCCAATCCC
>JACXTT010005079.1_pt1 | contig 19251 bp, 21 predicted proteins | sample 9270951 | NCBI WGS metagenome assembly JACXTT01 (sample SAMN15532306, study PRJNA645909) | rock metagenome | isolation source: weathered quartz diorite | place: Puerto Rico | collected 2017-06-21 | reverse complement strand
AGCACGCGCGCGAGCGCCGGCGCCTTGTAGAAGCGCCCCCAGAACCGGTCGGCGTCGAGCCCGTTCAGCAGCGCTTGAAAGCCTTCGCCCGGCGCGCCCAGCATGAGCTCCGCCGGCACGCGCACGTCGTCCAGGAACACCTCGTGGTGATAGACCTCGCCGGTCATGCTCCGGATCGGGCGGATGTCCATGCCGGGCGTGCCGTTGGCCACCACGAACATGCTGAAGCCTCGGCTGCGTCGCGCCTCGCGGCTCGTTCGCGCGAACACCAGCCCGTGCGACGCGATGCCGGCGTGGCTCGACCAGATCTTGTGGCCGCGGATCACCCAGTGATCGCCGTCGCGCCGCGCCTCGGTCTTGAGTGCCAGCAGATCGGAGCCGGCGTCGGGCTCGCTGTAGCCCTGCCAGAAGGTCGCCTCGCCGCGCGCGATCGCCGGCAGCACCTCGCGCCGCAGGCGCTCGGTCCCGAGCTCGATGATCGCATCGGCGGTCTGCCACACGCCGGCGAGCGGCCCGAACGGGGCGCCGGCGAGCGCCAGCTCCTCCATGAGCACGAGCTTCATGAACATCGGCTGCTCGCGCCCGCCGAGCTCCTTGGGCCAGCACATGCTGAGCCAGCCCTGCGCGCCGAGCGCCCGCATGAAGGCGCGCGAGTTGGCGCCCGAGCCGTAGCCCGCGTCCATGCCGTCGACGGCGAACGTCTCCGGCGGGTTCGCGCGGATGAATCGGCGAACCTCGTCGGCGAACGCCTGCTCGGCGGCGGTGAAATCGAAGTTCATCGAACGCGGCGGTCAGGATAACGCGTCCGACGGGCGACCACCAGCGAGCCTCGATGAGGTATGGTGTGGTCCATGCGCTACGGCTTCTATCTTCCCACGCGCGGTCAAACCGCTTCGCCGGAGGCGCTGGAGACGCTCGTCCAGCGCGGCGAGAGCCTCGGCTTCGCCTCCGTCATGATCGCCGACCACCTGGTGTTCCCGGTCACGATCAAGTCCCGCTATCCCTACACCGTCTCGGGCGACTTCCCGGGCCAGGGCGACGTGCTCGATCAGCTCTCGCTGATGGCGTTCGTGGCCGCCAAGACCACCCGTCTGCGCCTGGTCACGAGCGTGATGATCGTGCCGTATCGCAACCCGGTGCTGACCGCGAAGGCGCTGGCCACCATCGACGTGCTCTCGAAGGGCCGGGTGACGCTCGGCGTCGGCGTGGGGTGGATGCGCGAGGAGTTCGAGGCGCTCGGCGCGCCCGAGTTCGATCGACGGGGCGCGGTGACCGACGAGTACATCCGCATCTTCAAGACGCTCTGGACCCAGAGCCCGGCGTCGTTCGCCGGGCGCTTCTACCGATTCGCCGCGCTCCACAGCCGCCCGCAGCCCGTGCAGAAGCCGCATCCGCCGATCTGGGTGGGCGGCCACAGCAAGGCCGCCCTGCGGCGGGCGGCGCGCCTGGGCGACGGCTGGCATCCGGTCGGCGCCAACGCCGCGGTCCCGCTCCCGCCGTCGGAGCTCAAGCTCCTGCTCGACGAGCTTCACCGGCTCACCGAGGCCGAGGGGCGCGATCCCAGATCGCTGACGGTCTCCTACAAGGCGCCGGTCTACGACGCGGGCCATGGTCAGCGCCCGGGCGGCGAGCGGCGGCCGTTCTCCGGGAGCCCGGCGCAGGTGGCGGAGGACATCGCGGCGTTCGCGCGTCTGGGTGTGAGCGAGATCGTGTTCGACTTCCGCAGCGAGAGTCTCGCCGAGAGCCTCGAGCGGATGGAGCGCTTCGCGCCGGTGATCCGCCAGGACTAGGCCGGCGGCTTCACCCGCCCGCGATACTGCAGATAGCGCGCGGCGAGCCAGCACAGGAGCGCCCACGCCAGGCCCGCGGACCAGCCGGCCAGCACGTCCGTCGGATAGTGCACGCCCAGATAGACGCGACTGCACCCCACGAGGAGCGCCAGCAGGAGCGAGACCGTGATGCAGTACGTTCGGGTTCGCCGGCGCGGCACGAACCGCGCGAGCAGCGCGCCCAGGGTGAGGTAGGTCACGAGCGCCAGCATCGAGTGTCCGCTCGGGAAGCTGGCGCTGCCCACGCTGACCAGATGGGGGACGATCTCCGGCCGCGCCCGCGCAAACCACCACTTCATTCCCGCGCTCAGGATGCCGCCGCCGGCGGTCGCGACCACGACGAGCACGATGGCGTCGTAGCGCGCCTCGAGCGCCAGGTACCCCACCACGATCAGCAGGAACAGCGCCAGCACCGTCGTGCCGCCGAGCGCGGTCACGTCGATCGCGGCCTGGACGAGCCACGTCGGGCCGATCGGCACGCTCGGGTCGTCCGGCGAGCGCACCATGCGGAGCACCCGGTCATCGAGCTCCCGCAGATCGCCCTCCCGCGTCTCCGCGGCGGTCTTCGCGAAGACGGTGAGCGACAACATGACCCCGAGCGCGGCCAAGAGCACGACGGCCTCCTGACCGGTCACCCAGCGAAGCGCGAGCCGCACGGCCCTCGTCGACGCATGAACCATGGTTCGCGAGACCCTCTTCTCCATCGTACGCGAGGCCACCAGGAGACCGGCCCCGCGGCGCATCTGTGGTACGCTCACGGCCGGACATGAGGCCGGCGTGACCCGGGATCGCGCACAGATCGCCGTCGTCGGCGACTTCACCCCGTCGAATCGTACCCATCACTTCACCAACGCCGCGCTCGAGCACGTCGGGCTCGACTTCGCGTGGGTGCCGACGGACGCGTCCGGCGACTGGGACGAGCGCCTGGCCGCGTACGACGGCGTCTGGATTGCCCCGGCGAGCCCCTACCGCAGCATGGACGGCGCCCTCGCCGCGGTGCGCCACGCGCGCGAGCGCGGCGTGCCGCTGGTCGGTACCTGAGGTGGCTTCCAGCACGCGATCGTCGAGTTCGCGCGCAACGTTCTCGGGTACCGAGACGCCGACCACGCCGAGACGAGCCCCGACGCCACGCGCCCGGTCATCACGCCGCTGGCGTGCTCGCTGGTGGGGCAGGAGCAGCGGGTCGTCCTGGTGCCCCGCACGCACGCCGCGCGGCTCTATGGCGTGGCCGAGGCCGTCGAGCCCTACTACTGCAGCTACGGGGTGAACCCGGACTATCGTCTGCAGTTCGAGGCGTGCGGCCTCAGGGTGAGCGGCGTGGGCTCGGAGGGCGAGATCCGGATCGTCGAGCTCCCCGAGCATCCCTTCTTCGTCGCGACCTTGTTTCTCCCGCAGGCCCGCTCGACGCCGGAGAGCCCCCATCCGCTGCTCGTGGGCTACGCGGCCGCGGTCCACGCCTGCCGCGACGCCCGCGCCCGATTCCAGGCTGCCGAAAAGGGCCCATCGGCTTCGTTGCCGCCCTCGTCGGCGGGCTCGGCGTCCAGGTAGTACGCCTCGCGCGCAGCCGGCGGCCGCTAGGAATTGAGACGGCGGCGCAGGAAGCCCAGGAGGCCCTGGGGCAGGAAGATGATCATGATGATGAAGATGATGCCGACGGGAATCAGGTAGTACTCGGTCAGGAAGCGCGAGAGCCCCTCGCGCAGCAGCAGGAAGAAGGCGGCGCCCGCGAACGGTCCCACCAGGGTGCCCATCCCGCCCATCACGTTGTAGATGACGACCTCGCCCGACACCACGAAGAAGACGAAGTCGGGCGCGGCGAACTTGTTCTGGATGGCGTAGAGGACGCCCGCCAGTCCCGCGAAGAGCCCGGAGAGCATCACCGCCACGATCTTGTAGCGCTCGACGTGATAGCCGATCGCGCGCGTGCGCGGCTCGTTCTCGCGGATCGACTGCAGCACCATGCCGAACGGCGACTGCGTGATGCGCCGCACCAGCAGATACGAGAGCACGACGACCGCCAGCACGAACCAGTGAAACGTCGTCGGCGTGAAGGCGTCGCTCCCGAGACCCAGGATCGACAGCCGCGGCTGACGGAAGGTGAGACCGTTCTCGCCGCCGGTGACCTCGGTCCAGGTGAAGATGATCACGTAGAAGATCTGCGAGAACACGAGCGTGGAGATCGCGAAGTAGATGTCGCGCAGGCGCGTGGCGAAGAACGCCACGAAGACGGACACGACGCCGGCGGCGACCAGGCCGTAGAGCAACGCGAGCGACAGGCTCGGGGGCTTCACCGTGAGCAGCGCGGCGGCCGCGCCGTACATGCCCAGGCCGAAGAACGCCGAGTGCCCGAACGAGACCATGCCGGTGTAGCCGATGAGGATGTCGGACGACATCGCCAGCAGTCCCCAGATCAGGATCTCCGTGACGAAGCGCTGCCAGAACGGCGGCAGCACCAGCGGCGCCACCAGCAGCACCGCCACCACGATCGCGAACACGGTCCAGTAGCCGGCGGCGCGCGGCCTCGTCTGGACGGCGGACATCGTGGCCGTGCTCATTTCGGTGTCGGGACGAACAGGCCGGTGGGCCGGAAGAGCATCGTGAGGACCAGCACCACGAACGAGACGATGACGGCCTGGGCGGGGCTCACCACGATCGACGCGTAGCTCTCCAGCAGGCTGACGAAGATGGCGGCCAGGATCGAGCCGCCGAGGTTGCCCATCCCGCCGACGACCACCACGATGAACGCGCGCAGGGTGAAGTCGAACCCCATCGTCTGGGTGACGCCGGCGAAGGGCCCGAAGAGCACCCCGCTGGCCGCCGCCATCGCCGAGCCGATCGCGAACACGCCGGTGTAGACCAGCGGGACCGGAATGCCCATCGCCTGGGCCATCACCCGGTCCTGGGTCGTCGCGCGGATCCAGATGCCGTACTTGCCGTACTTCAGGAAGAGCCACAGCGTGGCGATGATCAGACCGGCCAGGACGGCGGTCAGGATCCGGTACCAGGGATACTGCAGATAGAAGAGGTTGAAGTCTCCGCGAATCGGCTCGCTGATCTGGCGCACCGAGGGGCCCCACTGCCAGAGCGCGTATTTCTGGACGACGAGCGAGATGCCGAACGTCGCGAGGATGGTCGTCAGCGGATCGCGGCCGATCAGCGGGCGCAGGGTCGTGACCTGGAGCAGCGCGCCGAGGATCGCGATGACGATGGCGGCGACGATGAGCGCGAGCCAGTAGCTGCCGGTCATTCCCACCACGGTGGCGCCGACGAACGCGCCGAGCATCAAGAGATCGCCGTGGGCGAAGTTGACGATGTCCATGATCCCGAAGATCAACGTGAGGCCCGAGGCCACCATCGCCAGGACCATGCCGTTCACGAGTCCGTGGAGGGTTTGAATGATGATCTGGTCCATCTCAGACCCCGAGATACTCGTGAATGACGCGTTGATCGGCGCGCAGGTCGGCCGCGGAGGCGTGGTGGCGGACGGCGCCCTTCTCCATGATGTAGACGCGTCCGGCGGCGTCGAGGGTCAGCGGGACGTTCTGCTCGACCAGCAGTATGGCCACGCCGTCGCGGTGGAGGGCGTGGACGATCTCCTGGATCTGCGCGACCATCCGCGGCATCAGCCCCTCGGTCGGCTCGTCGAGCAGGATGATCTTGGGCTCGAGCACCATCGCGCGGGCGATGGCGAGCATCTGCTGCTCGCCGCCCGACAGGGTACCGCCGGCCTGATTGCGGCGTTCTTTCAAGATGGGAAAGTAGGCGTAGACCTTCTCGAGCAGCGCGTCGCGGCGGGCCGGCGTCATTCCCGGACGGTCGAGCCCGGTTCTGAGATTCTCGAGCACGGTGAGCAGGCGGAAGATTCGCCGCTCCTCGGGCACCCAGGCGATGCCGAGCCCGGCGAGCCCGTGCGGCGGCACGCCCTGGAGGTCCCGCCCCTCGAACGTGACGCGGCCGCCGGTGCGGCGCGCCATGCCCATGATCGCCTTGAGGGTCGTGGTCTTGCCCACGCCGTTGCGCCCGAGCAGGCCCACGACCTCGCCGGCGCGCACCTCGATCGACACGCCGTGCAGCACGTGAGATTTTCCGTAGTGGGCGTCGACGTTCTCGAGGACCAGCATCAGGTCTTGAGGTAGACCTCCTGCACCCGCGGATTGGCCTGGATGTCGGCGGGCCGGCCCTCGGCCAGCACCTCGCCGTAGTTCAGCACCGTGATCGTGTGGGCGAGGCCCATCACGACCTCCATGTCGTGCTCGACGATCAGGATCGTCAGGTCGCGCGCGATGCGGCGGATCAGATCGACCGTGGCGTGCGTTTCCGTCACGCTCATCCCGGCCGTCGGCTCGTCCAGGCACAGGAGCTTCGGCTCCGTGGCGAGCGCGATGCCGATCTCGAGGTTCCGCTGCTCGCCGTGCGAGAGATTCGACGCGAGCTCGTCGTCCTTACCGCCGAGCCCCACGTCGGCGAGCACGGCCCGCGCGCGGGCGATCACGTCCCCGTACGAGCGATGGTGGCGCAGCATGCTCCAGCTGTGGTGGCGCGACTGGCTCGCGATCCGGACATTCTCGAGGACGGTGGCGCCCGGCAGGATGTTGGTGATCTGGTAGGAGCGGGCGATCGCCTTGCGCGAGATCGCGTGCGGCGGCAGGCCCGCGATGTCCTCGCCGTTGAACACGATCCGTCCGCTGGTGGGACGGATCACGCCGGTCAGCGAGTTGAAGAGCGTCGACTTGCCCGCGCCGTTGGGGCCGATGATCCCGCGGATCTCGCCGCGGGGCACGGAGATGCTCACGTTGTTGACGGCGGCCAGACCGCCGAACCGCACGGTCAGGCCTTCCGTCTTGAGGAGCGGAGCGGATTCGGTCAGCGCGGACACGCTCTGGAGCATGGCCCGGAGCGTCCCGGTCACCCTGGGACGCTCCGGGCCCCCGATGCCTCTACGCGAACTTGCAGGCCGGCGGGACGAGCGTCTTTTCCTTCGGGATCGTCTCCAGGAGCTTGTGCTTGTTGTTCTGGATCGTGAAGATGAACTCGCGCAGGAACGCCTGGTGATCTTCCTTCCGGATCGTCTTGTCGCCCTGCGGGAAGTCGTCGCTCTCCTTCACGTCCATGCCTTCCAGGGCCTCGATCAGGTTGTTCGTGTCCTCGCGGCCACGGAAGCGGGACTTCTGCATGCCGAGCTTCAGGAAGTTCATCGCCTCGAAATTCGACTGCACGTAGCGGTCCGGCAGCGGGCCGGACGGGTCGATCTTCTTGAGCTCGACGACGGCCTGGTCGAAGAACTTCTTGTGATAGGGCGTGTTCAGCGGCGCGTCCATCACCGGGATGTACCGGTTGATGCCGACGAACCCCTCGATCTTCTGGCCGAGCGCGGTCAGGTGCGTCGACTCGGCGATGGCCCCGTCGCCCGCGTACTTGTACTTCTTGGTCAGGCCGAGATCGGCGATCGCGCTGGTGAAGCTGACGGCGTTGGCGCCGAAGAAGATGCCGAAGAGCCCGTCGAAGTTGCCGCTGATCTTCGAGACGAAGGGCGCCATGTCGGCCGTGCCGAGGGGCACGCCGGTGGTGCCGACGACGTCGCCGCCGTTCTTCTTGATCTGCTCGACGAACGCATCGCGGGTTGACTGCCCCCAGGCATAATCGAGGTACGCGATGTGCCACTTCTTGGCGAGCTTCGAGACCAGGTACGGGGAGAAGGCGACGGCCTGGGCCGGCGCGTAGTCGAACGGCCGGAAGACGTAGCGGCTGCACTTGGTCGTGGTGATGGTCGTGTCCAGGCAGACGCCGATCATCCAGACGGTCTTGTTCTCCTCGAAGACCGGCATGCACGCCAGGCACACGTTCGAGAGATAGCCGCCCTCCGCGACGTCGACCTTGTCCTCGAGCACCATCTTCTCGGCCTTGCGGCGGCCGACGTCGGGCTTGGACTCGTAGTCCGCGACCACCAGCTCGATCGGCCGGCCGTTGACGCCGCCCGAATGGTTGATGCGGTCCACGGCCATCTGCGTACCGACCAGCGCGGTCTTGCCGCCGGCCGCGCCGGTGCCCGAGAGCGGCTGGAGCACGCCCACCTTGTACGGCTTGGCCTGGCCGAACGCGTCACGCCAGGGCGCCGGAACCAGCATCGTCGCGCCCAGAGCGCCGGCCGTCGCCGACGTCAGCGCCAGGAATTTGCGCCGCGTCGTCTTGCCGCTCCACCACATGTCCTTCGCCCAGGCTTCGTCGTGCCACCGTTCAGCCATCGATTCCTCCTTGCGGTGCCGCGTCATGCCAATGCCCGCGCCGCGTGCACCGTAATGTCCGGTAAGAGAATTGCCCCTACTTACACCAACCTTCTAAGCCGCGCAAGCGTTCACCTTTAGCGGACGCCCAGCGGATGCCGGGCGATGTGGGCAGGGGGCGCCGTCGGGGTCGATGAGACCCGTTCCCTCCAAGCGTGCGTCGGACACCGCGCGCCCGGATGGAGCCCAGCCGCCGCGGGTCCGCGCGAGCGCGTGCCGCGTGGTCGAACGACCCCGGCGGCGCCCCCTGCCCACATCGGCCCGCCGCCCAGCGAGGGCCTCCAGCTAGAGAGTGCCCGGGTAAGCGCCCCCGTCGAGCACGAAGTTCTGCCCGGTGATGTAGCCGGCCTGCGCGCTGCAGACGAAGGCGCACACCTCGCCGAACTCGGCCGCGGTGCCGAAGCGGCCGGCCGGGTTCTGGGCCTGACGCTCGCGGGCGACGTCCTCGACCGACCGGCCGGTGGCCTTGGCGACCGTCGCGATGGTGGAGCGGAGCCGGTCGGTGTCGAAGGGGCCGGGCAGGAGATTGTTGATCGTCACGTTGTGCGCGACGGTCTTGCGCGCGATCCCCGCGACGAAGCCCGTGAGCCCGGCGCGGGCGCCGTTGGAGAGACCGAGGATGTCGATCGGCGACTTCACCGAGACCGAGGTGATGTTGACGATCCGGCCGAAGCGCCGCGTGATCATCCCGTCGACCGTGGCCTTGATCAGGAAGATCGGCGTGAGCATGTTGGCGTCGAGCGCGCGCAGCCACGCGTCGCGGTCCCACTCGCGGAAGTCGCCGGGCGGCGGGCCGCCCGCGTTGTTCACGAGGATATCCGGGTTGGGGCACGCCTGGAGCAGCTGCGCCCGCACCGCGTCGGTCGTGATGTCGCCGGCCACGGTGGTGACGCGCACGCCGGTCGCGTCGCGAATCTCCTTCGCGGCGGCCTCGAGCGCGTCCTTGGTGCGCGCATTGATCGTGAGATTGACGCCCTCGCGCGCGAGCGACATGGCGCAGCCCTTCCCGAGCCCCTTGCTGGCGGCGCAGATGATCGCGTTCTTGCCCTTGATTCCGAGGTCCATGGTGGTGTCGCTCCTTTAGAGTAGACCGGCCGCGACCAGCGCCCGTCGGATCGCCTCGCGCTCGGCGCCGCTCACCGGGGTCAGCGGGGGCCGGACGTGGGCGGCCGGGATGCGCCCGAGCAGGACGAGCGCTTCCTTCATCCGGTTGTGCATGTCCACGAAGGGCGGAGCATAGAAGACCGACACGAGCGGCGCCAGCCGGTCGTTGATCCGCCGGGCCCCGTCCAGGTCGCCCTTGCCGCACGCCTCGAACAGCTCGGCCTGCAGGTCGGCGGTGACGCTGCCCATCCCGGAGATCGCGCCGTCGGCGCCCAGCAGGAAGCTCGACATCAGCGACATCGTGAAGGCGCTGAGCAGTGCCACCGGGCGGCCGGTCGCGCGCAGCGCCCGCAGATTCGCCTCGAACGCCACGATCTCGTTCGACCAGTCCTTGACGGCGACGACCTGGGGGATCTCGGCGAGCCGCGCCAGGGTCTGGGGCGAGTAGCCGATGCCGGAGGCCGGCGGATACTCGAACACGACGATCGGAAGATCGGCGCGGGCCGCGATCTCGGAGAAGTGGCGCAGCACCATGTCGGGCTTGAGCTGGGCGCCCCACATGAAGAGCGTCGGCGGGAACACGAGCACGCCCGCCGCACCCGCCGCGCGCGCGTCGCGCGCCAGGTCGACCGCGTCTTGCGTGCCGTCGGAGTAGACGCCCGCGATCACCGGGCACGCGGTGCCCACCTCGTCGAGCGCGATCGCCAGCGAGCGCCGGCGCTCGTCGCGGTTCAGCGACGACACCTCGGACGCGTGGCCGTTGGCGACGATGCCGGTGACGCCGCGGGTGTCGGCGAGCCAGCGGAGGTGGCGGCGGTAGGCGTGCTCGTCGATCGCCAGATCCGACGTGAAGGGCAGCACGTTGGCGGGCATGACGCCCGAGAAGCGCAGCGGTTCCTTCATTGCCATTGCGGCCTCCTCACCAACCCGAGATCTGGTCGACGACTTCCTTGGCGGTCACGACGCGGCCGTAGGCCCGCCCGATGATGTCGAGCGCAGCCCGCTGGATCTCGGGCCAGAGCGTGGCCACGCCGTCCTCGACCAGGGTGACCCGGTATTGCCGGTGCAGCGCGGCGGTCACCGTCGCCAGCACGCAGATGTCCGTCATCGTACCGGTCACCACGAGCGAAGTCACGTTCCGGGCCCGCAGAGCGCCGTCGAGGAGGGTGCCGGAGAATGCGTCGTACCCGCGCTTGCGCACGACGATCTCGTCGGGCCGCGGCGCCAGGTCGGGCACGGTCTCGGCGCTCGCGGTGCCTTCCAGGCAGGACGACGACGGCCGGCCGAACCCCCGCGGGCCGCCCGGGGGCACCGCGCGGTGCTCGGGATGCAGGCTCCCGATCAGCACAGGCACGCTCTCGGAATACACGAACTCGGTGAAGACGACCGGCAGGCGCTTGGCGCGAAAGACGGCGAGGAGGCGCTGGATCGTCGGCACGATCTCCCGCGCGGGCGGCACTTCCATCGCCTCGCCGGGGTCGAGAAAGCCACGCTGCATGTCGACGACCACCAGGGCCGTCCGCCCCGGCTCGGGCGCCAGCACCTGCTCGAACGTCTCGCGGCGGTCCGCCATCTAGCGCGGCGCCGTCGACCTGCGGGCCAGGCGCGGAAGGACGTCGCGGGCGATCAGCTCGACCTGCTCGGGCTCGTAGCGATAGGGGATGAGGACGAGGCGGTCCACCCCCGACTCGACGTGGGCCCGCAGCTGCTCGACGCACTCGTCTGCGCTGCCGCGAATTGCGTGCTCGATCGTCGATTCGCTCCACGCGGCCACGTCCCATTCGGTCTCGAGCCAGCGGCGCATCGGCGCCTCGGTCGCCGCGCGCCCCGCCCCGACGTAGATCGCGAGCTGGTTGGTGCCGCTGAGCGTCTTGGGATCGCGGCCGGCCTCGCGCGCGAAGCCGACGATCTTCTCCCACGAGCGCCGATAGCTCTCGGGTGTGTAGAAGTACGTGAGCCAGCCGTCGCCGCTCGTGGCCACGCGCTTGAGCACGGCGTCGACGTAGCCGCCGATCAGGATGGGCGGCCGCGGTCTCTGGAACGGACGCGGCCGCATCACGGCCTCGCGCAGGTTGTGCTCGTCGACCTGCAGGGTCACGCGGTCTTCGGTCCACAGGCGCGCGAGGATGTCGAGGTTGCGCTCGAAGAGCCGGCCGCGGCGCTTGAAGGGCACGCCGACCGCGTCGAACTCCCGCGCGTACCAGCCGGCGGCCACGCCGAGGATCAGGCGGCCCTTCGAGATCACGTCGAGCGTGCCGAGCGCCTTGGCGGCCACCGTGGGGTTTCTGAGCGGGAGCACGAGCACGCCGGTGCCGAGCTTGATCCGGGTCGTCCGCGCGGCGATCGCGGTCAGGATGCCGACGGCATCGAGGATCGGGAACGAGGGCTCGACGCCGAGGATCACGTGGTCCCAGGCCCAGAGCGACTCGAAGCCGAGCGTCTCGGCTCTTTGGGCGTAGGCGTAGAGCGCGTCGATGTCGGGGCTCTCGGCCGGCCCGACGAAGTTCTTGATCGCCAGCCCGAAGGTCGTCACCGCTCAGCCCAGGAAGCGCCGCTCGGGATCGAGGGCCCGGAGCATCTCGAGCTCCTCGTCCGACGGCGGCTCGGTGGTCTCGATCCGGGGCGCCTCCAGGAGGGCGAAGCCGGTGTTCTGGCGCACCGTGTCCGCCGAGACGCCCGCGTGGGTGGCCTCGATCCGCATGCGCTTGCCGTCGGGATCGAAGCCGAGGATCCCGAGGGTCGTGACCACCTTGGACACGCCGCCGAAGAGCAGCCCCGCGGCCCTGCGCGAGCCGTCGCCGCGGATCCACGACGGGCTCGTCACGAAATCGACGCGCTCGACGAAGCGCCGCTTCTCGTGCGCGGTGACGATGATGACCTCGCGGCAGAGCGAGGCGATGTCGTTGGCGCCCCCGGTGCCGGGCAGGCGCACCTTCGGGTGCCAGTAGTCGGCGCCCAGCACGCTCGTGTTGATGTTGCCGTACTGGTCGATCTGCGCGCCGCCCATGAAGCCGATGTCCACGAAGCCGCGCTGGGCGAACAGAAACGCGTCGGTGATGCCCGGCAGCATCGTCGCCCGGTGGCCCGCGCGCATCTCGTTGGTCGACACCGGCAGCCGGCCCGGCGCGATCTCGGGGCCGATGATGCCGCCCTCGATGACCATCGTCAGCCGCGGCGCGTGGCGCCGTTTCGCGAGCGCGGCGGCCAGCAGCGGCACGCCGACCCCCGCGAAGACCGTCGTGTCGTCGCGCAGCTGGCGCGCCGCGATCACGGCGAGCAGCTCCGAGGCGTTGAACCGCTCGGTCATCGTATCGAGCACTCGAGGCCCGCGCCGACCGAGGGTGGCCGGAGAAAGGCGCCTGGCCTGGTCATCTCGTCAGTTCCCTGGCGCGCTTGGCCTGGAGGGCCATGCGCTCGCCGCCGAAGAGGTCGAGGTAGTCGCTCCACGTCGCAGGCGCGTAGACGTAGCGCTCGAGATAGTCGCCGACCGCGGCGGGGCCGTTGAGGTCGATCGCGGCGCAGTACTCGGCGAAGTGCTCGTAGTCGGCCTCGTAGAGGCCGTAGCACTCGTGCGGGAACGAGCCGAACGGCACGTGGACGAGCGCGTCGACGAGGAAGCCCGGCACCACGGTGCGGTCGGGGTACCGCCGCGTTTCTTCCTCGGAGATGATCTCCTCGGTCGTCACCAGCACGGTCGTGGCCGCGCGCGCGATGTCGGCGTCCATGTGCGGGTAGCCGTCGATCTGGCAGTTGCCGAACCGATCGGCGCGATGCACGTGCAGCACCGCGACGTCGGGAAAGAGCGCGGGCACCGCGGCGAGGGTCTCGCCCGTGTAGGGATCCTGCACCGTCTTGAGGCCGCCCACCCCGACGAGGTCGGAGCCGAGCATCGTGAGCGCGGGCAGGAACGGCACGCCCATCGCGCCGGCGCGGAAGCGCAGGCCGAGCGCCAGGTGGCTCCACTCCTCCAGCGCGACGGCGCCCGTCTCGACGTAGTGGCGGAGGATCTTCGACACGCCCCACGGCAGCCCGATCGACATCCACGCGGTCGTGACGCGAGTCGCGGCGCCGGCGGCCATGAAGAGTTCGCCCTCGTTGCAGGTGAGATTGCGCGCGAGCGTGAGCCCGCGCCGGCGCTGCCGGAGGATCTCGCGCATGAGCGCCAGCGGCGTGCGCGAGAAGAGGCACCCGCCGACGCCGATCTGGTCTCCGTCCTTGACGCGGCCGACCGCGTCCTCGAGGCTCGTGAGCTTCTCGGCCGCCGACTTGGGCTTGGCTTCGATGCGCCGGCGCGCGGCGATGAAGTCGTACTCGGCCGGGTTCAGGTGAGGATCTCCCACGTCGGCTGGTAGCGGTCGAGCTCGCGCCGCGTGCGCGGGTCCATCGGGTGCTCGCGCTCGGGCACGTCGACCTTCTTGTCCTCGCCGCAGAGCGCCGTCGTGAAGTACCGCTGGCCGGTGTCGTTCGCCATCGTCACGATCGAGGGCAGATCGGGGCGGCGGCGGGCGAGCTTCAGCGCGGCGGCGACGTTGCAGCCGGTCGAGATGCCGCAGAAGATGCCTTCCTCGGCCGCGAGTCGCCGCGCCATCACCAGGCTCTCGTCGGTGGTCGTGGTGATGACGCCGGAGAGGATGGCGACGTCGAGGTTCTCGGGAATGAACCCGTCGCCGATGCCCTCGATGCCGTGCGGGCCCCACTCGCGCCGGGCGAGCAGCGCGCACTCCTCGGGCTCGACCGCGTAGAGCCGCACGCGCGCATCGCGCTCGCGCAGGAAGCGCCCCACACCGGTGAGCGTCCCGCCGCTGCCCTGCGAGGCGACGAACGCGCCGACGATGCCGCCGGCCTGCTCCCAGATCTCGGGCCCGGTCGTCCGGTAGTGCGCCTCGATGTTGTCGGTGTTGTCGAACTGGCCGGGCACCCAGTAGCCGGTGCGGTCGCCCGCGCGGATCTCCTCCAGACGCGAGAGCGAGAGATCGACGTCGCTCTCACCGCCGGGGGTGAAGACGAGATCGGCGCCGTAGGCGCGCATGATCTTCTTGCGCTCGTCGCTCATGCCCTCGGGCATGACGATCGTGCAGCGGTAGCCTTTGACGGCCGCGACGAACGCGCAGGCGATGCCGGCGTTGCCGGTCGAGCACTCGAGCACGCGCATGCCCGGGCGCAGGTCGCCGCGCGCCTCGGCGCGCTCGAACATGTGCAGGTAGATGCGGTCCTTGAGGCTGCCGGTCGCGCCGTACCACTCGAGCTTGAGATGGATGGGCGGCGTGACGCCGGCGGTCACGCGGTTGAGCGTGACGAGGGGCGTGCGCCCCACCGCCTGGGCGATCGACCCGAGCGCGCTACGGTACGCATCCCAGAGAATCGTCACGGGAGCGTGATTGTACCTGAAATCTCAAGCGGCCGGCCTCAGACCACGCCGCTGGCGTCGAACGCGGCGGGGATGTGGCGGATCTCGAAGCGGCCGTCGCCGCGGGGCGTGACCGCGACGACGTCGAACCGGCAGTGCGCCTCGGCGATGCGCATCCACTTCAGGTAGCCCTGGGCCAGGCGGATGAGCCGTCGGCGCTTCCACCACGACACGGCGGCGGCGGGCCCGCTGTCCCAGCGCTCCTGCCGGCACTTCACCTCGACGAAGACCCAGACCTCGCGATCGCGGCAGACCAGGTCGATCTCGCCGTGGCGGAGCTTCACGTTGCGCGCAACGATGCGCAGCCCCGAGCGCTCGAGAAGCTTCGCCGCCGCTTCCTCGGCCGCCCGTCCGAGCGCGTGGCGCGGGTCGCCCATGCCTGGGATCGTGAACGAGCGGACGGGCGCTGAAAATGCCCAATGTTCGATACGCGTACGACGCGGTTCGATCCAAGTGCGCCGCGCGCCGCTTCGGGCGAAACGCCCGCATCGAGCCAGGCGAACAGCCCAACCGAATGGCTGCCGCCCGAGTCGGCGCTTGAAATACCGGAAGCTTATCCGTCGCGAGGGCTTGGCATCGCGCTTGCCCCTCGAAGCGCGCGTTCACCAACAGGGGGTGCCCACATGGGCGGTCGTGATGCGTGGCTTCTGACGTCGACGTTGATGGCCGGTTGCGTGCTCCTGAGCTCCGATCCCGCTCGAGCCGGAGCGACCCAGTCGTCTCCCGTCCCGGTGCCTCCCGCGAAGACTCTGCGCATCGAGACGTGCGAGGCGATCAAGCAGCGCTACGCGGATCTCGCCCGCCAGCTCGCCAGCCAGGCCAAGCAGATCGCCAGCGCCGCCGACGATGCCGAGCGGCTGGTGCCGGCGCAGTACATTCCGACGCGGCGGTGGCAATCGGAGTACGACCGGGCGGTGCAGCTCAACGACCAATCGCTTCAAATCTCTCGGCTCGGGGCCGCGGCGTTCGAGAGCTGCGCGGAGACCGCGCTGAGCGGCCAGAGCCAGACGCCATCGCCGGCAAGAAACACGCTCCCGGGCGCCGACACCTCCTCGCCGCGCCGGACAAGGCTGGCTCCCGTCCAAGCGCCCTGAGCCGGTGGCTCGCGGCCTCACGCCGCCCACAGCCACGCGCCGCTCGGCGCGCCCGATGCCGGGTCGACCCTCGTGGCGGCCAAGGGGCCGCGGGCGTAGGCTTGAAGCGCTCGGGGGCGCCTTCGCATCCCAAGGGCAGGAGGCATTGCATGAGCCAGTCGTCGCGTCCGGTCGCTCACGTCGTCACGCCCGAGCCCGTCGTCGAGGGCGCCGGCGTCCATCTGCGCCGGAGCATCGGCACCCGCCGGCTCGATCATCTGGATCCGTTCCTGCTCCTCGACCACTTCGAGTCGGTCAAGCCGGCCGACTACGAGGCGGGCTTTCCGTACCACCCGCACCGCGGCATCGAGACCGTCACGCTCGTACGCAAGGGCGAGGTCAAGCACGGCGACTCGCTCGGGCACAAGGGCTCGATCGGCGCCGGCGACATCCAGTGGATGACGTCGGGCAGCGGCATCCTCCACGAGGAGATGCCCCAGGTGCGGCCCGAGGGCATCGCCGGCCTGCAGCTCTGGTTGAACCTGCCGGCGCGGGACAAGATGAGCCGTCCGAAGTACCGAGACCTCCAGGGCGATCGTCTGGCCGAGACGAAGACGGAAGACGGGGCGAGCATCCGGGTGATCGCCGGCGAGGCGCAGGGCGGGCGGTTCTCCGGGCCGGTCGAGGGGCTCGCCGTCGCGCCGAAGTTCATCGACGTCGTGCTGCCCGCGGGGGCCACGTTTCGCGAAGAGGTGCCGCGCGGCCACACGGCGTTCGCCTATGTCGACCAGGGCGAAGTCCGCTTCGGCGGTGAGGGCAAGGCCGCTCACGCGCCGTCGCTCGTCGTCTTCGGCGAGGGCGACGTGGTCGAGGCATCGGCGGGCCCGGCCGGCGGGCGCTTCCTGCTCGCCGCGGCGCGGCCGCTCAACGAGCCGATCGCGCGCTACGGTCCCTTCGTGATGAACACCCGCGCCGAGATCGAGCAGACCCTGGACGATCTGCGCAGCGGACGCTTCGCGCGCTCCGAGCCTCGAGACCAATAGGCGCGCGACCGATCTTCACGGTGCACGATGCAGGACGTCGAGCACCGTGAAGACGAGGCGCTCCGCGTCGGCGTCCCCCTCGAACGCGCACATCGCGCACACCGAGACGCCCGACAGATCCGGCGCGTGCGCCGCGCTGGTCGTGTAGCCCGGCCCGCCGCCGTTGTGGCCCCACAGCCGTCCGAACGCCGACTCGGGATCCCCCATGATCCCCAGGCCGTAGCTCGGCGTACGCCAGCGCGACGGAGCCGCAGGCGACAGGCCGATTGGCACGAGGCTCGTCATGTCGTTCCTGGACCGCCGCGACAGCAGCGCGCCGCAGAACAGCGCGTCGAAGAACCGGGCGACGTCGGACGGCGTCGAGGCCACCACGCCGTGCGAGACCCAGCCGGGATGATAGAGACCACGGACGTCGCGGGGGCCGCCGTCGAGCGTCAGCGCGCGAGACATCGCCGGCGCGAGCCCCGAGAGATCGCTCGGCGACTCGGGAACGAACGTCCGATCGAGCCCGAGCGGCCCGGCGATGCGCTCGCGGATCATCGTGGCGTAGGACGCGCCCAGCACCTCCTCGGCGATCCGTTTCAGCAGCATGTAGCCCGGATTCGAATAGGCCCAGCTCGATCCCGGCTCGAACGAGAGCGCCTTGTCGAAGGTCTCGGCCGCGAACCGCTCGAACGGCCACGGCGACGACGGCGAGGCGCGCACCGCCTCGTGGTATGCGGCCAGAGCGCCGTAATCGGGGACGCCGGCGGTGTGGTTCAGGAGCTGGCGCAGCGCGATGCGATCGGCGCCGGCCACCCGGGGAAACCAGCGGGCCAGCCGATCTTCCAGGCTCACCCGTCCTTCATCGCGCAGGCCGAGCAGCAGCGCCGCGGTGAACGTCTTCGTGATGCTGTAGGTCAGGAATGCCGGTTCCTCGGAAGCGGAGGCAGGGATCCAGACGGCCTGGGGCGCTTGTCCCGGGCCGCCGACGACCGCGAGGCCAGCGCTGCCGCGATCGTTCGCCGCGCGGTCGACGATCTCGACGAGCGCGGTCCTCGCGATGGCCAACGCCGCGTCTACGCCGGGGGAAACGGCGCGCCGTGCGGCTCCGGGGCCAGCTTGAGGGCGTTGGCGAAGAACGCGACCGTGTGATAGAAGCCGACCAGCGCGATCAGCTCGAGAATCTGCTCGAGCTCGAACGCCGCCGCGAGCCCGCTCCACGTCTCGTCCGAGAGCGTCGCCGTGTCGTGCAGCTCGTCGACCATGCGGATCAGCAGGCGCTCGTCGTCGCTCCAGGCCGGATCGTTCGCGCCGCCGTGCACGGTCGCGCGCACCTGCTCCGGCGTGAGCGCCGCGCGCCGGGCGAAGAACTCGACGTGCACGGCCCACTCGTAGCCGCAGCCGCAGCGGGCGCATGTGCGGTCGATCACGATCTCGCGGTGGCGCAGCGAGACCGGCCCGCGGTCGAGCAGGCTGCCAGCGCGGAAGCGATCCCAGATCCGCGGGACGCGTGCCAGGGTCGTGAAGAGCGTCAGCGGCGGCACGCCGGGCGGCATGATCGTATCGAGCACCTTCTGGAGCTCGGGCGGATAGGGAGCCGCGACCGGCTCCACGCGTGGTGGTCCACTCATCGTCGTTCTCCGTAGGCTCGAATCAGGTCGAGGACGAGCTCCATCATCGTCGCGTTCCCGCGCCGGCGACGCTCGGCTCGGTCGGCGTCGTCCAGGAGAATGTGCTCTTTGCGCCGCGGGTTGTCGAAGACGTAGAGGAGCGAGGTCCGGTCCATGCCGAAATGCTTGGCGACGGCGAAGGTGGCCGCCGTCTCGAGATCGACCGCGGCGCATCCGTCGCGGTGCCAGGCCTCGAGATCGTCGCGGCCCTCGGCCAGGAGCGCCGAGGTCGTGTAGATGCGCCCGCGATGCAAGGCCGTGGCCCCGGAGCGCGCGGCCGGGAGCCACGCCCGCGGATCCAGCGTCCCCGCGATCCGGGCTTCGCCGGGCGCGTAGTACTGAGAGGCGCCGTCGCCGCAGCACGCCTCCGACGCCGAGAACAGATCGCCGGTGGCCAGGTCGTCGGCGAGCGCGCCGCAGTTGCCGATCTGGATGACGAGCCGCGTGCCGAGCACGCCGAACACGTGCGCGACCTCCGACGCCATCGGCGCGCCGTACACCGAGGCATACGCGACCGGATACGGGCCGAGGTCGGCGACGAAGAGATCGTCGAGGATGCCGTTGGGCGTGCCGAGCTCGAGGACGTTTGTGAAGTGCTCCTGGGCCGCCCGGTACCAGTGCCGGAGGCTGCGCGTTCCCCGCAGCAGCAGGACCAGCGGCACGCGGCGCTCCGGAAGGCTCAGGATCGAGAGCCAGTCCGCCCGCGTCAGCTCCTTGAGCATGCTGTCATTTCTTGCCCCAGCGCCAGCGCGGCGGCTCGCCCGTGGCGTAGCACACCGCGCCGAGCGCCCCGCAGAGGATCGCGGTGTAGGCGACGAAGGCGCCCGGCCGCTGCGCGGGAAGGAAGACCACGGCGCCCGCC
>JACXTT010005078.1_pt1 | contig 19252 bp, 15 predicted proteins | sample 9270951 | NCBI WGS metagenome assembly JACXTT01 (sample SAMN15532306, study PRJNA645909) | rock metagenome | isolation source: weathered quartz diorite | place: Puerto Rico | collected 2017-06-21 | reverse complement strand
TCCTGCCTTTGACGTCCATCTCCTTACCCCGCGCCTGTGGAAGCAGCACTTCGCCGCCAACCCGCTCCGCTCGGATCTTGATCGGCTCCGTCAATAACGCCGCTGATTTGTCGCTTACCTTCAACCGGCGGACTGGAAATCTTCAAACAGATTGTGCATGGTTTGCCCAAGGACTTGGAGGCGGCCGTCTTCATCGTGTGGCATATCTCTCCGCACGCCCCTTCCTTGTTACCTAATATTCTCACCCGAGCAGGAGCGCTCCCTGCTCAGCATGCAGTGGACGGGGAGCCTATACAGCATGGCAGAATCTATACCGCCCCGCCGGATTATCATCTTATGCTGGAAGCGACGCACCTTCGGCTCACCCATAGTCCCAAGGAAAATCGGTTTCGCCCTGCCATTGATCCCCTGTTTCGCTCAGCCGCGTACGCCTTTGGCTCGCGCGTTATTGGGGTGATTCTCTCCGGGGCGCTCGACGATGGGACGGCGGGGTTATGGGCCGTCAAGGATCGAGGCGGCGTCGCCGTCGTCCAGCGTCCAGGAGACGCCCAACAATCGTCGATGCCGCTGAGCGCGCTCCAGCACGTGGAAATTGACCACTGTGTGCCGACTAATGAGATTGCTCCTCTCTTAGTGCAGTTGACCAATCAACCTCTTGAAGCAAAGGAGGAAGGTCCCATGGCCGAGGGGATCGAAATCGAGACAAAGATTGGGTTACAGCAGGAAGGGCTCGCAGCGGGAGTGCTTGAGCTCGGTTCACCTTCTATCTTTACGTGTCCGGAATGTCACGGTGCGCTGCTCCAAATTCGCAATGGCAATCTCGTGCGGTTTCGCTGTCATACCGGTCATGCCTTTTCTCCGCAGAGCTTAATCGCCGCCTTGACCGAAGCCACGGAAGACGCCTTATGGAATGTGTTGCGCGCCTTCGACGAGAGCGCCATGCTGCTCCAGCATTTAGCTCAGCATGCGGAGGAGACTCAGCAAACGGAATGGGGGGCTGCGCTGCGACAACAAGTATACGAGACGCGAGCACGCACGGACCTGGTAAGACAAGCGACATTGAGTCATCACGCGGTCAACGCCAAGAAAGTAGAAGAAGACGCCGAGCAATAAGGATGAGGCTCTGGCTTATGCTTCAGTCCCTCTCATCTGTTCTTGGGTCGTCAGGATCTCTTTGATGAGCTGCCCAATTTTCATATACAGGTCTAAATTGAACGATTTGACGACGTAGTGGTTGACGCCTAACGCTTCCATAGCCGCACGGTCGTATGGGGAGGAGGTAGTGGTGAGGGCAATGACCGGAATCTCGTGGAGGGCGTTACGCTCCCGCAAGTGTTGCAGCACTTGGAAGCCATCGACTTTGGGCAAGTGCACATCCAACACAAGCAGGTCGGGATGAGGGGCGTCGCGGTAGGGGTCCTGTTGCAAGAAAAAATGAATCGCAGCTTCGCCATCAGGAAGATGGTATAAGTCATAGGAAACCTGAGCTTGTTGTAAGGCTTTCTGCAGGAGATACACATCAGCGGCATTGTCTTCGACCACGGCAATCCGCGCCGGCCGCTCTGTCGACTCTGTGCTCATGGCTTGACCTCCTTATCCAACGTGAAGAAAAAGGTCGATCCTTGCTCCGGTGCTGATTCAACCCAGATACGACCGCCATATCGCTCCACGATTTTCTGACAAATTGCGAGTCCGATGCCGGTGCCGTCATATTGTTCCCCGTGCAGCCGCTTAAAGATGCCAAAAATCTGTCGTTGATACTGCGGATCTATGCCAATGCCGTTATCCCGTACGGAAAACACTCCGACGCCATCTTGTTGAGTGGCGGAGACATGAATGGTCGGCGTCGGCGCTTCGCAATACTTCAAGGCGTTGCTGAGCAGATTTTGTAAGATTTCCATGAAGTGTCCCTCATACGCGGGGATCACAGGTAAGGGATCCGCCGTGATGACGGCGCCCTTCTTCGTAATGGTCTCCTGCAAATTCTCTACGGCCTGCCGAAAGACGACATTACCGTCAATGAATGGGATTTCTCCTTGTATCTCCCCTGCTCGTACATAGGCCAACAGATCCTCAAGGAGCACGCGCATACGCTGGGCCGTTTGCAGACAGAAATCGAGATGCTGTCTCGCTTCGGCGTTTACTTGTCCCTGAAGGGTAGCGTCGAGGAGTTGGAGATAGAGGGAGATCTGTCGCATGGGCTCGCTCAAATCATGCGAGGCCGCGTAGGCAAATTGCTGCAGATTCTCGTTCATCCGGACTAAGGACTGATTGACGTCGCGAAGTGTTGCTTCGATGCGCTTGCGTTCGCTCAGATCGTGGAGAGTTAGCTGGAACAGGTCATCGCCTCCGACGGGGGAGACGGTACTAAGTACGTCGACGTCTACTTGCTGCCCTTCTTTCGTCTGAAGAGACAGATCCTCAAAGCGATGATATCCCATATTCGTCAGGGCCTGAAAGGTAGTTTCATTATCCGCTAGAGGGAAGAACCCCGGGACCTCCCACAAGGGTTTACCGATCACCTCGTCGCGGGTCCAGCCAAGCAAACTGACAAAACGGGGATTCACTTCGGAGATGCGCCCGGTGCTTGCCTCAACCAGCACCATCGCGTCCGAGGCGGTCGCAAACCCCTGTTCATAAAGCTGCCGATACTGCAGTTCGCGCTCCTTCACGAGAGTAATGTTCATGAAGATGATAACAGCTCCAGCGATGTGCTTGTCCTCTGTCTGAGCGGGCCGGATGGTCAGCATGTACCACTGCTGGTCCGGCCCCTGCAACTCACGCTCAATCGGTATGAGCGTTTCAATCACATGGGAAATGAGTTGCTCGAAATCCGCCACCTGCACGCGCAGGCGCAGGTCGGTGAGAGGCCGCCCTACGTCGAGGGGAAGCAGGTTCAATAGAGCGCCTGCGGCGGGGGTGAAGCGCCGAATCCGGAGCTCTCGATCCACTAGCAGAATAGGGATATCCATCACGGTGAGCAGGTTGGTGATATCGGCGCTCAATTGCGCGAGGGCGTTATTTCGGCTTTGTAACTCTTCATTCAGCGTGGTGAGTTCTTCATTACTCGATTGCAATTCTTCTTTGGCCGTCTCGAGTTCTTCATTGATACTTTGTAACTCCTCATTGGCGGAGAGCGCCTCTTCGTTAGCCGATTGCAGTTCTTCGTTTGCCGCCTCCCGCTCCTCGATCATGGCTTGCAGATACTCCCGCGTGGTGGCGAGCTCCTTATGCAAACGGGCGTTTTCCTCCACCACTATGCTGGACGAACGCGGCTTACGAGGACTTTGTCTCTTTTCCCGTTGGGGAAGAGAGGAGGCGGAGGGGTCTTCAAACAACACAAGAAAGTAGCGATCCCCCGATGGCGAGGAAAAGGGGAGCACCCGCAGCGTGAGCGAGATGGTGTCCCCATTCTGGACCACCTGCAAGCCGCTTTTGATCACGGGCTCACCGTCTCGCGTGGCCTCGGTGAGAGCGGTGCGCAGGTCCACCAGCAACCCTTCGCGCGCCATTTTGAGAATGTGAAAACTGGCCTTGCCGGGAGCGGGCGTTAAAAAAGCGCTGGTGTCGCCGCGAAAATGCAGGATCTCCAAGTCCCGATTGAGAATCACGCCAGGCGGAGCGTAGACGGAGAGGACCAGACGATCGGCCTGGCGTTGCGCATCAAGTCCTTCGATCCTCGCGGCGGACGGTTCTTGACTTGGTAACTGGCTGGTCGATGCAGAGGACGCACTATGGGAACCGAAGTTATAGTTTGGCGGGATGACAGAGGCCTCCTTGGTGTAGATCTTGGTCCTTGCGTCATGCACGGTAAAGTACGATCCAACCACGTTCGGGCTCTCTGAGACGCCCAGCAACAGAAATTTCGAGGGTTTTAGGGCATAGTGAAACAGATAGAGGAGACGCTTTTGTAACTCGGGCTCCATGTAGATCAACACATTGCGACAACTCACCAGATCGAGGTTCGAGAAGGGAGGATCTTGGGTAATATCCTGCCGGGCAAAAATACACACCTCGCGCAGGGACTTGCTGACCTGGTAGCTCTTTTCCATGGGAATAAAGAAGCGGCGCAGGCGCTCGGGCGAGATGTCCGCGGCGATGTTCTCGATATAAATGCCGAGGCGACATTTGGCGATGGCTTCCTCACTCACGTCGGTCCCAAAAATCTGAATGGGGAAATGAGCCCCTTGGGTGTCGAGAAACTCGCGCAGCGCGATGGCTATGGAGTAGGCTTCCTCCCCGGTGGCGCACCCTGGCACCCAGATGCGGATCGGCGTATCAATAGCGCGTCCTTGAATGAGTCGAGGAAAGACTGTCGCTTGCAGCGCGTCAAAGATCTCGTGATCACGAAAAAACGCGGTGACCCTGATTAAGACATCTCGGTACAGGGCCTGCACCTCGACCGGATCAGACTGCAGGTACGTTAAGTAGTTCGATAAGGTGTCGATACGGCGAAGCGCCATGCGGCGCAGAATTCGCCGTCTGAGACTGGTCTGCCGGTACTGGCGTAAATCTGTGCCACAGGCGGTTCTAATGAGATAGAGGATTTCCTCAAAGACGTTCGCTGGAGCAGTCAGAGGTTCTACGGAGGCAGAGCTCAGGGTGTGGAGGTACGGGTGGGAAGTAAGATTATTCAACGCCTTAGCGATCTCCGCAGGCGGGAGAATGAAGTCAACAGCGCCAGTGGAAATAGCGCTGCGCGGCATGCTCGGCTGTTGGGCCGACAATTCCTCTTGTGCAAACGTAATACCGCCTTCAGCCTTGATGGCTTCGATGCCCAGGGCCCCATCTGAACCGGTGCCCGAGAGGATAACAGCAATAGCATTCCCCACCTGATCAAGGGCCAGGCTCCGCAGAAAATTATCGATGGGAATGAAGGGCCGAGGAGTATCAGTACGCGACGTAAGATGAAAGACGCCCTGCGCGATCGTCAGATACGTATTGGGCGGCATAATAAAAACTTGGTTAGGAACGACTCTCATTCCTTCCACGATAGTGGTCACCGGTAAAGAGGTCACCCGAGAGAGCAAGGAAGTTAAGAGGCTCTCATGTCCGGGCGACAGATGTTGCACGAACACGATCGCCATTCCCAGATTAGGGGACAATGACTGGAGCAACTGCGTGAAGGCCTCTAACCCGCCGGCCGAGGCCCCTGCCCCAACAATCGGAAAAGGCAGGGCGTTGTGACGTTGGTGAGCCTCATCATCATCTGAAGTGTCACCAGGCAAAAGTGCAGGCGCACCGGACTCAGCCGTGAGCTCGGGATTATTCTGTGTTTCGTTACCATCGTCTGAAGTGTCATCAGGGGGAGGTGCAGGCACACCGAACTCAGCCGTGAACTCGGAATTATTCTGTGTTTCGCTAGCCAAAGGATTGGGATTGTTTTCTGTTTCGTCAGCCAGGGGCGTAGGACTCGAGCGGCGCGGGCGGCGAGGCTGATTTTCTCCAGAGTGCTTTTTGATAGCCATACATGTGTTCTCGCAAGGGAATAGCAATTACCTACAACTCTTGTGCCTACTCATCTCATTATGAAGTAGAAAAACATCTGAACGGCGCCATAGCTAGCCTTGGCGCGCTCGCTTAAGGCAGCTTCGCTTATGATGTCTCTATGCACGTCTTACCCCTCTTTCGACTTGCGCTAAGACATTGTCAACTCATTGCTGTTAAAGCACAAATCTTTCTGCAAACGGGGAAGGAGGAGTCGCGGAGAAGAGTTCCATGTGGGTGAGGTAGAACATCAAGCCTCATATCTGCCCCCTAGTGCATCTGCAGGCAACCTGTTGGGGAATCTCGTGCCCCTCGATGCGGCCAACGCAGAGGTAGGGGCTTGATTGATCAAGCCCTTGCGTGGGTCCGATGAATCGGACCCCTACCGTGGTATTCCCCAAGAGGTAGACTGAAACTGCACGAGCAACAATCTAGTGAGAGGTTTTAAACAGGATTCCCTTAAGGCGGCAATACCGCCTACCTTACGTCTACCGGAGCTGAGTGAGAATATTTCGCACATCAAGGGTGCGCACTACCCCCATAGCATACTCCCAGGCTCCCTCATGACAGAGCCCTCGCATGCCCGCCTCTTCATAACTCTCCTGCGCCGCCGCCAAACAGGCCGCGCGCACAGCTTCAGCAATTTGGAGAAGTTGGTCTTCGGCTTCTTGTGGCTGCATAGTGTTTCTCCTTCCGTCTTTAGAGAAGGAACTGAGGGATATCAGGGTAATTGACCTCGTCAGCTACCGTCGCTGCCAGCGAATCTCGACTCCCTCCTGTCCGCCAAGCGCCTTGCGCAACAAATTCACCAAGTGATCCGTTGCTCTTCCATCCGCCAAGAAGTCGATGGTCACAGCGGTGATGTAATAATCCTGATCCTCAGAGGATTCCTCCTCCAAGCCATCAATCAGCACCTGCAATTCGGCTTCAGTAATCGAACCAATCAACTCCTGTGTCGCGTTATTGTAGAGATCAATCATGGAACGAGAACCTCCAAGAGGAGAACTGCCACTGCGTCTACTGCCAACTTATTGATTGTATAACCCCTCTCCTCTTCATGGAAGCAACGGCTATTGCTAAGCGCCTCAAGCACAACTCTACCTTTCGTCGGTCTATTTGTTCTCCTCGCATGTTTGCCTAGGACCGCGAGAGTGCTACGCTCTCCTCGTAGACGTCCAACCTGACCGGGCAACTTCGTCCCATTCTCACAACGTCCGATAATCCCCTCTTCGGTCTCCTTTCACCTCTTCTAAGTCCTCGATTTTACTAAAGTCTCAACATAGGATGGACGGAGCTCAGAAAAGGCGCAGAATTCGCCTCTGTTAGCACCCCTGTTAGCATCGATTTTCGCAAAACGGACATACGGAGGGAGAAAACATTTGCCAAAGATTCGTGAAACCGTGGAACATGTCTGCTCTCCACCGCGGGAGCCGCGACTACAAGCCTGCATCTTATTCAGGATCGCCCGCCTCCGGTATAGACTCGCCGAATTTTGTTCTCTCGAGCCATTCTTCAAACAAACGCTCTTCCTCGGCCTTGTACAACGGATAACGGGAAGAAAGGAACTTAGAATCGGGGCGGCGATCTACTAAACGTTTAGCCTCCTGTGAGATCCATCGACGCTGTTCATCTAGGAGCGAGGCGACAAATCGGATCTTTTCCGCTGCTTGCCGATCTCGCAATGCTTCTTCGGCCATGGCTTTCTCTTGCTGTGCACGTTCTCTGTTTAAACGCGCCTGACGCAAGCTCAGCGTTTCAAAACCTTCGTCATTTGGCCAAATTTCAGCCTGAGGCGAGGCAAGATAGTGAGCAAGCACTGAACGACGATTACGCACCCGTTGTTGGGGCGTTCCGTTCATTTCGTTGTACGTAATAATGTCGAGCTTCTCACGCGCCTGTATGTCGGAACCAGCTTTCTGGATGAGCCGCTCAATGGTCTCTTGAGAAAGCCATCCCCACCTCTGCCGATCAATCCAGTCCGGCCACACAAAAGATGCGTCAGAATTCTTAGTCGGATTCTCCTCTTGTGATCCAGTTGACGGTTTTGCCGTATTCGCATAGTTGCCTAGTACTGCCTGCATATACTCCAAGTCATGTGGGAGATGGTAAACGGTTCCATCGAGACTTCTGCGAGCTATACCAATCAATCCAAGCATGGCAAGTTTCGGAAGGACTTTCCGCCGAAGGTAGTCCGGGTCAACTGAGGCGACCGAGCTAATTTGTCCATACCCGACCGGCATTGTGTAGAAGTGATGCTCTAACGAACGGATGCTATTGAGATACTGCAAGACTTGGCGAGCTTTGACGCCAAGTTGTCCCCCAATTTGGGCGGCAGTGATTAAATCGGTCACTTGTGTTGCGGACGGTCGCTCTCCCTCTACGTTCTCTTGTTGAAGTTTCTCAGTCTCTCGGGATTCAACTCCCAGAAATTTGCTTTGCTCGGACGATTTCTTGGGATGGGAGCCTTGTAGTTTTGTCTGAATATCCCCAGAAGGAAGAATCCGAATATTGTTTTCATGAGACCCATGGGTGGGTCCGTTTGATAGACCCAGAGGTGGGTCTGGTAGACCCAGGTCCGGTGTGGGTAGACCCCCTATAGTAGTAGTAATATTAGTATCTACTACTACTCTGGTGGGTTTACCCACGCCAGGGGAGGGTTTACCCACGCCATATATGGGTCCGTCAGACCCACCCATGGGTGGGTTTTTATCGGCTTTTTCGAGGGAGGGTCTCGTAGACCCAGGAGTGGGTCTATTGGTGAGACTTTTGGAGGTTTTGTCGACATCAGGCTCTTCGGAAGACACAGCCGGAACGACATCAGTATTGGCCTCGGGTTTTAGGCCAAGCACCTCAAATGGTGAAAAGCGCCGCGTGCGGCGCTCGAAAACATCTTCAAGCTCTAAAAGGCGTGAAGACTTTCGCTCTTTATCCCGCTTCACCATGAACTTTCTCAGCTCCTTCCTCTTCCATTTCCACGCTCGGCCTCGGCTGAGGGTCGGATTCCAAAGATTCGCCTTGGACACCAATAGGTTCAAGCCTGAGTCGAATAAGAATTTCCCGCCCAAGCTCCATGAAATCGCGAGCTCCTGTGCTTTGTCGATCTACCTGAAAAACAGTTTTCTTTAGTGTCTCAGCTTCCTGAATTTTAGCCGCGCTCACGATGGTGGTGAGAAATACCTTGTCACGAAAGCGCCTCTCGATAGCAGCCTTCATGGCTTTACATACGTTTTTACGGCCGTCGTGCTTGGTAATCAGAACGCCGAGAATGTCGAGCTTAGGATTAACGTCAAGCGCGTCTCGAATCAATTCTTCCAGGTCTTCGTAGCCGTCCAAGGAATACTTGCTGCCAGACTCCATGGGGATAATGACGAAATCCGAGGCAACCAATGCATTGACAGTGAGTAATGAAAGGCTAGGGGGGCAGTCCAACAAGACGACTTGATCCTCCGCTAACGCCATGCGCGAGAGACGCTTTCGCAAGACTAAAGCTGGCATTGTCATGCTGATACGAAGGAGCTCACGCTCGACTTTTGTAAGTTGAACGTGGCCATATAGAAGTTGAACATTCTCCTCTATGGTTTCGTACCATGGAGCCACCGGATCAGATTTGTCTAACATAACAGTCGCAACCGTGGCTTTTACTTCATACGGATCCATTAATCCCAGGGTTCGTGAAGCATTGGCTTGAGGATCCAAATCAACAACAAGGACAGAGCATCCCAGCCTAGCAAGTGCTGCAGAGAGGTTTACCACAGTAGTTGTTTTGCCAACTCCGCCTTTCTGGTTCACAACGCTAATAAAGTGTGGCATTTTTTGCCTCATCTATGGGAATTACAGATCAAGAAAGTGTATCATTGATGTCAATTTTGTCTATGATCAGTGGGAATTCATGTACAATCAAGTACGCCGGTGAGTATCTTCGGTTTGCTCAATACTGACATACAGTTCGTGATCCACCATTTTTATGGCAGGTTCTGGACTGTTTGAGATCTCTTAATGGAAAGATTCTTGCCCTGCGTCAAAGGGCGAAAATATGGATGTTTGGATTGGGGGCAGGGTCAGCTTATTGTTAGAGATAGTGGCATGGCAGAAATGTGGGAGGTGCAAAAACCATACTACGCAAGCACCAGCTCCAATGCAGGAGAGAGGCAAGCTTAGTATGGCCAAATAGTTCTAGGCTCTAGCCGCGTAAGGGCCCTATCCCTAGAGAAGCTTGCTCATAGCACGGAGACATCAGAATGTGTGACAAAGCCCCCAAATGGCCAATATCGAGCCTAGAAACTTTTCTAAAGAAAAATCGAACAATCACCTAGACGCGAGAGCCGCCGATTCGTAAGCTAGACCAACCTTGGTTAAATTGCCATTCGGGTCGGCAAGTGCTCTAGTGTCGGTTGGATCTTTGGGGGGCGACAGAGAAAACCAGGCGTACCGTTCGACATACGGTAAGGTGCGCAACATCCTCACCGAGGCCGCGGCAAAGGCCGCTTGTTGATCTTCGGTCGGGAATTTTGCTCCGGGGCTATTATAATTGGCGAGAGCAAACTCGGTCAGCCAAATCGGCTTGTCCGGGTACTTCTCATGTACTGCCTCTAGATACGCCCGCAAGTCTTCTACGGCAGCTATAGGGTCGGCAAAGTTTTTTTCGTATTTATGTAAACAGATGAAGTCGACCCGGTAGCCGCGGGCTTTCGCACCGCTCATAAATTGATCGAGCCAACCTCCCCGTTTCTGGCCGTTGTCGGTGGGAGCGGGGCTGCCGAGTCGCATATTGGTGGCCATCAGCTGGGGCCATAAATCGAGTGCTTGTTGCGGAGTCATTTGCGCCTGTTTAGTAGAATCGGGTTCATTGAACCCGAGCAAGGTTGTTCCAAGACTCTTTGCCTTATCAATCTCAGCCATGCGATTGATCCCTGAGATCATAGGAACAAACTCCACACTAGGCGGCGCAGTGATGCCTTTCGTATCTGGACCCCAGGTGTAAAACCAAGATGCATTAATCTTAGCAAGCGCCGCAGAACCGTTACTAAAATTCCAGGAGCCTACCCCCTGTTGACGTGCGGAAGCCGCAGGATACACGACGTTGGTTGATAACATGCCCCATATAGCCATGCTTGCGAATGTCACGAGGAAAACTCTTGGCCAATCTATAAGAAACTTTCTTAGACCTCGATTTGAAGTCATAGTAATGCACCTCCTGTTGATTATTTCATTGGAGATTAGACGAGCGACGCGCGAATTTATTAGAAAACGTCAAACAGATAGCTCGCCCGAGCTTTTGTAACTGTTAGAGAATAGTCATACGGAGAATGGGGGCAAACATATAGCAAACATATAAAAGAGGAGCCGCCCCGGATTTGAGCAAGCGGAGCCCTGCCAACTATGCGCCCACTGCATGAGGTAGAGCGACATTGTCGTGCAGAGTTGGTCCGCTGCTTTTGGCTTGGCAATCATCGCGAACAGGTAGCGAGGACCTGCGCGAGGATGTGGTAGACTTCGCGGTTGACAATCAGGCTGATATGCCGACCTGTAACTTCCCGGTTTTCTCCCTCCGGATCCAGGCAGGCGCGCCAGTCAACCACTTCATCGTGTTTAGAGAAGATCGCAGTAAACCCTACCTCCTGCGACAGAGGAAAGGCTCCATCATGCAGGACGGCCTGCTCAGGAAGGATATATCCGAATACTCCCCATAGCGCCTGCAGGGCGCGAAAGGTCAGCTCTACTACGGGATGGGTTGCCTGTGCAGGGTTGTAGATAGGGGAACCCAGAGCAATGACATGACAGACTTTTTGCGGACAGTACGCGCCCAGGAAGCGACCCAGCAGCCCTCCCGAACTATGGCCCACAATGATGGCGGGGCGGCCGGTCTCCCTGACGATGTGATCCAGCCGCCATACGAGAAGCTGGGCGATTCGCTGAGGAGGACCAACGTTCCAGTCGATGCCGGAAAGGTATGGATAATAACCGAGACGGCTCAACCATCCTGCCATTACTCGCAAGGTCCAGTCTCCGACGAGAAATCCCGGAATGAGTAGCACAGGCTCCCCCGTTCCGCGCGGAGCCTGTGGGCTCTGGTAGACCGGGGCGTGTAGTAAAGCAAAGAATTGGGCAAGGTACTCGCAAGGCCAGGTCAAGAGTTGCCACAATGTCACTGCAGGCTTTGCCTCCTTCGTCTTTAGAGTTGTTGCCTCAAGTTGCTCAAAGGGTTCTCAATGCCTCGGGGTCAACGTTATCCTGTTGCTACAATACGATCGATACTCGAGTTGCCTTCCCCTCAGTAGCGCAAGCAAAAGCCGTATTAATCTCGGTGAAAGAAAAGGTATGGGAGATGATTTGCTCAAAGGGATAGGCATGACGGCGACGAACCAAAAAGTCGAGTGCGCGGGGCAGCACCCATGGCTCATAGGCGATGACGCCTTTCACTGTCTGCGCCATGCGTACGACCGTGCCTGGATTAAGACTCGAAGCCAGGCCCGGGATCACATTGCCAATCCAAAGATAGCGTCCCCCCGTCCGCAATAGACCTACTCCTTCTTCCACCGCCTCCGGCGCGCCGACGAATTCGGCGACGATATCCGCCCCTTGCCCTTGAGTGCTGTCGAGGATGATCATGCGGCGCTCTACTACGCTCAAGTCTACGCTGCTGAGAGTAAGGTCCGCGCCAAAGCTCCTGGCCAACGCCAGCCGGTCGGGTCGGCGACCCACAACGATCACCTGACCCGCGCCCATCTCTTTCGCTAGTGCTGTAGCATAGAGCCCCAGGCCGCCCACCCCCTGGATAACTACAGTGTCGCCAAGACGGACGCCGATCTGATCGAGGCCGTAGAGCGCTTCACAAAGCGCGCAGTTAACGGCGGAGACAAGTGTATCGCTCAATTCTGACGGAACCTTACAGCAAACCTGCCCGCGATGCAGGTAATAATACTCTCCATACGCTCCCCGGAAATGAGGCGGCGTGTCGACGTGCTGGCCAAACCAATAACGATAACGATAAGGACAGGCGGGAGAGCCTGCAAGACACGCAGCGCAGGCCCCACACGGAACAAAATAGGCGTAGACAATGCGGTCTCCTTCCGCTAGCGGTTGACCAAGACAATCGTGTTGCACGTGCTTGCCCAAGCGGTAGACCTCGCCGACCATCTCGTGGCCGAGAACGCGGCCGAGACCAGCAGGAACAGGCGGACCCTGGCCGCGCCACATGTGTAAGTCAGAACCGCAGATGTTGGCGCGACGAATCTTGACCAATACGTCTTCCGGTCCAATTTCAGGCAACGGATATTCTCTGATCTCCATCTCTTGATTGGGAGCGGAACAGATAGCGACTTTTCCTTTCATACGGAGACTCCTTGGGGGCTGAAGACAATTCATGTAGGGAGCGACCCTCGCCACCGACGGCCCGGCTGCACAGCCGAGTAAGATTTTCTCGATAGTCAATTGGACAGTCGATCACAACTGGGCCCGATTGGGAGAACGCCTCACGGAAGATGTGGGGCAGGTCAGCGGCTGCTTCTACGCGGTATCCGTGAGCGCCAAAACTCTCGGCGTAGCGAACAAAGTCCGGGTTGCCAAATTTGACAAACGCCTCCCGACCGAATTGCGTCTGTTGCTTCCAGCCGATCAAGCCGTAGCCGCCGTCGTTGAAGATGATAGTCACGAACGGCAGCTCCAGTCGGACCGCCGTTTCCAACTCTTGAGCGTTCATCAAAAAGCCGCCATCCCCAGTGGCTGCAACGATCTTTCTCTCGGGATAGAGTAACTTGGCCGCTACTGCTCCAGGGACGGCGAGTCCCATAGCTGCAAAACCATTAGAAATAATACACGTGTTTGGTCGCTCGCAGGGATACAAATGAGCGATCCATAACTTATGCGCCCCAACATCCGAGATCAAAATATCCTCCGGGGCCATCGCCGTCCGCAAGTCGTAGAGCAAGCGCTGCGGCTTGATAGGGAAGCTGGTGTCTCCACACCCCTCTTCCACTGCGGCAACCAGCGCCTCGCGTATGGCGCGGGGGCGTCCGACTTGGCTTGGCGTCGCTCGGTCAGCAATCTCGGCGAGCGCCATGTCCAGATCGCCGATAACCTCGACAGCCACTCGATATGCCGCGTCAACTTCGGCGGGGAAGGGAGCGAGGTGCACGATTTTTTTGTCTCGTTCGGGATTCCAGAACACCGGAGCGTATTCGACCAGATCGTACCCTACCGCGATGATCACATCCGCCACATCAAAGCCGCATGAGACATAGTCACGGGCTCGCAGCCCAATCGTTCCCATTGCTAAGGGGTGGCTGAAAGGGATGACGCCCTTAGCCATAAAGGTGGTGGCGACAGGAACGTTTAAGGTCTCGGCAAAATGCACGAGCGCTGCACTGGCCCCCGCACGCACCACGCCGTTGCCCGCGAGAAGGATCGGGGTGCGCGCTTCAGAGATAATCCGGGTCGCCCTCTCTATTTGCGAGACTAACGGCGCCGGGCGCACAGACGAGTGTTCTCGCAGGGATTCCTCATTAACCGCCGCCTTAGCCACGTCCTCAGGAATATCAATATGAGTGGCGCCGCATTTTTCGGCTTGAGCCAGCGTCAGAGCTTTGCTTACGGTCTCCGGTATGGTTGTGGCTTTTTTGATTTGCGTGTTCCATTTTGTTATGGGATGAAAGAGGGCGACTAAATCCAGGTATTGGTGAGATTCCTTATGCATACGATCGAGACCCGCTTGTCCGGTCAGGGCGACGACCGGACTATGGTCCATTGTGGCGTCGGCCACTCCGGTGACCAGATTAGCGGCCCCGGGCCCCAGGGTAGAGAAGCAGACGCCGGCTCTGCCGCTTAACCGTCCATAGACGTCGGCCATGAACGCGGCCCCTTGCTCGTGACGGGTTGCTATAACCCTGATCGAGGAATTTTGTAGAACATCGAGGAGATCCATAATCTCCTCGCCGGGAACCCCAAAAAGATGGGCGACCTTTTCAGTTTCCAGACAGCGCACTAGCAGTTCGGCGCCTTTCACAACAACCTCCTCACTTCAAGTTACATTCTCGTTTCAATAAAAAAGTCTATATAGTAGACAGAAAAATCGCGTCCCGAGAAAAAGTGTAAAGAGAGAACTCATACGCTGGTCGTTTCCTCCTTCTCTTTTTGCAGCCTTACTTGCAGCGTCGCAAGGAATGGGCCACGAAGGCGAGCGGAGTCTCAGGCGGGATAAACATAGAGAGAGAAAGCATTTCTTTCCAACCTCGCAGGAGGACCAGGCTGGGAGAGAAATGGTATGAATGCAACAAACAATCAGCATTTTGCTTTTAGAGCAGCAGAGAATGCTCTCAGAGAGAGACGTTTCGCTCTGCATACGCTTTACGCGCGTCGATGGGGCGCGATAGACCGCGCCCCGGGGCTTACTCCTCGCGCGCCGTTCGTCGTCAAGCTGTTTTTATGCTTGCCCTTTTGAGAAATGCGACACCGCGTCTTCAGCCTTCTCTTCTGCTTCTTCCTCGATTCTCCACAACTTGCGCGCGAGGTTCGCCGATCCTTCAATCCACTGGCCGGTTATCTCGCGGGAGGAGGCGAACAACGGGGCTAAAGGCGTGTTCTTGGCCCATGCTGTCGCTCTTTCCTGGAAAGCCAGGGTTCCCTTCGCCAGCCCTTCGCTCGTATCGATGTAGCTGGCTATCATTTTCTTCATATCGTTGCGCCATGAAGCGTTCAGGTCAGCACCATAGGCTGACTCTTTTGAAGAACGGCTGTGATGTTCCGCCATATTTTTTCCTCCTGCTGGTGGGATTATTACTGCTTTCTGTCTACTTTTTCTTCTGGGCTTATTTCGTGACGGCATGGCGTGCTTCCAGCGTTGCTTTTTAATGCACTGGGCTTGCTGCTACAGAATGGGGCGTTCCTAAAGCCGGGAGCCCCGACGAGCGCTCTTTGAGCCACTGCACGACCTGGGGCCAGAGCTTTTTATGGGCCCCTGCGCTCACCGCCACGCCAATATGACCAGTGGGGAAAAGCAGATTAGCCTTGTCGTCGCTGCTGATCAGTTCGGGCAACGGCAGACTATAGGTGGGATGCACCACGTCATCATATTCCCCCATAACGTTAAGCACAGGACAAGTAATGCGCTTAAGGTCTACAGTCTGACTCCCAACTTGTAAGCGGTTTTCCACGAGAAGATTTTGCTGAAAGACGCCTGTTACGAGCTCCTGGAAGATTCGCCCCGCCAATGGCACGTCGCTGTTCATCCAGCGCTCAAACAACGTAAACATCTCTGCATACCCTTCCTTCTCTTTGTTGCGATACAGACCAACATATTTATCCAGGGCGTGGTGGACGGGCGCCATCGCGCTGAATCCTGCTTTAATAAACCAAGCGGGGCAGTTGCCGTATGTGGCGGTGATGAGACGCAGGGTCTCAGGGGGCAGCTTATCCACCAGGCCGAAGAGCGGGATTTGACGCGAACTCAGGTCCAGCGGGATTGAGAGGGTAATGAGGTAAGCAACCTTCTCTGGATGAAGCGCGCTGTAAACAACTGTCAACAAACCGCCGAGGCAGTAACCGAGCAGCGGGACCTGGTCGACGCCCGCATGAAGTTGAACCGCGCGCACGGCGTCGTCCAAATCGCCATTCACATACGCGTCAAACCCTCGCCAACTTTCAGACCGGGTGGGTGGAATCCAGTCGGTGAGATACAGGTCAACGCCGCGTTCGACCAGGTTCTGCACAACGCTCTTATCAGGCGTCAGGTCCAGGATAAAAGGACGCTTAATCAGCGGGTAGACTAGTAGCAACGGGGTGGCTCGGGACTGCCCCGTTGCTCGATAGTAGCGCAACCGCACTTTTCCTGACTCGTAGATCACCGTGTACGGGGTCACTGGAGGAGGGTCCTCGCGGACCGGAAACGGTTCAGTGAGGCCGTTGCGAATGCCCTCCAGATAGCGGACGGCGCCGTCGGTCCAGTACCGGGGCAGATGGCTAATGAGTGACTGCATCGCTTTTCCTCCTGTCTTTCGCTATGGACCCGTCTGTCAAATTTTTATACATCATATCCGGCGCGTTACCGTTGCCGGTTTCTTTACCGTTTTTTGATCCTGCCGCAGGCGCTCGTTGTCCTGCCAGCCCGGTATGGTCCTGGTCCCTTACATCCTGAGTCAGGAGAGCGGCAAGCAGAAAGCGGAATTCTTCACGTAAAGCCTGGAGAGCACGGGCCTCTTCGCGTACGGTTTGGACTATCGCGTCTTGAGCCTTTACGCGGGTGTCCAGCGCAGCGATCTCCTCATGCAGAGCCTCCACCGACGCTGCTGTGGGAAGACCGACAGTCGGCCACAAGACGGCAAAGAGAGCGCTAGCGGCCGCCTGGTTCAACCGCTGCCAACGCAACCCTCGGTCGAGAGAGCGGACCATTAGGTCGCCAAAGAAAGGATTACGATAGAGATTATCGATAGAGGCGTTGGCTAAGCGCACCCAGGCGTCATAGCCTGTCCACACCGCTTCTGCGACTTCCTTTTCTTGTCCTATCCCGAAGCCCCATTTTGTCCCAGCAAGGGGAAAATCGTAGAGGATGGCTTTATACATGGTGAGAAGGTCTTCTCCTCTTTGCCCAGTGTTGTTGACCATAATGCCGCTCCTTTTTACTGCTAGAGTTGGAGTTGCAAATCGTCTCTCTGTAGCCTCAAGAGTTCGCAGGCGACAATTTGTGAAAAGATTAAATGCTTGTGAAATTTGTGTTACAGCAAGGTAGACGACTGTCTGTCTCGTGGGAGGTTCATCACTACTGCTCTAATGATGACAATAGTGAGTCGGCAAACTTCTCTGTTTTAGACAGCAGGAAAGAAAAAAAGTTCCCTTGTTGGAGAATATCTGCTGGATGAAGCGCCGGCGCCGCCTTGTGCAAGAACACTGAGCCACGAATTGTCGCTCTACTTAACCTTGCTAAGAAAAGCTGCGCAAGAAGTAGACCATTGAGGCAAAGGGAAGCCTACAGCGGTAACAATGGAAAAACGCAAAGTATTTTCTCCCGCCTGGCCTGGGCTCCGTCAGGGCCAGGCGAAAAGTGATGAAAAAAAGAGCAGGCGACCAACATCTGCTGCTGATAGATAAACAATTTGCTGCTGGTAGAGATAAGGAGAGCGCCCTGGGAAAGCTTCAGCCTCCCTCTTGCAAATACGAACGCAGATACTCTTTGACTTCCTCCCGACCCCGGTGCAAGCGCGACCGCACCGTGCCCACCGGGAGTTCCAGCAGCTCTGCAATCTCTTGATAGGAGAATTGGCATGTGTGATGCAGTCTAAGCACTTCGCGAAACTCCGGCGCCAGCGGCGAGAGCGCTTGCGTCACTAAGTGCTCTCGCTCTCTGCTGATCAGCACCTGGTCGGGCGGCCTACTTCTTGGATCCGGCAATTCCTCAGGAACAGTTTCCTCACCTGCATCGTTCGTGGGATCGTTCTTTTTTCTCTTCAGATGATTTAAGCACAGATTGTGACATATGCGATAGAGCCACGTGGAGAACTTCGCCGCCCCACGAAACTCCTCGATCCCTTCGTACGCCCGCAAAAACGTATCTTGCGTGATATCCTCGGCCTCATGGTGATCTGCAAGCAGTCGTGTGGCAAGAGTAAATACGGAATTCTGATGGCGAAGAAGCAGTACGTCAAACGCCTGCTTGTCCCCGGCGCAACATTCGGCAATTAAAGCGTGATCGTCGCCCTCTTTCAGGGACGCCGCTTCTACTGCGTTGCTCGCAGTGTTTTGCGCCTGCTCTCTTGCAAGTGCGACTTCCAGGGTATTTGCTGGTTTCTCATCCTCAACAGCGTGCTGTCTAGCCTTGGTTGATTTATGCAATGAATAATTCGCGAGTGTGTCATTGTCCGTCATCGTCGGCGGCGTGTTGTCCAGAGTTGGCGGGTCGACGCGTGAATGCCTCCGTGCCATGATCTCCTCTCTCCATCTCCTCGAACACCCCTCTTTAGCACTGCGTACTGCACGGGACGGAAGATCAAGCCCGAGACAGCTGGAGCTAACGCGACGCAGGCGCCAGAGGGGAGAAAAAAAGAATAAGCGGTAATAAGAGCGTTCCTCCTCGTTGTTGACTCTGGCGCAAGTATTGCCCTGCAAACTTCGCAGGTTCTTGGCGGCGCCAGGGAGGAAAAGGGTAAATGTATTTATCACCACATCCTGTGTCGTCGTTAATTCCACTGGTGGATCACTTAAGGAGAGAAGACGCCCAAAGGCGGCGAAGTATTCAAAGAGTATAGGCGAATTTCTCAAGCGACGGGTGAGAAGTAGGGCGCCTCTCAAAGAGAGATCAATTCCTCTTAGCTAGGTTGGAAATGGCCTTCTGAGGCGCGCAGAAAGAAGAGCAGCCCTATGCGGCCGTCCACCTGCAACTCTTGTAGCCAGCTTCCTGCTCTCAGCGCCACCGGGTTGGTTAGACGTAGCAGGAATCGCGGCGGCCCTGCACGATGGGCGTCATAATTTTGTCAAAATCAAGGACCATTTGCAGTGTCCCAAATATGCGCCACTCAAGACTGCTTTTGTCTCATACCTGCGACAAGCTTTATGTGGTGGTCCGAATCGGCAGTGATCAGTTCTTCATCCGCTGCTTTTATATGACGGACCTGTTCCTTCAGCTTTTAGAAAGCAGACAATAAGACTTTGCTTAATAAATATAGAAGTTACGCAGTTAACCTGAGCGAGTACCGAGGATGAGTCAAATACGACCGGACGGCATCTCTGATGATGGCGGTCTTCGCTTCAAACCAGGTCAGGCCCGTGTGATAACAATGAC
>JACXTT010005077.1_pt1 | contig 19253 bp, 14 predicted proteins | sample 9270951 | NCBI WGS metagenome assembly JACXTT01 (sample SAMN15532306, study PRJNA645909) | rock metagenome | isolation source: weathered quartz diorite | place: Puerto Rico | collected 2017-06-21 | reverse complement strand
CAGTGGTGCCAGCAGTGCGCAAGCCGCCAGCGGCCCCGCCGCCGAACATCGCCGCCGCGATGCCAGCGCGCCGGCCGCCGGCGCGGCCCAGGGCCAGGGTCGCCAGCCCTGAGCACGGCGACGAAGGAATACGCCGCATGAATCCCTCGCGCCTCTTCATCGAGCGTCCGGTCGCCACGGCGCTGCTGATGCTCGCCATCCTGCTCTCGGGGCTGGTGGCCTACCGCCTGCTGCCGCTGTCCGCGCTGCCCGAGGTCGATTACCCGACCATCCAGGTCACGACGCTCTACCCCGGCGCCAGCCCCGACGTGATGACCTCGTCGGTCACCGCGCCGCTGGAGCGCCAGTTCGGCCAGATGCCGGGCTTGAAGCAGATGTCGTCGTCCTCGTCGGGCGGCGCGTCGGTCATCACGCTGCAATTCGACCTGTCGCTGTCGCTCGACGTGGCGGAGCAGGAAGTGCAGGCCGCCATCAATGCCGGCAGCAACCTGCTGCCGGCCGACCTGCCGATGCCGCCGGTCTACAGCAAGGTCAATCCGGCCGACGCGCCGGTCATGACGCTGGCGATGACCTCCGACACCCTGCCGCTGCCCAAGCTGCAGGACATGGTCGACACGCGCGTGGCGGCCAAGATCTCGCAGATTCCTGGCGTGGGCCTGGTCACGATCAGCGGTGGCCAGCGGCCCGCCGTGCGCATCCAGGCCAACCCGACCGCACTGGCGGCGCTGGGCATGTCGATCGACGACCTGCGCACGGCGATCGGCAGCGCCAACGTCAACGGCGCCAAGGGCAGCTTCGACGGCCCCGCACGCGCCTCCACCATCGACGCCAACGACCAGCTCAAGTCCGCCGACGAGTACCGCCAGATCATCATCGGCTACAAGAACGGGGCGGCGATTCGCATCACCGACGTCGCGGAGATCGTCGACGGTCCCGAGAACAGCCGCCTGGCCGCCTGGGCCAACGGCGAGCCGGCCATCGTCGTGAACATCCAGCGCCAGCCCGGCGCCAACGTGATCGAGGTGGTCGACCGCATCAAGGCGCTGCTGCCGCAACTCCAGTCGGCCCTGCCTGCCTCCGTGCACGTGCAGCAACTGACGGACCGCACCACGACCATCCGCGCCTCGGTGCACGACGTGCAGTTCGAGCTGATGCTGGCTATCGCGCTGGTGGTGGCGGTGATCTTCATTTTCCTGCGCAACGTGCCCGCCACTGTGATTCCCGGCGTGGCGGTGCCGCTGTCGCTGGTCGGCACCTTTGGCGTGATGTACCTGGCCGGCTTCTCGATCAACAACCTGACGCTGATGGCGCTGACCATCGCGACCGGCTTCGTCGTCGACGACGCCATCGTGATGATCGAGAACATCATGCGCTACATCGAGGACGGCGACTCCCCGATGGAAGCCGCGCTGAAGGGCTCCAAGCAGATCGGCTTCACCATCATCTCGCTGACGTTCTCGCTGGTGGCCGTGCTGATCCCGCTGCTCTTTATGGGCGATGTGGTCGGGCGGCTGTTTCGCGAATTCGCCATCACGCTGGCGGTATCGATCCTGATCTCGGCCGTGGTGTCGCTCACACTTACGCCGATGATGTGCGCGCGCCTGCTCCGCCATGTGCCGAAAGAGCAGGAGTCGCGCTTTCACCGCGTCACCGGCAAGTTCCTCGATGACGTGATCGCCCGTTACGGCCGCGCGCTCGACTGGGTGCTGGACCGCCAGCGCGCCACGCTCGCCGTCGCCGTCGGCACGCTGGCGCTGACCGTACTGCTGTACCTGCTGGTGCCCAAGGGCTTCTTCCCGGTGCAGGATACGGGCGTGATCCAGGGCATCACCGAGGCCTCGCAGACCACGTCGTTTACCGCCATGCACGCCAAGCAGGAAAGCGTGGCCAAGGTCGTGATGCAGGATCCGGCGGTGGAAAGCCTGTCGTCGTTCATTGGCGTGGATGGCACCAACACCACGCTCAATGCCGGGCGCATGCTGATCAACCTGAAGCCGAAGGGTCAGCGCGACGCCATCGACGTGGTCACGCAGCGCCTGCAGGCGTCCGTGGAAAAACTCGGCGGCGTCTCTCTGTACACGCAGCCCGTGCAGGACCTGACGATCGAGGATCGCGTCTCGCGCACACAGTACCAGTTCACCGTGGAAGACCCGGACCCGACGACGCTGGCCACCTGGGTGCCACGACTCGTCGAACGGCTCAAACAGGAGCCTGCGCTGCGCGACGTGGCAAGCGACCAGCAGAACAACGGCCTGCGCGCCTACCTGGAGATCGACCGCGACGCCGCCGCGCGCTTCGGCATCACCACCGCCGTGATCGACAGCGCGCTGTACAGCGCCTACGGCCAGCGGCTGATCTCGACGATCTTCACGCAGGCGAGCCAGTACCGCGTGGTGCTGGAGACCATGCCGCAGTTCCGCACCGGACCGCAGTCGCTGGCCGAGCTGCGCCTGCCCTCCTCGTCCGGCGGACAGGTGCCACTCTCCGCCATCGCGCGCGTGACCGAGCGCACCGGCCCGCTGGTGATCAACCACCAGGGGCAGTTCCCGGCCGCGACGATCTCGTTCAACCTCGCGCCCGGCGCGTCACTGGGCGAGGCGGTGGACAAGATCACCCAGGCGGAACACGAACTGGGCCTGCCGATCTCGATGCAGACCGAATTCCAGGGCGCAGCGCTCGCGTTCCGCGCCTCGCTGTCGAACACGCTGTGGCTAATTCTCGCCGCCGTGGTGACGATGTATATCGTGCTGGGCGTACTGTACGAAAGCACCATCCACCCCGTGACCATCCTGTCGACGCTGCCGTCGGCCGGCGTCGGCGCGCTGCTGGCGCTGCTGCTGGCGCGGCAGGACCTGGGCATCATCGCGATCATCGGCATCATCCTGCTGATCGGCATCGTCAAGAAGAACGCGATCATGATGATCGACTTCGCGCTGGAGGCCGAGCGCGAGGGCGGCATGGCGCCGCGCGATGCGATCTTCCAGGCCTGCCTGCTGCGCTTCCGCCCGATCCTGATGACCACGATGGCGGCATTGCTGGCCGCGCTGCCGATGATGCTCGGCACCGGCATCGGCTCGGAACTGCGCCGCCCGCTCGGTATCACCATGGTCGGCGGCCTGCTGGTGAGCCAGGTGCTGACGCTATTCACCACGCCGGTGATCTACCTGGCGTTCGACCGGCTGGCGACCCGCGTCAAGGCCTGGCGCCGGCGCCGCTTTGGCGACCCCGACGAGGGCGGTGACGATGGAATGGGCGGCGCACGCACGCAGGAGCCGAACGCCCGATGAACCTGTCGGCCACCTTCATCCACCGGCCGGTCGCGACCGCGCTGCTGACGCTCGGCATCCTGCTGGCCGGGCTGGCGGCGCTGCGCCTCTTGCCGGTTTCGCCGCTGCCGCAGGTGGACTTCCCCACCATCTCGGTGTCGGCCTCGCTGCCGGGCGCGAGTCCCGAGACCATGGCCGCGACCGTGGCCACGCCGCTGGAGCGCGCGCTCGGCGCCATCGCCGGTGTAACGGAAATCACCTCCAGCAGCTCGCTCGGCTCCACGCGCGTGACGCTGCAGTTTGACCTCTCACGCGACATCGACGGCGCGGCGCGCGACGTGCAGGCGGCCATCAACGCGTCGCGCGCGACGCTGCCGACCAGCCTGCCGAGCAACCCGACCTACCGCAAGGTCAACCCGGCCGACGCGCCGATCATGATCATCGCGCTGACCTCGCCGACGATGACGCGCGGCCAGCTCTACGACGCGGCCTCGACCATCCTCGCGCAAAAACTGTCACAGATCGACGGCGTGGGCCAGGTCAGCATCGGCGGCGCTTCGCTGCCGGCGGTGCGCGTGGCACTCAACCCCACGGCGCTGAACAAGTACGGCATCTCGCTGGAGGATGTGCGCAGCACGATCAGCGCAACCAACGCCAACCGGCCGCTCGGCACGCTGGAGAACGGCGTCAACAACTGGCAGGTCTACGCCAACGACCAGGCCATGAAGGCGGCGGACTACATGCCGCTGATCATCCGCTACGCCACGCCGGGCACCTATTCGTCCACCTCGGCCGGCGCGCTGATCGCCAGCACGGCCAATGCCACCGCGGGCGGCGGCGTCAGCACCCGCGTGGTCAACGGCGTCACCGTCACCACGCTGACCACCAGCAGCGGCACCACGACCATCACCAGCGGCGCAACCGGGGGCAACCGCGCCACCACCGGCCCGAATGCGTTCCAGGTGCCGGTACGCCTGTCCGACGTGGCCAACGTGACCGACTCCGTGCAGGACATCCGCAACGCCGGCTCGGCCAACGGCAAGCCGTCGGTGCTGCTGGTGCTGAACCGCTCGCCCGGCGCCAACATCATCGAAACGGTGGACCGCGTCAACGAGATGCTGCCGACGCTGCGCAAGATGATCCCCGCGGCAGTCTCGATGGACGTGATGATGGACCGCACGCCCACCATCCGCGCCTCGCTGCGCGAGGTGGAGCACACGCTGATGATCTCGGTGGCGCTGGTGATCATGGTGGTGTTCCTGTTCCTGCGCAACGTGCGCGCGACGCTGATTCCAAGCGTCGCCGTGCCCGTGTCGCTGATCGGTACGTTCACGGTGATGTACCTGGCGGGCTTCTCGCTGAACAACCTGTCGCTGATGGCGCTGACGGTCGCCACCGGCTTCGTGGTGGACGACGCCATCGTGGTGCTGGAGAACATCTCGCGCCACATCGAGGAAGGCATGAAGCCGCTCGCCGCCGCGCTGCGCGGCGCGCGCGAGGTTGGCTTCACGGTGCTGTCGATGAGCCTGTCGCTGATCGCGGTGTTCATCCCGCTCTTGATGATGGGCGGCATTGTCGGGCGGCTGTTCCAGGAGTTTGCGATCACGCTGTCGGTTTCCATTCTGGTGTCGCTGGTGGTGTCGCTGACCACCACGCCGATGATGTGCGCGCGCATGCTGCGGCCGGCGCCGGCGGAGAAGCAGGGCCGCTTCTATCGCGCCAGCGAGCGCGTGTTCCAGGCGCTGCACGACGGCTATGCGCGCACGCTCGGCTTCGCGCTGCGCCACAGCACGCTGGTCTGGATGATCCTGCTCGTGACCGTGGCACTCAACGTCTGGCTCTACATCATCGTGCCGAAGGGCTTTTTCCCGCAGCAGGACACCGGGCGCCTGATCGGCTTTATCCGTGCGGACCAGGCCACCTCGTTCCAGGCCATGCGCGGCAAGCTGGACAACTTCATCAAGATCGTCCAGTCCGATCCGGCCGTGGTCAATGTCACCGGCTTCACCGGCGGCTCGCAGCGCAACACCGGGCAGATGTTCGTCACACTCAAGCCGCTGTCGGAACGCAAGGAGACGGCCGATGCCATCGTCGCGCGCCTGCGCGGCAAGCTGGCCAAGGAGCCAGGCGCCAGCCTCTTCCTCACACCGGTGCAGGACATCCGCATTGGCGGGCGCCAGAGCAGCTCGCAATACCAGTTCACGCTGCAGTCCGACGACCTGGACGTGCTGCGTGCATGGGAGCCGAAGGTGCGCGCGGCGCTCTCCAACCTGAAAGGCCTGGAGGACATCGACACGGACACCAATGACAAGGGTCTGCAGACCTCGGTCATCATCGACCGCGATACGGCATCCAAGCTCGGCGTGACCGCGCAGCAGGTGGACGCGGTGCTCAACGACGCCTTCGGCCAGCGGCTGGTGTCGACGATCTACCACCCGCTCAACCAATACCGCGTGGTGATGGAACTGAGCCCGGAATACCTGCAAAGCCCGACCGCGCTGCAGGACATCTACGTCGTCACCGGAGGCGGGCGGCGCGTGCCGCTGTCCGCGTTCGCGCAGGTGATGCCAACCAGCACGCCGCTGGGCGTCAACCACCAGGGCCAGTTCGCCGCCTCGACGATCTCGTTCAACCTGTCCGAGGGCTATTCGCTGTCGCAGGCGACCGATGCGATCAAGGCCGAGATGGCGCGCATCGGCGTGCCGGAGACGCTGCAAGCCAACTTCCAGGGTGGCGCCAAAGCCTTCCAGGATTCGCTCAAGAGCCAGCCGCTGCTGATCCTGGCCGCGCTGATCACGATCTACATCGTGCTCGGCGTGCTGTACGAAAGCTACGTGCACCCGCTGACGATCCTCTCCACGCTGCCATCGGCTGGCGTGGGCGCGCTGCTGGCGCTGCTGGCGTCGAAGACGGAGTTCAGCATCATCGCGCTGATCGGCGTGATCCTGCTGATCGGCATCGTCAAGAAGAACGCGATCATGATGATCGACTTCGCCATCGACGCCGAGCGGCGCGAGGGGCTGTCGCCGCGCGACGCGATCCATCGCGCCTGCCTGCTGCGCCTGCGCCCGATCCTGATGACGACGATGGCAGCGCTGCTCGGCGCAGTGCCGCTCGCGCTCGGCCGCGGCGACGGCGCGGAGCTGCGCGCGCCGCTCGGCATCTCCATCGTCGGCGGCCTGCTCGTCAGCCAGTTGCTGACCCTGTACACGACGCCCGTGGTCTACCTGACACTGGACCGCTGGCGCCTGCGCGTGAAGGCATGGCGCGAACGGGGCCAGGCCCCGTCGGCCGCCCGCCTCGAATCCTGATCCGAACCATGAACGCTGCATTCCGCATCCCCTCGCCGCCGGTCCGGGCCATCGCGCTGGCCGGCGCGCTGCTGCTGGCCGGCTGCGCCGTCGGCCCCGACTACCAGCGGCCCGACGCGCCCGTGACCCCCGCTTTCAAGGAGGCGCCTGCTGACGCGCAGGCCTGGACCGGCGAATGGAAGACCGCCGAGCCACAAGACGCCGGCGCGCGCGCCGAATGGTGGCGCCTGTTCGGCGACAGCCGGCTCGATGCGCTGATGTCGCAGGTGCAGGTGTCCAACCAGAACATCAAGGCCGCAGAGGCGCAGTACCGGCAGGCGCAGGCCGCGCTGCAGGCCGCGCGCGCGGGCTTCTTCCCCACGGTGAACGGCAGCGCGGGCCTCTCCCGCGCGCGCGGCAGCTCCGCCGCCATCACCGAGGGCCAGAACGCCACGCTGTCCGCCAGTTGGGAGATCGACGTCTGGGGCCGCATCCGCCGCCAGGTGGAAAGCAGCGAGGCCGGCGCACAGGCAAGCGAGGCCGATCTCGCGTCAACGCTGCTTTCCACGCAGGCCACGCTCGCGCAGAGCTACTTCCTTTTGCGCATCGCCGATGCACAGAAGGCGCTGCTGGACCGCACCGTGGACGACTACGCCAGATCGCTGCAACTGGTGCGCAACCAGTACGCGGCCGGCACCGCGCAGCGCTCCGATGTGCTGCAGTCCGAGACGCAACTGAAAAGCGCGCAGGCGCAGCAGATCGACATCCAGATCACGCGCGCGCAACTGGAACACGCGATCGCCGTGCTGACCGGCAAGCCGCCGGCCGATTTCGGGCTCGCCGCCGTGACGTTCGACCAGCCCGTGCCGCGCGTGCCGGTGGCCGTGCCCTCGCAACTGCTGGAACGCCGCCCCGACATCGGCGCGGCCGAGCGGCGCATGGCGCAGGCCAACGCGCAGATCGGCGTGGCGCAGGCCGCGTTCTACCCGACGTTGTCGCTGTCCGCCAGCGGCGGCCTGACGGCCAGTTCGCTGGCACGCTGGCTGTCTCTGCCCGACCACATCTGGTCGGTGGGCGCGGGGCTGGCCGGCTCTGTGTTCGACGGCGGCCTGCGCATCGCCAACAAGGCACAGGCGGTGGCCGCCTACGACCAGACCGTTGCCAACTACCGGCAAACGGTGCTGTCGGCATTCCAGGAGGTGGAGGACAACCTGGCCGCCGCGCGCCTGCTCAATGAAGAGGCCACGGTGCAGAACGATGCGCTGCGCTCGGCCCGCGAGGCGCTCACGCTAGTCAACAACCGTTATCGCGCGGGCACGGCCAACCTGCTCGACGTGCTGACCGCGCAAACGACCGCCTACACGGCCGAACGCACGGCGCTCTCGATCACGGGCCGGCAGTTCACGGCTGCGGTGGTGCTGGTCAAGTCGTTGGGCGGTGGCTGGCACGGCGTGCCGCAGGCTGCGCTGGCGCCGACGCCAACGCAAGGCACGACCGCCACGCAATAGCCGAGCGGGAGCGCCCTCATGCAGCCGGTGGCGTCGGCAACGCCTGCCGGCGCACGCGCTCGCGCAGCCAGGTGGCGGCCTTGCCCAGCGGCCGCTGCTTGTGCCACACCAGTTCCATCGCAACGGGCCAGTCCTGGTCCTGGAACGCCAGCTTGGGCGACACCAGCGCGGCGGCGGCCGGCGAGTTGGCCGCCACGTGCCACGGCACGAACGCCCAGCCCAACCCGCGCTTGACCAGTTCCACGATCACCCACTGGCTTTCCACCCACCAGACGTCGGCGGCCACGCGCAGGCGCATCTTCTCCTCGCTGGCGGTCCGCGTGGCGACCATCAACTGCCGGTAGCGCTTCAGTTCCTCCCAGTCCACGCGCGGATGCTCGGCCAGCGGATGGCCGGGCGCGCACAGGATCGGCATCGACACCCATCCCAGGCCGTGGAACGCCAGTTCGGGAGGCAGCACCTCCTGCCGCCACATGATCCCCAGGTCCGCGCCGCCCTCCAGCACGAGACGGCTCACGTCTTCCATCAGCGGGAACAGCAGTTCCAGTTCGACGGCCGGGAAGCGGCCGGAGAATTCGTCGAGCATCACGCCGAGCGTTTCCTCGGGATAGAGCTCGTCCACCGCCAGCACCAGTCGCGTCTCCACGCCCTCGCCCAGGCTCTTGGCCACGCCACGGAAGTGCTCGCAACGCTCCAGGATCACGCGCGCCTCCGCCAACAGCCGTTCGCCGGCCGGCGTCAGCACCGGGTAGCGCGCGCTGCGATCGAACAACTGGTTGTCGAGGTCGATCTCCAGGTTGGCCACCGCCGTGCTGACGACCGACTGGGCCTTGCCCAGCCGGCGCGCGGCGGCAGAAAACGAACCGGTTTCGGCGGCGGCGACAAAGGCTTGCAACTGGTCGAGGGAAAGACTCATGGCGACATCCTTGGGCGCGGCGCCCTATCTATCTGTTTTGCAGATGGTATCCAACTTTCAAACCCCATGAAAATCGATAGACTGGCGCCTGTTGCTTCCAAGAAGAAGCGTTGCATCAAGGAGTTTCCAATGCGTACCACGATGGATCGTATTCGTCACACCGTTGGTTTCGAGCTGATCGGCCTGGTGATCTTCGCCCCGCTGGCGAGTTGGCTGTTCGGCTTTGCGCTGCACCAGATGGGCCTGATCGGCGCCGTCGCCTCGCTGGTGGCGGCCGTGTGGAACTACGTCTACAACCTGATGTTCGACAAGACCATGCTGCGGCTGACCGGCCAGGTGCGTAAATCCGGGCCGGTGCGCGTGTTGCACGCCGTGCTGTTCGAGCTGGGCCTGCTGATCGTCTTCCTGCCGTCGGTCGCGTGGTACCTGGACATTGGCCTCATCGACGCGCTGATGATGGACATCGCCATCGCCGGCTTCTATATGGTTTATGCCCTGGCCTACAACTGGGCGTATGACGCGGTCTTCCCGATCCCGGAAAGCGGCAACACCAAGGCCGCCCGGCAAGACAACCGGGTGACGGCCGGCTGAACATTGGCCACCGAGTTTGGCCAACGAGCGCGAACGCCGCCAGGGGTTGCCCCGGCGGCGTTTTTCTTTTTGAGCCCGGCCTTAGCCGCCCTGCGCCCGCGCGACGATCAGCGGATCCACGCTGCCCACCGCATCGGCATCGCGGTTCGCGTAGGCAAAGCGGCTGAGCACAAAGCGCATGGCGTTCAGCCGCGCGCGCTTCTTGCAATCCGATCGGATCACCGTCCACGGCGCATCGGCCGTATCGGTGCGGGCGAACATGGTTTCCTTGGCCCGCGTATAGGCATCCCACTTGTCCAGCGACGCAATATCCACCGGACTGAGCTTCCATTGCTTGAGCGGATGGATCTCCCGCTCGCGAAAGCGCCGGCGCTGCTCCTTCTGGCTGACGGAGAACCAGAACTTGAACAGATGGATGCCACTGCGCACCAGGTGCCGCTCGAACTCGGGCGCCTGCTGCAGGAAGGCTTCGTATTCGTCCTGGTTGCAGAACCCCATCACCGACTCCACGCCGGCCCGGTTGTACCAGGAGCGGTCGAACAGCACGATCTCCCCGGCGGCCGGCAGGTGCTGGATGTAGCGCTGGAAGTACCACTGGCCGCGTTCGGCCTCGGTGGGTTTCTCCAGCGCCACCACACGCGGGCCGCGCGGATTCAGATGTTCCATGAAACGTTTGATGGCACCCCCCTTGCCGGCCGCGTCGCGCCCCTCGAACAGGATGACAACGCGCTGGCCGGTTTCGCGCGCCCACGCCTGCAGCTTGAGCAGTTCAACCTGCAGGCGGTACTTCTGCTTTTCGTAGGCGCGCCGCGACATCAGGTTCTGGTAGGGGTAGCTGCCCTCGCGCCAGCCCGGGGCCAGTTCGTCGTCGGGGCGGCGCTTGCCGCCGGTCTGCCAGGCGCCCGGCTCGCCTTCCAGTACGAGGCTGCGCAACCGGCTGGCTTCGTCGGGGGACAGCCCGTCCATCAGCGTCTTCACGGTGGCGAACAGGTTGGCGCCATCGTGCGGGGCAGCCGACAGGATGTCCTGCATGCTGCTGGCGGCAAACACCGCGGAGGCATCAACGGCGTCTTTCACCGTATTGAGTTGGGCCGACCGCGCGGAGCGGGTCGGCAACACGTCGCCACGCGACACCGGGCGGGCATCGTCCCCGGCCTCCGGCCGGGAAATTCGGTTCCTTCTGATGGTTTCCGTCATCTCAACCCTCCGCCGTCTTGCGCAGGATGGCGTAGAGCTGGTCCTTCAGCAGCAGCTTTTCCTTCTTGAGCCGTTCGATGGTGAACCCGTCGCCGGCGACGATGCCGGTTTCCATGTTCTTGATGTCGTGGTCCAGGTCGTTGTGGCGGTGGAACAGCCGTGCAAAGTGGGCATCCTGCGTCTTCAGGACGGAAATCTGCTCGCGGAACTCGGGAAACATGGCTTCTCCTTGGATGGGAATCGCGGTGTGCGCCGCAACGGATTGCACACTCCGATTGTGCGCAGGCGCGCCTACGGCTGCCTTGACGTGCATCATGGCGGCCGGACAAGGGCCGTGCCTCGCGCGCGTGCGCGTGGCGTCAAACCCTCAACCGTCATGCCGGCACAGCCGCGCATGCGTTAACATGCGCACCATGTCTCTTCGCCGTATGCCCGCCTCCTCCCGCCTCGTGTTGCCGCTTTGCGCGGCCCTGCTGCTCGCGGCCAGCGCTCCCGCCGCCATCGCCAAGAAGCCCGAGGCGAAGATCACCCGGACAAGCGCCGGCGATGCCGCCACGCAGCGCGCCGGCCTGCCGGCCCAGGTCACGGCCGCGCTGCGGCGCGCGCAGGTGCCCGCCTCCGCCGCCAGCTTCTACGTGGTCAAGGTCGGCGCGCCGCAGCCGCGCGCCAGTTGGAACGCGCAGACGCCCATGAACCCGGCTTCCACGATGAAGCTGGTCACCACGTTCGCGGGCCTGCAACTGCTCGGTCCCGACTTCCGCTGGCAGACGTCGCTCTACGCCGACAGCCAGCCTGGCCCGGACGGCACCGTCAACGGCAACGTCTACCTGCGGGGCCGCGGCGATCCCAAGCTGGTGCCGGAGGAAATGGCGAAGCTGGCCGCCACTGCCCGCGCGGCCGGCGTGACCACGATCAATGGCGACGTGGTGCTGGACCGCAGCTTCTTTGCCGACGGCGTGGGTGGCAACGGCACCATCGATGGCGAATCGCAGCGCGCCTACAACGTCGGCCCCGATGCGCTGCTGTACGCGTTCAAGACGTTGTCGTTCACGGTCACCCCCGATGCCACCAGCCAGAGCGTGGCCGTGACCGTCACGCCGGCGCTGGCGCAACTGCGGCTGGACAACCGGCTCACGCTCTCCAACGGCAAGTGCGGCGACTGGCGCTCGCGCGCCACGCCCGTCGTCACGTCGCAGGCCGACGGCACGGTGGTGGCGGCCTTCGCCGGCGACTACTCGGCCGACTGCGGCGAGCATATGGTCAACCTGGCGACGCTCTCGCACGGCGAGTTCACCTGGGGCGGTTTCGTTGCCGAATGGCAGACGGCCGGCGGCCGTTTCGCGCACCTGCCAGCCCTGAAGAGCGGCAAGGTGCCGCGCAATGCGGTGCTGCTGGCGCGGCACTACGGCCTGCCACTGTCGGACATCGTGCGCGACATCAACAAGTTCTCGAACAACGTGATGGCGCGTCAGTTGTTCCTGACCATCGGCGCCGAGATCGACCGCACCGGTCCCGCCAGCACCGAACGCTCGACGCGGGTGGTGCGCCGCTGGCTCTCCCGCCAGGGCCTGGACATGCCGGAACTGGTGATCGATAACGGCTCGGGCCTGTCACGCGAGGAGCGCATCAGCGCCTACGACATGGCCCGCCTGCTGCAACAGGCACTGGCGAGCGACGTCGGGCCGGCGCTGCTCGATTCGCTGCCGATCCTCGGCGTCGACGGCACGCTGCGCAACCGCCTGACCCGCGCCAACGCGGCGGGCAACGCCTACCTGAAGACCGGCACGCTGCAGGACGTGCGCGCGATCGCCGGCTATGTCGATGCGCTCAATGGCGAGCGGTACGTGGTGGTCAGCTACATCAACCACCCCAACGCGGGGCAGGCACAGGAAGCGCACGATGCGCTGATGCAGTGGGTGTATCGCGGCGCGCCCTGAACGGGCGCGCCAGGAATCATCGCAAGGCGGGCGCGCGCAGGCAATCGCGGTAGAGCCGCACGGTGTCGCCGCCCAGTTGGGCCAGCGAGAAATGGCTGCGGATCCAGCGCATGCCGCGCCGGCCCATGCTGAAGGCGAGCGCCCGGTCGGACGCCAGGCGATCCATCGCGCCAACCAGCGCATCCACGTCGCGCGGCGGTACCAGGAAGCCGTGCTCGCCATCGACAAACGTCTCGGGAATGCCATCCAGCAGCGAGCCGATCACCGGCTTGCCGCAGCTCAACGCCTCCAGGATCACCAGCCCCAGTGCCTCGGTGCAGACCGCCGGATGCACGAGCACGTCCGCCGCCTGCAGCAGCGCGGCCACGTCGTGCTCGAACGGCAGCAGCCGGAACTGGTCCGACAGGCCCAGTCGCCGCACCTCCGCCTGCAGCGGCGCCACCAGGCCGCCCTCGCCCACGCACAGGAAGCGCGCCTGCGGATGTCGGCGCAGCAGCTTCGCCGCCGCGCGCAGGAAGATGAACTGGCCCTTGCCGTCCGGCGGAATCGAGGCGCCGATCATCACGAACGTCCAGTTGTCCTCCGCCAGGCCCAGCTTCTCGCGCATCCGCCGGCGCAGGTCGCCGTCGGCGCGAAAGCGCGTCGTGTCGATGCCGCAATGGATGCGCCGCAGCCGCAGGCGACGCTCGGGATCGGTCTCGCGCAGCACGTCCTCGACCGCGTGGGACACGGCGACCACCGTGGTGAACGCAGACAGGTAGCGCCGCGTGCGTTCCTTCAGACGGGTCATCAGGTGCCGCGTCACGACGACCGGCGTGCGCCGCCCGGACAGCAGACGCGTCAGGATCGCAACCCAGTAGTCGCGCCCGTGGTGCGCGTGGATGACCTGCACGTCCGCCATGCGCGCGTGCCAGGACAGGATCGCTGGCCACAGCGGACGCGGCGCGCGCAGCGGCAGCACGAGCAACCCCGGCTGCCTGCGGGCGATGCGCAGCCAGCGCGAGTCATGCGGCGCGGCCAGCGTCACCTTGCAACCTTGCTGCAGCAGTGCCTGGCACAACGACAGCGTATGCGAGTCCACGCCACCGCCATGCAGCAGCGAATTGATGACGAGCACCCGCGGTCCCGCCATCGCGCCGGCGGCCCGCTGCGCTGACATATCGGCCAGATCAGTCAGCATGCTGCGCTCCCACGCCACGGCGGTCTTCGTAGCCGGTGGCAAGCTTGAGCAGGAACTGGAACGGATGCGTGGCACGCGATACCGGCACCCTTGGCAAGTGGAACAGGCCGTCGCCCACGATGGCGCGCCCGCGCCGCGTGGTGACGGCCGTGCGAAAGCCAGCCTGTTGCACGATGTCGGCCAGCGCCGGGTTGGCGTTGCCGTAGGGATAGCAGAAGTGGCGCACGGGCTGGCCGAGCGTGTCTTCCAGGTCGTCCTTGCAACCGTTGATCTGATCGCGGGCGATGCACGCGTGCACCGTCGTCAGGTCCACATGGTGGCGCGTATGCGCGCCGACCTCCATGCCCGCGCCGGCCCACTGCCGCAGTTCGCCGGCATTCATCAGCCGCGCCGCGGGCACGCCGAGCGGCCGGTCCCACTCGTTGGTGCGCCCCGTCAGCCGGCTGACGACGTAGCAGGTGGCGGTGAAGCCGGCGCGTTGCAGCGCGGGCAGCGCGTGCGCCAGGTTGTTGCGGTAGCCGTCATCGAGCGTAATGCCGATGACCTTGCCGGTCTTGCGGCCCTGCAGGTACGGTTCGAGGTCACGCAGCGACAGGCCGCGATAGCCCATCCGGCGCAACATGGACATCTGCCAGGCAAAGCTGCGCGGGGCAACCACCAGACCGCGCATCGGCGTGCCGCGTGGCGGCGGCGCGGCGACCTGGTGGTACATCAGAATAGGGATGGGTGACGATGGCGACGGCACGACGGCTCCTGCGAAGAATACGTCGCATTGTCGAACCGGCGCCGGCGGGCGTCTGTCGGGTTTCTGTCAGGAAATGCCGGAAAGTGTCGGCAGGTGTGGCGAACTGTGCGCCACCGCGGTTGTCACCCGCCGAAAGCGGCCGCGGCGCGTTGCAGACGATCGCGCACGCCGGCCCATTCGCCGGACTCGGGCAGCGGCTCGAACACCAGCCGCGTGAAGCCTTCCTTGTCGAGACGGCGCAGCAGGCGGTAGAGCTCACGTGCGTAGGCCTTGGGATCGGCCGGCGCCTGGACCCACGTGCAGCGCGGATCGGCCAGCGGCGCGCGCGCGACCCATGCCACCCGCGCCCCGGCCGGCAGCGCGGCCAGTTGCGCCGAGAGGCCGGCGGCATCCGCCAGCATCAGCGGCGTGTGCGGTGCGTAGTGCGCCTTGAGCGTGCCCGAGGCGCGCGGTGCGGCCGCATCCGGCGGCAGCGGCGCCACGCCCAGCACCTTGGCCATCATGGCCGGTGTGATGGCGCCCGGGCGCAGCAGCACCGGGCCGACGCCCTGGTCCAGTCGTGACAGATCAACGATCGTCGACTCGATGCCGACCTCCACGCCGTCGCCCTCGAGCACATAGACGTCGTCGCCGAACTCGTCGCGCACGTGCTGCGCGGTGGTCGGGCTGACCTGCCCGAACTTGTTGGCCGACGGCGCGGCAATGCCGCCGCGGCCGCGCTTGAAGCGCGCCAGGAGCGCCTGCGCGACCGGATGCGCGGGACAGCGCAGGCCGATGCTGTCCTGGCCGCCCGCCACCGCCGGATGAATATGCGCGGCACGCTTGAGGATCAGCGTGAGCGGCCCCGGCCAGAAGGCGTCGATCAGTTGTTGCGCGGCCTGCGGGACGTCATCGACCCAGTAGCCGATATCGGCGCCATCCACCACATGGACGATGATGGGATGGCTCGACGGCCGGCCCTTCAACGCGAAGATGCGCGCGACGGCCTCCGGATTCTCGGCATCGGCCCCAAGGCCGTAAACGGTCTCGGTGGGAAACGCGACCAGTTGGCCGGCCTCCAGCAGGCGGACGGCCTCGTCCAGCTCGGCGGCCGTGGGCATGCGCGGCGACGTGGTCATGCTCAGAGCGGAATGTGCAGCGCCTGCGCCGCCGCCGTGAAGGCTTGCGCGGCGGCCTCGGCATGCTCGCCGATGCAGTTGACGTGACCCATCTTGCGCGACGGGCGCGCGTCGCTCTTGCCGTAGAGGTGCAGCTTGACGCCTGGCTGCGCGACCACCTCGTCCCAGGCCGGCGTGCGCTCCAGGCCGAACTCGAACCAGACGTCGCCCAGCAGGTTCAGCATCTTGCCGGCCGAATGCTGGCGCGTGCTGCCCAGCGGCAGGCGGGCCATGGCGCGCACCTGCTGCTCGAACTGGCTGGTCTCGCACGCATCCATCGTGATGTGGCCGGAATTGTGCGGGCGCGGCGCCATCTCGTTGGCGATCAGCGAGCCGTCGGTGAGCACGAAGAACTCGATGCACAGCACGCCGACATAGCCCATTTCGGTGGTGATGGCGGCGGCGGCCGCGCGGGCGCGTGCGGCGATGTCATCGGACACGCTGGTGGACGGCATCACCGTGGAGAACAAAATGCCGTCGCGGTGCACGTTCTCGGCCAGCGGCCACGTGGCCGTGGAGCCGTCGGCCGCGCGCGCGGCCAGCACCGAGACCTCGTAGGCCAGCGGCAGCATCTGCTCCAGCACGCACGGCACGTGCTGCATGGCCTTCCATGCGGCGCGCACGTCCTCGCGCGTCTTCACACGGGCCTGACCCTTGCCGTCGTAGCCCATGCGGGCGGTCTTCAGGATGCCGGGCAGCAGGTGCTCCGGCAGTTGGTCGACATCGGCATCGTGCTGGATCACCCAGTGCGGCGCCGTGGCCACGCCGGTGCGGTCGGCACAGGCAGCGAAGAATTTCTTCTCGCCAATGCGGTTCTGCGCGATCGACACGCAGTAGCCGCGCGGCGCGACGAAGGCGCCCAGTTGTTCGAGCCGGTCCAGCGACAGCGACGGCACGTTCTCGAACTCGGTGCTCACGGCCTGGCACAGCCGGCCCATCTCGGCCAGCGCGGCTTCGTCGGTGTACGGCGCGCAGATGTGCTTGTCGGCCACGTTGCCGGCCGGGCTGTCCTGGTCGGGATCGAGCACGCAAACGCGGTAGCCCATCGACTGGGCGGCATGCGTGAACATGCGCCCGAGTTGACCGCCGCCGAGCATGCCGAGCCAGGCGCCGGGCAGGATCGGCGCGCTGGGGTTGTCCACGCCGAACTCGGCGCGCGACTCCGGCGTGTGGGCTTCGGAGAGATACGGATGGATATCGGTCGGCATGGCTCGGCTTTCGTGGGATTACAGCGGCAGCGTCATCGCGCGCGCGGCTTCGGTCTGCTTCGCGCGGAATGCTTCCAGTGCGCTGGCGAGCGCATCGTCGGTGGTCGCCAGCGTGGCGATCGCATGCAGCGCGGCATTGGCGGCGCCCGCTTCGCCGATCGCGAAGGTGGCAACCGGTACGCCCTTGGGCATCTGCACGATCGACAGCAGCGAGTCCTCGCCACGCAGGTACTTGGACGGCACCGGCACGCCGAACACGGGCACGATGGTCTTGGCGGCAATCATGCCGGGCAGGTGCGCGGCGCCGCCGGCGCCCGCGATGATCGCGCGGATGCCGCGCGCGCGCGCGGTCTCGGCATAGCGGAACATATCGTCGGCCATGCGGTGCGCCGACACGACCTGCGCCTCGAAGGGCACGCCGAAATCCTTCAGCATGGCCACCGCGTGCTGCATCACGTCCCAGTCGGAACTGCTGCCCATCACGATGCCGACGACCGGCTTTGCTGGTTTGCTCACGTCAGTTTCCTTGTTGCGCCACGGGCGTTGTTATTGCAGTTCCTCGCCCGTCAGGCGCGTCAGCGCCTCGCGGTACTTGTCGGCGGTGCGCTGCACCACGTCTTCCGGCAGCTTGGGCGCGGGCGCGGTCTTGGGCCACGGCTTGCCGTCGATGCGCACGGCTTCCAGCCAGTCGCGCACGAACTGCTTGTCGAACGACGGCGGGTTGGTGCCGACCTGGTACGAATCGGCCGGCCAGAAGCGCGAGGAGTCGGCGGTCAGCACCTCGTCCATCAGCGTCAGCGTGCCGTTCTCGTCCAGGCCGAACTCGAACTTGGTATCGGCGATGATGATGCCGCGCGTGGCGGCGTAGTCGGCCGCTTCCTTGTAGAGGCGGATGGAAATGTCGCGCATCCGCGCGGCCAGTTCCGCGCCGATGCGCTCTTCCACCTCGGCGTACGAGATGTTCTCGTCGTGCTCGCCCATCTCGGCCTTGGCGGCCGGGGTGAAGATCGGCTCGGGCAGCTTCTGCGCGTTCTGCAGGCCGGCCGGCAGTTCGATGCCGCAGACCTTGCCCGTGGCCTGATAGTCTTTCCAGCCGCTGCCGGCCAGGTAGCCGCGCACCACGGCTTCCACCAGGATCGGCTTCAGGCGCTTGACCACTACGGCGCGGCCCTGCACTTGCGCCACTTCGTCCAGCGCCACCACGCTCTCGGCACTGATGCCGGTTTCGTGATTCGGCACGATATGCGCGAGCTTCCTGAACCAGAAGTTGGCCATCTGGTTCAGCACGCGGCCCTTGGCGGGAATCGGCTCGCCGAGGATGACGTCGAAGGCCGACAGGCGATCGGTCGTCACGATCAGCAGCTTGTCGTCGCCGACGGCGTAGTTGTCGCGAACCTTGCCATGGCCGAGCAGCGGCAGGGACTGGATGGAGGACTGGTAGAGGGCGTTAGACATGGTGGTTCCGAACCGGCTGTGGAGTTGCGCCCCGCTCCCGTCGTCGGGAGCGGGATAAAACAAAAAAGCGCCGCGCCCGCCCGGGCGGGAACGGCGCCTTGCCGCCGTCTTACTGCACGACCTGGGCGAGCTTGCCCGACTTGTACTGCTGGGCGACGTCGACCAGCGTGACCGGCTTGATCTTGCCGGCCTGGCCTTCGCAGCCGAACGCCAGGTAGCGCGCCTTGCACACCTGCTTGGCGGCCTCGCGGGCCGGCTTCAGGTATTCGCGCGGGTCGAACTTGCTCGGGTTCTCGACGAAGAAGCGGCGGATCGCGCCGGTCATCGCCAGGCGGATGTCGGTGTCGATGTTGATCTTGCGCACGCCGTACTTGATGGCTTCCTGAATCTCTTCGACCGGCACGCCATAGGTTTCCTTCATGTCGCCGCCGAACTTGCGGATCTCTTCCAGCAGTTCCTGCGGGACCGACGACGAGCCGTGCATCACCAGGTGGGTGTTGGGAATGCGCGCGTGGATTTCCTTGATGCGGCTGATGGCCAGGATGTCGCCCGTGGGCTTGCGGGTGAACTTGTAGGCGCCGTGCGAGGTGCCGATGGCGATCGCCAGCGCGTCCAGCTGGGTAGCCTTGACGAAGTCGGCGGCCTGCTCGGGGTCGGTCAGCAGCATGGAGTGGTCCAGCACGCCGACGGCGCCGATGCCGTCTTCCTCGCCGGCTTCACCGGTTTCCAGCGAGCCCAGGCAGCCCAGTTCGCCTTCCACGGTCACGCCGACGGCGTGGGCCAGTTGCACCACCTTGCGGGTC
>JACXTT010005076.1_pt1 | contig 19256 bp, 19 predicted proteins | sample 9270951 | NCBI WGS metagenome assembly JACXTT01 (sample SAMN15532306, study PRJNA645909) | rock metagenome | isolation source: weathered quartz diorite | place: Puerto Rico | collected 2017-06-21 | reverse complement strand
CCGATCGTGGAGTTGCAGAGCGGCGATCCGACCCAGCGCAGCATGGGTGAACGGATGGCGATGAACACGCCGATCCAGGGCACGGCGGCGGACGTGATCAAGCTCGCCATGCTGGCCGTCCGAGGCCGGCTGCAAGCGGAAGGGGCCTCGGCGAGGATGATCCTCCAGGTCCATGACGAACTGATCTTCGAGGTGGCGGAGGGCGAAATCGAAACGGTTCGCAAGCTCGTGGTCGAAAAGATGGAACGGGTCGTGACCCTAGCGGTGCCGCTCAGGGTGGATGTGGGCGTCGGCCGGAACTGGCGCGAGGCCCATCCGTGACGTTTTCACGCTGTTGACCAGTCTGAAAACCGTGTGCTAACGTGAGCGATTCAGCGTTATGAGCGATCGGGTGCTTGAGGAAATAGCGGCCCTCAGGGATGAGGACTGGGCCCTACGCGAAGAGGCCGCCACGCTGCTGGGGGATTTCCGCGACCCGCGGGCGGTCGGCCCGCTCGTGGCGGCGCTTCACGACGAAGATCGCGCCGTGCGGGAGGCCGCGACAGCGGCCTTGCGAAAGATCGGATCGCCTGCCGCGCAAGCGCTAATCGCGGCCTTGCAGGACCCCAACGGCAACGTGCAGGAAGTGGCCGTGGCGATCCTCAAGGACCTGCCGACGCCCGAGGCAGTGGAGCCACTGATCGGCTGCCTGACGAGCAAGAACTGGATCGTGCGGATGCACGCCGCCAAGGCGCTGGGCAACCTGGGAGACGAGCGGGCCATCCGCCATTTGATCCCGCTGCTCATGGACCCGGTCAAGGCGGTGCGGGTGGATGCGACGGACGCCCTCGCCAGGATCGGGCGGCCGGCGCTGGCAACCCTGCTGGCGGCCTTGCGGCATGAGGAATGGATCTTGCGGTTGCATGCCTGCGAGTCGTTGGGAAAAATCGGCGCCGAGGAAGCCGTCGCGCCGTTGTGCGAGGTGATGCTCCACGATCGCGACGCGGCGGTCCGGCAGGACGCGGCGAAGGCGGTGGGTAGCATCGGTCACCCGGCGGCGTTCGAAGCCCTGGCAAAGGCCGTCGCGGACCTCTCGGTCAGACCCTATGCGGTGGACGCGCTGGGCAGGCTCAAGGACCTTCGGGCTGTCCCGCTCTTGATTGATGTGGTCGCTGGGAAGAACCGCCTGGCCAACGCCCGCAAGGTTCCAGTCTGCGGGGACGAATCCGGGGAACTGGACGTGGAAGAGATGGAAGTGCAGATCTTTGCCATCGGCGGGCTGGCCGAGATCGGGGATGATCGTGCGATTGAACCGCTCATCCGCGCTCTCAAGGACACCCGGCTCCGCGCCGCCGCCGCGGCCGCTCTGAGCAAGATGGGGCTCCGGATCGCGGTGCCGCTGCTGGTGGCGATGAAGACCGAGACCGACTCCAATATCCTGTTTCACGCGCGGGGGATCCTGTCCGCGGTCGGCTGGAGGCCCGCACCCACGATGAAAGAAGGCGTATAACCCATGGCGAACAAACTGGCGGACTGGCTGGAAGCGCTGACAGACCCGGACGATGCGACACGGGAGGAGGCTGCGCAAGTCCTGGTCAAGCTGGCCGACCCCGCCGCGACGGATGCCTTGATCGAGGCCTTGCAGGACGATTACTGGTCCGTCCGGATGTATGCAGGGCACGCGCTGGCGAAGATCAGCGGGCCGCGAGTGATCGAGGCCCTGATCCCGATACTGGGCGACACCATTAAAGAGTGCCGGGACGGGGCCGTGGAAGACTTCGTGACGATCAGCGCGCCTGCCGTCGAGCGCCTGCTCGCGGCCTTGCGCGACGAGCGCTGGCGGGTCCGAGAAGGCGCGGCCAAGGCGCTGGGCCTGATCAAGGACAAGCGCGCCATAGACCCGCTGATCGCCGCCTTGCGGGATCGGGACGGGTCCGTGCGTACCATCGCGGCTGAGGCGCTGGGGCGGATCGGCGATCCGAAGGCCATCAAGGGCCTGATGGCCCTGTTCAAGGACACCTCCAAGCTGGTGCGCGTCGCCGCGACCATCGCGCTCACCCAGATCGGGGAGCCAACGGTGGAGCCTTTGATCGAAGGACTGAAGGACGAGAACTTCCAGGTCCGATTGCATTCGGTGCAGGCGCTGGGCGGGATCACCAGTGACTATCCGACTGGCCGGTCCTGGTTGCAGGATTCCCGCCCCGTGCCGCACCTCATCGCGCTGTTGAAGGACAAGGACCGCGCCGTGCGGGAGGACGCGGCCATCGCGCTGGGCATGATCGGCGATCCCGGCGCCGTGCCGGCTCTCATCGAGGCGCTGCAGGACGGCGCCGTCAGGGTGCGGGCAGTCATGGCTTTGGGCATGATCGCGGACCCGCGCTCTGTCGAACCCCTGATCCGGGTCTTGGAGGGCGTCGGGATCAATCTCAAAGGCACACCGATGCCGGGCTGCATCGTCAGCGAGGAGTGGTTCATCCGGGAACAGGCGGCGCTGGCCTTGGGCCATATCAATGACCTCCGCAGCGTGCCGGCCCTGAGCCAGGCCCTGAAAGACACACGGCTTCGCGAGAAGGCTGCGCAGGCGCTGATAGAGCTGGGTCCGCAGATCATCGACATGCTGGTGGACTTCATTAACGATCCCGAGGCGTCCAAGGTTGAACAGCTCAGCGAGAACGTCATGTCGTTCGCAACGAACCGGCTGGACGCGCATGCGTCCTTGCGGGCCTGCGTGCTGGACATCCTCATGCAGCTCGGCTGGACGCCGCCCGAAGAGGGCCAGGAAAGTGCGCCCGACAAGAAGACCGCGGAGGGAGCCAAAGGCTGACCGACAAGCATGGCCAAGCGCGATAAGACAGAGGACCTGGTCAAAGAGCTCATCCACGAGGAAGACTGGAAGCGGATGAACGCGACCGCCGAGCTCTTGAAGCGGGGACCGGAGGCTGTGCGGCACCTGCTTGCGGTGCTGACTGACGAGAACCCACGCGTGCGCGCCGAGGCGGCGCTCATGCTGGGGCGGATCAAGGACCGGACCGCCGGCGTCCCCATCGTCAAGCTCCTCACGGATCCCGAACCGATGGTCCGGACGGCGGCTGCGGAAGCCTTGCAGCATGTGGCCGATGATGCGGCGCTGGCCACGTTGGTCAGGCTGCTCGAAGAGCCGGAACCTCGCGATACCGCCGCGGCGGTCCTGGGCCGGTTAAAAGATTCCGGCGCCATGGGGCCTCTGGTCGCCATGCTCAAGAGCCAGGACCCGACCGCACGCCGGATGGCGGCCGAGGCCTTGGAACAACTGGCGGACCCCCGGAGCGCCGACGCCTGGATCGAAGCCATGGGCGACCTCGAGCTCCGTGTCATTGCCTCCCGGTCGCTGAAGCACATCGCCGAGCTTCGCGAACGGATCGAGGACATCCTGAACGGTCTGCGGGAGCTTGAGGACACGGTCGCCTTGGAAGAAGCCCGGGTCGGAGTCGTGATGAACCTAACGGCGTTGGGGCGCCCGGCGGTCTCGGACCTCCTCGAGGCACTGGGGGACGATCACTGGATGGTCCGTGAAGTGGCGGCTCAGGCGCTGGGGCTCATTGGGGACCTACGGGCTGTCGAGCCCCTGCTCCGCAAGGCGAAGGCCGACCGCGATATGGGCGTCCGCGAGAGTTGCATCAAGGCGTTGGGCGAATTCGGCGATGCGCGCGCGGTCGAGGTGCTGGTCGAGGCCGTCAATGTCCCGACGACACGTCTGGCCGCGTCCGAGGGGCTGTCCAAGATCAAGGATGTGAGTGTCCTCCTACCCCACATCGAGCTCATCACGCGGATGAAGTCGGATCGGGATGGGCTGGTGAGCTATCACGGCGGGTTGATCCTGGACAAGTTGGAAAAGCTCATGAGTGAGCAGGGGATGCAGAAGAAAGAAGAAGTGGAGCGCGATGAGTGGGACGAAGAGGTACCGGCTCCTACGCCACGGACGGCGGCGGGCCCGGGTGCGCCGAAAGGGGGCATCATCGTATGAGCGGTGAGACGGACCGCCGCATCGAACAGCTGCTCGCGGCCTTGCGCGACGACAACGAGGCTCTACGGGATCACGCGGTGGCCAGTCTCGGGCAGCTTGGGGCGGCGGCCATCGAACGTCTCATCAATCTGTTTGCCGACGAAGACCGCGTGATCCGGGAAGCGGCTCGGCAGGCGGTGGTGCAGGTGGGCGACGATGCGGTCCCTGCGCTCCTTGAAGCCCTGCGAGACGACGACTGGGCAGTGCGCGAGCAGGCGGCGGAGGCCCTGGGCTCAATCAAGGATGAACGGGCCATCGAGCCGCTGATCGCTGCCCTCAAGGATCGGGATGGGGCGGTGCGGCAGGCGGCGGTCTTGGCCTTGGAGAAACTCCGCGATCCGCGGGCGGTGGACGGGCTAATCGAAGCCCTGCTTGATCAGACGGTGCGGGAAGAAGCCGCGCGCGCGCTCAAGAAGATCCCGGATCCCCGCGCCGTGGACGGACTGTTACGGGGCCTGGTCAGCGGCAACTGGATCGTGAAACGCCACGCGGCTGAGGCTCTCGGGCTGATCGGAGACACGCGGGCGCTGGACGGCTTGCGAGAGGCGCTGCGGGACGAGGACTGGTTGGTGCGGCGGAACGCGGCGGAATCGCTGGCCCGTCTCGGCGACCGTCGGGCGGTCGAGGATCTCCTCCCACTGCTCGAGGATGAAAATGACATGGTTCGGGAAACGGCAGAGGGGGCACTGTCGAGTCTGGGCTGGACCCCGCCGAACGCGTAAGGCGAAGGAGAGTACGAATGGCTGACGAAGCACCCAAATTGATCCAGATCGGCAAGGGCGGTCCGGGGATCAAGAAGGACGGGTTCAATCTCATTTCCGAAAAGGTGGTCAAGGTCGATGTCGAGAACCGAACGCTGGAGATCGAGCTCCTAGCCTACGAAGGGAAGACCGTCATGCTGGAAGTCGGGGAGGATCTCGTCGAAGAGCTCAAGAAGATCAAGCCGGGCGATGGGGTGACGGTCCGCGTGGTCGAGGAAGAGCCGGGCGGCACCTTGCACGGCGCGCCGACCAAGCGACGCATCGTCAAGGGCATCACGGTTCGCTCTCGGGACGCCCAGAAGACACGCGTGGAAGAGATGCTGGCCGCGCTCAATGAGAGTCACTGGCTCACCCGGAAGTACGCTGTGGAGGTCCTGGGCAACTTAGCCGATCCCCGCGCGGTGGGACCACTCATTGAAGCTTTGACCGACGAGGTGAACGACATTCGGCAGCGGGCCTACGAGTCCCTCATCAAGATCGGCGCCCCGAGCGTGCCGGCGGTGGCCAGCCTGCTGACGCACGAGGACGACGACCTCCGGCAGGTTGCTTCCGAGATCATCCGCAAGATCGGCAAACCGGCCGTCGAGCCCTTGACGGAGGTCATGCTCACGGCGGACGAGACCCTCCAGGCACGCATCCGCAAGCTGCTCGACCGGATGGGGTACAAGCCGAAGCCGAAGACCGAAGTGATGTAATTACTTGCCTTCCTTGGCGCGGGAGGCTGGTCGGCCGACCGACGTGTAGTGGAAGCCGAGTGACGCCATGCGGGCCGGCTCATACACATTGCGGAGGTCCACAAAGACGGGCGCTTTGAGATTCCGCTTGATCTGCTCGAGCTCCAGGTTGCGCAGCTGGTTCCACTCGGTCATGAGCACCAGCGCGTCGGCGCCCGTCGCTGCATCGTAGGCGTTCGCGCAGAGCGTGATGCCCGGAAGGAGCTTGCGCGCCTCGTCCATCCCGGCGGGGTCATAGGCGCGGATCGTCGCGCCTTCTTCCTGGAGCTTCGGGATAATCTCCAGCGACGGGGCGTCCCGCAGGTCGTTGGTGTTGGGCTTAAAGGTGAGCCCGAGCACTGCGATGCACTGGCCCGCTACGGAGCCCCCCATCGCGGTCTTGATCTTCTCCACCATGCGCGCCCGCTGCTTGACGTTGGCGCGGGCGGTCGCCTCGGCGATCTCCATGAGGCAGCCCGCGTGGCGGCCGGTCTGGATCATCGCCGCGATGTCTTTAGGAAAACACGACCCGCCATAGCCCGGCCCCGCGTGAAGGAACTTGGACCCGATGCGATGGTCGAGCCCCATGGCCTTGGCCACCACTTGGACGTCCGCTCCCACCCGCTCACAGAGATTCGCCACCTCGTTGATAAAGGACACCTTGGTGGCAAGGAACGCGTTGGAGGTGTACTTGATCATCTCGGCGGTGGCGATGTCCGTGAAGACGAACGGGGTCTCGATCAAGTACAGGGGGCGGTACAGATCGCGCATGATCGCCTCGGCTTGCGGGCTGTCAGCGCCGATGACCACGCGGTTGGGGCGCATGAAGTCTTCTATGGCCGAACCTTCTCGGAGGAATTCCGGGTTCGAGACGATGTCGAAGTGGACAGGCCGGGGGCCGTGCTGTTCGATCAATTCTCGCAACCGCTGGCCGGTTCCCACCGGGACCGTCGATTTCGTGACGATCACTTTATAGCCGTTGAGATGGGCCGCGATGCCACGCCCCACCTCTTCCACGAAGAAGAGGTCCGCGGACCCGTCCTCGCGGGAGGGAGTCCCGACCGCAATGAAAATCGCCAGGCCGGTTTCCACAGCCTGTCCGAGATCGGTGGTGAAGCGCAGCCGCCCTTCCGACAGCCCTTTGCGGACCAGTTCGGCCAGTCCCGGTTCGTAAATGGGGATCTCGCCCTTCTCCAGTTGGGCGATCCGGCGCTCGTCCGTGTCCATGCAGCTCACGTGGACCCCGAACTCGGCGAAACAGGCTCCTGTCACCAACCCCACGTAGCCGGTGCCAATGACGCTGATATTCATACCCCCTCCGCCCGCCGGTGTGTCGGCGGAGTATATCATAGATTCCCCTCGCTATTGACTGTCCCAGGCCGCTTCTCTACAATCACGCCCGCCATGGCGATCGGGGGATCGGCCATTCAAAGACCGTTGGCGGTGATGATGAGCCGTCAGATCTTAAGCATCTCCCCCTCTGCGCCGGTCGTCGAGGCCGCTCGGACCATGCGCGAGGCGAAGGTCGGGGCCCTGTTGGTGGCGGAAGGCTCGCGGTTTGTTGGGATCGTCAGCGAGTCCGATCTCGTCCGCAACGTGTTGGCGGTGGGTGGAGACGCCAACCAGGTACGAGTCTCGCAGGTGATGCATGCCCCGCTCATCACGATCGAGATCGACCGCTCCGCGCATGAGGCCAGTGATTTGATGGCCGAGCGTGGCATCCGCCACTTGGCCGTCACGGAAGATGGCAAGATCGTCGGCATTCTTTCCGTTCGGGATTTGCTCCGGTATTTCAAGAACTGGGGGACATTGTAATCAGCGCAGTGAGGGTGGTGGGAAGGACGTCGTTCCCCCAGGGCAGCGGCTCAACGAAGAAGCCCCCTCTTCTCTGAACTGAGAAGAGGGGGCTTCTATTTTCAGAGGGAGAAGGCGCGGGGTGTCAGCCGTTGCGCACGCCGCTCCAGACCTTGTTGGGATCGATTTCCTTGTCCGGGTTCAACTTCCGGGCCCGCTCCAAGAGAACCTCCGTCGATTCGGGATAGGCTGGATCGGAGATGCAGCAATTATCCACTGGACAGACTGCGGCGCACTGGGGCTCGTCGAAGTGCCCGACGCACTCGGTGCACCGCTCGTGAGTGATGACATAGATATTGTCGCCGACGCCCTGGCCTTCACCGACATGGTAGCCTTTCCCCTCGGCGTCGCTACGGGTTTCGAAGATGGCCTCGTTCGGACACTCGGGGAGGCAGGCCCCGCAGGAAATACACTCTTCCGTAATCAGTAACGCCATAGCCCATGCCTCCTTCCCTGAAGCACTGTAGCAAACTTATCGCTGCATTGTCGAGAGAGGCCATCATGCATGGCGGATGGCCCATCTCACCTTACTCATGTTATGGTGAAACGAAATTCTAGAAGGACGCAAGGGCTCTTGTCAATGTGATTTTGCTTGCCTCGCATAGGCCGGAAGACCTGTTGGGAGCCGAACAAAAGCCCTAGCGCCGTGCCTCATTTGTGGGTTCTGGTATGTTCGTGGCTCTAAGATTTGCATGATGGGAACAGGTGTGTGGGAGGAGGGAGTGCAACCTATGGAGAAGTCCCAAGCGACGCGGTTGGGCGTCCTCGCCGCCCTGGCGTTGGCCTTGCTGATGGTGGGCAGCTACTTCATGTCGACGGGCCAGGGGCCCGAATCCATGATGGTCAGCTTCCCGTCAGGCGCCCAGATGACTGTCGAGGTCGCCGACAGTCCGTTGCTCTTGTATGCCGGACTGGCTTTCCGAGACAGGCTCCCTCCCAACTGGGGGATGCTGTTCATCTACGAAAGGGCAGATTTCCACCGCCGCAACACGCGCCAGTACCGCTTCCCCGTGGACATCATCTGGCTTGACGAGGGCAAGCGGGTGCTGCTGATCACGGAAAACGTCACCCCGTGTCTCTCCGAGAAGTGTCAGGAGTACGGCCCGCCACCAGAAAAGGCCCGCTACGTGATCGAGACTCGTGCCGGCTTTGCACGCCGAGAAGGCCTGGATCCGGGAGTAGACTTGCGGTTCACCTTGAAGCTTTGACTCACTCTGTCAGCTCGCGTAAGATAGCGCCAATCTCGGGAGAGCATCTGTATGCAGGCGGTCGGGATTGGAGAAGGCGGGAAGGAAGAGAAAGTCCTGGAGACGAGCGTCGGCGAGACCTTTACCATCCGGTTGTGGGAAGACCGGACCCGGGGAGAGATCTACGTGCCGTCGTATGACCCCGAAGCACTGGCGTTGCTCAACGACGAGTACGAACGCAGCTTTGGTGACAGCAACAATGCTATCGACTCGGGCAAACGGGCCTTCGAGTTCCGCGCCCTGAAGCCCGGAGTCCACCGGCTCGTGTTCGAGAAGCGGATGGGCTGGAAGTTCACCCCCGAGGACCGGCGGGTCTACACCGTCACGGTGGCGGGTGACAACCCAGTGTCTGCCTGAGACTCGGGCGTGCCTGATATTGCTTTTGTCAACGATACTTTTCTGCCGCTCTCCGAGGCCCGTGTCTCGGTCGAAGACCGTGGCTTTCAGTTCGGAGACGGCGTCTACGAGCTCATTCGGATCTACGCCGGGCACCCGTTCCGTTTGACGGAGCATCTCGACCGCCTCGAGCAGAGCGCCCGCGCCGTGGCGATTACCGTTCCTTATTCCAGAGAGCGCTGGACGGCGCTGGTCTCCGAAGCCGTCTCGCGCAGCGGGTATCTCGAAGCCAAGGTCTACATCCAGATCACCCGGGGCGTGGCCCCGCGGGACCACGTGCTCGCGAGCCATGTGCCACCGACCGTGGTCATCACAGTTCGTGCCCTGGTTCCGCCCGCTCCAGCTCTCTATGCTAGCGGCGTGGATGTCGTCACCGTTCCTGACATCCGGTGGGCTCGATGCAACGTCAAGTCGGTCAGCCTCCTGGCGAACGTGCTCGCCAAGCAGCTAGCGCTGGATAGGGGGGCAGTTGAAGCGCTTTTCGTGCGCGACGGCTATGTGGTAGAAGGCACGACCAGCAATGTCGCGATGGTGCGGGACCGTGTCGTGATCACGCCGCCCGAAGGGCCCCTGCTCCTCTCCGGGGTGACGCGCAAGGTCGTGCTGACGGTGGCCCAGCAAGGCGGGGTAGCGGTCAAAGAGGAGCCCGTCACTGAGGCTGACCTCTATACGGCCGATGAAGTCCTGCTGACGGGCACGACGATCGAAGTACTCCCCGTCGCCAGCGTCAATGGTCGTCCAATCGGGGCCGGCGCTCCGGGTCCTGTGACCCGCCTGGTGATGGACGGTTTTAAGCGCATCCTTGCCTAGTTTCCCCTTGCTTTCGCAAGGATAGGTGTGGTATGGTGCGCTGTCGAAAGTGGGCTCTGCCCACTTTTTTTTCGGTCATGACGGGTCAAGACCATCCCTTAGAACCAGCCAACGGCGTTCCTCCGGGAACCGCCCGAGGATCCGAACGGGTTGGCTTCATCGTCCAGCGGATCGTCGAGCCTGTTCTCGCTTCTCTCGGGTTGGTCCTCGTCGACGTGGAGGTGCGGGGGCGTGGCCCCAAGACACTGATCCGGGTGGTCATCGAAAGGCCGGCTGATCAGGGTGTGAGGGCCGTTACTCTGGACGACTGTGCGCGTGCCCACATGCTGAGCGGGCATGCGCTGGACGCGGAGGACCCGATCCCCCACGCGTATCTGCTGGAGGTGTCCTCGCCGGGGCTGGACCGTCCGATCCGGCGTCCCGAGGACTATGAGCGTTTCCGCGGGCGGTTAGCGCGATTTAAAATGATCAAGCCGGTGCAGGGACAGGTGGTGGTCGTCGGGCGGATCCAGAAGCTGGACGGGACGCAGGTGTGGGTGGAGACGCAGGCCGCGAAAGCCAAACGCGTCGTCGAGGGAACGCCGGTGGCACTCCCGCTGGCCGAGATTCTGGAAGCAAAATTGGAAGTGGAATTCTGAGGGGGCGGAGCAGGGCAATGGGTCGAGAACTCCTTACGGTCATCGAACAGATTGGGCGGGAAAAAGGAATCGATACGGGACGCATCCTCGATGCGGTGGAGTCCGCGTTGCTCACCGCCGCGAAGAAGAAATACGGGGCAGCCGAGAACATCCAGGTTCGAATTGATCGCAAGAGCGGGGAAGTCGAGGCCATCTCCCTGAAGAAGATCGTCAACGAGGTGACCAACCCCAAGTCTGAGGTCTCCCTGGAGGAGGCCCGCAAGGTCGACAGCGAGGCCGAACTCGGGGACGAGATCGGAGCCGTCATCGAGATTGAGGACTTCGGGCGGATTGCGGCGCAGACGGCCAAGCAGGTGATCTTCCAAAAAGTCCGCGAAGCCGAATGGGAAGTCGTCCAGCGGGAGTATTCGGCTCGCCAAGGCGACCTCGTCAACGGTATCATTCTCGGCCAGGAGCGCCGTAACTACATCGTGGACCTCGGCAAGACCGAGGCGATCTTGCCGGCGCACGAACAGATTCCACGGGAGACCTACCGGCGCGGGGATCGCATCAAAGCCTACTTGCTGGAGGTGAAACGGACGCAGCGCGATGTGCAGGTGATCCTCTCCCGGACCCATCCGAACTTCATCGTTAAGCTGTTCGAAGCGGAGGTGCCGGAGATCGCCGAGAAGATCGTCGAGATCAAAGGCGTCGTCCGCGAGCCCGGCGATCGGACCAAGATCGCCGTTGCCTCGCGGGACCGCGCCGTCGATCCGGTCGGGGCCTGCGTGGGCATGAAAGGCTCGCGGGTCCAGGCGGTGGTGCGGGAACTCCGGGGCGAGAAGATCGACATCATCGCGTGGACACAGGACTCGCGGGTCTTCATCGCCGAGGCCTTGAACCCCGCCGTCATCGAAAAGGTGGGCTTGGATGAGGAAAAGAAGTCGGCGCTGGTCGTCGTCGCGGACAATCAACTCTCGCTGGCCATCGGACGCAACGGGCAAAACGTCCGGCTGGCCGCCAAGCTGACCGGCTGGAAGATCGATATCATCGGGGCCAGCGAGTACGAGAAGGAACGGGTCGTGCGGGATCAGGAGACCCGGGCGGCTATCGCGCAGCAGTTGCAAGAACAGCACGCCCGGTTGGTGCAAGCGGAATCGGCCGCGGCGGCCGCGCAGCAAGCGAGTGCCGAGGAGGCGGAGCCTCAGGCCACTCCCGCTGCGGGGGCGCCTGATTCCGAGGCGGCGACCGGGTAGCCCAGAGCACGGACGGGCATGCGGGTTTTCGAACTAGCAAAGAAACTCGGAATCGCTAGTAAGGATCTGATCAGCGACCTCAAAGGAATCGGGGTGACGGTCTCGAACCACATGGCCACCCTCGAGGACGACACGGTCGCGAAGATCCTGGCGAAGGCCGCCGGGAAGGCCAAGAAACCCGCAGCCGCCGCTCTCGTCAAGTCACCCAAGCGCGCCGCAGCCGCCAAGCCGCTTGAAGGAAATCCGGACAAGCCTGAAAAAGCCGACAAGGAGAAGGGCCACATTGCCGCGCTGAAAGCCAAGAAAACACCTCCTCCGGTCGTCGAGCCGCCGAAGGCAGAGAAGAAAATGATCCTGGTCAAACGGCGGCCAAGCGAGACCCTCGTGGGAGGCGACGTGGCGCCGCTCAAGCCGGTCGAGGAGCTGGCCGCGATCAGCGCCGGTCCCATCGATCTCTCAAAGGTGGTCGCGCCGCCGCCGCCAGGCCCGGTTCACGCGGAGCCGTCTTCGCATCCTGCCCGCCCGGGCGGGGTTGAGCCAATAGTTGCGGGACCCCCAGGATCACCGGCATCCCTGACGCCGCAGGTGACGCTTCCTCCACAGCCGCCCTTGCCTGCCTCCGGCATCGATCGTCACCCCGTGAGCAAGAAGGGGTTGCCTCCGGATGCGCCGCAGGCTGACCTGCTTGGTTTGAAGGATAAGGTGAAGAAACTCCGCCGGGTCGGGCGGGGGCGAGAAGACGAACCGATTCCCACCCGCGATGACGCGACCCGCTGGCGCGACCTGCGCGCGATGCCCATGCACCGGCGCGAGGAAAAAACCCGGCACGCGCCAAGCGGTCCGCCTGCAGAAGTCACCAAGCCTCGCCTGAAGGCGGTCAAGCTGTCGGAAGGGCTCACCGTCAAGGATTTTGCCGAAGCGCTCGGCCAGAAGCCCGCTGAAGTGATCCGCAAGCTGATGGACATGGGAACGATGCTGACCCTGAACCAGTCGATTTCGCCGGATGCGGCCACGCTGGTCGCCGAGTCGTTCGGTGTGAAGGTCGAGATGACCGCCGAGCGCCCGGCGGAAGCGCTGCTCCAGGAACCTGAAGAGACGGAAGACGCGCAGGTTCCACGGCCGCCGGTCGTCACGATCATGGGCCACGTGGACCACGGCAAGACGTCGCTGTTGGACGCGATCCGTCAAACGCGGGTCACCGAAGGAGAGGCTGGCGGCATCACGCAGCACATCGGCGCCTACGTCGTGCACGTGCATGGCAAGTCCATCACCTTTCTGGATACGCCCGGCCACGAGGCCTTCACCGCCATGCGGGCCCGGGGCGCGAAGGTCACTGATCTGGTGGTCCTGGTCGTCGCGGCCGACGACGGCGTCATGCCGCAGACCATCGAGGCTATCGACCACGCGCGCGCCGCGGGCGTGCCGCTCATCGTGGCGATCAACAAGATGGACAAACCGGACGCCAATTCGGATCGGGTCAAAAACTCATTGGCGGAACGCGGGCTCGTCCCCGAGGCGTGGGGCGGGGACACCATCTACGTCGAGGTGTCGGCCAAGAAGAAAACCGGCTTGGACACCCTGCTGGAGATGATTTTGCTGCAAGCAGAAGTCCTGGAATTGCGCGCCAATCCCGCACGGCTGGCTAAGGGCACCGTAATCGAGGCCAAGCTTGATCGGGGGCGCGGCCCGGTTGCCACTGTGCTCGTGCAGACGGGCACACTGCGCGCCGGCGATCCGTTCGTCGTCGGCACCTTCAGCGGGCGGGTCCGTGCGCTCTTCGACGACGCGGGCCGGTCGGTCAAGGAGGCGAGACCCTCGATCCCGGCGGAGGTGGTCGGGCTGCTGGGGGTGCCGATGGCCGGCGACGAGTTCGTGGTGACCAAGGATGAGAGGATCGCCCGCGAGATCGCCGAGTCCCGGCTCGAGAAGCAGCGGACTGCCGGTGCGACTCCAGTGCGCAAGGTGACGTTGGACGACCTGTTCGCGCAGGTGACGGAGGGCACAGTCAAGGACCTCGGGATCATCATCCGGGCCGATGTCCAGGGGTCGTCGGAAGCCATCGCGGACGCCGTTGAACGGCTCGGGACCGAGGCTGTCAAGCCGCATGTCCTGCTGAAAGGGGTGGGGGGCATCACGGAAAATGACGTCCAGCTTGCGGCGGCGTCGAACGCGATCATCATCGGATTCAACGTGCGGCCAGAAGCGAAAGCGGCGGCCCTAGCCGAACGCGAAGGGGTGGACATCCGCACGTACAGCATCATCTACGAGGTGCTGAACGACATCAAGGCGGCGATGGAAGGGCTGCTGGAGCCAACGCTCAAGGAACGGGTGCTGGGCCGAGCGGAAGTGCGGCAGGTATTTATGATCGCGAAAGTCGGGGCCGTGGCCGGATGCTACGTGACGGATGGGACGATCGTCCGAGCCGGCGCGAGTGTGCGGGTGGTGCGGGACGGTGTCGTCGTGTACGAGGGGAGGTTGGCCTCGCTCCGACGCTTCAAGGACGATGTGAAAGAGGTACAGGCCGGGTACGAGTGCGGCATCACTGTGGAGAATTTCAACGATGTGAAGCCCGGCGACCGGTTGGAAGTCTTTACCGTCGACAAGGTCGCCGCGAAGCTCTGATCCTCCCGCGCTATGGTCGTTGGCGTCTGTACGATTGATCTGCACCTGCCGGGAACCGGTTCGCTCAAAGGCAAGCGCCAGATCCTCCTGAGCCTGAAAGACCGCCTCAAGAGGACGTACAATGTCTCCGTCGCCGAAGTGGACGGGAACGATCTCTGGCAGCGGACGGTCCTGGGCGTGGCCTGCGTGTCGAACGATGGCCGACATGCACGCCAGATGCTGGACGCAGTTGTCAGCGAGATCCGCGCGAATCCGGCCGTCGAGCTGATCGATCATCACGTGGAGCTGCTTTGACCCATGACAGGCTACAAGCGCACCGACCGGGTGGGCGATCAGATCCGTATGGAGATCGCCGATATCCTGACGCGCCGGGTCAAAGACCCTCGGGTCGGCTTCGTGACCGTGACGGCCGTGGACGTGACAACGGATTTGCGGCAGGCCTGGGTCTACGTGACAGTCTTGCAGCAGGGCCCTCAGGAGGCGGAGACGCTAGCGGTGCTGGCGCGGGCCGAGGGGTTCATCAGGAGCGAGTTGGGGCGGCGCCTGAAGCTGCGGTACATCCCCGCGCTGACGTTTGTCAAGGATACCTCGCTCGATCGGGTGAAACGGGTGATGACCCTGCTGGATCAGGTACAGCCGCAGCCGGCCGAGCCGAAGGACAACCATCGTGAAGCTTGATCTCACCGATCGCCAAGCGGGCGTGGCCTTGGACGGTGTGCTGGTCATCAACAAGCCGTCCGGGTGGACGTCCCATGACGTTGTGGCCCGGGCACGGACGCTGCTCGGGGTGCCCAAGGTCGGCCACACCGGCACGCTGGACCCGGCAGCCACCGGCGTGTTGGTGTTGTGCCTGGGCAAGGCCACGCGGATCGCGGAGTATCTCACGAATGCGGACAAGGCTTACCGTGCGGTGCTCCGACTGGGGGTTGCGACCGACACACAGGACGCGACTGGCACGGTGGTCGGGCGGGTCGCGGAGACGCTGCCGGATCAGGCGGCCATCGTGGCGGTCATGAACCGTTTCGTCGGACGTCGTCAACAGATGCCGCCGATGTACTCAGCGGTCAAAGTGCAAGGCATCCCCCTGTACAAGGCGGCGCGCGCGGGGCGCACCGTGTCCCGTTCCCCGCGCGAATTCACGGTCCGCTCGTTGGAGATTCTTTCCATAAGCCCCACTACGGTGGGTGCGGGAGGGGCGCGGGTACCCGTTGCTCCGTCGAATGCAACGGGTTATGGTCCCCCTCCCACTCTGGATGTGACGTTCGATGTGGTCTGCAGCAAAGGGACCTACGTCCGGACGCTGTGCGCCGACATCGGCGAGCTCTTGGGCGTGGGGGGGCATCTGGCCGGTCTGGAGCGCCGGCGGGTGGGAAGGTTTGGCATCGAACAGGCCTTGGGCCTGGACGAACTGGCGGGTTTGGCGGATCGCGGCGCGGTCGAGACACGGCTGTACACGCTGGCGGCGGCCTTGGCGGACCTGCCGGCTCTGCACGTCGACCGCGACGCGGTCGAGGGGCTCCGCCACGGGGTAGCAGTTCCGGTGTCGCGGGTCGTCAGTTTGGAAGGTGCCTGGACGGCTGGGGCCTTTGTCCGCTTGCTGTCGCCGGATGGCAGGCTGGTGGGAATCGGCAAAGCCCCATGCAGCGCCGAAGAGCTGAAGCAGGCCCAACCTGGCGCCGTGATCAAACTGGAGAAGGTTCTGGCATGATCCATTATGAAGGAGGACAGTCGGCATGGCGTTAGCGAAAGAGGCGAAGACCACGCTCATTCAGCAATACAAGACTCACGATGCTGACACCGGCTCTCCCGAAGTGCAGATCGCGATCCTGACCAACCGGATCACCTACCTGACGGAGCACTTCCGGGGTCACAAGAAGGACCACCATTCGCGGCGCGGGTTGCTGATGATGGTGAGCCGGCGGCGGCGGCTGCTGGATTATCTCCGCCGGCATGATGAGGAGCGCTATAAGGCCGTGATCACGCGACTGGGGATCAGGCGCTAGGAGACACGCGGGGCGGTCGGGCGGTGGGCGTCCGGCTGGCCCCTCATAACCAGGCGTCGCAGGTGGACACCGATCTGGTCTGCTGGCGGTTTGACCAGCAGGGTAGATCCGTGGACATCTGCCGGCGCCTCAGAGCACAAAGGAGAGAGGGGACCCATGGCGCAGACAGTTGAACTCGAAGTAGGGGGCCGCACGCTCCGGTTGGAAACCGGGCACTTGGCCAAGCAGGCCGATGGCGCGGTGCTGGCCACCTATGGCGACACGTATGTGTTGGCCACAGCGGTGGCCTCGCAGGCTGCCAAGAAGGACACCGATTTCCTGCCGCTGACCGTGGACTACCAGGAGAAAGCCTATGCCGCGGGCAAGATTCCGGGCGGCTTTTTCAGGCGTGAGGGCCAACCGTCGGAGAGAGAAAAACTCACCAGTCGCTTGATCGATCGGCCAATGCGGCCGCTGTTCCCAGAGGGGTGGTACTACGAGACCCAGGTGATTGCGACAGTGATCTCCGCCGACCAGTCCGGTACCTCCGACGTGGTGGGGATCATCGCGTCCTCGGCGGCGCTGGCGATCTCCAACATCCCCTTCAACGGGCCGGTGGGGGCGGTGCGGGTCGCCCGCCTGAACGGACAGTTCGTGATCAACCCCACCTTGAGCGCGCTGGATGAATGCGATCTGAGCCTGGTGGTGGCCGGGACGGCGGACGCCGTCATGATGGTGGAAGGCGGGGCGGCGGGCCTGCCGGAAAGCGTGATGATCGCGGCAATCGAGCGGGCGCACGTGGAAATCAAGAAGATCGTGGAAACCATCCGGAAGCTCGTCGCGGTGAGAGGCAAGCCCAAGCGCGTTGCAGTGACCGAGCAGATCGATCCGGCTCTGGCGGCGACGGTGGAGACACTCACGGCCGCGAAGATCCGAGAAGCGATCTTCATCCCGAACAAGACCGCCCGCCAAGAACGCTTGGATGCGATCATGGCAGAGGCGGTGGAAGCCCTCACGAAGGAGGACGACCCGGACCGCGAGCGGCACGTGAAGCTGGTGTTCCACAATCTGGAATACACGGAAGTCCGGAAGATGATTCTGGAGAAAGGCAAGCGCGCTGACGGGCGCGGGCCCGCAGACATCCGGCCGATCACGTGCGAAGTGGGCATCCTGCCACGCGCGCACGGCTCGGCGCTGTTCACGCGAGGGGAGACACAGGCGCTCGCGGTCGTCACGTTGGGCACCAGCGATGATGAGCAAAAGATCGACGCCTTGGAGGGCGAATACTACCGGAACTTCATGCTCCATTATAACTTCCCCCCCTTCAGCGTCGGCGAGGCCAGGCAGCTGCGCTCTCCAGGCCGTCGCGAGATCGGCCATGGTGCCCTCGCGGAGCGCGCCTTGAAGCCGGTGCTCCCCTCCAAGCAGGAATTCCCCTACACCCTGCGGCTCGTCTCGGACATCCTGGAGTCGAACGGGTCCTCGTCGATGGCGACCGTTTGCGGAGGGAGCCTGGCCCTCATGGATGCCGGCGTGCCCGTCAAGGAGCCCGTGGCCGGCATCGCGATGGGGCTGATCAAAGAACGCGACAAGGTCATGGTCATCTCCGACATCCTCGGGCTCGAGGACCATCTCGGGGACATGGACTTCAAAGTCTGCGGCACGGCGCAGGGGGTGACGGCGCTGCAGATGGACATCAAAATCGCCGGAATCACGGCCCAACTGATGGAGCGGGCCCTGGCGCAGGCGCGCGAAGGGCGGCTGTACATTCTGGAACGCATGCGCTTGGCCCTCGCGGCGCCGCGTCCGCAGATGTCACCCTACGCACCCCGGATCTACACGCTCAAGATCAAGCCGGAAAAGATCCGCGAGGTCATCGGCCCCGGCGGCAAAGTCATCCGCGACATAGTGGCCACCTGCGGCGTGAAGATGGATGTGCAGGACGACGGAACGGTGACGATCGCCTCGAGCGACGAGGCGTCCGCTCAGAAGGCGATCACCCGGGTGAACCAGATCACCGAGGAAGTCGAGGTCGGCAAGTTGTACATGGGCAAGGTCAAGAAGATTATGGACTTCGGTGCCTTCGTCGAAGTGCTGCCCGGCGTGGATGGGCTCGTGCATATCTCGCAACTGGCGCACCATCGCGTCAAGGCGGTGTCGGACGAGGTCAAGGAAGGCGACGAGGTGCTCGTGAAGGTGCTGGAGGTGGACCGGCAAGGCAAGATCCGGCTCAGCCGCAAGGAGGCGATGCCGGACCCGAAGGCCTCCGCGCAATCGTAGCGGCTTGAGGCGCAGGCGGCATGTTCAGAAAAGAGGTACTGGACAACGGCGTGCGGGTGGTCACCGAGCGGATACCCTCGATGCGGTCGGTCTCGATCGGGATCTGGGTGGATGTCGGCTCGCGCGATGAGCAGCCGGGCGAAGAAGGCTTCTCGCACTTCATCGAGCACATGGTCTTCAAGGGCACGCGACGGCGCTCGGCCGAGGCCATCTCGCGTGAGATCGACGCGCTCGGCGGGGAGCTCAATGCCTTTACGTCCCGGGAGTGCACCACCTTCTACGCCAAGGTTCTGGACGAACATCTGATGCAGGGCCTCGACCTGCTCGTGGACATCTTCCATCATTCCCGGTTTGACGCCAGAGAAGTGACCAAAGAGAAGCAGGTGGTGCTGGAAGAGATCCGGATGGTCGAAGACGACCCGGAGGATTACCTCCATGACCTACACACCAAGAACGCCCTCCGCTCCCACCCGCTGGGACGGCCCGTGCTCGGGGAAGTTGCCACCATCGAAGCGCTCCGCCGGGCACAGTTGCTGTCTTTCAGGGCCCGGCACTACCGACCCTCGCAGGTCGTCGTTGCGGTGGCGGGGAATTTCGCCTTCGGGCCGGTGCTGAAGCAACTGGCGTCGGCGTTCGGCGGCCCGTGGGATTCCGAGACCGGATCCGCGCACCGAATCCCGCCGACGGTCACGAAAGG
>JACXTT010005075.1_pt1 | contig 19257 bp, 13 predicted proteins | sample 9270951 | NCBI WGS metagenome assembly JACXTT01 (sample SAMN15532306, study PRJNA645909) | rock metagenome | isolation source: weathered quartz diorite | place: Puerto Rico | collected 2017-06-21 | reverse complement strand
CCTCCCAGAACGGGTCGTCGTCGGGCCGGATCGTCGGACCGACGCTCGGCATGGTGTTGATCCACACCCCGCGCATCCCGAGGCGGAGGCAGCGCTGCATTTCCTTGATCGACGTCTCGACGTCGAGGGCCGGCATGCAGGCGAGCCCGATCAACCGGTCCGGCGCGACCTTCACGAACTCCTCGGCGATCCAGTTGTTGTAGGCCTGCACGCCGGCCAGCTGGAACTCCGGGTCAGGGTCGGAGAAGAAGTGGCTCATCATCCGCGCCGAGCCGAACAGCACCTCGGCGTCGACCCCGTCGATGTCCTGCTCCTTGAGACGCGGTTCCGCTCGGAAGTTCCCCTGGTTCGCCTCGGCGAAGGTGACGCCCGTCCAGCGGACGTCCTCGTGCTTGCGGCCCGCCGAGGCGTAGATGCCGATCGGCGCCGGTGGGAGGTCGGGGCTGAACTGCCAGGCCTCGCCACCCTCCCCGTCCGGCACGACCTTCGGTGCCTTGTCGTGGAACTTCCGCGGCATGTACTCCTTCCAGAGATGCGGCGGCTCCAGGATGTGCGAGTCGGCCGAGATCAAGTGGTACTCGCGGGCCATGCGGATCGGACCTCCCGCGGGTGGCATACAAACAAACGTTCGTTCGTTTCAAGAGGGAGGCGACGATGGACGCACCGGTGCTGTACTTCGTGAAGGCGTGGGTATCGCCCGACGGCGGCGAGCGCTGGCTCCGCTGGCTCGAGGAGAAGCACATGGCGGAGGTGCTCCGCGAGCGGGGGTTCCTCTGGGCGCGGCGGTGCCGGCTCGAGCAGACCGACGAGAAGGGCTGGCACGGCTGCCTGCTGATCTACGCGCTCGCTTCCCGCGACGCGCTCGAAGCCTATCTTCGCAGCCCGGCGCGCGAACGGTTCTGGCGCGAGCTCGCGCCGTTCGACGACGTGCACCGCGCGGAGCGGTTCTGGGGGAGCGTCGACCTCGCGCTCGAGGCGAGCGCGCGATGACCCTCGAGGTGCGGGCGGCGACGCCGTCCGACGTCCACGACCTCTTCCGGCTGATCGTGGCGCTCGCGGCCTACGAGAAGCTCGGGGCCGAGGTGACGGGGACCGCGGGCCGCCTCCGCGAGCATCTCTTCGGGACCCGGCCGTACGCGGAAGCGCTGGTCGCGGCGGTCGACGGGCGCGCGGTCGGCTTCGCGCTCTTCTTCCACAACTACTCGACCTTCCGGACCGCGCCCGGCGTCTATCTCGAGGATCTCTTCGTCGTGCCCGAGCACCGCCGGCGGGGCATCGGCACGGCGCTCTTCTCGCACGTCGCCGGTCTCGCGGTGGCGCGAGGGTGCGAGCGGCTCGAATGGTCGGTTCTCGAGTGGAACGAGCCGGCGCTCGCGTTCTACGAGCGGCAGGGAGCCACCGCGCTCGACGATTGGCGCCTCTGCCGGATGACGGGTCCGGCACTCGCAAGCCTGGCCGAGAGCGCGGTCAGGCTTGCTTGATCCGCTCGTCCCAGGCGAGCTCGTGGCCCTCGAGGAACTTCACGTACTCCGCCGGCAGGCAGTGAGCACGGGCGCCGTCGACGAGCAGACCCAGGTAGCGCGCCGATGGCTTCCGCCCCGTCTGGGTCAACGCGGAACAATAGGTGAAGGCGGGGATTCGCTCGCCGCCGTCCGCGACGGCCTCGATTCCCGTCCGGCGGTAGAACCCGAAAGGGACTCCCTCGCTCCGGTCGAGGCGGTCGCAGTCCTCCGGCGTGAGGAGGTACAGGACGCCGTACGTGCGGGCGCCCAGCTCCGCCTCGAGGTTCGCCACCGCGCGCTCGCCGGTGCCGATCGGGATGTTGAAGCGGAGGCGATAGTCGTCGAGCCAGCCCCAGCGGGTCGCGAGGGGCTGCATGCGGCGCCGCTCATGGAAGATGGAGCGGTTCATGTTGCTGCCGTACCCGAAGTACCAGATCGGCTGCACGCCGTTCTCCGTGGCCGGCGCGGAGAGCTGTGTCAAGGATCGCAGGCGTGCCATCAGATTCACCGCACACGCAGAGCGCGCTCGGCGGGTCGCGACGACGTCGGATGCCGGCGTCGCCGTGCCCGTCAGTCCATCTTCTTCGTGACCACGTGGTCGAAGCACCGGGCGCCGAACGACACGGTCAGCACCGTGCTCGCCGCCGATTCGTTCGCCGCCGCCGTGGTGAACCAGCTCTTGGCGCTCACGCCGACCTTGAAGAGGCCGCCACCGATGTCCTCGAGCTTCACCTGTCGCACCCCACTCGCTTTCGACTTGAACGCCCACGCCTTTCCCGAGAGCCCCACTGGCGTCAGCGCGCCGACGTCCTGCGCCGCAATCGGCGTCGAATCGGTGTCGTCCAGCCGAACCGTGACCGCCTCGCTGCCATAGCTCCCGAGCGGCACGACGAGGTGTGCCACGAGCTTTCCCGCCTCGCCGCGCGTCTTGAGCGTCACGGTCGCCGCCTCGGTGATCGCCGCGCAGACACAGACGCAGGTCGGCTGGCACGCCGGACACGGCCCGAGGTCGTTGCCATCGCAGCTCTCGGGCGCCTCGACGACGCCGTTGCCGCAGGTCTGCGGGTCGCACGCGTCCCCGATGCCATCGTGGTCGAGGTCGGACTGCGACGGATTCGGCACCGTCGGGCAATTGTCGACGGCGTCGGGCACGCCGTCGCCGTCGGTATCCTGTGACGACGCGCAGGTGCAGCCCGAGAGGCACAGTCCCGGACATGCCGGCGCGTCGCACGGCATCGCCCGCGGATTCGGACAGTCGCATTCCTCGCCGCCCTCGCGCACGCCGTTGCCGCAGGTCTGCGGGTCGCACACGTCCCCGATGCCGTCGTGGTCGAGGTCCGCCTGGTCGGGGTTGGCGCAGGCCGATGCCGGCTTTGGGGGCATCGCCGAGGTACACGCACTGGGCGGGCAGTTGTCGATGGCATCCGGCACGCCGTCACCGTCCAGGTCCTGGGGCGGCGCGCCGCCGCAGGTGCAGTTCAACTGGCACTGCCCTGGACAGGCGACCGCGTCCGTCCCGTCACACTGCTCGGTCGCCTCGCGCCGCCCGTTGCCGCACGTCTGCGGGTCGCACGCATCGCCGATCCCGTCGTGATCCCCGTCCTCCTGGCCCGCGTTCGGCACTGTCGGGCAGTTGTCCGACGCGTCCGGCACGCCGTCGCCGTCCTGGTCGGTGGGGAACGAGCAGCGGCAGTCGGTGCGACAGCGCCCCGGGCAGGCGGCCGCATCGGGCCCGTCGCAGGCCTCCGTCCCCTGCCGGACGCCGTTCCCGCACGTCTGCGCGTCGCACGCGTTCCCCACGCCGTCGTGGTCGGTGTCCGCCTGGTCCGGGTTCGCCACGTCGGGACAGTTGTCGAGCGCGTCGGGCACGCCGTCGCCGTCGCGGTCCTGCGTGGGAGTGCCCACGACGACCGTGGCCGCCACGCACCGGGATCCCGCCGGACAGTCGGCCTGCTTCGTGCACATGCCGGGCTGGCGCAAGATGCACTCGTTGACCGACGGCCCGCCGGGCTCGGGCGTCAGCAAGCCGCAGAGCGAACCGGGATCGCCGGCCGTGCAAGCATCAGGGTCGGCGCTCGGGTCGCAGCTCACCCCGGCGCCCGGGACGCACCGCCCCGCCGGGATCGGGATCACCTCGCCGCCGATCGGGTCGCCGAGCGGATCGCCGGTCGGGATCTGCGTCATCGTCGGGGGACTCACCACCGTCGCGATCGTCAGGAGCTTGTTGGTGAGCACATCGAACTGCTGGATCACCAGGTCCGCGGCGTCACCGTCCCCGTTGAGGTCGGTGCCCCCCGTGGGACACCCGTTGTAGTTCGTGCCCCCCTGCTGGCACTCGAGCGTGAGGAACTTGACCGTCCCCCCGAGCACCCGGTAGGGCGCCCGCGGATCGCAGGCTTCGAGCGGGCACGGAATGACCTCCTGTAGCGTCTGCGGGGGGTTCGGGATCGCCAACCGACGGTTCACCAGGTCGTAAGCCTCGAGGACGTCGTCGCAGCAGTCGCCATCCCGGTTCAGATCGCATTGCGCGAGCGGACAGCCCGGGGGCGCCGCACAGTTCGCCGACGTGACCGCCCCCGCGCAGAGGTCCGACTCGCGCACGCGGAACGCCACGACGTTCGTGCCGAGCACGAAGTCCTGCACGGGCAGGTGCCGCCCCATCTCGTCGGTCACGTGGACGAGCTGCCCCGCGACGGCATCGTAGAGATCGAAGACCCGATCTCCCGCGTCACCGTCGCCGTCGAGGTCCGTGCCGCCCTCCGGACAGCCCGAGGTGATGCTGCCGCCCTGCGCGCACTCGGGCGTGATCATCGCGACGATCCCCCGGTCGCAGTCGGCGTTCGTAGAGCACGACACGCGCGAATCGGCCTCGCAGCACGTGGGCAGTCCACTCGCACATCCGGTGTTGCCGCAGGCCGAGCCCACGACCTGCGCGGTGTCTGCCGCCTGACCCGATACCTGCCACCCCGGAGAACCGCACGTGCTCGGCGCGGCATCGCTCAGCCGGTGGGTGGCGAGCACCGTGTCCGCCGTGTCCGAATCGCCGTTGAGGCTCGTGCCCTGGCCCGCCTCGCTGACGAGGGCCGCAACATAGCCCGGCGACAACGATACGGCAGTCGCCGCGCACTCGAAATTCTGTACCCCACCGCTCCCCGGCCAGTAGTGGACCACCTCGTCCGTCGCCGACCCGTTGCCGTTCAGGTCCGGATTACCCAGAACCAGCGGCGCGGAGGGGCAGCCGGTGGCCGGCCCCGCCGCCTCGGGTCGCAAGAACGCCGCCTTTCCCCCGGCGACCGACACCTGATCCGCCGGGCAGAGCGTCGCGACGGCCGGCGTCGAGGCGGTCGTGTCGAGCGTCTGGAGCACGACGTCGTTCGCGTCGCCGTCGCCGGTCAGGTCATGGCTCGACTCGGACGCGGGATCGATGGACCGGACGAAGGTGTCGCTCAGCCCGTTCACGTCGCCGGCAACGAGGTTCGTGGCGTTGCTGGTGAAGACGATCTTGCGGTCGGAGATCGCGGTGAATCCGCAGATCGTTCTCGTGCAGTGGTCCCCGACGGGGCAGTCGGTGTCCGAGGCGCACGGCGTCGCCGGGTTCCCAAAGCAGTGACCTGGGCCATCGCATGACAGGTCCCCGGACGTTTCGGAGCCGTCGGGGGCGACGTTCACTCGCCGAGTGATGCCGGTGGCGCGGTCCAGGACGAAGACGTCGGGACAGCTTCCGGGACCGGTGTTCAAGCATGCGTTCGTCTGATTGTTGCAGGTGTTCGTATCGCCGGGGACGAGGTTCGACGAGCAGCTCACGTAGGCGACATAGCGACCATCGCGCGTCATCGCGGGCGCGTAGCTGTGGTCGTCACCCGCCGTACCGTCGGGGGCGCGGCTCACCCGCTCGACCGCACCGGTGAAGCGATCCTTGACGTAGATATGCTGGAGGGTGCTGTAGGGCCCGGGGAGGAGAAAGAAGTCCTCGCTCTCGAAGGCGACGTAGCGACCGTCTCCCGACATCACGGCGCGCACCCGAAAATCGAGACTGCCCGTCGCCATGCCGTCCACGCTTTCGCTCACCACCGTCGTGGTGCGCCGACGGCGGTCACGGGCGAAGATCTGGAAGGGCAGATGTTCGCTGGTCAGGTTGTCCGATTGGCTGAAGAACGCAATGATGCTCCCGTCGTCGGAGATGGCCGGGGCGTGGGCGTCGTCCGATGCGCCGTTACCATGGGTCCCGTCCGAGGCGACGCTGACCATCTCGGTCGTCGGCCCCATGCAACCGGGAACGGCCACGCCGTTGGAGAAGCACCGATCACGCACGAAGATGTCCGGGCATGAACCCGGATACGAACCGTAGGCTGAGCAGACAATGTTGTCGTCCGCGACCAGGTTCGGCTGGTCGCTGCCGTATGCCACGAACCGCCCGTCGGCCGATACGGAGGCCCTCCCAGGCCCGGTGCCGCCGGTCGGCATGCTGTTGTTGTAGGTGAGGCCCACGTTCTCGGTCGTGGGGGTGCACGCGGGCACGGGCTCGCCGAAGGAGATGCAGCGGTCGCGTAGGACGACGGTCTGGTACGCGATGCCGGGGGCGATGTCGTCCGCCTTGGTGACGAACGCGACCCAGCGTCCGTCCGGGGAGATATACGGGAACCGGCTGAAGCTGTTGCCGGCGGTGTGACTCGGCGTGACGCTCACGAGCTCGAGCGCGTTCGTCACGAGATCGCGGATGTACACGTCCCACGTGTGGTTCGTGTCCGTGTCGCCGTTCGAGGGCACGAGGTCGTCCGCGGTGCCAAACGCCACGTAGCGTCCGTCGGCCGAGATGCTCGGCGGCTCGTTGGCGAAGTTCACGGTGTGCGTGCCCACCTGGATCGTCTTCTCGGGAGCGCTTGCGAACTCGGGCGTGCGGAAGAAGAGATGGCCGTTCGACAGCGCGAGGCTGCGGCCGTCGATCGCGAAGCCGCCGTCGACCGCGCGGGAGGGTGACCGCTGTGTCAGCTCAACGGCGACGCAGTGCTGGGGGTCACTACCACCGCACTGGGTCGGGTCCAGGTTCAGGTGGAACGCGCGCAGGATCGTGTCGCGGTCGTCGCCGTCCCCGTTCTCGTCGCAGCCGGGGGCGGTGGCCGTGTGGTTCGTGGTGGTGTCCGCCTCCGACTCGAGAAAGGCGATCCGGTCGTGCTCCGCGACGAGCGCCGGGAACGCGAACGGGGGCTGCTGCTGGCGCACGATGGCGCGCCCGGCGGGGGTCCCCGTCAGAGTGCACGCCGGGTCACCGCCGAGGGCCTGCTGCTGGTTCGTCTTTCGGGCGACGAGCGTCACCACGGTGTCGACCTTGTCGCCGTCACCGTCGAGCTCCTTGTTGGCCACCGTCTCGCTCTGCGTGAACGCAAAGAGGCTCTCGGTCTGCACGGACCCGTCGAGAAGCGAGGTCGCCTTCGCCTGGAGATCGTAGCCGATGCAGAGGCTCCCACCGCAGTCGCCCGTGTTCGTGCAGGTGCCCGCACCCGACCCACACGGCGCCCCCCGTTGCTGCACGACCAGCGGCCCCGTGCCCCCGACCGGCAACGCCGAGAAATCGAACAACGCCGGCGGCCCACACCGCGCCCCGACTCCGGGACAGTCTGCGTCCGTCGTGCACTGCATCCCCCGCTTGCTTCCCCCCACACACGTCCCCGGGACGCAGCTCCCACCGGGACAGTCGTCGTCCACGTTGCACGGCAGCCCGTCGTTCCCGCCTCCCTGGCATTGCTCGAGCCGCGCGCCCCGCCGCGCCAGCCGTAGCACCGTGTACGGCGCGTCGGTCGACCCGAACAGCGTCAGCTCTGCCGGCGTCGTCGGATCCGCCTGCGGCACGAAGATCGGCGCCAGGAGCCCGCCCTCCGGCGAGAACGACGCCAGGAACGACGGCCCCGGCACGCGAAGGGGCGGGAGCCCCGCGCCCACCACTCCGCGCACCAGCCGCGGCACCGGGATCGCGCTCGGCACGAGCACGCCCTGCCAGGCGACGGGGAGCAGCAGGTCGCCCGCCGTGTCGAGCGCGATTCGGAGCTCGTTCGGCGCCGACACCGGGGCGGGGCACGGCGGCTGGTCACCCGAGCACAGCATCCGGAAGTCGTTCGGCTTGGGCAAGGCCGTGAAGTGCCCGAAGGTCGAGTTGAGCGGGGGCTGGGCGATGCCCGCGTTGCAGTTCCCGTCGTCCTTGTAGAAGTCGTCGACGCATGCCAGCAGGCCGCTCGCGTGTCCCAGGCAGGGATTCGTGGCGAGCGCACACGGGAGCGGATTGGTCGCCCGCGAGACGGCGATCGTCACCGGGCCGGCGAGCGTGCGCCCGTCGCTCGCTCCCTGCACGAGGTCGTCGGTGTCGGGGAAGCGGAAATCGAGATCGCGCCCGCCCGTGCGCACGTCGAGGTCCGCCCCCGGCGTGACCGTCCGGCACGTCACCCCGGCCACGCCGGGCGTGCTCCCGCAGCTCGCGAGCGCCGACCCGGGAACGATGGTGGAGCTGGATCCGAGGCCGAGAGCCGCACAGTCGGTGCTGAGCACGACGACGCTCCGCCGGGGATGTGGCCCCGGCGGCGTGAAGAGGAGCGTCACGACCTGGCTGCCGGCGTTCGCGATGAAGCCGTCGGACGCGTCGCACGAGCGCAGCGAGACCTCGACCGACTCGCCGGGCGCCGCGAACGGACGATTCGTCCCGCCGGCCGCACCGGCGAAGGCGAGCGTGGTCGGAGGGATCAGATTGCAGGCGGCATGTGCGGCGCGACCGCCGCCCGTGAGGACGGCGACGGCGAAGAACGTAACGGTGGTTGCCCGGGCACTCTTCATCGCCCCTCCGCGAACATAACCAGCGACGTCCCCCGGTCGGATTTTTGCCGACTACGGCGCCCGGCTTCCGGCACCTTCCCGCCGTCACCCTCGACCTGTCAAGGAGAACGCGACCACCTACTTCACCAACTTTGGTACGTCGGATGGTAGACGCAATGGCGATCGGATCTTTGGCGAGCCGCGGGTGTCGGCTTCCCGGCGCCCGCTCACCTACTCCCGCAGGGCCGTGACGTACTGCTCCGCGGTCTCGAGGTCGTGTAGCAACGGTGCGGCGCACGCGTCGCCGAGGGTGCCGCGCACCTGGCCATGGGAGACGAGCTTCGCGGCCCTCTCGAGCCGTCGCGCCACCGCCGTCGCCGCGGCCCTGGTCTCGGCGGGGGATGCCGTCGCCCCCAACCGGCCCATGCGATCGATCGCCCTGCCGAGATACGCGCCGATCCGCTGACCCAAGGGGCTCGGGGCACACGATCCGCTCATGGCGAGCTCGGGCACGGGAATCGACGCGGCGGCCCGCGAACAAGTCGTCGCCGACGGGAATAGCGGCGTCTGCTGCCGGCAGGTCGTGTGCGCCGCATCGTGGGGAACGCAGACGTGGACGGTGCCTCGACAGGTCCCGGACGTCTGCGTCGCAACGAACTCGATGACGTAGACGCGGCCGTCGCCTCGGCCGTCGCGCTCGGCGCGAACCGACGCCGTCCCCGTTCCGATCCCGGCCGCGTCGGGGCACGTGCTGCCGCTGCTGCCGTCGTCGACGGGTTCGTCCTGCGAGACGGCGGTCACGGTTACGGCAGCTCCCGGGTCGAAGCCGGAAATATGAATCGGCACGAGCACATGGTTCGGCGGCCACAGCGTGGCCGGGTCGGCGGCGACGTTGGCGCACGTGGTCCCCGGGAGCGTCGTGCTCGTCGTCGTGGTGACCGCCGTCGTCGTGGTGGTCGTCGCCAGCGTCGTCGTGGTCGCCAGCGTCGTCGTCGTGGCCAGCGTCGTGGTCGTTGCGAGGGTAGTGGTCGTTGCGAGGGTAGTGGTCGTAGCCAGAGTCGTGGTCGTCGCGAGCGTCGTGGTCGTTGCCAGGGTGGTCGTCGTTGCCAGGGTGGTCGTCGTCGCCAGAGTGGTGGTCGTTGCCAGGGTGGTCGTCGTCGTGGTCGGAAGCTTGCAGGTCGACGAGCACCCGTCCCCATCGACTTTGTTGCCGTCGTCACACTCCTCGCCGAGGTCGGCGTCGAGGAAACCATCGCCACAGAAGACGGAGGCGTCGCAGGGTTGCTCGGTGAAGCTCGGCAGCACGAAGGGCGCCGACCCGGCGGGCGGCGGGCTGCCGAGTGACGGCGTCACCGCCGGGTTCCCGACCTTGGCGCAGAACTGTATTACCGATGCCTCGGGCAGGCCGGTTTCGTCCAGCGATACGAGTTGCTTGGCGCGTATCGCGATCGGGCTCCCGCTGAACGACAGCGGGTGAAGCTCGATCCAGCCCCGGCCCGGGAGAAAATCTCTCTCCACGGCTTGGGTCAGGTCGGCCGTCCCCCCGCTCTGGTCGCAATAGAAGACGGTTCCGTTGCACTGCGTGCTGAAGGGACTTCCGCCACAGAGGTCGAAGTCCCCGACCGGCGTGCGAAACACCGCACCCCCGAGATACACCTTCGGGCAGGTCGAGCTGTCCGTGCAGGCCGTGACACCGTCGTCGCAGAATCCGCCGGTGCAGGTTCCGGCGACCTTGCATCCTTCCTCGTCGGCCGCGAACGTGACGCGCTCGACGTGCACGTCCGTCGGCGAGAAGTCGCATGGCTTGCAGCAGCTCGGGTTGACGTTCGGATCGCACGCGGGCGTGCAGGTCCCGTCGAGGCACTCGGGGGGATTCAGAGGCTCGCCCAGGTCCGTCTGCGCGGCGCAGGACCCGCTCGTGCAGGTCGCCAGAGCCGCTTCGCGACGCTCGGGGTCGGGACCACCGGCGTGCGCCATGCTGATCATCGAGAGGGCGATCAGGATCGAGAAGGTCGGTGCAAGGTGACGTGGCATGGGGCGACGGCTTAGACGTCCCGAGAGTCGGGCGTCAACCGAAAAAAGGCGTGAATCTCGACAAAAAGGCGTGAATCTCGACCTGACGATCGGCGAGGACCACAAAGTGTTTTGACACATGCGCGGTCTGCGGTAGAGGACACCCGTGCTGACACGTCGATGCGCTTCCGTCCTCCTCTTGTGCGGCCTCGCAGCTGCGCCATCGGCGGGCGCGGCATTGCAGGTGCGCGGTGGCATTGGCCTCGTCGCGGTGACCGGCGCCGCGCCGGGCCTCGGGCTGACGCTCAACGATCGGCCCCACCACACGGTGGCGCAAGGGACCGCCGACAGCTTCGGAAGCTTCCTCTTCCGCGAGCTCGTTCAGGGGGCCGAGTACCTGCTGACGAGTGACGCGGGCGACATCATCCCGGTCACCGTCCTCCGATTCGGGGACAACCCGGATTCTTCCTTCTACGCGCAGCAGAGTCTGCACGACGGCTTCCAGTACATCCGGGCGCGCGACGGGACGCTTCTCGCGGCGATGGTCCGTCCGCCGATCGGGAAGAGCCTCGCCGACGGTCCCTTTCCGACGGTCGTCGAGTACTCCGGATACCCCGCGGCGGATCCCGACAACCCGCAACCGTCGACGTTGATCGCGAGCGCGCTCGGCTTCGCGACCGTCGGCGTGAACATGCGTGGCTCGGGGTGCTCGGGCGGCGTGTTCGACCTGTTCGACCTGCCGACGACGGCCGACGGCTACGACATCGTCGAGACGGTCGCGGCGCAGCCGTGGGTCCAGGGAGGCAAGGTCGGCATGGTCGGGATATCGTTTCCCGGCATCAGCCAGCTCTTCGTCGGCGGCGCGCGGCCGCCGCATCTGGGGGCGCTGGCGCCGCTCTCCGTGATCGCCGACATCTATCGCGCCCCTGGCTATCCGGGTGGCATCTTCAACGACGGCTTCGCCGCAACCTGGCTCCAGGAGCGCGCCGACGATGCCCAGCCGGCACCCGAGGGCGGGCAGGCGTACGCCGTGAAGCGCGTCAACGGCGGCGATGCGGTGTGCCTCGCGAACCAGTCCCTCCGGCTCCAGACCCAGGACCCGGTGGCGCTCACGCGGATGTTCTCCTTCTACACGCCGGACGTGATGGACCAGCGATCTCCGATCAACTGGGTGGCGAACATCGAAGTGCCTACGTTCTTCTCGAGCGCGTGGCAGGACGAGCAGACCGGCGGGTATTTCGCCGCAATGCTCCACCGGTTTCCCAATCGGCCGGACTTCAAGATCACGACGACGAACGGCGTTCACTCGAGCACGCTCGACCCCGACATCATCTGGAACTGGCTCGCGTTCCTGGACCTGTACGTCGCCCACCGCGTTCCCGATCCGAGCTTCCTCACGGTGATCGCGCCGATCATCTACCAGATGATCCTCGGCGACGGGACGCCGACGCCTCCGCTGCCGAGCGATCGGTTCGCCGGCATCACGGACTACGACACGGCGTTGCAGCTCTTCCAGTCCGATCCCTACGTGCGCGTGTTGATGGAGAACGGTGCGGGCTCTCCGATTGCCGGTCTACCGGCGCCGACGTTCGAGCTCGGCTTCGACCGCTGGCCGCCGCGTGAGGCGAAGCCGACCATCTGGTACTTCGGACCGGACGGGGTGCTCGCGCGAACGCGCCACCAGGCGCAGGGCGTGGACGGCTACCATCCCGACCCGGCGTCGCGCCCGGCGCAGACGATTCCCGGGCAAGGGCAGTCGGAATCGTGGGAGATCATCCCTCCCTATGACTGGCGTCCCCTGGTCGACGGGACGGCGGTGGCCTACGCGACTGCCCCGCTCGCCGAGGACACGACGATCGTCGGCGCCGGCAGCATCGACATCTGGCTCCGCTCGAGCGCTCCCGACACGGATCTGCAGGTGACGCTCACCGAGATCCGTCCCGACGGTCTCGAGACGTACGTGCAGAACGGCTGGCTTCGCGCCAGCCACCGGCGCCTCAATCGCGCGCGGTCGACTATCCTCGAGCCGTACCAGACCCATCTCGAGAAGGACGCCGCACCGATGCCTGCGGGAGCGTTCGCGAAGGTTCGCGTCGGTCTCTACGCGGTGGCGCACGTCTTCCGGAAAGGGTCGCGCATCCGGATCAGCCTCGAGGCACCCGGAGGAGATCGCACGCGCTGGCGCTTCGATACTCCCGCGACGAACGGGGCGGTGCTGGACGAGATCTCGCGCGGCGCGATGACGCCGTCGCGTCTCGTCCTCGCGGTGGTGCCGGGCATCGTACCGCCGCCGAGCTTGCCGTCCTGTCCGGGGCTCCGCGGGCAGCCGTGTCGGACGTACGTGCCGGCGGTGAACGGCGGATAGGGCTCGCCGCCTCAGTGCGTCCGGAGACGCTCAGCGGCCCTTCCACACCGGTCGCCGCTTCTCGATGAACGCCCGCTGCGCCTCGCGCGCATCCTCGGTCCGCCGGAGCGGCGCGCCGATCTCCTCCTGCCGGCGGTACGCCTCGGCGAGCGACAGGTGGACGATCTCGCGCACGCCGCGTCGAGTCTCGCGCACGGCGAGCGGTGCGTTCGCTGCGATCGCGTCGGCGGTCTCGAGCGCCGTCGGCAGGAGGCGCTCGCGCGGCACGATCCGGTTCACGAGCCCGATCTCGAGCGCGCGCTCGGCGTCGATCGGACGGGCGGTGAGCAGGAGCTCGTGGGCGTGAACCCAGGGGATCTGGCGGGGCAGGAGCACGGTCGCGTTGCCGGTCGGGTAGAGCCCGAGCGCGACCTCCTCGAGCGCGAACGTCGCCTCGGGGACGGCGAAGCGGATCTCGGCGGCCAGCATCAGGTCGAACCCACCCGCGCGCGCATGGCCGTTGACGGCGCACACGAGCGGCGTCGCGAGGTCGAAGCCCGCGAGCAGCGCGGTCGCGACGCTGCGGAGCCCCTCGAACGTCTCGTCGTCGATCCGCTCGCCGCGCGCGAAGCGTTGCGCGGCGGGGATCGTCGTCTTCATGTCCATGCCGGCACAGAAGACCCGCTCGCCCGCGCCGGTGAGGACGGCGCAGCGGATCTCCTCGTCGGCCGCGATCCGCCGCCACGCGGCGGCGAGGTCGCAGAGGCTCGGCGGGTCGAGCGCGTTCGCCTGCGCGGGGCGGTCGATCGTGACCAGTGCGACGTGGGGGTGGTCGGGCAGCAACTCGAGACGGGCCGCCATGGGCGGCGCCTAGTCGGGCCCACGCGCCGAGTCAACGCCGCGGCCCCGTTGACCCGTCGCGCGCCACGCTGGTAACGACCGCCCATGGCAGACCGCGGCGCGGCGCTCGCCGGCATCCGCGTGATCGACCTCTCCCACCAGGCGGCAGGGCCGTGGTGCACGTCGCTCCTCGGCGACCTCGGCGCGGACGTGATCAAGGTCGAGAAGCCCGGCCGCGGCGACGGCATCCGGTACGCCGACCGCACCGGGCGGCTGCCGCCCGAGATCGGCGGCCTCAATTTCCAGGGGCTCAATCGGAACAAGCGTGGTCTCACGATCGACATCGGCCAGGAGGCGGGGGGTGCCCTCGTGCGACGGCTGGTCGCGCGCGCCGACGTGCTGGTCGAGAACTTCCGGCCGGGTGTGATGGAGCGGCACGGGCTCGGCTGGGAGACGCTCCACGAGCTGAACCCGCGGCTCGTCTACTGCTCGATCACGGCCTTCGGCGCGCGGGGCCCGCTCGCCCAGAAGCCCGGCATGGACCTGATCCTCCAGGCGACGGGCGGTCTCATGGGCCACACCGGCGAGCCAGGGCGCGCGCCGATCAAGTCGGCGCCCCCGGTCGCGGACATCACGACCGGCATCTACGCCGCGCTCGGCATCGCGGCGGCGCTGGTCGAGCGCGACCGCTCGGGGCTCGGCCAGCGCGTCGAGATCGCGATGCTCGACGCCGTGGTGTCGCTCTTCTCCGACATCGCGGCGAACGTCCTGACGGACGGGCAGAAGTACGGGAAGTTCGGCAGCGGACACCCCGATCTCGTCCCCTACCAGGCCTTCCCCGCCCGCGACGGCTGGTTCATCGTCGCCTGTCTCACGAACGCCTTCTTCAAGCGGCTGTGCGCCGCGATCGGCCGCGAGGACCTCCTCGCCGACCCGCGGTTCGGCACGAACGATCTTCGCGTGAAGCACCGCGACGAGATCGTGCCGATCCTGAGCGATATCTTCCGCCAGCGCGACTGCGCCGACTGGATCGCGCTGCTCGAGTCGCACGACATCCCGGCCTGCCGCGTGAACCTGCTCGAGGACATCCTTGCCCACCCGCAGATCGCCGCCAACGGTGCCGTCGTCGAGCGGGAGGACGAGCGGCGCGGCCGGGTCCGTACCCTCGCGCCGCCGCTCAAGCTGTCGGCGACCCCGACCGGCGTCGAGCGGCTCGCGCCCGCACTCGGCGAGCACACCGACGCCGTGCTCCGCGAGTTCGGCGTGGGCGCGGACGAGATCGCCGCGCTCCGGGCGTCGCACGTCATCTGAAGGGAGGAGACCCATGCCCCTCGACCCCGAGTGTCGGATGCTGATGGACCAGATGCAGGGGGTGCTGCGTCCCTTCAACGAGATGTCGGTCGCGGAAGCGCGGGCCGCGATCGGCGCGCTCGCGGCGGCGGCGGGTGAGCCCGAGGTGGTGGCGAAGATCGAGAACCGCCGGCTCCCCGGGCCGAAGGGCGACATCCCGGTCCGGGTGTACACACCCGCCGGAACGGCGCCGTTCCCCGTGCTCGTCTACTTCCACGGCGGCGGCTGGGTGATCGGCAATCTCGAGACCCACGACCCGCTCTGCCGTCGTCTCGCGAACGCGGCCGGCTGCCTCGTGGTCTCCGTCGACTACCGGCTCGCCCCCGAGCATCCCTACCCGGCGGCGCCCGAGGATGCGCACGCGGCGACGCGCTGGGTCGCCGAGAACGCCGCCGCGCTCGGCGGCGACCCGCGGCGCATCGCGGTCGGCGGCGACAGCGCGGGCGGCAACCTGACGGCGGTCGTGTCGCTCATGGCGCGCGACCGTGGCGGTCCCCGGCTCGTCTTCCAGCTGCTCGTGTACCCGGTGACGGACGTCCCGGGTACCGAATACGCGTCGTACCGCGACAACGCAGAAGGGTACTTCCTGACCGCCGACATGATGCACTGGTTCTGGAACCACTACTGCGGCCCGGAGGTGAACCTCACCGACCCGTACCTCTGCCCGGTGAAGGCGCGCGATCTGCGCGAGCTTCCGCCGGCGCTCGTCGTGACGGCCGAGTTCGACCCCCTCCGCGACGAGGGCGAGGCCTACGCGAATCGGCTCCGCGAGGCCGGCGTCCCCACCGAGCTCAAGCGCTATCCCGGGATGATCCACGGCTTCTTCGGGATGGGCGGGCTGCTGACCATGGCCCGGCGGGCGACGGCGGAGGCCGCGGCGGCGCTCCGCTCGGCATTCGCGCGCCTGTGAGCCGGACGTCTCGGGAATGAGCGCGAACCCCGTCGATCTCGGCTCCCGTCACCTCCACGCGACCCGCAGCGCGGGTGTGCTCCGGGTCGTGATCGACCGCCCCGAGCGGCGGAACGCGCTCACCATCGAGATGTACCACGGCCTCAAGAAGGCGGCAGTGCTCGCCGGTCGCGACCCGGAGCTCGACGTTCTCCTCGTCACCGCGACCGGTGACTGGTTCTGCGTCGGCGGCGAGATGGGCGGCCGCCACGAGGACGGCGCCGGCCTCGACCGCGAGACCGACGGCATCGACCTGCTGCCCTTCGTGCAGTTCGAGCGCTGTCCGAAGATCGTGCTCGTCGGCATCAACGGGGGCTGCCAGGGCGGCGGGCTCAACCTGACCCTCACCAGCGACCTCGCGGTCGCCGCCGAGCGCGCGACGTTCCGCGCCCCGGAGCTGCTCCGCGGCGTCGCCGACTGCTACCTCGGCGCGCGGCTCGCGAGCCGGGTCGGGATCGCGCGCGCGAAGCACCTCCTCCTCACCGCCGAGCAGATCGGCGCGCGCGAAGCGCACGCCATGGGGCTCGTTTCGCGGGTCGTGCCCGACGCGGGGCTCGAGGCAGCGCTGGACGAGACGATCGCGCGGGTGCGCGAGACCGGCCCGCGAGCTCGGGCTGCGCTCAAGCGCGATCTGAATCGCCAGCTACCGTCGATCGACTTCCCGATGTTCCTCGAATCGCTCGCCTCGGAGGAGTCGCGCGAGGGCTTCGCGGCGTTCGTCGAGAAACGCCCGCCCCGCTGGACCGGACGCGCCCGGACTTGACCGAACGAGCGTTTGTTCGTTAGGCCCGGGTCCGAGGGAGGCTCCCCGATGGCATCAGCAGAACAGGGCCGCATCACCGACGAGGGCATCGCGAAGCTCCGGGCGCGCATCGGCCAGGGCTTCCCGGGGCGTCGCCCGTGGCGCACCGAGGTGACGCGCGACGCGATCTACCACCTTGCGCTCGCGATCGGCGACCCGAGCCCGCTCTACCTCGACGAGGAGTACGCGAAGAAGACCCGCTGGGGGATGCTGCTCGCGCCGCCGATCATCGTCCAGACGATGGATACCCTGCGCGCCGTCGGCCACAGCGGGCTCCCCGAAGGACTTCCCGGCGTGCATTCGATCTGGACCGGGTCGCTCTACGAGTGGGAGCGGCCGGTGCGGCTCGGCGACCGCCTGCGCGCCGACTGCTACCTCAAGTCGCTCACCGAGAAGGAGAGCACGTTCGGCGGCGGGCGGGCGCTCTACCAGACCTACGAGGCCGTCTACCACGACCAGGACGGGAAGCGCGTCGGTCTCCGCAACGACACCTGGATCCGCATCGAGCGCACGAAGACCCGCGAGAAGAAGAAGTACGGCGAGATCACGCTCGCGCAGTGGAAGCCGGACGACATCGCGCGCTTCCAGGACGAGTACCGGCGCCACACGCGCACGGTGAAGCGCCTGTGGGACGACGTGCGCGTCGGCGACTCGCTCGGGCCGATCATCAAAGGGCCGCTCACCCCGACCGCCGAGATCGCCTTCGAGTCGTACTTCGGCATCTACCTGGTCGGGAACATCATCGCCGCCCGGCTCTACGACAAGCATCCGGCGCTCATGATCCCGAACGAGCAGGGTGTCCCGGAGCCGCCGCAGCGCGTGCACTGGGACAACGCTTTCACGCAACGCCTTCTCGGGCTCCCGGGCGCGTACGACCTCGGCCCCGAGCGCTGCGCGTGGCTCATCCAGGGCATGACGGACTGGATCGGGGACGACGGCGCGCTCACCCGGATCGAGGCGCGCTATCACAAGTTCAACTACATGGGCGACGTCACCTGGGTGAAGGGTCAGGTGATGGACAAGTTCGAGCGCGACGGGAAGGCGCTCGTTCGCTGCGACCTCCAGTGCGTGAATCATCGCGACGAGGTGACCGCGACGGCCACCGCCGAGGCCGAGCTACCGCACCGCTAGGATGCAGCGCGTCCGCGAGTTGGCGCGCCGCGTCTCCAACTGGGGCCGCTGGGGCGCGGACGACGAGCGCGGTACGCTGAACTTCATCACGCCCGACGTCGTCCGGCGCGCGGCGGCCTCCGTCAGGCGGGGCACGGTCTTCAGCCTCGGTCTCCCGTTCGACGCCGACGGCCCGCAGATCGGCCAGGGCGGCCGCGTGAATCCGACCCACGTCATGACCGCCACCGACGGCCGACTCGGCGCCGACGCCGAGGCTCCTCGCTACGCCGACGATCTCGTCACCATGCCTCTCCAGTGCGCCACGCAGTGGGACAGCCTCGCGCACGTCTGGTACGACGGGCAGCTCTACAACGGCGCGCCGGCATCGACGCTCGGCAGTGCGGGCGCCGGACGGAACGGGATCGACAAGCTCGGCCCGGGCATCGTGTCGCGGGGCGTGCTCCTCGACCTGGCCCGAAGCGGCGGGGTCGAACGGCTGCGGCCCGGAAAGGTCATCGGTCCGGACCACCTGGAGACGGCCGAGCGTACCGCCTCCGTACGCGCCGGCCGGGGCGACGTCCTCCTTCTCCGCACCGGCCATCTGAGCGTCTTCAAGGTCGACCGGAACCGCGAAGGCTACATGCGCAGCATGCCGGGGCTCGGCATCGGCTGCGTCGAATGGCTCCACGCCCGCGAGATCGCCGCGCTCGCCACCGACACGAGCGCGGTCGAGGTCATCCCGTTCGAGGACCCCAGCCTGCCGCTTCCCGTCCACGCCCTCTGCATCCGGGACCTCGGGCTGACGCTCGGGGAGATGTTCGATCTCGACGCCCTGGCCGCGGACTGCGCCGCCGACGGGGTCTGGGAGTTCCTGTTCACCGCCCCCCCGCTGAAGGTGACCGGTGGACTCGGCTCCCCCTTGAACCCCCTCGCGATCAAATGAGCCCTGCCGGGCGTCGAACCCGGCCATTCAATATCAGTTGACGTGTTCGGGGTGCCAGGCGTAAGGGCACCGGCGCATGGCCGGCACACGGCCCACCGTCAAGCGTGATGTCGCCCTCGCATGCGCGGGGGGACTCGGCGTCGGTGGTCTGGCCGCCGTGGTCGCCTACTTCTCCTGGGTAGGTGCCAACGGCCCGACGGTTGCGGGCGTGGCGGTCATTCCGCTCTCCCTGATCGTCGTCGGGGTGGTCCGCGTGCTCCTCGCGCGCCGGCGGCGCGGGCGCGCGAGCGACTGGGTCGCCCTCGGCTACACCGCGGCGGTGGTGGTCGCCGTCGCCCTCCTCGCGCTCGAGGAGGCGCTGCGCGGCCTCTACCAGGAACTGAACGCGACCGTCTGGTGAGCGCTCAGCGCGCCGCCGAGCGGCGGGCGGCGCGCGGCTCGGGACGGATGAAGCTGCGTTCGACCTGTGCTCTCAGCCGCTGCACGAGCTCGTCGCCGGTGGCCTTCATGCCGCCGGCCACCCAGTCGGCGAGGAGCACCTGGTCCAGCGCGGAGAAGACCCGGGCGAGATAGCCCGGATCCTCGTCGACGAACACGCCGTCGGCG
>JACXTT010005074.1_pt1 | contig 19259 bp, 19 predicted proteins | sample 9270951 | NCBI WGS metagenome assembly JACXTT01 (sample SAMN15532306, study PRJNA645909) | rock metagenome | isolation source: weathered quartz diorite | place: Puerto Rico | collected 2017-06-21 | reverse complement strand
GCTCATCGGTGGCGCCGAGATGGGCAAAGAGATCGAACGTGCGATTGACGACATCCTCGATCTGGGCGTCGGGACGGTCGACTTTGTTGATGACGACGATGGCCTTGTGCCCCAGGGCCAGGGCTTTGCGGAGCACGAAGGTGGTCTGCGGCATGGGACCTTCCTTGGCGTCCACCAACAGGAGGACGCCGTCCACCATGCGTAGCGTGCGCTCGACTTCCCCCCCGAAATCGGCGTGGCCCGGCGTGTCCACGATGTTGATCTTGACGCCGTTGTAGACTACGCTGGCGTTCTTGGCTTTGATGGTGATGCCGCGCTCGCGTTCCTGGTCCATCGAGTCCAGAATGCGCTCGCCCATGCCCTCGATGTTGCGGTGCACGTGGGTTTGCTTGAGGATCGCATCCACGAGGGTCGTCTTCCCGTGGTCCACATGGGCAATGATGGCAATGTTCCGAAGGTCTGTGCGGCGCATACCGGCTGCGGTCCTCAAGGCATAAAAAAAGCCGCCCGCCTGCGACGGGCGACATCGATCTCTACTCTAACGCATGAACGAGTCCGGAGTCAAAGTCCGACGGCGTTGCGGTAAGACGCTGTGGTAAGATAAAGCATGCGGCAGCGATCCATTTGGAAATTCCTGTTTGGGGGAGCCGTCACGGCGGTGCTGATCGGCCTGGGGATCGTCGCCGTCGCCGGCTTGTACCTGATGCAGGGCCTTCCCCCGCTGACCGGCCTGCATGAGTATCAGCCCAGCCTCGTCACGCGCGTGTACTCGGCCGATAAGCAGGTGATCGGGCAGTTCTTCGTGGAGCGCCGGATCCTGGTCCCTCTGGACAAGATTCCTCGGCATCTGGTGAACGCGGTCATCGCGATTGAAGACGCCCGCTTTTTCGAGCACCGGGGTCTGGACTTTGTGGGGATCGCCAGGGCGGCGATGACGAACATCCTGTCCGGAAAAATCCGCCAGGGCGCGAGCACGATCACGCAGCAGCTGGCGCGGTCGCTGTTCCTGTCGCCGACACGGGATTTCCAGCGGAAGGTGAAAGAAGCGCTCCTGGCGCTCAAGATGGAGCAGATCCTGGGGAAGGAGCAGATCCTCGAGCTCTACCTCAACCAGATCTACTTCGGGCATGGCGCGTACGGGGTGCAGGCCGCCGCGCAGACCTACTTCGGCAAAGACGTGGGTCAGGTGACGCTGGCCGAAGCCGCCTATCTCGCCGGGCTCCCCAAGGGGCCGTCCGACTATTCCCCCTATTACCACCCGGAGGCCGCCGCGCGCCGGCATGCCACCGTGCTCAAGCGCATGGTCGAGGAGCGATTCATCGGCGCCGATGAGGCCGATCGGGCCCTCGAGGAAGCCGTGTCGTTTAAACGCCTCACGCGCGATGAGCCGGCACCGCACTTCGTCGAGAACGTCCGGCTGAAATTGATGGCCGCCTACGGCGAACAGATGGTCTATAAGGGCGGGCTGCAAGTGTACACGACGCTCTCCCTGTCGGATCAGCAAACGGCTACGGCGGTCTTGCAGGAGGGACTTCGCCAGCTGGATAAACGGCAGGGGTATCGGGGGCCGCTCCGGCAGGGTGCGTCTCCCGAAGAGTTCTCCGCTGGGCGGGCCAGCGGGGCGTCGGCCTCCGCTCCGATTCGGGAGGGCGAGCTGCTTGAGGGCGTCGTGACGAGGGTCGCGAAGGACGGGCTGACGGTTGTGGCGCAGGGGCTCACGGGAAAAGTCTTTACCGAGGATCTCCTCTGGACCAAACGGAGACTGCGGGGTCCCGATCCGACGAAGAATGTGAAGGACATGGGCGCCAAATCTCCGGGAGAGCTGTTCAAGACCGGCGATGTGGTCGAAGTGGGCGTCAAGAAGCTGTCCGCCTCCGCCGCCCAGTTCGCCCTGGAGCAGACTCCGATCGTCGAGGGTGCCTTCATGGCGGTCGATCCCCGCACGGGGGCGGTCCGGGCCATGGTCGGCGGATACGATTTCCGCCGAAGCGAATACAACCGGGCGACTTCGTCCAGACGGCAGCCGGGATCGGCGTTCAAGCCCATCATTTACGCCACAGCCGTCAATCAGGGGCTCTCGCCGGGAACGCCGATCGTGGATTCCGGCGTGGTCTACAACGAGAACGATCCCGAAATGATCTGGCGGCCGGAGAACTACGACCAGAAGTTCCATGGGTTGACCACCTTGCGTGACGCATTGGCGCATTCCCGCAACGCCGCGACGGTGCGACTGCTGGAGAAGCTCGGCGTGCGTCCGGTGGTGGACCTGGCCAAGGATCTGGGGATCGTGTCGCCGCTCGCCAACGATCTTTCGCTGGCGCTGGGATCGTCGGGCGTGACGCTGCAGGAACTGACGGCGGCGTACGGCGCGTTCCTGAACCAGGGGATGCTCCTCGAACCCTACACCATCGAGTCAGTGGTGGACGCCAACGGCCAGGCACTTGAAACGCACGTGCCGGCGCCGCGCGAAGCGATGTCCAAGGAGTCCGCCTACCTGATTACCAATATGCTGGAGGACGTCATCCAGAAGGGGACGGGCCAGGCGGCCAAAGGGATGGGCCGCCCGCTGGCCGGCAAGACCGGTACGACCAACGATTTCACGGACGCGTGGTTCGTGGGCGGGGCACCCAATCTGGTGACGGGAGTCTGGGTGGGGTTCGACGAAATCCGGACGATCGGGGAGCGGGAGGCCGGGGCGCGCGCGGCGCTCCCGATCTGGATGAACTACATGAAAAAAGCCTTGGAGTCCTTGCCGGTCGTGCCCTTCACGGTTCCGGACGGAGTCATCACCGTCAAGATCGATCCGGCCACCGGTCTGCTCGCCCCGGAGGGCACGGACCAGGGTGTGGATGAAGTGTTTCTGAAAGGCACCGAGCCGACCCAGCACGCGGCCTCCAAGGGCTCGCCGTCCCAGTTCTTCAAATTCGACCAGATGTAAGCGTCAGCCGTGGGCGTCCTTGTACTCTTCGTGCCAGGACATCTGGATGGCCTCGAGGATCTTCTCGTTTGATTTCCTGGGGTCCCCGATAAAGCCTGGAAGCGACGTGACCCATTGATGCAGATCCGTGAACCGGATCGTCAGCGGGTCGGTCTCGGGGTGGCGTTCGAGCAGCTGAATGGCGATCTCCTCGGTATCGTTCCAGTCTATTTCCATAGGGCGGCCTCGCTTACTTCACGTCTGAAAGCTTCTTATCCTTTAACGCGTCTTGCAAGGTGCTGTTCATGAGCTTCTCGGCCACGCTGTAGGAGGCCTTGTCCAGCGCCGCGATGGCGTCACGGATCGGGCGGTGGTCGGTGCCGGCCATGGCGGCTCTCAGATCGGCCACCGCCTGCCGGATCGCCGCCAACTCCTCCGGCGTGGCCAGTCCGTCGGCGCGCGCCAGCGCTTTCTCGGTCGCTTTCAAGATACTCTCCGCCTCGTTCATCGCCTCGATCCGCTGCCGTTCCTTGATGTCCTGCTGGGCGAAGACGAAAGAATCGCGGATCATGCGCTCGACTTCCTGGTCCGACAGGCCATAGGACGGTTTTACCTCGATGGACTGCGCCTCGCCCGTACGGACGTCCCGGGCAGTGACGCTCAGGATGCCGTTCGCGTCGATCATGAAGGTGACCTCGACGCGGGGCGCGCCGGCCGGCAGGGGCGGGATCCTGAGCTGGAAGCGCGCCAAGCTCCGGTTGTCCTTGACGAGCTCGCGCTCGCCCTGGAGGATGTGAATGTCCACGGAGGTTTGCCCGTCCACGAACGTCGTGAACATTTCCTTCGCGCTGGTCGGGATCGTCGTGTTGCGGCGGATCAGGCTACTCATGACGCTGCCCATCGTTTCGATCCCGAGCGTCAGCGGCGTCACGTCGAGCAGCAGCATGTCCTGAATGACGCCGGAGAGAATATCCGCCTGCACGGCGGCGCCGAGCGCCACGACTTCGTCCGGGTTGAGCTCGCAATGAGGAGGCTTGCCGAACAATGCCTGGACCCGTTGCCGCACGCGCGGCATCCGCGTGGAACCGCCGACGAGGACGACCTCGTCCACGTCCGTGGCGGACAGCCCAGCGTCCTTGACCGCCTGCCGGCAGGGCGAGAGGGTCTTCTCCACCAGGTCATTGACCAGGTTCTCAAGCTCGGCCCGCGTGAAAGTGCGGGTGTAGTCTCCTTTGCCGTCCGGCAGCGGGACCTGGACGGTCGTTTGGACGTCCGTGGACAGCGCGCATTTCGCCTGCTCGGCGCGGATGCGGATATCCTGTTGCAGTTCGGGCCGGCCTTCCAGTGAAACCCCATGGCGGGTCTTGATCTCCTTCATCATCACGTCCACGAGGCGCCGGTCGAAGTCGTCGCCGCCGAGGTGGGTGTTGCCGTTCGTCGCCAGCACTTCGAAGATGCCGCCCTTGAGCTTGAGGATCGAGATGTCGAAGGTCCCGCCCCCCAGGTCGTAGACGGCGATGGTCCCCTGTGTGCGCTTCTGCAGGCCGTAGGCCAAGGACGCGGCGGTCGGCTCGTTGACGATCCGCGCCACGTCCAGTCCCGCGATCTTCCCGGCGTCCTTGGTGGCCTGCCGCTGACTGTCGTTGAAATAGGCGGGGACCGTGATGACGGCCTTGCGGATCTCTTCGCCGAAGAACGCCTCGGCGCGGGTCTTGAGCTCCTTGAGAATCATGGACGAGATTTCTGGCGGGGTGAGCGCCTTGTCGCCGATCTGAAGACGAATGACGCCGTTCTGCTCGGTGAGCTTGAACGGGAAATACTGCAATTCCTGCGTGACGTCCGCCAGCCCTTTGCCCATGAAACGCTTGACCGAATAGACGGTCTGTTCGGGGTTGCGCAAGAGCTGGGCCTTGGCCTTGTCGCCGACGAGGAACCCCTCCGGCGTGGAAGCGATGATGGACGGCACCATCGTGTGCCCCTCCGGTCCCGCGATGACCGTGGGGATCTTCCCCTTCATGTAGGCGACGAGGGAGTTGGTCGTTCCGAGATCGATCCCGACGATGCGCGCCATTACCCCAGGGCCTCCGCGATGTTCCCGAGCATGTTGGTCACGTAGGTCCGCTCGGACAGCAGGCCGCGCATCTCCTTCAGAGTTTGCTCTTTCTGGGCCGAGTGGGCCTGGTCGTGCGAGTGTTTGTCGATCAGCCGGTCCCAGATCTGGAAGAGTTCGGCCAGGCGGCTCTCCAGGGCTGTCCGTTTGGCGTCCAGGGTTTTTCGGGCAGTTTTCAGCAAGTCCGTGGCGCGCGCGGCGGCGGCGTCATTCTGGGACTTGGCCGTCTGGAACTCTTCCAAGTGCTCCTGGATCTCCAGGATCGTTTCAAAGAGGTCGGCGGGCGCTTTCCCCGGGATGTCCTTGGCGGCGCCGGCCTCCAATTGCAAAAGGTATTCCACACGCAGGATCGGGTCCTTCAGCGTCCGATAAGCCTGGTTGAGGATGGCGGAATTGGCGAGGCTGACGGCCCGTTCCATCTCCGATTTGCCCTCGTAGAAGTCGGGATGGAAGACGCGGCTCAGCTCATAGAACTTGCTCTCCAAAGACGCGGTGTCGATGCTCAATTTCCGGGGGAGCCCCAAGCACGTGAAGTAGTCGATGTCTTTCGACAGGGGCTGGACCTTGACGCACTGACCGCAAAAGTATTCGCCGCCGACGTCGGACTCGCAATGCCAGCACATGCTGCGCGCCATGGGCACCACGGGCAGCTCTTTCTTTTTGGTTTCCATGCGGGGGTCCCGGCCCTCTAGACACAACGGGCATGGCCACCGAGTCCGGCCATGCCCCGTGCGCGTGCGTTTCCTGTGGAAGGTGCGGTCAGACGGAGAACGATTCTCCGCAGCCGCAGCTCTTGGCGGCGTTCGGGTTGCTGAACTTGAACTGGCCGCTCAACATGTCCTTCTGATAGTCGAGCTGGGTCCCTTGGAGGTAGATCGCGCTTTTCATGTCCACGATGATCCGGATGCCCTCGACTTCGTAGGACTGATCATACGGACCCATCTCCGTATCGAAGTTGACGGTGTAGCTGAGGCCCGAACAGCCCCCGCCCTTGACGCCCAAGCGCAGCGCCGCCGAGCCCAATCCCTGGACTTCCTGGAGGCGTTTTACCTCCTGGACGGCGTTCGGCGTCAACGTCACGATCGGGGTGGTGGTTGCAGCGGTCTCTTCCATAGCGGTGCGTGCCTCCCGTTACTTTGTCGCCTTGGCGGCGGCAGTCTCCGCCTGAGGCGTGCCGGTCGACGCTTTCTTCTTGTAGTCTTCCAGCGCGGACTTGATGGCGTCCTCGGCCAAGACCGAGCAGTGGATCTTCACCGGCGGCAGGTTCAGCTCCTGCACGATGTCGGTGTTCTTGATCTTGTACGCCTCTTCGACGGTACGGCCCTTGAGCCATTCCGTTGCCAGACTGGAGCTGGCGATCGCGGAACCGCAGCCGAAGGTCTTGAACTTGGCGTCCACGATGACGTCGTTCTCGACCTTGATCTGCAGCTTCATCACGTCGCCGCACTCCGGGGCGCCCACGATCCCGGTCCCTACCTGCTTGTCATCCTTCGGCAGGCTCCCCATGTTGCGCGGGTTATTGTAATGGTCGATGACTTTTTCGCTGTATGCCATGATCCCTTACCCCCTTAATGCACAGCCCATTGTACGGATTTCAAATCAATCCCTTCCTTCGCCATCTCGTAAAGCGGAGACATCTCCCGGAGCCGCGTCACGGCCTCGACCATCCGCTTAGCCGTGTAGTCCACTTCCTCATCGGTTGTGAACCGGCCGAGCCCGAACCGGATAGAGGAGTGCGCCAGGTCCGAACCTACGCCCAGGGCCCGCAACACGTACGACGGCTCCAACGTGGCCGAGGTGCAGGCCGATCCGGACGACAGCGCGATTTCCTTGACGCCCATGAGCAGGGCCTCGCCCTCCACATAGGCAAAGCTGATATTGAGGTTGTGCGGCAGCCGCTCCGTCGGGTGCCCGTTGAGGTAGCACTCGTCCAGGCTTTTCATGATCTGGGTCTGGAGACGGTCCCGCATCGCCGCGATCCGCTTGCTCTCGGCCGGCATTTCCTGCTCGCAGAGCTCGCAAGCCTTTCCGAACCCGATGATCAGGGGAACGGGGAGGGTGCCGGACCGCATCCCGCGCTCGTGGCCGCCGCCGTCGATCTGGGGCACCAGGCGGACTCGTGGCCCCTTCTTCCGGACGTACAGGGCGCCGACGCCTTTGGGACCGTAAATCTTGTGGGCGGTGAAGGACATCAGGTCGACCTTGAGCGCTTCCACGTCCACGGGGATCTTGCCAACGCCCTGCGTTGCGTCGCAGTGCAAGAGAATGCCCTTTTCTTTTGCGATCTTCCCGATCTCGGCGATCGGGTGAATCGTCCCGATTTCATTGTTGGCCAGCATGATCGAGATGAGGATCGTCTTGTCCGTGATGGCTTTGCGGACCTCGTCGGGGTTGACCCGGCCATCCTTCTCGACCGGCAGGTAGGTGACCTTGATGCCGCGCTTCTCCAGCGACTTGCAGGTGTCCAGGATCGCCCGGTGTTCCGTGCTGCAAGTAATGATGTGATCGCCCTTCTCCTTGTACATTTCTACGACGCCCTTGAGCGCGAGGTTGTCCGATTCCGTGGCGCCGCTGGTGAAGACGATCTCCTTGGCGTCGCAGTGGATGAGCTTGGCGATCTGCTTGCGCGCACGTTCGACCGCCTCTTCAGCCTCCCACCCGAACTGGTGGTTGCGGCTGGCGGCGTTGCCGAACTTTTCGATGAAATAGGGCAGCATCGTCTCGAGAACCCTGGGGTCCATCGGAGTTGTGGAGTGATTATCCATGTAGAGCGGAAACTTCATCGCGTGGCTCCTTTAGGAAATTTAAGTCCGATGGCTGAATAATCGAGCAGGCGACTCGACCGTAGCGGTGCTGAACGTGCTCATGTCTTCGATCGACATACTGTCGAGCAGGCTGTAGATGCTGTTTTGAACGTTGCGCAAAGGAGTGCGGATGTTGCAGCGCGCCATCTGCATACAATGAGAATCCTCATTATGGTAGCATTCGGTGATGCCGAGGTGTCCCTCGATCGCTTGAATAATGGAGAGCACCGAGATGCTGTCCGGCGATTTGGCCAGGATATACCCGCCTTTCGGACCGTTCTGGCTCGCGATCAGGCCCTTCTTCCCAAGTTTCTGGAGCACCTTGGCAAGGAGTTCGACCGGAATTTTGTACTCCTCGGCGATCTCCTTGGTATTGACCACCCGGTCGGCGCCCTTGGAGGCCATATATTGAATAGCCATCAGGGCGTAATCCGTCTTTTTGGAAAGTTTCAGCATATGAATGAGTCCGATTCAATCAGTCGGGGACTATTTATATCGGAGACCATCTTGGTCGGGTATAAATGTAACATCGCCGAAAGTGCTTGTCAATACAAATAATTTATATTATCTTTCAATGTCTTAAGAATTATAGGGGATCGCTGGTTATGAGTCAAGTCCGAGTCCGATTCGCCCCTAGCCCGACAGGATACCTCCACGTTGGGGGAATCCGCACGGCTCTCTTTAACTGGCTCTTTGCCAGACATGAAAAGGGCGTGTTCATCCTCCGGATCGAAGATACGGATCGGGAGCGGTCAACGCCTGAAGCCATCCAGGCCATTCTAGACGGGCTGAAGTGGGTGGGGCTGGATTGGGATGAGGGACCGATCTACCAGACTGCGCGCCTTTCACTTTACAAGAATCACGCCGACCGGTTACTGGAGGAAGGGAAAGCCTATCTGTGCTACTGCGCGGAAGAAGAACTGGAGACCCGCCGGAAAGAGGCCCTGGCTCGGAAGGAGCTTCCCAAATACGATGGGCGGTGCCGGCGGCGGTCCGGCGACGCGCCTCCCGGCGTATCCCCGGTCGTCCGGTTCGTGTCGCCGCAGGAAGGACAGACTACGGTCCATGACCTGATCAAAGGAGACGTCACGTTCGACAACGCCCAACTCGACGATCTCATCATCATGCGGTCCAACGGGATGCCGACCTACAATTTCGGCGCGGTGGTGGACGATGCCCTGATGACGATCACTCACGTCATCCGCGGCGATGATCATCTCAACAACACGCCCCGGCAGATTCTTCTGCATCGGGCCTTGGGGCATGAGCCGCCGCGGTTCGGCCACCTGTCCATGATCCTTGGGATGGACAAAGTGAAGCTATCCAAGCGGCACGGCGCGACCTCGGTGCTGGAATACCAGGAGGCGGGCTACCTGCCCGAGGCGCTTGTCAATTATCTGGTGCGGCTGGGGTGGTCGTACGGCGATCAGGAAGTATTCTCGATGCAGGAAATGATCGAAAAATTCTCGCTGGCGAACATCACCAAATCGCCCGCCGCGTTCAATCCCGACAAATTGTTGTGGCTGAACGGTCAGTACCTGAAGACGACGGACACGAAGCGCGTGGCCGCGTTGCTGATTCCGTTCCTCCGGAAGCGGGGAGTGCTGAACGGACATACGCAGCCGGACCGAGTCTGGACCGAGAAGCTGGTGCTGGCCCTCCGCGAGCGGTCACAGACGCTCGTGGAGATGGCCGACAAGGCGGCGCCCTTCTTCCAGGAGGCGGTCACGATGGACCAGGACGCCGCGAAGAAATTTCTGACTGCGACGACGCAGCCGGCTTTCCGCAAGCTGGTCGCCGTGCTGGAGCGGGCGCCCGCATTCGAGCACGACGTGCTCGAGCAGGGCTTCAAGTCCGTGCTGGCGGAGACAGGCCTCTCGATGAACAAACTGGCGCAGCCGGTGCGAGTGGCGCTCACGGGCGGGACCGTCAGCCCCGGCATCTTCGACGTGATGGTCTTGCTGGGCCGGGAGCGGACGCTCGCGCGACTCACGAAGGCCATTGACTTGATGCGGTGAGCCACCGATAATGCTGCTATACCACGCGTCACAGGTTGGGGGATCGTCTAGTGGTAGGACGACAGACTCTGGATCTGTCTACCGAGGTTCGAATCCTCGTCCCCCAGCCATCCTCCGCGCCCTCGCTTAATGGCCTTCCTTGACGAGGTTCTTGTTCCAGGCGGGGATCTCGATTTCGATATCAGTCGAGCCGTTCGGAACGCATTGGCAGCCGAGCCGGGAGTTTAGCGAGAGGTCCGGCGCTTCCTCGAGTTGATCGAGCTCGTCGTCCGTGGGCTCGTTGCAGGACTCCAGCCCCTTGACCACCTTCACGTGACAGGTCGAGCAGGCGCAGACCCCTCCGCAGGCATGTTCCAGGTCAAGGCCCGCGGCGCCTCCGTTCAGCGCGATGTCGAGGATGCTTCCCGGCAAGCCGGTTGGACCGTAGGGGAGCTTGGCGGGGTCCACTTCAAAGACGATTGAAGGCCCATCGGGTCTGTGAAACGTCACCTTATAGGGCTTTTGCGGCAGCTCTGCCGCCGGTTTTTCGATGTAGGGATTCGTTCCGCCCATGCGTGTTGTCCGCCTCGTTCATGCATCAGCAGGAGCTTTCTTTATATCAGGTGGGTATCTCGCAGCGCAAGCTGCACGCAGGACTGCACGTTGACAAGCTCGCGCCCTTTTCGTTAAGGTGCCGAGCCAGTGGTCCCATCGTCTAGCCTGGCCTAGGACGGTGCCCTCTCAAGGCATAAACACGGGTTCAAATCCCGTTGGGACCACCACTCCGAGCTAGCTGGACCGGCAGTTCGATCAAACCTGCAGGATATTCAATACCGAACCAAATGAGCCCATGCCATCCCCCCAATACTGGTTGATGAAATCCGAGCCCACATCCTTCAGCTTCGACGCTCTGGTGAAATCGAAGGATTCGACCAACCACTGGGACGGCGTTCGGAACTACCAGGCCCGGAATTACATGCGGAAGATGCGGGTAGGAGACAAGGTGCTGTTCTATCACAGCAACTGCGACCAGCCGGGCGTGGTGGGCCTCGCGGAAGTCGTGCGCGAGGCTTATCCGGACCATACCCAGTTTAATCCGAAGGAAATCCACTACGATCCGAAGGCCAAGCGCGACCAGCCGATCTGGGACATGGTGAATCTGCGGGCGATCAAGCCGTTGCGAAATCCGGCGACGCTGGACGCCCTGCGCAAAACGAAGGGGCTGGAGAAAATGGTCCTGCTTCGGCGAGGCAGCCGGCTTTCGGTTCAACCGGTGAGTCCGAAGGAGTGGGAGATTATCGTGAAGCTGGGAAGCTAAGATTCTGGATTGCGAATGGAGAGAATTACGTCGGTGAGAGCCTTGATGCTGGGACGCTCGCTGTCTTCCAGCGCCAGTGCGACGTGGCTCTCGTCGCTGTGTGAGAGGCGCAGGCTCAGGAAGGTTTCGGTCTTGTTCGTCTCCTTGTTTTCCCACTGTCCGTCCATCACCTGGACTTTATCAATGGCCTTGACGGCCACCGCGTCGTACCGGAAGTATTCTTCCCCGACCACGCAGTCGAAGAGATGGTTGCCGGCCGTGACGATCAACAGGTTAAATGCGCCCTGGTCTTCGTAGCCCTGCGGGATGTGCTTGTTGACATGGTAGGCCTTGACCGTGCGCTTTTTGATGGTGTCACGGACATGCTCGACGACAAAATCCAGGGAGATGTCTTTGTAATTCTTGAGAACGTCCTTCAGTCTGGCGATCAACTCGTTTTCCACGATTTCTCTCCTTGAAAGGGTTCAGCGGCCTTCACTCTAACAGGGCACTCCGCTCATTGGCAAGCCGGTTTGCAAACAGCGCGATGTTTTTTTAGAATGAAGGTCGAAGGCGACCGTTTTCAACCCACGAGAGAAGGGGGCGTACGAATGATCGGATTAGCATGGCGGCGTTGGTTGTCGGGAGCGATGATTGCGGCGAGCCTGGTATGTCTGTCGACGGGACCGACCGGCGCGATCGACGTGGACCTTAATGAGGCCGCCGTCAAAAAAGCCGTCGAGGACGGGAAGCAGACAAAAGACGTCAAGACGCTTCCGACCAGGTTCGGCGTCGATCTCGCGAAGGACCTCTGCGGCGGCGGCGGGGAAATTCAGACCAAGACGGTTGGGCTCAATCGGTTGGGCGCCCTGATCGCAGCCGACCCCGAACGGGCGGAACGGGACAAGGAGCAGGTGGACGGCGCGATCAAGAAGACGGCGGAAGCGAAACGCCTGAAGATTGTTTTCGATTTTTGCGGCGACACAGTGGACTTCGCCGAGGGCTCCTCCGCGACGCTGGAACAGGGCGGCAAGATGGTCAAAGGGGAAATGGTCAAGCCGGACAAGGCCAAGAAGAACGAGAAGGGCCCGGCCTATCGCGGGAAAATCGCCGCGTCGTTTGCGTACGGCGCGTTCGATCCCAAAGCGCCCACCAAGATCACTCTCTTTCCGCCGATGGGCGATGCCATGAGCTGGGAGGTTGATTTCTCCACGATCAAGTGAGTTCCGTTCCCACCAGCCCCAGCCGGTACAGGTGAAAGTAGAGGCCTTTCTTGTCGAGGAGGGCGGCGTGGGTGCCCTCCTCGACAATCCGTCCCTTCTCCAACATTAAGATCCGGTCTGCCTTCTGGATCGTGCTGAAGCGGTGCGCGATCACGAAGGTCGTCCGTCCCTTCATGAGGCGGTCCAGGGCGTCCTGCACCAGTAACTCCGATTCGTTGTCGAGCGAGGATGTCGCCTCGTCGAGGATGAGGATCCGCGGGTCTTTGAGGACGGCCCGCGCGATAGCGATCCGTTGGCGTTGCCCGCCCGAGAGATTGATCCCTTTTTCCCCGACCAGCGTCCCGTAGCCGTCCGGCAGGGCCGTGATGAAGTCGTGGGCGTTCGCCGCGCGCGCCGCGGCCACGATCTCCCCTTCGGCGGCGGAGACGCGGCCGTATCGGATGTTGTCCCGGATCGTGCCGCCGAACAGGTGCGTCTCCTGCGGCACCAGCGCGATCTGCCCGTAGAGGCTCTGCGTCGTGACGGATCGCAGATCGTGGCCGTCGATGGCGACGGAGCCCGCCGTCGGGTCGTAAAACCGGTGGAGGAGATTGATCAGCGTCGTTTTGCCGGAGCCCGACGGGCCGACCAGCGCGACCAGCTCGCCCGGCCGGGCGCGAAAGGTGATGCCGGTCAAGACCGGCGTGCGGCCGTCATAGGAGAAGCTCACGCCCTGCATGGACACGCGGCCTTCGACAGCGGGAAGCGGGCGCGCATCGGGAGCATCGGCGACCGCGGATTGGGTGTCGAGGATTTCAAAGACCCGCTCCAGCGCGCCTTGGGCCTCTTTGACCTGGGAGAAAAGCCGCGCGAACGTTCCGAAGGGACCAATCAGGAGACCCGCGTAGAGCACGAAGGCGATCAGGTCTCCTGGGCTCATCACGCCCTTGATCACCTGGGTGCCGCCGTACCAGAGCACCGCCGCCGCGGAGGCGAAGGTGGCGAAGGTGATGATCGGCACGAAGACCGCCATGATCCGCGCACGCTTGAGCACCATGTCCAGCGTGCGGCGGACCTGGGTTCCGAACCGTTCCCGCTCGTAGTCTTCCCGCACAAAAGACTTGACCACCCGGATGCCAGACACGACTTCTTCCAAAATCGTCGAGGTGCGCGCGGTCTCGTCCTGAATGCCGGTGGACAGCGCTTTGAGGCGCCGGCCGAAGAAGCGGGCCACCAGCACGATGGCAGGGAGCAGGAACAGGATCAACACGCACAGCCGCCAGTTCATGAAGAACAGGATGGCGAGACCGCCGACCAGCGTGACGAGTTGTTTGGCCAGGTCGATCGGGACCTCGGTCAGGGCGCTCTGCAGGGAGCCCACGTCGTTCATGAGTCGCGACATCAATTCGCCGGTTCGCCGTTTGGCGAAAAAGCTCAGCGAGAGGGACTGGAGGTGGTCGAACAGATGCGTCCGGAAATCCGCCAGGATACGCTGGCTTGTCGCGGCGGTCAGGTAGCTGTGTCCCATTCCGAGCGCGCCCTGGCAGAGGAACAAGGCGCCGAGTTCGGCGATGGCCATGTTCAGGGCGGCCGGGTCTCGTTGAACGAGCACTGTGTCCACCAGCCGGCGGATTACCCAGAGCATGGCCAGGTTGATCCCGGCAGCGCCCATGACGAGCAGGGCGGAGGCGGCCATGCGGCCGCGATACGGCCGGAGGTAGAGATAGAACCGACCGAACAGGGTGAAGCGGGACATCAGGAGGGTGGGACGGAGCGGCAGCGCTCCCGTGTCACTAGTCGGCGAGGGTGATGGATTCGATCATGTTCTTGTTGAGGCAAACGAATTCCATCTCTTCCTTCGTATTCTGTATCCGCACGTCGGTAAGATTGAGGAAGGTGTACTTCTCATCGTTGAAGTAATCGGACATTCGATTGCGCATGGCGGGCAGCAGGATGTCGCCGATGTAGACGGCCTGAGTCGTCCGGACCCGGACGCGGACTTTTTTGCCATCGGTTGCCATGGCTGAGCCTCCTTTCGAAGGCGCGCCTACACTTTCCGGCGCGCGAATTTCATGCGCCGACGGAGCTTCCGATGCTTGTGCTTCCGCATTTTCTTCCGGCGCTTCTTGACAACACTCGACATAGGCTTCTCCGTAATGCTTTCCGCAATCTACCGAATCCGACCGGCAATAGCAAGCCGGCCGCTTCTCAAAACGGGCGGAGGGTATTCTATTAGGGCCGCCTTGTCAAGAATGCTATACTGAAGCCTTCATGTTCGTGCGAGACTTCAGCTCGATTCGATCAATCGTAACCTTATGGTTCGTCGGGCTTGCGGGGCTCGGGGCCGTGGCCTGCTCCAAACCCAACACCATCAATCCGGATGACGCTGCCCGCGTCCGGAAAATCGACAGCACGGTGGAGCAGATACGGAAGGCCTATACGGGCAAAGACCCCAGTGTCTTCGAGGGCCTGTTTATGCCCTCAGAGAGTCTCCGCAAGATGCAGGCGGACATCCAGCGAGACTTCGCCGCCTACGAGCAGATCAGCCTCGATTTTACGATCGATCGGGTGATGGTGGAAGGACCGGACGTAGCCGTGTATTTCCACTGGCAGGGGCAGTGGCAGATACGGGACGGAGACCAGCCGCTCCGGGAACGGGGCCATGCCGTGTTCCGGATGGTGGGGCAACAGAATCTTACGTTGAGCGCGGTCGACGGTGATGCGCCCTTCGGCATGTCGGCCCGCAGGATTCAGATTGAGCGGCCGAAGGGGCGGTAGCATGGCTGTCCGACGCACGCGTGCGGCTGCGAAGCCGACGCTCCCGATCGCCGACTTCCTGGTCATCGGCAGCGGCGTTGCCGGGCTGCGGGCGGCCATCGGCTTGAGCCGGGCCGGGCGCGTGCTGATTCTGACGAAAGGAAGCCCTGCAGAGGGAAGTTCGATTTATGCCCAGGGGGGCGTGGCCGTCGCGTCCGAGGAAGACGACATCGCGTTGCATCGAGACGATACGTTGCGCGCCGGCAAAGGGCTGTGCCGGGAGGCGGCGGTCCAGGTGCTCGTCGAGGAGGGGCCGGCCCGGATTCAGGAGTTGATCCGCTGGGGAGCGCGCTTCGACAAAGCGGGGGCAGGGTATGCCTTCGCCCGCGAAGCGGCGCACAGCCGGGACCGCATCATGCGCGCCGGCGGCGACGCCACGGGCACCGAGATGGTCCGCACCCTGCTCGACCAGGCGCGTTCTCTGCCGCAGATCGCCTGGCGCGACCACCATTTCACCGTTGACCTGCTGCAAGACGAGGAGGGCCGTTGCAACGGTGCGTTGGTGTTGGATGAGTCCTCAGGGGAGGTGAAACAGGTCAAAGCGCGGGCCGTGGTGTTGTCCACGGGAGGAGCCGGACAGATCTACGCCAGGACGACCAATCCGCCCGTTGCGACCGGCGACGGGATCGCGATGGCCTACCGCGCCGGCGCGATCGTGGAGGACATGGAATTCGTCCAGTTCCATCCCACGGCCTTGTACCTGCCGGCCACCCCCCAATTCCTGCTCTCCGAGGCCATGCGGGGAGAAGGCGGCATTCTGCGAAACATTAACGGCGAGGCCTTCATGGGACGCTACCACGAGATGGCCGAGATGGCGTCGCGCGACATCGTCTCCCGCGCGATCTGGAATGAAATGGTGGCGACGTCCGCCCGGCACGTCTATCTCGACGTGACTCATCTGGAACCGGGCTTTATTCGGGAGCGCTTTCCGACGATCTACGCGACGTGCCTGCGCTACGATGTGGATATCACGGAAGAGATGATTCCGGTCTGTCCCAGCGCGCACTTTATGATGGGCGGTGTGTGGACGGACACGTATGGAGCGACCAGCATCTCCGGGCTGTTTGCCGCCGGCGAGGTGGCCTGTTCCGGCGTCCACGGTGCAAACCGCCTGGCCAGCAATTCCTTGCTGGAGGGCCTGGTCTTCGGCGCCCGCGCGGCCGAGGCCGCCGCCGCGTATGCAAACGGTCCAGGTACGGCGCGCGATGGCTCGAAGGTCCGAAAGGCGGAGACCGATGCAAAGTCGCGCAGCGATCAGCTCGCGATGGAGAAGCTGCTCAACTCGCTGCGTCGGCTGATGTGGACAAAGGCCGGCATCATCCGAAACAGGGAGAGCCTTCTTGCCGCGATCGCGCAGTTTGAAAAATGGGAAGAGCGTCTGAAGGGTCGGTGCCAGACTCGACGCGAGTTGGAGATCCAGAATATGGTGACGGTGGGGCATCTCGTCGCGACGGCTGCCCTCCAGCGCGAGCATAGCCTCGGCGCCCATTTCCGATCCGACTTTCCGGAGGAATTTTCAGCCGGCTGGGACCGCCACATCCAATTGGAAGCGGCGGGCAGGGGAACGTGCGAGGTGCGGGAACGAGAGCTTAATTGGGACTCAAATAATTGACGAAACGACGGGTAATGAGGGGGGGAGTTTCCGCATCATAGATCCGGGTAGGCCGACTGGCGATCCCTTCGCGGGAAAAGTCCTTGTAGAAGCGGATGACCTTCCGGACGTACTGCTGGGTTTCGCTGATCCGTGGAATCCGGCTCTCGCGCAGCACTCTGGACTCTCCCGCGTTATAGGCGGCAAGCGCCAGCTCCAGGTTTCCTCCGAAGCGGTCCAGCAGATAGCGCAGGTAACGCACGCCGCCGGAGACGTTCTCCTCCGGGTCGTAGGGATTCAAGACGTTCAGCAGCGACGCCGTGCCCGGCATCAACTGCATCAGGCCCATTGCGCCCTTCGACGATACGGCGTTGGGATCATAGGCCGACTCAGCGCGGATGACGGCATGTACGAGTGCCGGGCTCATGCGGTGCTTGTGAGAGGTCTGTACAATGGTGTCGTGGAGCTTCAGGGAGGGGAGCGTCGGTTTCAGTCTGGCGAGCGTCCGCTCTCCCCGAATCCTCTTGTAGCGCGGATTCGTCGGGACGTTGGAAAAATGGATGACTCCGTTGACGTCCTTATACTGGTAAAACGTGTCGCCGGTTCGTTCCTCTGCAAGGCTGCTCGGCGCGGAAGCGAGGACTTGGCTCGGCGAAGAAACCGGCATGGTCGGTTTTGTCTGCGTTGGACTGGAGACGACCGGCCTCGCGGCCGCTGGCGAACGGTCTTCCCGCATTTTCCGGTAGCGCGAGTCGGTCGGCGCGTTGGAGAGGTGGGTCACGCCGTTGGTGTCGACAAAACGGTAGATCGTCTCGGCGGACGCATCGGTGGAAACGACGCCCAGGATCGCAAGACCCGTCAGGCTCCAGATATGCCCGTACGAACGAATGCGCCGCAACATGAGGTCCACCATACCCAACCCGTTCCTACGTGTCAACGTTTCTCTGTGATCGGCCGTCCCGGTCCTAGTGGTTGTTCGCGGGTATTCCTGGGAATGGAAAGGACGGTGAAGCGGCGAACTGACCGGAATATTGTATGTTTGGGGGCCGCTTCGTATACAATACCCCCTGCTGCGTAAGCTTGGTAATGGGGGTGCACTGATGTGGCTGGAGCTGATCGCCATTGGGGTTCTGATTCTCTTGAACGGTTTCTTTGCCTGCGCCGAATTGTCCATCGTCAACACGCGGCGAAGCCGGGTCAAACACCTGGTCGAGGAGGGGAACGTCCGGGCCCGTTTCGTGCAGGTCTTTCAGGAAGATTCGGAGCGCTTTCTGGCAACCACTCAGATTGGGATCACGGTCGCGGTCGCGACGGCCGCCGCCATGGGCGGCGTCGTCGCCGTCGACCATCTTAAGCACGTCGTTGCGGCGATCCCCTTTGCGTTCGTGCAGGCCGTGGCCGAGCCGATCGCGGTCGGGACGGTGGTCCTCATTATTTCGTACTTCGCGCTCATCTTCGGCGAGCTCGTGCCCAAGATACTGGCTATCAAGAATCCGGAGCGCCTTGCGCTGTTTATGGCGCGTCCGTTGGAGTGGTTCGCGCGGGTGGCGGTCTGGGGCATCAAGCCGCTGGCCTTGTCGAGCAGGAGCATCCTGCGCGTGTTGGGCAAGGCGGCTCCGGACCAAAAGGTGTTCATCTCGGAAGAGGAGATCAACCTGCTCATGAAAGAAGGCCAGGAAACAGGGGTCTTCGACAAGACCGAGCAGGAACTCATCCGGAGCGTATTCGAATTCACCGACACCTCGGTGAAGGAGGTTATGGTTCCGCGCCCCAAGATGTGCGCGATCGAAATCGATACGCCGATGGCCGACCTCCTGCGCTACATCGATGAGAACAAATTTTCCCGCTACCCGGTGTACCGCAAGGGCCTCAACGACCTGCTGGGCATTCTCTACCAGAAAGACCTCCTGGGCCAAGTCGCGTCGGGCAAGCTGTTTAACCTCAAGGATTTGCTGCATCCTGTCTATTACGTCCCCGAAGCCATGAAGGTCAGCCTGCTGCTCAAGGAGATGCAGCGCCGGCGGATACACATGGCCATCGTGGTCAACGAGTATGGCAGCGTCGAAGGGCTGGTCACGCTGGAAGACCTGATCGAGGAGATCGTCGGAGAGATCCAGGACGAGTACGACACGGAGGAAAAGCCCGTCGAGCGGCTCAAGGATGGTGCGGTTCTCGTCGATGCCTCCATGCCCGTGAAAGACCTCATTACCGAATACGCGCTGCCGATCCCGCTCTCGCCTGAGTATGAAACGTTGAGCGGGTTCATTACCTATCAGATCCAGGGACTCCCCCGCGGAGGCGAGGTGTTCTATCACGGCGACTACAAGTTCACGGTTGTGGACCTGGGCGACCGGCGGGTGTCCAAGGTCAAGGTCGAGCGGATTGCGGACCGGTTACAGCCTGTCAAGGAACCGGTCAAAACTGTTCCGAAATGGCGCGTGTTAGCGGCGGGGTATCGCGCCCGGCTTGGACTTTTCTGATTCTTTGCCTCTCCCCTTGGTTTCCGGTGATACCTCCTGGTTTT
>JACXTT010005073.1_pt1 | contig 19260 bp, 16 predicted proteins | sample 9270951 | NCBI WGS metagenome assembly JACXTT01 (sample SAMN15532306, study PRJNA645909) | rock metagenome | isolation source: weathered quartz diorite | place: Puerto Rico | collected 2017-06-21 | reverse complement strand
CGGATGAGGGGTTCGTGCAACGCGCGAACAAGAGCCCCTCATCCGCCTTCGGCACCTTCTCCCCCGTGCGGGGGAGAAGGGACTAGTCGGCTCAAACCCGCATAAACACTGGAAGTTTCTTGGAAGCGAAGTCGAGGGACCCGGGCGGGCGGACGGTACGAAGATCATGTCGCGCGCCTCCCACACATGCGAGGTCCCTCGACTTCGCTCGGGATGACGGAGATCTGAGCTTGCTCAGTCATCGGCAGATTGCCGACTGAAAAGCCCGAAGATTGAAGTGGGGCTTCGCGCGTCATTTTGCATTCTGAATTCTGCGATTCTGAATTCTGCATTTCGCTTTTCGAAACGCTCTCCGAGGCTAAACTTGCACCCCATGCGACCCCGCCTCGGTGCACTCATCGCCGTCATCTTCTGGGGCATGTCGTTCGTCGCGACGAAGGCCGCGTTGCGCGAGGTCTCGCCGGTTGCGCTGATCACCATCCGCTTCCTCATCGGCACGGCCATGCTTCTGCTCATCGTCCGCAAGATGCCGCCGCGCGACGCGTGGCCCACGCTGATGCTCATGGGCTTCGTTGGCATCTTCGTTCATCAGATGCTGCAGGCCTACGCGCTGACGATGACGAGTGCGACGCACACCGGCTGGCTGATCGGCATCATCCCCATCTGGTCCGCGATTCTTGCCGCGCTGTTCCTCGCCGAACGTCTCGGCGTCATCAAGATCGCGGGACTGATCGGCGGTTTTGCAGGAGCGCTGCTCGTCATTACACGCGGGGAGCTCAACACCAGCGTCCTCGAACTCCCTTCGACACGCGGCGATCTGCTGATCCTCATCAGCACCGTGAACTGGGCGATCTACTCGTCCCTCGGACACAAGACGATCCGCCGCCTCGGGCCGAAGGTTGCGATGTCTGGCGCGATGCTCGCCGGCACCGTCATGCTCTTGCCTTTCTTCATCGCTCAGCACGCGTGCCGCGAGTTGCCGCAGGTCACGAGGTGGGGCTGGCTGGCGATCGTCTTTCTCGGCATCGCCTGCTCCGGCCTCGGCTATCTTCTCTGGTCAAACGCGCTGGAAACGATCGAGTTGTCCCGCGTGGCGATGCTGCTCTATCTCGAGCCGCTCGTCACCTTCGCCACCGCGATCGCCCTTCTGCACGAGCCCGTCAGCATGACGGCGATGGCAGGCGGCGTGCTCGTGCTCATCAGCGTCATCGCCACGCAATACGCGCCCGCGATTCAGCGAAACCCGGACGCGGGCGTATTGAATGAACGGAGCTCTGCATGAAGAAACTAGTGGGAATCGCAACCGCCCTCGTCCTCGTCTTCGCCTGTGCTGACTCGAGCAACGGAAAGCCGGCCTCGGCGCCGAAGGAAACGTTCGGTCATTACAACCCGGAGAGCGGCAACTATCCGGTCGGCGCGATTCCTAACGCTTCGTTGCACGACGCACAGCGCAACAAGAATCTCGACCTCGTCATCGAATATCCGTCGCGCGGCGAGGGACCGTACCCCGTCATCGTCTTCTCGCACGGATTCGGTGCGAGCAATACCGCCTATGTCGGACTGACCGAATATTGGGCGAGCCTGGGCTACGTCTGCATCAAGCCGAATCATGCCGACGCCGGCAAACTTCGCGATCTGCTGCGCGAGCAGATGCAGGAGCGCCGCGAGGCGCGAAAGGAAGGCCGCGAGCCGGAGCGGACTCTCGGCGAAGCGATCTGGGAAGGACAATCGCCTGCCGACTGGCGCGAGCGCGTCCATGACATCACCACGATCCTCGACTCGTTCAACACGCTCGAGGAGAAGTACCCGGAGCTGAAGGGAAAGCTCGACCGGAATCGCATCGCCGTCGCCGGTCATTCGTATGGCGCGATGGTCGCGATGCTCATCGCTGGTGTCGAGCCCGTGCAGGACGGCAAGGCGATGCATCTCGGCGATTCGCGCGTCAAAGCGGTGATCGCGATGTCGCCGCAGGGGGTGAGCGCAACGCGCGGTCTCTCCGCCGAATCGTTTCACGGCGTGAAGATTCCGATCATGTACATGACGGGAACGAACGATCGCGGTGCGCTGGATGGAGAGACTCCCGAGTGGCGAAGGAGCGGTTTCGAAAACACACCGGCGGGCGACAAGTACTTCGTCCTCATTGCCGGCGCGAATCACTTCTCGTTTGCGGGCGGCTTCACGCTGCCGAGCATGCAGGACGATCAACTCGATCGGATGGATGCGACGAACCCGCAGCAGAGCCAGCGGATGCAACCGGCGCGTTCGCGCGGCGAGAATCGCTTTCTCCGCGAGAAGGGCGTGTTCGATTCGATCAAGGTTGCGTCGGCGGTGTTCCTCGACTCCTATCTGAAGGATGCACCCGCGGCGCGCGACTACCTTGCGACGCGGCTGCCGCAGCGAGGCGGCGTGACGGTGACGAAGAAGTAGGACCCAACCCGTCATCCCGAGCGAAGTCGAGGGACCCGGGTGGGAGGGCGGTACGAAGATCATGTCGCGCGCCTCCCACACACCCAGGTCCCTCGACTTCGCTCGGGATGACGGGCGGCAAGAAGCTCATGTCGCGCCTGACATGGGGCCACGCATCGCACTCCGCTCGATCCACATTGCGAAGATCGCATTGCTGACGAGATGCACGGAGTAGCTCGCAACCATCACCCACGCGGCGGCGGCCATTCCGTAGCGCGGAATCAGGAAGTAATTTCCCGCGACGCCGACGGACGCGGCGAAGAGCGCGATGAACGCGACGCGGAGAAAATACCCGCGCGCGACCCATTGCGGGGCCATGACCGCGGAGAGTGCCATGCCGAAGATCGACAGCCCGGCGATGCGGAAGATTGGGATTGCCGGCGAGAATGCACGGCCCGCCAGCAACGGCACGACGATCGGTGCCGCGACGAACGCGATGACCGCTGCGACTGCCGCGTAGAGCATCGTCTGTATCACGAGCATGCGGTGCTCGCGCCACGCTCCGTCCGCGCCGTCGCGTGTAACGATCGTGAACGCGACGATCGCGATCGCCATCGGTACCACCTGCATCGCCAGCGTCAGTTGCATCGCCAGCTGAAAGAACCCCGCTTCGGCGACGGGCCGGAATTGATTGAGCAGAATCACCGCGATGTTGGTGAAGAAGAATGTGCTGACTGCCGCCAGATGAAGTCGCGCGGCGCCTCCGAGCAACTGGCGGAGAATCGCGCGGGAAACGCTCAGCGGATGGCTCGCCGCAACGATGCGCGCCAAACCGATTCCGGCGATCACGACATACGAGATGAGCGTTGCAAACAGCGCAGACGCCACGCCGCCCTTGAACACGCCGACCGCAAGCAGCACGAGCACCATGCCGATCGTCGTTCCTGAAGCCTGCGCGATATTCAATCGCTTCAGATCACCGAGCACGATCAGCAGCGAATTGCCGTTCTCCATCCACAACAGAAGGGGAAGCCCGGCGAACGCAATGGCGAGCACGGACGGTGCGATGTGCTGAAAGATGCGGCCATCCGTGACGACATACATCGCCGCCGCGATGGTCCACGCCACCAGCGTCGTCATCACGGTGAGCGCCATGACGCTGCCGCTGACGACGGGCAGAATCCGCTCGCGGTCCTCGCCGCCCAACAGATAGATGGTCACGTGCGAGAGGCTGAAGTGCCCGAACGTGACGAACAGCGCCACCCAACTCGTGGCTGCAGCGATGACGCCGCGACCTTGCGGCCCGAGGAATCGGGCGGTGATCACGGTGCCGATCATCGCGCCGATCATCCAGTAGGCCTTGGTGCCACTGGTCAGCGTCACTGCTTTCCACAATCGCATGCGGGGTTTGTTTATGATGCGCCGCGCATGATCGCTCAATTGCGGCGGCTAGGGAAACGAATGCTCCGAAGGATGGGCATCGACATCCGCTTCATCCCCGAGCTCGGATTCGATGCGTATGACGACCTGAGGAAGATCGTCGGGAACGATCGCCCCGTCGTTTTCGATGTCGGCGCCAATCGTGGCCAGACGATCGAGCGCATTCGCCACACGTTCGCGCGTCCAGTGATTCATGCCTTCGAGCCTGGACGCGACACGTTTGCGGAGCTGCAACGACGCATGACTGGAATCCCCGATCTTCATCTCAGCAACGTTGCGCTCGGCGAGCGCGTGGAATCGCGAACCTTCTTCGATACCGATCCGCCCGACATGAGCTCGCTGCTGGAACAGTCAGTCGACGCCTGGGGCCGGATCAAGGGAACGTATCCGGTCGAGGTGACGACGCTCGACGATTACTGCGCGGCGCATGGAGTCGAACGGATCGACATCCTGAAGAGCGATACGCAGGGTTTCGATCTCGATGTCATCAAGGGTGCGCGACGGATGATCGATCACCGCTCCATCAAGCTGATCCTGATGGAGATCACGTTCTCGGACATGTACAAGGGATCGCCGCGCTTCGACGAGATCTACGCGCATCTCGCCGAACGGCGATTCGCGCTGGTCTCGTTCTACGACTTCTACTATCAACATGGCAGGGCCGGCTGGACCGACGCGCTGTTCATCGCGGAATGAACGTCTCCGTCATCATCCCGACGTACAACTACGCGCGCTTCATTGGCGAAGCGATCGACAGCACGCTCGCGCAGACGCTCCCGCCGCTGGAAGTGATCGTCGTCGATGACGGCTCGACCGACGGGACGCGCGAGCTGCTCGCGGAGTATGGCGATCGCATTCGCGTCATCAGCCAGCAGAATCAGGGCGTGGGTGCCGCGCGCAATGCAGGCATCGCCGCGGCGCGCGGGGAGTATCTCGCGTTTCTCGATTCCGATGATGCCTGGTATCCGCGCAAGCTCGAGCTGCAGATGCTGCGTTTCGCGAACGAGCCGGAGCTCGGTCTCGTGCATTGCGGCGCGGAGATGATCGATGCGGAAGGGCGGACGCTGGGTACGACGACGGGCGGCATGGAGGGACAGGTCGCAGAAGAGATGCTGCTGCTCGACCGCGAAGTGATCATGCCGCAGGGGAGCAGCATCGTCGTCCCCAGGCGTGTGGCGATCGAGCTGGGTGGCTACGACGTGCGGCTGCCGCCGTCGGAAGATTGGGATTTCTGCTATCGCATCGCGTCGCGGTATTCGATCGGCTATGTACGCGAAGTGCTCGTGCGCTATCGCCTGCACGGCAGCGGGATTCATATGAACATCCCGCGCATGGAGCGCGCGATGTTGCTCGCGTTGGAGAAGGCGTTTGCCGATCCGCAGGTGCAGGCGTTGCGCAATCGGAGTTACGGACGGCTGCATCGGACCCTGGCCGGTTGCTACTTCCAGGGTCGCGAGCTGCGCAAGTTCGCGCGTCACGCGCTGCTGAGTCTGCGTTACGACCCGCGCAATATCGGGTATTTCTTCGCATACCCGTCGCGGGTGATGAAGCGGCGGAGATGATTCCGGTGGGGCGACAGGCGCCTCGCCTGTCGGCTCGGTGGACAGGCGAGGGCGCCTGTCCCCCACTGGAGGCTCAGACCGTCTTCTTCAACGTGTACGCGGCCAGGCGTCTTCCGTGCGCCGAGTCCTCGATCAGCGTTGCGAGCCGCCGCGCACGCGTCTCTTCCTTCTTCGCGCTCATGACCCAGTAGATCGCGACCCTTCGATACGACGGCGGTTGCTCGCTGAAGAACGTCCACGCGTTCTTCTTCGCCCTGAACTTCTTTTCAGCGTCCGCCGTCAGTTCACGCGGCGCGTTTTCGTAGGCGTAGATCGATGAGTTGTCCGCGGTGCGTTGCTCGAAGGCGCGCAGGCCGGCGGGCTGCATGAGACCGAGCTCGCTCAGTTCTCCCACGCGCCGGATGTTGACCGCACTCCACGTGCTCCCTTTGCGGCGCGGCGTGAAGCGGATCGTGTAGCTCTCATCGTCGATGCGCTTGCGAATCCCGTCGATCCAGCCGAAGCAGAGCGCCTGATCCACGGACTGCGGCCATGTGATCGACGGCCGTCCGCTCCCCCTCTTGTAGAAGCCTACGAGGAGCTCATCCTCCTTGTCATGATGGTTCGCGAGCCATTGCCGAAACTCCTCGGTTGTCTCGAAGAACGTTGGGCGCATACTCTCGTTTCCAATGTACATCCTCGACGCCATCGGCAACACCTCGATGGTCCGTTTGCGCAAGCTCGTGCCTCCGAACGGAGCGGAGATCTTTGTCAAGCTCGAAGGCGAGAATCCGACGGGCAGCGTGAAGGATCGAATGGCCGTCTCGGTGATCTCGCGCGCCGAAGCCGACGGACGTCTGAAGCCCGGCGGCACGATCGTGGAGTACACAGGCGGGAGCACGGGCGCATCGCTCGCACTCGTCTGCGCCGCAAAAGGCTATCGGATCAGGATCGTGACCTCCGACGCGTTCAGTCGCGAGAAGCTCGATCAGATGGCGGCGTTTGGCGCGGAGCTCACACTCGTAGCGAGCGAAGACGGCAAGACGACGAAGAAGCTGATCCTCGACATGATCGAGGAGGCGCGGAAGCTCGCGCAGGAACCGAACAGCTATTGGACGGATCAACTCAACAACCACGATGCGATCGCCGGCTACTACGGACTCGGCGAAGAGATCTGGCATCAGACGAACGGCCAGATCGATGCGTTCGTGCACTCGGTCGGAACCGCGGCGACGACGCGCGGCGTCGCGACGGTGCTCAAGAAGCACAATCCGAATGTGAAGGTCGTCGTCGTCGAGCCGGCGGAGTCCGCGGTGCTCGGCGGAGGCCAGCCGGGTCCGCACAAGATCGAAGGCGTCGGCGTCGGTTTCATCCCGCCGTTATGGGAGCCGAGCCTCATCGACGAGATCATCGCCGTGAAGACGGACGACGCGAAGGAGATGACGCGCCGCCTCGCACGCGAAGAAGCTGTGTTCGCCGGAACCTCGTCGGGCGCGAACATCATCGCCGCCATGCAGCTCGCCCAGCGCCTGGGCCGCGGCGCGAAGATCGTGACGCTGATGGCGGACTCCGGTCTCAAGTATATGAACACGGACGTGTTCCGGCGATGAGCTACGGCGACGCGCGCGTCGACGATTTGCTGGCCGAGGCGGAGGTCTATGCGCGCTATCAGATTCGCGAACTGCTCGAGAAGCAGCTCCCTGCGCTGCTGGAGCTGCCGCAATCGCCGGCGCGGGAGGCGGGACGTTTGCGGCTCCTGGACCTCCTGGGCGGCGCAGCACCGTTGAGCGGGCAGAGACAGGAACACGCATATATCGAAGTGCCTAACCGAACGCTGCACCCGCCGGTCCGGGGTGTCGTGACGATGGAAGGCGTCTATCGGCGCGTACCCTACGACGGGACCGCGCTCGAGGGTCTCACTGCCGGAGAGATTCTCGATCTGCTCGGCAGCGCGGATTCGGAGCAGGAAGGGAAGTTCTGGTATTCGAATGAACAGGGCAGCGTCGTGACCCGGCGGGGCGAGCAGCTCGTCGCGACGGAGTTCAGCGGCGCGTTTCCGAGGATCGCGCCGGGACGGCCGTATCTCGTCTGGATCTACGACAACATGCTCGGGCCTTCCGATTCGGAGGAAACGGTGGCGACATGGTTCGTGTTTCTGCTCGTGCCCGAGCGCGTCGTGATCGCGATTGCGGGCGTGCCGAAACGGATCGACTTCTGAGCGCTCCCGTCATCCCGAGCGAAGTCGAGGGACCCGGGTGGGGCGGTACGAAGATCATGTCGCGCGCCTCCCACACACGCGAGGTCCCTCGACTTCGCCTCCGAGAAACTTCCAGTGTTTATGCGGGTTTGGGCCGACTAGTCCCTTCTCCCCCGCACGGGGGAGAAGGTGCCGAAGGCGGATGAGGGGCCTCTTGTTCGCGCGTTGCACGAACCCCTCATCCGCGCTTTGCGCACCTTCTCCCCTCGCGGAGGGGAGAAGGAACTCATGCCAGAGCACCTCTGGTGCTGATCGCTGAAGCTCTGCAGAAATGAGTTGATGTCCATGACTTCTCATCGATGCATGGAGCGTGCGTGCGGTCGGTCAGCCTGAGCGATGACCTCGAGCCACGGCGCGGCGATCGTCCGTTCGCCGAGGGCTTCGAAGGCACTCGAGAGCCGAAGCAGCGAATCGTTGACGCTTTTCTCTTCCTGCCGTGCCCATGTTGCGATCCGCGCGTGGCTCGGTGAGATCAGCGCGTCTCCGCGATGCGCCTCCGGAATGAAACCATGTGCGCGCAGCAGGAGGTCGAGCGAGCGCGTCGCGTAGCCGTAGCGATGCGGAAAGGCGAGGAGGTTGTTGTAGCCGAGTGCGAGGGCAACCGGATTTCGCTCCTCGATTGGAAAGGCCGACATTGCGGCATAGAAGAGCGCGTTCGGGATCCGGATGACGAGCGGCCCGCTAACGATTCGCTGCACCTCGCGCAACAACGACTTCGGGTCTTCGATCTGCTCGAATGTGTTCCAGATGAACACTGCATCGAAGGCAGCATCGTCGAAGGCACATTCTTCGAGCGATGCCTTGCGCGTCGGATAGCCGTGTGCGGAGGAGAAGCGCGACGTTTCCTGGCCGATGTCGATTCCAAGAGGAACCCATCCCCATTCGGCAGCGACGTGCAGAAAGCCGCCGGTGTAGCTGCCGATCTCCAGCACGCGCGCACCCTCTGGCAAGAGCGCGCGATATTGCGCTGCCTTGTGCCGAAACGCGTCGATGTGGGCGCGCAACATCTGCTCGAGTACATAGTCCGCATAGCGCTCTTCTGCGAATGACGGCGCGTGATCGACGCGGACGAGGATCCCGCAGGCAGGACATGCGCGAAGTTCGCCCGGCACACCGAGCAGCACATCGGTGCGATCTTTCAGCTGCGCCGCTTCGATGTGGCCGTCGATTCGCTCGTCGAAGAATCGCTGCCGCAGCTCGAGCTCCGCGTCGATTCGCTCTCGCGGTACGAGAAGAGGAAGATCGGCGCTCTCACAAAGTGGGCAGACGGACATTGCTTTCGATCTAGCAACATATCGACCAACACGCTTTTCACTCCGTCACTTCGGCCAGCCGTTGCCGCAGGACCCTGGCCCGCGTCGGGTTGAGCGTGATCGCGCGGCGGAACAAACGTGCCGCGCGATCGAAGGCCAGCGCGGCTGCCGCGTTCTCCGCGGCGCGCTCCACGTATCCCGCCGCCCGATCAGGAAGGGCCGCCGCAAGCAGATGATCCGCGAGCAGTTCGGCGTCGACTTCGAAGGTCTCGAGCGCGGTTGCCAATTGTGCGTGCCGCTGCCGCAGCTCCTCTTCATCGAGCAACGACAGCGCCGCCTCGGCGATGCGATCGTGATACGGCTCGACCGTTTCTCCGCGTGCCGTTTCCCGCCCCCGAATCAGATTCTGTGCGGTGAGGATCGTCAACGTCTTGTCGAACTCGCCGCCGCTGAGAGCGCGGTGCAACGGTGCGCGGAGTATCGGCCGCCCGTGCACCGCGATCATCTGCAGCAGGCCGAGCGCGGAAAGAGGCAGGCTCCGCAATCGCACCTGCAGGACTTGGAGGATGGTCGCGTCACGGCGAAGAACTGCCGGCCCCGCCATCGTGAACGCGCGCACGAGCTCGCCGATGAAGAGCGGACTCCCACCCGCCTCGTTCGCGATGATCGCCGCCACCTCGGCGGGCTCGGTGACGCTGTCGCCGAGGAGCTCCAGGGCCAGCGCGTGCGACTCTTCGGAAGTGAGCGGCTCGAGGATCACGTCGCGCGCAGGAACCCGTTCGCGAAAGGTCGGAACGCAGGGACTGCTCTCCGCCGCATCCGAGCGATACGCTGCAATGAAGAGCAGCGGAGGTGCGTTGGGCGGACGCAGCATTTCATCGAGCAGCTCCGCGCTGTCGATATCGCCCCACTGCAGATCGTCGATGAACAGAACGAGCTTCGTCCGCTCCGCGAGTCGAAACAAAAGCTCGCGCATCGTCGCAAAGGCGCGCTGCCGCAAGTCGTGCTGATTCGCATCGAGATCAGGAACGACTCGGCGGCGCATGCGAATCAGATCGCCGAGATTGCGCAATGTCGGAAAGAGTTGCTCCGCCGGAGCGATGTCGCGCGGGACAAGGGCATCGATCTCCGCGGGACTGAGGCGCGAGGTGTAGCGCGATAGTGCATCGACGAGACTGTCGACGCCTTTATAGGGGACGGATTCGCGCTGGTAGCAACGGCCGGTGAGAACGAGGAGATCGGGGACTTCGTCGCGTTTCTCTTCGAGGAAGGCGCGAACGAGCGCGGTTTTTCCTGCGCCGGAATCGCCCTGCACGCAGATGGTGATGGGCCCGCCGTCCATTGCATCCGAGAATGCGCCGCGCAGAGCGCGCAGATACGGCTGTCGGCCAACGAGGAAACCAGAGCCGCGCGCCGCGAACGAAATGCGAGGTGGTGCGGAGTCGCCGAAGCGCCGGAGAATCTCTTCACCGGTCGGGCGAGAGGCGGGATCGAAACGGAGCAGATCGCGACAGAGCTCATCGAGCTCGGGTGGGATGCCTGACGCGATCGTGCTCGGCGGCGGAATGTCGCGCCCCCGCTTTGAATCGAGGATCTCCATGTACGTACCGCGGAATGGCACGTCGCCAGTGAGTGCCTCGTAGAGAATGATTCCGACCGCGTACCAATCGCTCGCAGGCCCGAGCCGCGCTCCTTCGCTCTGCTCGGGTGACATGTACGCTGGTGTGCCGGAAGTGGCGCCGGTGTTCGTTCCGCGCGAGAAGAGATCGGTGTCGAGCACCAGGCCGAAATCGAGCAGAACGACGCGATGATCATCTGCACCGACGAGGACGTTCGACGGTTTGATGTCGCGATGCAGCTTGCCCGCGTTGTGCAGCGTGACGAGTCCCGTCGCGAGTTGCGGCAACGCGAGCGCGAGCCGGTGGAATTCAACGCCGGCCGGTTGCTCCTGCTCGTCGCCGGCGGAAGCGAACGGAGTTCCGCGCACGTACTCGATGAAGTTCCCGCCGCGGATGAATTCCATCGAGACGAACCAGCGATCTCCTTCGGAAACGAGGTCGTAGAGCCGCACGAGATTGCGCTCGGCCATGTCGCTGAGCGAGCGGAACTCGCGCTTGAAGCGATAGAGCGCGTCCGGCGTCGTCTGCCGCAGCGTCTTGAGGGCGAGGACTTTGTTCCGGACGTTGTCGAAGACTTCGTAGACGATACCGAAGGTACCGGATCCGATCCGGCGCCGGACGTAATACCGATTGGCGATGGTGTCGCCGGGATTCATGGCCCGTTGGAATCATAAGGCTGATGGAGCGCAGACGGCAGGTTCAGAATGCAGGGTTGCGACCGATCCCCCGTCATCCCGAGCGAAGTCGAGGGACCTCGCGTGGGTGGGAGGCGCGCGACATGATCTTTGTACCGCCCACCCACCCGGGTCCCTCGACTTCGCTCGGGATGACGGCGGCTTGCGATCGCGTGCCTTGGTTTCTTTCTCTCAGTCGCGGCGCGTGCGCGGGCCATGGCAGGCGCTCCAGCTCATGCTGAAACCGGGGCGCGTCCCATCGATGGCGAGCCGCCGAGCACGCGGCTCCAGACGCGCCGGAGTTGACGCGCCGAATCGAAGCCGCACTTTGCGGCGATCGCGTCGAGTGTCTGCGTCGGATCGTGGATCAGCGTGCGCGCGAGCTCGAGGCGGATGCGCGTCGTGTAGTCGAGCACCGAGATCCCGGTCGTCTGCCGGAAGAGGCGAGTGAGGTGACGCGGACTCATCGCCGCGAGCTCCGCGAGCTCGTCGAGCGTGCGGCGCTGTGCGGGATCGTGCGTGATCGCATCCTGCACGCGATGAATCCCGGGATGCAGATGCGCGCGATAGTCGAGATAGACGCTCTGCTGCGATTCGGAGCCATCGCGCCGCAGATACACGACCATTTCGCGCGCAACTTCCGCGGCGGCCAGCGGTCCATGCGCGCGCTCGATCAGCGCGAGCGACATGTCGATGCCCGATGCGATCCCTGCGCTCGTCGTGATCGCTTCTTCGGTCACGAACAATCGATTCGTCAGCACGTGAGCTTTCGGAAATCGTTGCTGAAGCTCATTGATACGCGACCAGTGTGTCGTGCAACGACGATTGTCGAGCAGGCCTGCTTCGCCGATCACGAACGCGCCGGTGCAGACGGAGGCGAGATGCGCGCCCGCTTCATGCGCTCGTTTGAGCCAGCGAACCGCGGAACGATCGAGGCGCTGCGTCGCGCGATACGGCATGCCCGGCACGATGACGAGATCGTCCTCTTCGGCCTCGAGCAACGGCTCCAGGCCGGACAGCCACAACCCCTGATCCGTCCGGACGCGATCGCGCGTGGAGCAAAGGTGAATCGCATAGCGCTGCCGCGCGCGGTTCGCTTCATGGAATGCCTGCAGAGGTCCGGCGAGGTCGAGGATCTCGACGTCGGGCAGGATGAGAAAAATCAGACTCGGCACTCACGACTAAACTACACGCATGGAACTGAGCACTGCAAAGGCACTCATCACCGGAGGCTCCTCAGGCATCGGGTTCGAAACCGCGCGACAACTCGCGCTGAAAGGCGCGCGTGTTGCGATTTGTGGCCGTGATGCCGCGAAGGTGCGGCGCGCGGCGGATGACATCGGCGCGTTCGCCGTCGAAGCGGATGTCGCGCGGGAGGACCATGTCGTTCGAATGGTTGCCGATGCCGCCGACGCACTCGACGGTTTCAACGTCCTGATCAACAACGCCGGCTTCGGGCACTTCGCGCCTCTCCTCGACACCTCGCTCGCCGATATGCAGCGCGTCTACGCGACGAACGTGTTTGGTGCGATGGTCGTCGCGCGCGAGTCCGCGAAGCATTTCATCGCCGCGGGCAAAGGCGGGAACATCGTCAACATCGCGTCGACCGCGGGACAGCGCGGCTTCGCGGGAGGCACGGCGTACTCATCGAGCAAGTTCGCGCTGTCGGGCATGACCGAATGCTGGCGCGCCGAACTGCGCAAGCACGACATTCGTGTGATGCAGATCAATCCCAGCGAGGTGCAGACGGCATTCTCCCGCGGCCGCGCATTCAGCGAGCGAAAGCTGCGCGCCGAGGAGATCGCACACGCGATTCTGTCGATGCTCGCCATGGACGATCGCGGGTTCACGACGGAGATGTCGGTCTGGGCGACGAATCCCGATTGAGGGTGCGCGGGCTCGCGGGTACGCGGGCTCGGCGGGGTGGATTGAGGGTTCGGGGCTCGCGGTACGCGGGCTCGGCGGGGTGGAGGGAGACGCCGAGACAAATTCGGAGAGTAGCGACCCGCGTAGCACCGCGAACCCGCGAGCCCGCGCACCTGCGAGCCCCAGAACCCACCCCGCACCCAGAACGAGTAAACTTCCACTTTCCCCATGTCAGACGAGCTCCCCGAATCGTCCTGGTTTCATACCGACTGGACGACGACCGTCGAGTCGGTCGGCCCACGCGAGCGGGAGCTCCTGGAGCAGCGTGTTCAGACCGAGCAGCTCAAGCTCCTCGGTACCGCAGTCCATGTCGCGGGGCAGGGGATCGCGATCCTGACGCCGGCGGTCGAAGCCGTCGGACCGCGCATCGCATTCGTCAACGACGGCTTCTGCACGATCTATGGACGCACGCGTGAAGAAGTGATCGGGCAGACGCCGGTCGTTTTCGGGATCGTCGAGCGTCAGCAGGCGATTGCCGACTCGCTGCTGCATCATGTGTTCGAGCGTCGTCCGTTCGAAGCGGAAGTGACGGCGCGTCGGAAAGATGGCACGGAGATCGAGCTCGATCTGCAGCTCGTGCCTGTCGACGACGCCGGCGAGATCACGCACTGGGTTGCCTTCGTGCGTGATGTGACCGCAGTGAAACATCAGTTCGTGATGCTGCGCCATCAGGCGATGCACGATGGACTGACGGACCTTCCGAATCGGACGATGCTCTTCGACCGACTCGACCGAGCTGTCGAAGATGCGCGGCGCTCGCGTTCATCGATGGCGTTGCTGCTCATGGATCTCGATCGCTTCAAGGAAGTGAACGACACGTTCGGTCATCACTTCGGCGACATCCTTCTGAAGGCCGTCGCATTTCGATTGAAGAATCAGCTCGGTCCCGGCGAGATGGTGGCGAGGCTGGGCGGCGACGAGTTCGCCATTCTGCTCTCCGAGGCGATGGACGCGAGACAGGTGGCGGTGGTGGCGCGGCGAGTGCTCAACACTTTGCAGCAGCCGTTCGTCGTCGATGGGCAGGTGCTGGAGATCGGCGCGAGCATCGGCATCGCGCTCTATCCAGCGCACGGAAATGACTCGCGTACGCTGCTGCGCCGCGCCGACGTCGCGATGTACGCGGCCAAGCAGTCGCAAGCCGGCTACACGTTTCACAAGGATGAGCACGAGCCGAAGTCGGCGGATCAGCTGTCGCTCGTGGTCGAGATGCGGCACGCCCTCGAGCGCAATGAGTTCGAGCTCTACTATCAGCCGAAGCTGCATCTGCGCAGCGGCCTCGTCACGCGCGCGGAAGTGCTCATCCGCTGGAATCATCCGCAACGCGGACTCCTGGCGCCGGGCGCGTTCATTCCGATTGCGGAGCGGACGGGCCTGATTCGGACCATCAGCGACTGGCTGCTCGACCGTGCCCTCTGCCAGTGCCGCGAGTGGCAGGACGCCGGCGCGCCGATTCACATCGCGGTGAATCTCTCCGCGAAGAGTCTGCAGGAACAGACGCTGCCGACGAAGATCGACGATCTGCTGAAGAAGTGGAAGGTCGACCCGCGGTTTCTCAAGATCGAGATCACCGAGAGCTCGATCATGGCCGATCCGGCGCACGCGCTCGCGATCATGTCGATGATTCAGTCGATGGGCGTGCGGCTCTCGGTCGATGATTTCGGTACGGGCTATTCGTCACTCACTCATCTTCGGGAGTTACCGATCGATGAGATCAAGATCGACAAGTCGTTCGTCACCGGGATGTCGAGCTCGGACGCCGACACCGCGATCGTTCGTACCGTGATCGATCTCGCTCACAACCTCGGCAAGCAGGTATGTGCCGAGGGTGTGGAAGACGAAACGGTGTGGCGGAAGCTCAAAGAGCTCGGTTGCGATCTCGCGCAGGGCTACTGGATCTCGAAGCCACTCAGCGCGAGTGAGCTGATCAAGTGGCTTGGCGAGAACGCGTGGGGAATCACGATCAAGCGGTAGGCAGGTCATCCTGAGCGCAGCGAAGGATCAACGACGGCGCCGCGCGAATCGTGCCATATGCATCGCCTGATGCGTGATCATCCCGGCGCCTTCGTTGATCCTTCGCTGCGCTCAGGATTAGGGTCTCGCCGTGATGCGCGCGATTCTGCGCAGCTCGCGCTGTTCATCCGCGTCGCGCTCTTCTGGCAGCAGCGGTCCACCGGGAATCACGACGTGGTTCAGGCCGAACGCATCAGGCATGCCGAGGCCGCGAGTCGTTGGGACGGAGCCGGCGAGAGGAGCGAGAATCGGCAGGAAGCCGAGTCGCCACTGAGCTCCCAACGCTCGGAATTCGACGTAGCCAACACCGACGTGGAAGTTGGATTGCGGGCCAGGCGGAGCCGGATCGCTCGTGAAGATATGCCGCAGTTGTTCGCGTGAATAATCAGGCTGTGCCGGACTCTCCTGACTGAAGGCGGCCGGGGCGGCGAGACAAAGAATCGCGAGTATTGCAGTCCTCATGCATCCTTAGACGCGCATCAGGGTGTGATGTTCGGGCCCGGTGCGATCGAAGGGTTGGCAGGGGTGTTGGTGGTGACTGGCAGCGCTGGGGTGCAGCCGTTGGATAACATCACGGCGTCGAAGGCGACCTGGTAGCGGCCTTCGGCCGACATCGAGGTGACGACCCAGTTCTGACTCGGCCTGATGACGGTGTTGGGACCGGCGAAATCGCGTCCCGGCTTCGCTGTGTACGCAGCCGAGCCGCCGTTGTTCAGATTCAGATACAGCCAGCCGCCGAGGTCACCCGCTGTGCTCTGCGGTGGGAAGAGTGCTGATGAGGTAGAGAGTTTCCACGTCGCGGGCAGAAGGACGAACGAGGGAGGAATCTCGGGCGCGATCGCAGACGCTGCGATCGTAGGATTCTCATGCTCATCAAAGCGAACGATGTCGCGGACCGGCATCCCTTTCCCATCGTTCAACGCGAAGTCGGCGCAGGTCGAGGCAGAAGACGTCAAGCCCTCGCGCCAGATGTGCAAGTCGGTGTTGAACGCGCCAGGACCACCCTGGATGAATCGCGTGGAGAAAATGGCGGGGAGAGGTTGTCGCCGATCCATCGCACGTGCATCGGGACTGAGGCCACGGGTGTAGCGATCATAGAACGTGTAAGGGAGGTTGGTCGGAACGACGACACCGGCTGCCCCTCCTTCAGGAATCGCGCGGATGTGCACCATCGGATTCCCGCCGGCGTAGTTGCCCGTCGCCGGATTCGGATTGAGCCACTCGTAATCGCCGGAGAGGACGTTGTCATAGAGCAACTCATCGAAGTAGCCGTTGTCGGTCGGGAGCTTTGGTGTGCAGTTGCCGGCGACGTCGATGGTCACGTAGCCGCTCGCATTCGCGTGGGTTTCTCCGATCTTCGCGTTGCCGCAGACGCTCGACCTGCCGGTCGTCAATGCCGTCCGCACATCACTGAGGATGCTTGCCGGGATCACGTCCACCGGCGCTGCGCAGCTCGCGATGGCACCGGCGATGAAGTTCGGGTTGTCGCCGTTCAGCAAGGACCGATCACCTTCCGCAGTGGAAGAGGACGTGGCCGGAATCGCGCCACGAACGACGACGTCATAGAGGTTGATCGACTGAACGTCATAACCGGTGAGGAAGAGATTGAACTCGAGTACCGGATAGGCAAGGTCGGACCAGAGTGTCACTCGGGCGATCTGCGATGTGTGCGAGTGATTCACGACGCTGAACAGTGTGGTTCTGGCGATCGTCTGCGGCGAGTTGATGTCGACCTCGAAGTAAGGAAGAAGGAGCGTTGCGGCGGGGAAAACGCCGATGTCGCAGCTATCGTCGTTGTTCGTCGTGGAGGGGGCAGTCGTCGAAGACGTTCCGGCGGAGACTCCGAGCGAGAGGCAGAGCAGGATCAGGAGGAAGGCGGTTTTCATTCAGAGGTACTCCATTCATCGAGTCAATACGCAACCGCTTGCAATTTCGTCACAACCAGTCGCGATCGCAGCCGTATAGCCTTTCGCCCAATTCAAGAGAGGAACGGAATGTTGAAGACGCTCATGGTCTCGATTGCGATCGCCGCGATTGCGGCAACGGCCCAGGCTCAGGAACGACAACGCGAGCAGATCCCGGAGAAGTACACGTGGGATCTCACTTTGCTTTACCCCACGGATGAACAGTGGGCCTCCACGAAGGATCAGTACGCAAAGAAGATTGCCGGTGTGACCGCGTTCAAGGGAACGCTGGGACAGTCGCCGCAGAAGCTGGCGACCGCCCTCGACACGTTTTTCAATTTGAACAAGGAGCTCTCGCGTCTGTATGTGTATGCGGCGCTGAAGCACGATCAGGACACGCGCGTTGCGAAATACGACGCAATGCGGAAAGAGATGGCGAAGCTTGCGACCGACTTCTCGGCGGCAAGCGCGTATCTCGAGCCGGAGATCCTGCACATCGACAAGGCGAAGATCGACGTGTGGGTCAAGGAAGAGCCGAAGCTGCGCGTCTACGCGCAGTACCTCGACGACATCGTCCGCCGCCAGCCGCATACAGGTTCCGAGGCCGAGGAGAAGCTGATTGCGGACGCGGGGCTGATGTCGGATACCGCGGGCGATGTCTTCGGGATCTTCTCCGACGCCGATTTTCCGTATCCATCCGTCACGCTGTCAGATGGCAAGACGGTGCGTCTCGACAAGTCTGCGTTTAATCAATATCGCGCGGTTGCGAATCGCGATGATCGCCAGAAGGTGATGGACACGTTCTTCAATGCGGTCGGCAAGTATCGCGCGACGTTCGGTTCTACCTACTCCGGCAAGGTGAACCGCGATCTCTTCTACATGCGCGCGCGTCATTACGACACGACGCTGGAGTCTGCGCTCGATCAGAGCAACATCCCGGTCTCGGTGTACACGTCTCTGATCTCGGGTGTGCATGCGAATCTCGACGCGTTTCACCGCTATCTCCGTCTGCGCAAGCGGATGATGAAGGTGGAGCAGCTTCACTACTACGACCTCTATGCGCCGCTCGTGTCGAACGTGAAGCTCGACTATCCCGTCGAAGAAGCGCAGAAGCACGTTCTGGCGGCGGTCGCGCCGCTGGGTAAGGACTACGTCGCCACGATGCAGAAGGCGATGAACGAGCGCTGGATCGATCTCTATCCGAATCCCGGCAAGCGCTCGGGGGCGTATTCACAGGGCGGCGCGTACGACATTCACCCGTACATGCTGCTCAACTACAACGGGCATTACGACGACATGTCGACGCTCGCCCACGAGCTCGGGCACACGATGCAGAGCTATCTGTCGAACAAGACGCAGCCCTATCCGACGGCCGACTATCCGATCTTCGTCGCCGAGGTCGCGTCGACATTCAACGAGGCGCTGCTCATCGATCACATGCTCAAGACCATCAAGGACGACGACACACGTCTCTCCCTCCTTGGCAACTATCTGGAGGGAATCAAGGGGACCGTATTCCGCCAGACTCAGTTTGCCGAGTTCGAGCTGCGCGCGCATGAGATGGCGGAGAAGGGACAGCCGCTGACGGGCGAGGCGCTCGACAAGCTGTACGAAGAGATCACGAAGCAGTACTACGGTCACGACAAGGGCATCTGCATTGTCGACGACTATGTCGCGCACGAGTGGGCGATGGTGCCGCACTTCTATCGCAACTATTACGTGTTCCAGTACGCGACGTCGTACACGGCGTCGGCCGCGTTGTCGGAGAAGGTGCTGTCCGGCGACAAGGCGACGACCGATCGCTACCTGAAGTTCCTCAGCGCGGGCGGCAGCAAATATCCGATCGATCTGCTCAAGGACGCCGGTGTCGACATGACGACAGCGGAGCCACTCGCACTGACGGTGAAGAAGATGAACCGGATCATGGACGAGATGGAGAAAATTCTGGATAAAACGAAATGATGTTTGGGCCCGCGGGCTCGTTGGGCTCGCGGGCTCGCGGTGGTGCTCGCTGCGACGTCGATGACGAATTCTCGATCCCCGATCCTCCGTCATCCCGAGCGAACAACGGCGCGCAGCGCCGCGACTGAGTAAGAGAAACTCGCGGTGCTCTGGCCGTCAGTTTCCTTCTCCCCTCCGCGAGGGGAGAAGGTGCGCGAAGCGCGGATGAGGGGTTCGTGCAACACGCGAACAGGAGCCCCCTCATCCGCCTTCGGCACCTTCTCCCCCG
>JACXTT010005072.1_pt1 | contig 19260 bp, 24 predicted proteins | sample 9270951 | NCBI WGS metagenome assembly JACXTT01 (sample SAMN15532306, study PRJNA645909) | rock metagenome | isolation source: weathered quartz diorite | place: Puerto Rico | collected 2017-06-21 | reverse complement strand
CGGAAAGCTGTTCACTTTTGAACAGTTCAGGAATTTTGGGTTTTGCATTCCCCAGGTCGACCAGAACTCAAGACGGGTCAATACTCGCAGCTTCACAGATATTCGACAAACGAATCCGCGACATCAGCGCCGCCATTGTTGGCGATGCGCGTCGCCTGACGCTCCACATTCTTCATCAGGCCATCCAGGTAATCGCGCGAATCTGAAATGCCGACGACTCCCAGAGTAGCCCGGTTCCACAATCCGTTGGGACCCAACTCGGCCACCGCGACGTTGAAATGGGCGCGCAATCTGTCTTTCAGGCTGCGTACCACCTGCCGCTTGTCTTTAAGGGACTGCGCCGCTTCGATGTGCAGTTCGAGGGTGAGAAAAGCGATCATTCAGTCGTTGGCCGTTCGTCGTTGGCCCAACCTCACATGAATTTCCGACGCTTGAACGCTTGCACATCTGCGTTGTCTAATTCAAACCATTCACCGTTTGCCCTTTTCGCCGCAAACCTCGTGTGCCAATAAGCCTCAATGCCACTCGGGTCATCGAGGGCCGTAATGACGTGTACTGTCCGTGCCTCCAAACCATTCATGGTACTTAATCCCAGTCTCTTGAGAGAAGCGGTCAACGCCGAGTGGCGCACCGCCGTTCTCTCAGGTGGTGCGCTTGATCTCATTCAAGATGTACTGTTTGTTCATACCGCCAGGGGTCCCGCCTGAGTGGACAAGTCTTGAGCCAACGACCAACGGCCAACGACTGCTCTTAAGCTATGGCTTCCGCCGCGATCTTCTCGGTCACGAAGGCTTCGATCACGTCGCCCACTTTGATGTCGCCGTAGTTTGAGATTGAGATGCCGCACTCCATGCCATTACGGACTTCGCTGGCGTCATCTTTGAAGCGGCGCAGGGACCCGACTTTGCCCGTGAATACCACGTTATTATCGCGCAGCAGCCGCACTTCGGAGTCGCGCTTGATAAGGCCGTCGGTCACAGAACATCCGGCAATGGTTCCCACCTTCGGGATGCGGAAGGTCTCCTTCACCAGGGCACGGCCCTGGTAGGTTTCCTTGATCGTGGGCTCGAGCAGACCGGTCATGGCGCGCTTGATCTCGTCCTGCAACTCGTAAATGATCGAGTGTAACCGGATGTCCACTTTCTCCTGTTCCGCCAGTTCCTGGGCTTTTCTCTCCGGGCGGACATTAAATCCAATGATGATGGCGTTGGAAGCCGATGCCAGCAGCACGTCAGATTCGGTAATGGCGCCGACGCCCGAACGCAAAACCTTCAGGCGCACCTTATCGTTCGATAGCTTGGTCAGGAGGTCGCTGAGCACTTCCACCGATCCGCCTACGTCGGCTTTCAGGATGATGTTCAGTTCCTTGGTGCCAGCCGTCTTCAACTGCTCCGCCAGGCCTTCCAGCGACACACGGGAACTTTTGGCCAAGGTGGCCTCGCGGGCTTTCTGCTCGCGGTATTCTGATACACCGCGCGCTTTGTCGCGATCGGCCACCACGACGAACTGGTCGCCCGCCTGGGGCAGCCCTTCCATACCCAGAATCTCGACCGGAGTGGAAGGCGGAGCCATTTCGAGCTGGGTGGCGCGATCGTCAAACATGGCTCGCACCTTCCCGTAAACGTTGCCGACTACGAAGTTGTCCCCGTTGTGCAAAGTTCCGTTCTGTACGAGCAGCGTGGCGACGGGCCCACGCCCGCGGTCCAGTTTGGCTTCGAGCACTACTCCGGTGGCTGGACGGTCCGGGGTAGCCTTCAGCTCCTGCAGGTCGGCTACCAGACAGATCATTTCCATGAGCAAGTTCAGATTCGTTTTCTGTTTGGCTGAAACGTCCACAAAGACTGTGGTTCCGCCCCAGTCTTCCGGCATCAACCCGCGGTCGGCCAATTGTTTCTTTACCCGATCCGGCAAAGCATCGGGCTTGTCGATCTTGTTTACCGCGACAATGATGGGCACTTCGGCGGCGTGGGCGTGGTCGATGGCCTCGAGCGTCTGCGGCATAACGCCATCGTCGGCAGCCACGACGAGCACCACGATGTCGGTCGCCTTGGCCCCGCGCGCCCGCATGCGGGTGAATGCTTCGTGGCCGGGGGTGTCCAGGAATACGATCTGTCGGCCGAACGCCGGAGAGTCCTTATCCTGAATCGTCACCTTGTAGGCACCAATGTGCTGGGTGATGCCGCCGGCTTCGCCTCCAGCCACGTTAGTCAGACGAATGGAGTCGAGCAGTGTGGTCTTGCCATGATCCACGTGGCCCATGATGGTGACTACGGGCGGACGCGGCACGCCTTCGGAAGGCGTGCCTTCCTCACCCGCGGCAGCTTCCGAAACTTCCTTGGCGGCTTGCTCTTCGAAGGTGATCACGTTTGTATCCGCTCCGAAGAAGCGCGCCATCTCGCTGGCCAGCTCCGTGTCCAGAGTCTGGTTGATCGTGGCGAATACACCCCGCACCAGCAGGCGGGCGATCAGATCCTTGGCGCGAAGACCCAGCTTCTCAGCCAGATCCTTGACGCTGATGCCTTCCGTAATCGTGATGCTGCGTGTGATCGGCTGGGGTTCGTTGGAGAGCGACAACCGCGGAGGCGGCGTGTAGCCCTTCATCGGACCTTCCTTCACACCACGCGGCACGTAGCGTTGTCCAGGCCTGCGTGAGGGTGCGCCCGGCCGGCTGCCGGGACGCGTAGTCGGCCCTGGGGGCAGAGCTCCTGGCCCTACTCCCAGTGGACGGGTGCCGGTTGGCGACTGACGCGTGGGATGCATCGGCCTGCGCTCGCCCGGGCGGAGCGGCGGGCGATTGGTTGGGGCGCCTGGTCTTGGACGTTGGAAAATTGGCTGACCTGGTACCGGGCGCCCTGGCACCGGCCGCGCTGTGGCTCCGACTGGTGCTCCCGTAGTGCTTGCAGGGGCCGCTGGTCTCAACGGAGCCTTGTAAACCGGACGCGGCCCAGTCTGAGGCACGATCATTCGGGGGGTCGCCAGGGATGGTGGCGGTGCGGCTGGCGCAGCCGGTTTGGCAGCCGTGATCGACGGCTGGGGCGGCGGCGCAGCGGTTCGTTGTGGTGTGACCGCTGTTGCAGATGTCATTTGCGCGCCTGGAGCCGCGAGCGGCGCAACTGGCGGCTTCGGACTGATCGGGGCCGCAGGCGCCGCCGGAGCTGCCGATTGCGGCGGAACTGGCGGCGCTGGAACGGTAAAAGTCGGCCGCGGTGTTGATGCCGGGACTACCAGCCTCGGCGGAGCCGCGGGCGCGGGACTTGGCGGCTTGGGCAGTTGAGTCGTAACAGCTGGCGGCGCGGCTGGGCCAGCAGCTTTCGTTTCGACTGGCGGCGCAGCCGTTGCCGCGGGCGCTTGCTGTTTGCTGATGATCGCTTTTAATGCGTCGCCAGGCTTGGAAATCTGGGAAAGATCGATCTTGGTCTTGATCTCATCGGCGTCTGCACGGCCGGGCCGCGAAGAGCGGCTCGCGGTCTGCGCCGGGCTGGCACTGCGGAGGCGCGCTCGCACCTTTTCCGCTTCATGGTCCTCAAGGGAACTCGAATGGCTCTTCTTCTCGGTAACCCCGATTTCCGGAAGCACGTCGAGAATAGATTTGCTCTTAACTTCCAGCTCCCTTGCCAGATCGTTGATTCGAATCTTGCTCATCCGCCCTTTCGTCCTCCGGACTGTTCCGCTAAGTCTTCATATCAACCTCACGGAGTTAGCCTCGGACTCCCCGCAACCACTTGCCTGGCGCGAGACAGTTTCACTTACTGCTTTTCCTCTTGCTTATCCTCGGCAGGGGAAGGCTCCTCCGGGGATTCTGGCGATTCAGCTTGCCCGGCACCTTCTGCTGCCGCGTCCACTTGCGCGGGGACTACGTTCTCAGCTGTCGAGTCTTCGTCCGCCGCCTCTTTTGTCGCGGACTCCGCGGGCTCAACAGCGCCTTCCACGCTCACCGCTGCATCCTCCGCAGCCGCCTCAGCGGGGACCTCTTGGCCTTCTGCCGGAGCGGCGAGGGTTTCACCCGTATCGCCCGACTCGAGGCTGGCGAAATAATTATTGACTGCCAGACTGATTTTTTCCACCGTCTTGGGGCCAATTCCTTCGATGGCCTCCAGTTGTTCAGGTGTCATGTCCGCCAGGGATTCGACCGTGGTCACGCCCGCCGCGTTCAACTTCTCGATGAGTCCCTCACCCAGGCCGGGCACGTTTTCCAGCGGAGTGGAGGCAGAACCCACCAGCGCGGACATCTGCAGTTCCACTTCCTGCCGCTTCTCTTCCTCGCTCTTGATATCAATCTTCCATCCCAGCAGCTTCGCCGCCAGGCGGACGTTTTGTCCCTTCTTGCCGATGGCGAGGGAAAGCTGGCTATCATCCACCACAACTTCGAGATGCTTGTCGGCGGCATCGACTACGGTCACGCGGCTTACCTTGGCCGGCTGCAAGGCTTTCTCCGCGAAAGTTACCGGATCTTCGTGATACTCGATGATGTCAATCTTCTCGCCGCGCAATTCGCGGATGATGGATTGCACGCGCATACCCTTCATTCCGACGCAAGCGCCCACCGCGTCCACGTCCTTGTCCTTGGACATGACCGCAATCTTGGTCCGCTCCCCCGCTTCACGGGCAATGGCCCGGATCACCACCGTCCCGTCGTAAATTTCCGGGACTTCGGTCTGGAACAGGTGCTGCACCAGTTCCGGTGCCGCCCGCGAAACCACAACCGCTGGCCCTTTCGAGGCACGTTCTACTCTCGCGATCACCACCCGCACGCGCTCGCCCATGGCAAACGATTCCAGGCGCGACTGCTCCTTGCGCGGCATGCGCGCTTCCGCCTTACCGATGTCGAAGATCACATCCGGACCTTCGATGCGTTTTACGGTGGCGTTTACGATCTCGCCCACGCGCCCGATGTATTCGTTGTACACAGTGTCGCGCTCGGCTTCGCGCACTTTTTGAAAGATCACCTGCTTCGCCAATTGCGCGGCGATGCGGCCGAGGATTCCCTCGGTCTGCTTGTTAATCTGCAGTTCGCCTCCGAGTTCGACGTTGGGATTGATCTTACGAGCCTCATCCAGGGTGACCTGGAGGACAGGGTCTTCCACCTGCTCAGGAGTCTCAACGATTGTCTTGACCGCAAAAGCCCGGATTTTCCCGGTTTCCTTGTCCAGCTCGGCGCGCAGATTTTCCTGCGTCTTGTAATACTTGCGCGTGGCGACCACGATGGCATCTTCCACCGCGCTCACGACAATTTGCGGATCAATGCCTTTTTCACGGCTCAACGCGTCAATCGTGTTATAGAGCTCGCTTGCCATAAGTAATTCCGACCTCGGACGTCAGCCGTCAGACCTCGGCCATTGAACTCTGGAAGTCTGCCGAGGTCTGAGGTCCGAAGCCCGACGTCCGTCTTCAGATCTCCGGCACCAGATTCGCCTTCTCCACGTTGGCCAGATCGATTTCCACTTTTTCCGCGGCCACTTCGCCCAGACGACGCTTTCTCCCAGCGCTGAGGTCCAGTGTCAGGCGTCCGTGCTGAAAACTTTCCAGACGGCCTTGAAAGTGGCGGTTGCCGTCCACCGGTTGCTGCGTCGTCACTTTGACCAGGCTTCCGGTGAAGCGCTCATAGTCCGCCGGCCGGAGTAATTTTCGATCCAACCCCGGAGAAGAAACCTCCAAGGTGTACGACGCACCGGGAATCACGTCCTCCACATCGAGGATAGTTCCAACTTCCCGGCTCAGGTTCGCGCAGTCTTCATGCGTAACCCCGGCGGGCTTATCAATCACGATCCGGAGTATGCGGGCCTTGCCGCCGCCGCGCAATTCCACTTCGACCATCTCCAGCCCACTGGAAGCCGCTACCCGCTCCGCAATCTCGCGTACCTTATCGATCTCAAATACCATGAAATCAATACTTTACATCTATGCACTCGCGCTGCCAAAACCGGCTGAAACTAAAAAGTGGGCTTGCGCCCACTGGTGTGTCTCGCCACGTGCTGGTAACTACACAACAGTTCCAGCTATCAATATACGCCGCGGGGAAATAAAAGACAAACATCCCAAGACCCTCTTGGCGGAGCCGCTCCTTGGAATTGATGTTGCTCCGAAACAACGGAGGGCAGTCTCACCAAGTCGAATTTCAGCTGACCGAGCGATTTGCCTGAACTTCGAACCGTCTCTAGAATGGAAATCTATCCTTCACGTCCGAGAAAACTTATGATCCATTTCCCCGTCCCCGAGGCGCTCACCTTCGACGACGTGTTGCTGCTGCCCGCGCGCTCCGACGTCGTTCCCGCTCTGGCCAGCACTCAGACCCAGCTCACGCGCAATATCCGCCTGAACATCCCCATCATCAGCGCTGCCATGGACACGGTCACGGAGTCCCACATGGCGATCGCGCTGGCACAGCAGGGGGGCATCGGAATCATCCATCGCAATCTGACGCCGGAGCAGCAGGCCAACGAAGTGGACAAGGTAAAGCGCTCGGAAAGCGGCATGATCGTCGATCCCATCACCATGTCGCCCGACGCCAAAGTCTCCGACGCGCTCGAGGTCATGCGCCAGTACAAAATTTCCGGCGTGCCCATCACCAAGAATGGAAAACTGGTGGGTATTCTTACCAATCGTGATTTGCGTTTTGAGAGTCGATTCGACATTCCCATCAGCAAGGTGATGACCAAGGAAAACCTCATCACTGTGCCCGTGGGAACCACGCTCGAGGCAGCGGAGAACATCCTGCACGAACACCGGGTAGAGAAATTGCTTGTGGTAGACGACCAATACAACCTCAAGGGCCTGATTACGGTCAAAGACATCCAGAAGAAGCTGAAATATCCCAACGCGGCCAAAGATTCGCAGGGACGGCTGCGCGTGGGCGCGGCCATCGGCGCCACCGGCGACTTCCTCGAGCGGGCGCAGGAGATGGTGAAGTGCAAGGTAGATCTGCTGGCGATCGACAGCGCCCACGGCCACTCCACGAGAGTGCTCGATGCCATCAAACTGGTGAAATCGAAGTTGCCGGAAGTGGACCTGATCGCCGGTAATGTCGGAACCTTCGATGGCGCCTGCGAACTGGCTCGCGCCGGCGCGGACGCGGTCAAAGTCGGAATTGGCCCGGGCTCCATCTGCACCACCCGCGTGGTAACAGGCGCAGGAATGCCACAGATGACGGCCATCGCGGAGGCTTATCGCGCCACCAAAGATCTCAACGTTCCGGTTGTGGCCGATGGCGGCATCAAGTATTCCGGCGACATTACCAAGGCTCTGGCGGCGGGCGCATCAGGGGTTATGATCGGATCCCTATTTGCCGGTACCGATGAAAGCCCCGGCGAATTGATTCTCTATCAGGGGCGCTCGTTCAAATCCTATCGTGGTATGGGTTCGCTGGGCGCGATGGCTTCAGGGTCGAGCGAACGCTATTTCCAGAACGTCGATGGAGATTCTTCCACAGCCGGGATTGCCGAGGACTCGAACCGGCTCGGGAAACTGGTGCCGGAGGGCATCGAAGGAAGGGTTCCCTACCGGGGTTCGGTCGCCATGATCGTGCACCAGATGGTCGGCGGCTTGAAATCGGGTATGGGCTACTGCGGTTGCGCCACGATTCCGGAGCTGCTTCAGAAGACGCGCTTTGTCCGCATCAGCGGCGCCGGCCTGCGTGAGAGTCACGTGCATGATGTGATGATCACGCGGGAGGCGCCAAACTATGCCGTGGAATAAGGATCCGAAAGATCGCGCTTGACCGCCGACGAGAAAAACCTGCTGAAATCGTGGGTGGCGGCGATTCTCTGGCTCGGCCTTATCGTGGCTGAATCCACTAACTACGCTTCAGCCGAAAATACCGGCCGCTTTCTCTATCCGCTTCTGCATTTACTGCTGGGCGTGAGCCGGGCTCACTTTCCGGTTTGGCAGTCCGTCATCCGCAAAACCGGCCATTTCGTGGGATATTTTACCCTGAGCTTGCTGTTGTTCCGCTCCTGGCGTGCTACGTTCCCGTCTCCCGGCGTCAGCTGGACAATCGAGTGGGCAAGGATTTCCTTCTTTATGACAGCGCTGGTCGCCTCCCTCGACGAGTGGCATCAGACTTACCTTCCCAAGCGTACCGGAACCCTGCACGACGTACTACTCGACAGCACGGCAGCACTCGGGGCACAGATCCTGCTCGTCACTCTTCTGCGATCGCGCCGGCAGGAAGCAATCGACTCGCGGACCGCCGCACACGTCTAGATTTACGGGTAAGGACTAGGATTTAGAGAAGCTGACGACCGACGACTGCTTCAATACATCGCGTCGTACTTGGTCACAACCCATTCGACGCCTTTTTTCTCCAGCGTCACGGAAAAAAGTTCTTTGTACGTATCCTTTTGGCCGGGAGCGTTGCGGCGTTTGCCACGATAGTGCAGGATGCGCAGCGGCGGCGCGTCTTCCCAGTCCGCCAGCTCCCATGAGAGCAGAGGATGCTGGGCCTCAGAGTCGCAGATGAATTTGGCGTACTTCTTGCGGTAGTCTTTTTCCCAGTTCGCCAGCGCATCTGTGCAGTTCCCGTCGCGCATGCTCCGGACAAACTTGGCCGCCTCGCGCTCGGAGGCGCGGTCGCGCAGCGGGTTCAGCGAGATGGAATTGGGTATTCCAGAGAGCGGGTCCCGTTCCTGCGAACGGTCCAGCACCGGACCCTGGCCGTTGAGGTGAATCAGATAGCCGAAAAAGATAAACAGGAGAAGGACGCCAGCTCCCGCGGCGATGCCGATTTGATTGCGCGAGAACTCCATAGGCCTCACATCAGTCTAATGTGAGCTTCAACAAGCACAAGATTACGGCAGATAGTCGCGGGCGTACATGTACGGATGGGGTGAAGATTGAGTGAAAATGAAGCGGGAAGGGCGAGGTGCCCGTCCCGCAGGTCTGCTGTCCTGCTACTCTTTCGCGTCCTTTAACTTGTCTTCGCGTTCGGCGTGGCCGGTGGGATGCTCGACGCCTTGCTGGGCCTCGGCTTCTTCCATGACCTTCTTGGCTTCTTCGGCGCGCTTGGAGCGGGCTGCCGCGCGCTTCTCGCGCTTTTCTTCCTGCAACTTCTCGCTGCCCAGGAGCTCGACGAATGCCGTGTCGGCGCCGTCCCCCTTCCGCCACCCGGCGCGAACGATCCGCAGGTAACCACCCTCACGATCCCCGAAGCGCGGAGCGACGGTGTCGAAAAGCCTGGTGACTGCCTCCTTGGTCATCAGGTAGGCGCCGGCCTGGCGGCGCGCGGAAAGATCGCCGCGCTTGCCCAGCGTGATCATCCTTTCCACCAGTGGCCGCAGGGCTTTGGCCTTGGGCACGGTGGTCTCGATACGCTCCTCGACAATGAGCGAAGTCACCAGATTCCGCAGCAACGAGCGGCGGTGGCTGGTGTTACGTCCCAGTTTCCATCCTGCTACTTTGTGACGCATTGAGGATCCTCACAGGCCAATGGGTAGAGACGTTGCTTGCAGCGTCTCATTGCGACGTCTAAAAGACGCAGCAAGCTGCGTCTCTACAGCGAAACCTGAAATTCAGGTGGCGCATCGCGCCACCCAGAGACTCTCTACAGATCGTTATCCGGGCCGTACGCCGACGCCGGCAGCACCTGGTTGGAGGTTGGACCGGGCACGGCATTTCCGTGCTCGTCGATCTTCATCCCCAGACTCAAACCCATCGACGACAGAATTTCCTTGATCTCGTTCAGCGACTTGCGGCCGAAGTTCTTGGTCTTCAGCATTTCGGCTTCGGTCTTCTGCACCAACTCGCCGATGGTCTGAATATTGGCGTTCTTCAGGCAGTTGTAACTGCGCACCGAGAGTTCCAGTTCTTCGACTGACCGGTTCAGGTTCTCGTTCTTGATTTCCGGTTTACGGTCGTCGACGGACGTCGCGGTCTCAATGTCCTCTTCGAAGTTGATGAAGATATTCATGTGGTCCTTCAGCAGCTTCGCCGCCAGGCCGATGGAATCAGCCGGGGTGATGGAGCCGTTGGTCCACACTTCGAGAGTCAGCTTGTCGTAGTCGGTGATCTGTCCCAGACGCGCCGCTTCCACGGTGTAATTGCACTTGCGCAACGGAGAATGGACGGAATCGATGGGGATGAAACCGATGCCCAGATCCTCGTCAAAGTTCTTGTCGGCCGCAACGTAGCCACGGCCACGCTTGAGGCGCATTTCCATGTCCAGCTTGCCGCCTTCGCTGACGGTCGCGATGTAGACGTCTTTGTCGAGCACTTCGACGTCGGCGTCTGCTTCGATCATGCCGGACGTGACCACGCCCGGCTGGTCGGCGCGCAGGTAGATCGCCTTGGGCGCATCCCCGCTCAACTTGAATGGAACTTGCTTCAGGTTGAGGATGATGTCGGTCGCATCCTCGACCACGCCGGGAATGGACTGGAACTCGTGCAGCACACCCTCGATCTTCACCGCGGTAATTGCCGCTCCTTCGATCGAAGAGAGCATCACGCGGCGCAGCGCGTTGCCAATGGTGGTGCCGAAGCCGCGCTCAAAAGGCTGGGCCCAGAAGATGCCGTATTTGTCAGTTAGGGTGGAAGTGTCGACAGCGAGACGTTTGGGTTTTTGAAATCCCTTCCAAAGCATTGCGTTGCTCTCCTTCGGCCGTTTGGCTCAGTCCTGACTCCCCTGAAGGGGTCCGTGTTCAACTTCAGGTCAAGCGTCAGAAACAGGCTGATCTGGCTCGAATTGTTGGACCGACAATCAGTCGTTGGTCGTTGGTCGTTGGCCTCAACCAACGCCTCAACCAAAGGCTGCCGTTAGTCTTGGGCCCTTGGTCTTGGCCAACGACCAAGGGCCAACGACCAACGACTATTTGCTATACAACTCCACAATCAACTGCTCGTTCACCGGCAGGTTGATGTCTTCGCGCTTGGGCAAAGCTAGAACCTTGCCCTTGTAATTGTCGCGATCGATCTCCAGCCAGTTGGGCGCATTCTGGTGGCTGGCAAATTCCTTCGCCGGCTCCAGGATGGGCAGCTTCTTGCTGCCTTCGCGGATAGCGATCTCCTCGCCTACACTCACCTGATACGAGGGAATGTTGACCTTGCGGCCATTCACCTGGATGTGACCGTGGCGCACTAGCTGACGGGCCTGACGGCGGGACATCCCAAGACCGAGACGGTAGACCACGTTGTCCAAGCGGCGCTCCAGTTGTTGCAAAAGCATTTCGCCGGTGACGCCCCGAGTGCGGGCCGCTTTCTCGAAATAATTGCGGAACTGGCCTTCCTGGGTGAAGTAGATGCGCTTGGCTTTCTGCTTCTCGCGCAGCTGCAAGCCGTAGCCAACGATCTTGGCTTTGCGGTCCTTGCCATGCTGGCCGGGAGCGAAATTACGCTTCTCGATAGGACACTTATCGCTGAAGCACTTGGTGCCTTTGAGGAAAAGCTTCATGCCCTCACGGCGGCAGAGACGACAAACGGGATCGGTATAACGTGCCAAGTTGTTTTCTCCTTATTCGATGACCGGTTTACAGGTTTGGCTTCACCCTTCGTCCCGGACGAAAATCAGTTTCGTGTTTCTAGTTTCCGGTTTCTGGTTCCGCCCACTCGCGTTTGAAACTGGAAACCAGAAACTTGAAACTGTCTTAAACTCTTCTTCGCTTCGGCGGACGGCAACCGTTATGTGGAATGGGCGTAGAGTCCTTGATGTTGCGCACTTCAATGCCGGCGGCAGCCAGGGCGCGAATCGCAGATTCGCGTCCAGAACCGGGACCGCTCACCCGCACTTCCACGCTGCGCACACCGTGATCGCGCGCCAAGTTGGCGGCGTTTTGCGCGGCTTGCTGGGCGGCAAAGGGCGTCCCTTTCCGCGATCCGCGAAAACCCAACGAGCCGGAGCTCTTCCACGCCAGAACATTCCCCGCCTGATCGGCGATCGTGACAATCGTGTTGTTGAACGAAGCCTGGATGTGGGCAATGCCGTGCGGAACGTGCTTCCGCTCTTTTTTCTTAAAAGTTTTCTTCTTGCCCTTTTTATCCGGCGCCGCTGCCCCGGTTCCCGCTGCCGCTGGTGCTGCTGGTTTTGCCATAAGTTAGTCGCTCGTCATTGGTCGTTCGTCGTTGGTCGTCGCTTTTGTCGTCGGCATCGGAGATTCGCCGACGACCACTGACTATCGGCCAACGACTGATTTTACGTCTTTGCCGTCGCTTTCTTCTTCTGCGCGACCGTTCCCTTGCGCGGGCCTTTCCGGGTACGCGCGTTGGTGTGTGTCCGTTGTCCGCGGACGGGCAAGTTCCGGCGATGACGATAGCCGCGGTAGGAACCGATTTCGATGAGCCGCTTGATGTTCATCGAAACTTCCTTACGCAAATCGCCTTCCACCAGACCTTCATTTTCGATCACCTGGCGGATGCGGTTGACTTCGTCCTCGCCCAGATCCTGGACCTTCTTCATCGGGTCCACGTTGGCGGCATCGAGAATGCGCGCGGCGCGCGGAGTGCCGATGCCGTAAATGTAGGTCAGCGCGATGTTCGCCCGCTTGTTGCGCGGAAGATCGACGCCTGCAATGCGTGCCATATTGCTCCTCTATTATCCCTGACGCTGCTTGTGCTTGGAGTTGACGCAGATCACCCGCACCACGCCCTTGCGGTGGATGACCTTGCACTTGTCGCAAATCTTCTTCACCGATGCTCGTACTTTCATAAAATCAGCCTTTGGTCGTTGCTCATTGGGCGTCCCCCGACCCGGTCCCGGACGCCTACTTATAGCGATACACGATGCGGCCACGATTGAGGTCGTAGGGCGAAAGCTCAACTGCAACTTTGTCGCCAGGCAGAATGCGAATGAAGTTCTTGCGCATTTTTCCCGAGACGTGCGCCAGAACCTGATGTTTGTTTTCCAGTTCCACGCGGAACATGGCATTGGGCAGCGGTTCCACCACCGTCGCCATCACTTCAATCGCGTCCTCTTTGCTCATGCACTCCTTAGCGCTCAGTGTCCGAGAGATCCCTCACTCCGCTCGGGATTTCGGCAGCGGGCTCCCGCTTCGCTCACGCCCGCTAGACGCCTCAACTTCAATCGCGTCCTCTTTGCTCATCGACTCCTTAAGAAATCAGCTCTTAGCTCATGGCTCTTAGCTAAAAGCCAAGAGCTAAAAGCTAATAGCGGCGTTACTGCGTCAAAATCATCGGGCCATCTTTCGTGACCGCCACGCAATGCTCGAAGTGGGCGCTGTAGCTGCCATCGGCAGTGACCGCTGTCCACTTGTCATCGAGAACCCGGGTTCCCGGATGTCCCGAATTCACCATGGGCTCGATGGCCAGCACCATGCCTTCGCGCAAACGCGCTCCGTGTCCGCGGGTGCCATAGTTTGGCACCTGCGGTTCCTCGTGCAGACGCGTTCCAATGCCGTGTCCGACAAACTCCCGCACCACGCTGAAGCCATTGGCTTCCACTAACTCCTGCACCGAAGCGCCTACGTCTCCGACCGCATTGCCGATTCTGGCCGCCTCGATGCCCCGGTATAACGAAGCCTCGGTGACTTCGAGCAGCTTGGCCAGCTCCGGAGTGATTGAACCGTCCACCGGCACGGTAATGGCGGCATCGCCATAGTAGCCATCCAGCACCACGCCGCAATCGATCGAAACAATGTCCCCGGCTTTCAGCACCCTCTTTTCCGAGGGGATGCCGTGGACGATCTCTTCATTGATCGAGGTGCAAAGCACGCAGGGATAGTCGTAATATCCCTTGAAAGCGGGCTTCACCCCCAGCTCTTTGATCTGCTGTTCGGCCGCGCGTTCCAGATCCATGGTGGTCGCGCCCGGCGCCACCAGGCTGCGCACATGATCGAGCACCTGGCGCACGATGCCGCCACTGCGCCGCATCTTCTCAATCTCCGCCGCCGATTTGCAGACAATGGCCATGGTTTTCGCTGATTCCGTTATGTCTGACTCAGTTCTCGCCGGGAGCCCCGTTGCGATGGCTCTCGATCACTCTGAAACTCTGCTCCGTAACCTGGTCTACCGGCAGGTCCCCATTGACGGAAACCAGCCGGCCCTTGCGGGCGTAGTACCCGGCTACGGGCTTGGTCTGCTGTTCGTAAGCCGTCAGACGTCCCCGGATGACCTCTTCACGGTCGTCATCGCGGGTCACCAGCGTGGAACCATCAACATCGCATTTATCAGCGACACGGGGTGGCTGGGAGTATACGTTGTAGATCCGTCCACAGACGGGACAAGAACGGCGTCCGGTGATCCGGCGCAACAATCGATTATAGTCCACGTCAATTCGGATCACAATGGGCAGGCATTGGTCACGCTGCGCTTTGTCAAAGAACTCGTGCTCCAGAAACGCATCCAGCCATCCGGCCTGGGCCGGATTGCGGGGAAAACCATCCAGGATGAAACCCCGCTCGCAATCCTCCTGACGCAAGCGTTGCGCCACCATGTCATACATCAGATCGTCGGGCACGAGTTCGCCTCGCGCCATTACGTCCTTGGCCAGCACTCCCAACGGAGTGCCCCGCTGCACATTCTCCCGCAGCAGATCGCCGGTGGAGATTTGCGGGATGCTATAGTGCTCCACAATCTGCTTGGCCTGCGTTCCCTTGCCCGCGCCCGGCGAGCCGAGCAGGATGACAGGTCCGATGCCGCGTGAGGTCGCCTCCGCCATCGAACTGGTCCAGCCTCCCAATGCCGATTTCATTCCACCAGCGCGACCCCTGCGAGTCCACCATCAAACCACTGCCAGTTTTCCCTGAAGATGCTAAAACCTCGTGCCCAATCGCTCAGGGCACCATGATCAGGACCAGGTGCGGCGCCCGCGAATGCGTCCGCTGCGGGGTGTAAAGCCGTCATAGTGGCGCATCACTAATTGCGCTTCAATCTGAGTCACCGTGTCCATGGCAACGCCGACTACAATGAGCAGCGACGTCCCGCCAAAATAAAAGTTAACGTTCAAACCGTTCGTGATCCATGTGGGCAGCCGTTCAAAAAATGCGCCAATCGGCCCATACAGATGGTTCAGGTGAATGCCGGTGATCATCCATTCCGGAATAAAGGAGATGATGATCAGATACAGCGCGCCCACCAGCGTGATGCGAGTAAGGATTTCGTTGATATGATCCGCGGTGCGCTTGCCGGGACGAATGCCGGGGATAAACCCGCCATACTTCCGCATGTTGTCGGCAACCTCGTTGGGGTTGAAGACAATCGACACGTAGAAGTAGGCGAAAAAGATGATGCCCACGGCGTACAGAAACGTGTATAGCGGCTCGCCCCACCCCAGGTTGCGGATCAACTCGCCAAAATAGCGGTTATTGCGCAGGCTGTAGCCGACCGTCTGGGGGAGGGTCAGAATGGACGACGCGAAAATCACCGGCATCACGCCGCCAGAGTTTACCCGCAGTGGCAGGTGAGTCGACTGCCCACCCATCACTTTGCGACCGACCACGCGCTTGGCATACTGCACCGGAATACGGCGCTCGCAGCGTTCCACGTAGACGATGAAGCCCACCACCAGCACCATCACGCCGATCAGCATGATCATCGCCGGCGCGGTAAAGGCGCCCCAGGCGTCGGTGCGGACCTTCTCGAAAAGATCGATGACGCCGCGCGGCAGGCCCACCACGATGCCAGCAAAGATCAGCAGAGACATGCCGTTGCCAACGCCGCGCTCGGTAATCTGTTCGCCCAGCCACATGATGAAGGCGCTACCCGTGGTCAGGGTCAGCATGGTCATCAGAATGAATGCCGGGCCAGGATGGACCACAAAATCTCCGCCTCGTTGCAGCTGCCAGGCAATGCCGAAGGACTGCACCGAACTCAGGATCACGGTCAGATAACGCGTCCACTGTGTGATCTTCTTACGCCCGAGCTCGCCTTCCTTCTGCAGCTTGGCCAGCGGCTCATAGACCACGGTCAGCAACTGCAAAATGATGGACGCAGTGATGTAGGGCATGATGCCCAGGGCGAAAATCGTCAACCGGCGCAGCTGGCCGCCGGAAAAAAGATCGACGAAGCCCAGCAGACTGCCCTTGTTCTGCTCGAAGAATTGCTGCAGCTTGTCCGCATTCACTCCCGGCGTGGGGATGTGTCCACCCAGACGGTACACGGCCAGCAGCCCAAGCGTGAACAGAATGCGCTTGCGCAGGTCCGGAATACGAAAGACGTTCGCCAGTTTCTCCAGCATGGACTACAACACCTCAACCTTGCCGCCGGCCTTGGCGATCTTCTCCTGGGCCGACTTGGAAAACTTGTGCGCATGCACCGTAAGCGCGACGCTAAGTTCGCCGTCGCCCAGCACCTTCAACGGATGCTTGCTCTTGATTACACCCGCCTTGCGCAACACATCGGGAGTAATGGTGGTTTCGCCCAGCAGGGCCAGCTTCTCCAGGTTCACAATGTTGAATTCCTGGCGGAAGACATTGGTAAATCCGCGCTTGGGCATGCGGCGGTGCAAAGGCATCTGGCCGCCTTCAAAGCCGCGCATCATGCGCGAGCCGCTGCGCGAACGCTGTCCCTTGTGTCCGCGGGTCGAAGTCTTGCCCATGCCCGAACCCATGCCGCGGCCGACGCGCTTCTTGTTCTCCGCCGCCTTCTTTGGTGCACGAATATTGGAAAGATTCATGATTGCTTCCAGCTCTCTACTCTGCGTGTAGAGACGTAGCTTGCTACGTCTCGCCCTGCAGTGGCCCAGCGATGCAGCAAGAGACGTAGCAAGTGACGTCTCTACGAAACGATTTCCACCAGGTGCGGCACCTTGGCTACCATGCCGCGGATCGCCGGGCTATCCGGCCGCTCGATCACCTGGTTCAGCCGGGTAAAGCCCAGCCCCTTCACCACCAGTTTCTGCTTTACCGGGGCGCAAATCGCGGAACGCACCCATTTCAAATGGATTTTGGCGCCGCCGCCCGAACTCGATTTCTTCGCCAATTTATTAGGCATGATTACAGTTCCTCAGCCGTTTTACCGCGCATCGCGGCCACGTCGCTCCGATTCTTCAAATGCTTGAGCGCGTCAAAAGTCGCCTTGATCACATTGTGCGGATTAGTGGTGCCAATCGACTTGGTCAGCACGTTCTGAACGCCCGCGGAGGTCATCACCGCGCGCACCGCGCCGCCGGCGATCACTCCGGTGCCTTCGGGAGCGGGCTTCAGCAGCACTCGGCCCGATCCGAAGCGTCCCAGCACCAGGTGCGGAATGCTGGTCTGCGTGAGGTTTACCCTCATCAGGTTTTTCTTGGCCGACTCAATTCCCTTGCGGATGGCCTGGGGAACTTCTTTCGCCTTCCCCGAACCATAACCCACGACGGCAGCGCTGGGATCCCCCACCACCACCAGGGCCGCGAAGGACAAGTTTTTGCCGCCCTTGACCACCTTGGTCACGCGATTGATCGCGACCACCTGGTCTTTCAGCTGGTAGGAATTCGCATCGAGTTTCTTAATGACTGTTGGCATTGATTCTCATTTCAAAATTTGGCAATCGGGTAATTTGGTAATTGAGTAATTGAAAACCAAAATCGCCGACTCTCAATCACCCGATTTCTCAATGACCCAATTGCTCAATTCGTTAGAACTGCAACCCGGCTTCACGAGCCGAATCGGCCAGAGCCTTGACCCGTCCGTGATAGATGTATCCGCCACGATCGAACACAACTTTGGTGATGCCCTTGGCTTTGGCGCGCTCGGCAATATTCTTGCCGACAGTTTTCGCCGCGGCGAGGTTGCCCCCGGTGCGCCGCTCGCCCTTCTTGCCCTCGGCGGAGTTTGCGGAAACCAGGGTTGCACCCTGCAAGTCGTCGATCAACTGAACGTAAATGTGGTTCAACGAGCGATACACATTCAAACGCGGACGCTTGGCCGTCCCGAGAATCTTCTTGCGGATGCGTTCGTGAACATGCCGCCGGTTCTGGTTCTTCGATGTCTGAGTAAGCATTGTCTCGGTCCTTGCTTCTTAGTCGTCGGTCCTTGGTCGTTGGTCGTTGGCAAAAACCAGCGATCACGACTCTTTCAATTCCTAAAAACTCGCCCGTTTGGTGTCGTTCGGGGGTCGGCCAACGACCAATGGCCAACGACCAACGACTGTTATTTTGCTCCCGTCTTTCCAACCTTCTTCTTCAGGCGCTCGCCCACATAGCGCACGCCCTTGTTCTTGTACGGATCCGGTGGCCGCAGGCTGCGCATTTCAGCCGCCACCTGGCCGACTTTCTGGCGGTCGATGCCGGTGACGCTGATTTTCGTCTGCTTGGGATCCACCGCCGCCTCGATGCCGCTGGGCAGCGGGTACTCGATCGGGTGCGAGTATCCCAGGCTGAACACCACCGTGCTTTTGCCCTTCAACTCGGCCCGGTAACCGATGCCGACGATTTCCAGTTCGCGGGTCCAGCCCTTGGTGACACCCTCAACCGCGTTGTTTACCAGGGCGCGGGCCAGTCCATGCACCGCCGCCTGCGAGTCGTTCTCCCGGATCGCCACCAGGTTGCCATCCTGCTGCTCGACCCGAATGCCGCGGGGAAGCTGTGTAGCCAGCTTGCCCCTGGGACCCTGCACAGCGACAGTGTTGCCTTCAATCTTGACCGCAACCCCCTTGGGGAGCGGGATCGGTTTTCGTCCAATTCTCGACATAAGATCAGCTCTTAGCCTTTAGCTATTAGCTCTTAGCTTCGTCCCGCTCAGTCTTTGGCTAAAAGCTAAAGGCTGAGAGCTAAGAGCTAGTTTTCTACCAAATCTCGCACAGCACTTCGCCGCCGACGCCCTGCTTGCGCGCCTGGCGTCCGGTCATGACTCCGCGGGGCGTGGTCAGAATATTGATGCCCAGGCCGCCCAGCACGCGCGGAATTTCGCTGCGGCGCACGTACACGCGGCAACCCGGCCGGGAGACGCGCTCCACGTTCGAGATCGCGGCTTCGTTGTTGTTTCCGTATTTCAGATAGATGCGCAGGACCTTGTGGCCTTCCTCCTCCGCCCGCTTGAAATTGGAGATGTAGCCTTCCTCTTTGAGGATGCGGGCAATCTCCAGCTTCAGCTTGGAGGCGGGAACATCTACTTTCTGGTGGCGGGCGCGTATCGCGTTGCGAATGCGCGTCAGCATGTCTGCGACCGGATCGGTCAGCCTCATCGTCTGCTTCTCCTCCGCCGCCCGTTTGCTTCGGCCGTTTCTGCGTTGCACCGAAGAACCCGCAACGACGTACTTTCAACCCGTACTGGGTGTCCAGACTCGGGTGCCCCACTCTTGCGCGTTTTGTGCGCAAGGGTGGGAGATTCATCACCATTCCCTACCAGGACGACTTCGAAACCCCGGGAATCTCTCCCCGCAAGGCCAGACCGCGGAAACACA
>JACXTT010005071.1_pt1 | contig 19263 bp, 17 predicted proteins | sample 9270951 | NCBI WGS metagenome assembly JACXTT01 (sample SAMN15532306, study PRJNA645909) | rock metagenome | isolation source: weathered quartz diorite | place: Puerto Rico | collected 2017-06-21 | reverse complement strand
GATGAGGCGCGCGGTAGTTGCGAGCTTTGGCCTACCAAGGTGAAGAATTATCTGTTTCAAAAGGCGCGCGCCGGGACCATCGACCTCCACTACCGCGATTATGAAGAACCGCCTGGCAACGGCGGGTTTCTTCTCAATGGGGGTCGTCTTTACCTTGACATGGGCCATATCGAGTACGCCTCACCCGAGTGTCTTCATCTGCACGATCTTGTAACCTTCGAAACGGCCGGGGACGAGTTGCTGCGCTCGTCGCTGGTCGCTCTCGAAGCAAACAAGCGTGTTTCCTTTATCAAGAACAATGTCGATCATCACACCGGTGCCACCTTCGGGTGCCACGAGAATTATTTGATGAAACGCGAGGCCCAATTCACGCCAACAATCCTCGGCACGCTTCTTACCTTTCTGGCCACGCGGCAAGTTTTCACCGGTGCCGGACGCGTCGGACAGGCGAACCCGCTTGCATTCGACTTCGAACCGCCGCAACAGGAAACATCAGTCGCCTTTCAGCTCAGCCAGCGCGCCGACCACATCGTTAACGACATCTACCAATGGGTGCAATTCAACCGCGCGATCATTAACGCCCGAGACGAGCCGCTGGCCGACTATCGCAAGTACCGGCGACTCCATTTGCTCATCGGCGATTCGAACATGAGTCCGTTTGCCACCGCGCTAAAGATTGGTACCACCGCCTGCGTGCTTTCGCTTTTGGAAGACCGCCAGCTCCCTCGTAATCTTATTTTAAGCGACGCGGTCCGGAGCACGCGTGATATCTCGCGCGATCCCACTGGCCAGTGGTTGGTTGACCTCGAAAATGGCAGCAGCGTCAGCGCCCTTGAGGTCCAATGGCAATTCCATGAGCTCGCCCAACGCCACCTCGGCGGGCGGGACCCGGAAACCGACTGGCTGCTCGAGAGCTGGAGTTTCACCCTGGAAGCGCTCGAGCAAGATCCAAAAAGACTCATCGGTGGTGTGGATTGGATCACCAAAAAATGGTTGCTCGAAGCATTCATGAACGCTGAAAAACTCGAATGGAACGATCCCTGGTTACTGAGTCTCGATCTCGAGTATCACAATATCGATCGCGAAAACGGCTTGTTTTTTAGTGTGACTCCGGGCAAGCGAATCGGGGAATGGAACAATAGCATCCAGTCGCACGAAGCGATGCGGAAAGCCCCGGCTAATACCCGAGCCTCCGGTCGCGCCCGCGCCGTCGCCTACTTTCAAGATCGAGATCAACCTTACGTTATCAACTGGGATTCCATCGCCCACGACAGTCGAGATTTTCTGGTCATGGGTGACCCATTCCAGACCTACAACGAGGAAGTGGACAACTTCCTTTCCAAGCCGCGAGTGCCTGGCGGCTCGGCTAGCGAAGTGTAGCAGGGAGGTAGGAGCACGGAGGAAGGAGGAGGGAAGCGAAAAGGTGAAAACCCGACCTCCGACTTCCGATCTTCGATAAATGATAAACAATTTAGCATTCACAAAAAACGAGATCTCAAGACATGCTCGCAAAAGCTGTAACAAGGAGCAGGGAGCAGGGAGCAGGGAACTGAAACACTGAAATCGATGTCGTTTTTGATATCTCTCTCTGCGGTTTGCGGCGGAGCCGGTAGAACACTTTGCCTGGCCGCATTGTTTCTGTGCAGCTGTGCGAGTTTATCGCCGCAGGTAGCCTTTGAAGGTAACCCGATGCCCGTGACGCAAGTAGCGAGTTATTTGGAGGTGCTGGCGCCTCCTGCTGCCTATGATACTCCACCGAAATTTTCGAATGGCTACGCACCTTTTTATCCCGAGGATGCGGCGAAAACCAACAAGCTGGGTTATGCGCTAGTGGAATTCAACGTGCTAACGGATGGCACAACGAGGGATATTCGCTGCATCCGAACGACGAGCTATGCTTTTGCCAAGGAGGCAATGTCTGCCGTGCGGGAATGGCGGTTCAACCCGGCGCGGAAGAATGGCAACCCGGTCGCCGTGCGGGTGAGGCTTCCATTCAGCTTTCAAACCTGAGGCGGTCGTAGGAAAGTTGAGAGTTGATCCGCCTTCGGTCGCCGCGGTGATCTAGGCAGCGATGGATAGTTGAGTTGTGAGAGATGAAAAGACTCGCCTCTGCTCGGAGTAGCTTCGCTTGGTCTTGTTAGCTGCAGGCGCGTGACTGTGCTTGGCATGCTGACACCGGTTGCGTACGAAGGGAGGCTTTGGCTGTGGCCACTAGCCTATGTCGTCGCCAGCATCCACATTGGGAACGGACTCTTGCATTTAATCGCATCTGTCGTTATGCACCGCCGCGTGCCTGGCGTAATGTCGGCGCCGTTGCTTTTGGCTTCAGGAGTCTGGCTGGTTTATGCCGCAGCGACTCTTGGACGACGAGCGCTAACGAATCGCGTAGCTCGCTGAGGTTTCCGAACGTCAGAGTTCGGAATCGGAGGCTTTGCCAGATAAAGATTTGGAAGGAAGGCTACGCTCTATCAAACTAGATCACTAAAGGGACAGGGCACCATGAACGGGTCGCAGCGGAACATCCTGGATTGCATCGGCAACACTTCTCTATTGGCCTTACGCAACATTGTGCCCAGGAACCGTTCCCGCGTTCTGCTGAAATTGGAAGCCGAGAATCCCACTGGCAGCATGAAAGACCGGATGGCGTTAGCCATGATCGAAGCGGCAGAGGCTGACGGACGTCTCAAACCCGATGGGTTTGTCGTCGAATATACCGGCGGCAGCACGGGCGTGTCCCTGGCCCTGGTTTGCGCAGTGAAGGGTTATCCTGTGCATATCATAACTTCGGATGCCTTTGCCCGGGAAAAACTGGAGCATATGAGGATCTTAGGAGCCGACCTCCAAATCGTGCCAAGCGGGGGTGGGAGAATGACGGAAAAACTAACTCGGGACATGATTGAAAGCGCCCGTGTCATCGCGGAAAGACCTCGAAGCTTCTGGACCGATCAGCTGAACAATAGAGATCAGATTCCGGCTTACCATAAAATGGCAGAGGAAATTTGGACGCAGACTGGTGGAAAGATCGATGGCTTTGTCCAGATGGTTGGAACCGCCGCGTCCCTTCGGGGTACCGGGGAAGCTTTACGTCGCCATAGCAAGCAGATCAGACTTGTTGCCGTGGAACCCTCTGAATCCCCGGTCCTTTCTGGCGGTCAGCCAGGCGCTCATAAAATTGATGGGGTGGGAGCGGGTTTTGTGGTACCGCTCTGGCAGCAGGAGATGGCCGATCAGATCGAGCAGATTTCCACGGAAGAAGCTAAGGCCATGGCCGTTCGGCTCGCCCGGGAGGAGGGCATTTTCGCGGGTACTTCCACCGGTGGCAACGTCATCGCCGCGTTGCGATTGGCCGAGCAACTCGGACCTGACGCGACCGTTGTTACTGTCATGTGCGATACCGGGATGAAATATCTGAGCAAGTGACGGGTTATTAACTATCGGGTACCGTATCCTTTATCAGTTATCGGAAAATGGAGGTAAATAATGAGTATTTCCTTAGTTGGTCTTACCTTGCACGTAGCGGATGTCGAACGGTCGTTGGGTTTTTACAAACGGCTGCCTGACGACTCAATCATTTTTCATATGCCGGGAAAGTTCGCGCTGTTGCGAATGGGCAGCGGACGACTAGGGCTGCTTCAAGACCAAAAGCGCCCGTTTCATGTCGAGATTGATTGCGAAAACCTGGATGCAACCTGTGCTCAGCTGAAAGAGTCAGGATTCCAGGCAGAAGGTCCGACGACGCGACCGTGGGGAGAGCGGGATGCGCTGCTGCTCGACCCCGATGACAACCTGATTGAGTTCGGCCAGGCCCGCGGGCCGAAGACGTGAAAGCGGTGCGCGACGGAGGCCGATTTACGACCTCTGGTGTCTGACCTCTCGGATGACATGATGAGGATTGCCGGGTGCGGGTTTGGGACCTACACCCGACAATATGAATAAGTGTTTAAACACTGAGTTGTCCTCACACGAGGGAACCCGCTGCCAGTTTAATGGCGGCACTGGACTCATCAAGCTCGGGATTGATGTGCACCAGAATTTTTACGTGGTGGTGGAACAAGTGGGCAGCACCAATCCCAAGCCGCCCCAGCGTTTTGAGAAGCAGGCTTTTCTCCACTGGGCGGCCAAGCTTAAGAGGCGTGCGGGGCAAATCCACGCCGTCTATGAAGCGTGCGGCTTTGGTTTTAGCTTACAGCGCAGTTTAAGCGCACTTGGGATCAACTGCTACGTGGTCTGTCCGGAAAAACTCGATCAACGCAACAAACGGGTCAAGACCGATCGGCTCGATGCCAAAGCGCTTTGCCTCAAATTAGACCGCTTTGTCGAGGGCAATCGCGAGGCGTTGGCCATTGTGCGAGTGCCCAGTGAAAAAGAGGAACAAGTCCGGGCCATTCACCGTCAGCGCGAGCAGTTGGTCAAAGCGCGCAAACAGTTGGAAGCCCAGGGGCGCAGTCTGATGGTCAACCACGGGCTGGAACCGGTCCAGCAATGGTGGAAGCAGCGTGCTTTTGCCAAACTCCAACTGCCAGAGTGGATGGAAGAGCTCTTGGCCAACAGCCAACCGATCCTGCTCGCTTTGGAGGAGAAGATCCGGGCCCTGACTCAGCAGTTGGAAGCGGCCGCTACCGCGTCGCAGCCGCGCGGCTTTGGGAAATTAACCAGCGTAGTGATTGACCGGGAGGTGGGCGACTGGGGGCGCTTTCAGAATCGCCGGCGGGTCGGCAGTTACACCGGCCTTTGTCCCGGCGAAGCCAGTAGTGGCGACACTCGCCTGCAAACCTGCGTGACCAAACATGGAAATCCCAGGATTCGCGCCGCCCTGGTCGAAGCGGCCTGGCGCCTGGTCCGTTTTCAGCCCAACTACAAACCGGTCATCAAATGGCGCCGGATCCTGGCCAAAGGAGCGCTCGCCACCGGAGCCGCGCGCAAAAAAGCCATCGTCGCTGTGGCCCGCCAGTTGGCGGTTGATCTCTGGCGGATCCGGACCGGGCGCACCCAGCTCGAGCAACTGGGACTGACTATTTAAATTATGCGTTCGAGGGGAACAGCTTAGAAAGGAGGTGCGAGAGCCGCACTGGCATAATTGCCTAACAAAACGCTTTAATCACTTTGGAACGTGAGGCGTGCCCGGTGTCTAACCTGAAACAGGTTAACGTCCTCGTTCGACGCTTAGATTGGGCCGCCTCAAGTTCCTCTTCCACTGATCGTATAGATCAAATTGCTGCTGTCGCCAAAGGTGACATGCACGGATAGGAGTAAGAGCCGCTGGAACCAAAATACACCAACGAGCCAACCGGAAGAGGAAGCGTCTTCCAAAAAACCTTTAACTCAAACTAACAAACCTATGACTTAGCAACCCACCTACACCTTCACTTGGCACACTTGACACCTCACATAGGAGGGGAGTTAGACCCCTGCTGCGCCGTTTTTTAGCTCGGCAAAGATGAGCCGGCCAGCGGAGGTTTGGAGCGCACTCGATATAACTATCCTGGCCGTTTTGCCCACGTAGGGGCGACCGTGATTGACTACGATCATGGTTCCGTCCGGCAGATAGCCGACGGCCTGATGGGGTTCGCGGCCTTCTTTGATCAGATTGAGCTCAATCTCGTCCCCAGTCATGACGTTCGGCCGCAGTGCGCGCACGAGATCGACTAAATTCAGCGTTGGGACCTGGTCTAAACGGGCGACTTGTGAAAGGGCGTGATCATTTGTAAGCAATCGCGCTTTCAACATTTTGGCGGTGCGAACCAGCCGCGCATCTACTCCGAGATCGATATCGCCTCCGGTCGTTTCGTGAATGCTCAGTTCTATCTCCCGCGAGCGCTGAAGCGCATTCAACATCTCAAGACCGCGCCGGCCACGTTCGCGTTTGATCGGGTCATGCGAATCAGCCAACGCTTGCAGTTCGTCGAGAATAAAGCGCGGCACAATCAGCGAGCGGCTCAGAAAACCGGTTGCGCAAAGATCGGCGATGCGTCCGTCGATGATAACGTTTGTGTCGAGGACGAGCGGTTCGTGCTGGGTCGTCTCGCGGGCAAAACGCACGTAGGGAATCATGAGCGAGAATTCATCCCGACTGCTCCGCATCGCGAGCATCATCCCGAGATAAGCAAACGTGGCATAAATAACAAGGCGCACGGCCCATTGTGTTTGTTCCGATTGATAACGCAGAATGTCTGACGCCAGGAAAAGATGAGCGAAGATCATTCCGAGCAACAGACCCAAAGTGGCCGACGAAAAAAGACGCAGAGACACGCCTCTAAGCAAACGGTCGATCAAAACGACGAGAAGCCCAAAGATGGTCCCCAAGATCAGACCCAGCCATAAATTTCCGGCTAAAGCTGAGGAAATATTCGCCCCGATCGCGGCGCAAAAGGTCACGAAGAGCACACGCAACAAATTGATTGTGAGTTGTGGCGTCATTTAGTGTCCTCGCGTTTGCTGGGCGGGTTTGGTTTGCTGGTTCATGGTGCTCTTCGAGGTCGTATCACGGTAGAAAAGCACACCGTGTGCTCGGAGGTTGGCAATTAACGCACGCAGATCGTTGGCCAGCTCCTGATTGCTCAACAACGTTGCCAGCAATCCTTTTCCCTGAGTCGCGCTCTGAAAAACTTTGCGCGCTTCCAAAATGGTACTCTGGAGATCGTCGGCCGCTTTTTTAGCCGACTCCATGGTTGAATCGGCCTTCTCGATCACGCCGTCCAACTTTTTGGATGACTCAGCGAGCGCCCCGCTGGTCTCATGCAAATGCGTGATGCTCGCCTTCAAATTATCGATGTTGGCCGCTGACAGCGCTTGCTCGTTCAAGCGCGTGACAACGCTGTCGATGTCGCGAACAGTTCCACGCAGATCGTTCACTAGCGCACCGCCTTCGCGGGTGAGATCGTCCATGCCGGTCTCGCGTGTGCCGGTGATGCGACTGTTCGGGGCGATAAATTTTTTTGGCTGCCCTGGCGGCATGGTTACGCTAACAAAACGATCGCCAAGCAATCCCGAGCTCCCGACCATGAACTTGCTGCCGTCGGGAATTTTTACGTAGTCGTAAATCTTTAGCAGCACCTCAACGCCTTGGCCTTCCCGCACCATCCGTGGACCTCCCGCGACCTTGCCGATTCTCGCGCCGGCGAGCAAAACATCTGACCCTTTTAATAAGCCGCTCGCGTCGGTAAATCGGACGGTAAGGGGATAATAGGTTTTGAATCCTTCACCCAGTCGGCCGAATTGGACGACGAGCGCGCCGACCATCGCCAGGCCAACGAAGACGAACGCGCCGACTTTGAATTCCAAGCCTCGTTCCTGCTGATACATCGTAGAATCGTTAGTCTCGATCTTAGCAGCGTTTTGGCAAGGAGCGGCGTTTTCCGAAGCGCTGAGCCTCGCCTCGCTAGCCCCCTTCGTTATGGCTCCGGAGCGCCAGGGGAAACCCCGGCTTCTTGTTCCGAGCGTCCCAAAAGAAAATCCTGGAGCAGCGGGTCGCGTGACGTCTTCAGGTCATCAGGCGTTCCATAGAAATAAATGCGTCCTTCATGCAAGTAGGCGACGTGATCGGCCACGTGGAATGCACTTTTCATATCGTGCGTGACCATCACGCTGGTGACTTGGAAGCGCTCCTGCAATCGGCGGATCAACCGGTTGATCGAATCCGAAACGACCGGATCGAGACCAGAGGTTGGTTCGTCATAGAGAATACACGACGGCCGCCGGACGATGGCGCGGGCGAGCCCGACGCGCTTTTTCATTCCGCCGCTCAAATTCACCGGCATTTTCGTCTCCTCCCCTTCCAATTCCATCACGTCGAGCATGTGCCGCACTTTTTCCCTGATCGTCTTCAGATTCCGCTCGCCCGCTTCGTGCAGCGGAAAAGCAATGTTTTCTTCCACCGTCAGCGAATCGAATAGTGCGGCGCCCTGGAATAAAATGCCGACTCTTTGACGAACAATCGCCAATTGCCGCTCGTTCATTTGAGTGATGTTTTGGCCCTCGATCCAAATTTCGCCCGCATCCGGCTGCATCAAGCCAACCAGATGTTTGAGTAACACGCTTTTGCCGCCACCGCTCCGACCGATTATCGCAAGCGTTTCGCCGTGCCCAACCTCGAGATCAACGCCGCGCAAAATTTCCTGGGTACCGATGCGTTTTACCAGGCTGTGCACGGCGATCATTGATGAGTTGATCGATAGTCCACCTTCGCGGCTCTCAGGCACGGCAGGTTTAGGATTGGTCAATGATTTCAAGGCTGCGGAGCGTAGTTGTTCAGCAAACTCCAACGTCCAACGCTCAACGTCCAACATCCAATTTATAGCTCCAGCACTCTACTACTCCAACCATCCCGCCTCAACCCTTCAACGGTTCAACGCTACTCACTGATATCCCGCGGGGTAGATGATGTTCAGCGTCATGGTGAGAAAGAAATTGCAGACCAGGACTGCGAGCGACGCATTCACTACTGCCTCAGTTGTCGCGCGTCCGACGCCGACTGCGCCTTCCCGCGCAGTTAAACCTTTGTGGCAACTGATGAATACGATGAGTATCCCGAAACAAAACGCCTTGGAAAGACCCATGATAATATCGCGGCTCCTTGTCCACTTCACCATGTTAGCCATATAATAGGTGCCGTTGATCTGGAGCAAAAAGATCGCGACGAAGTAACCGGCAGCGATGCCAACGGCGATGCATTCGGCCACCAGCAACGGCATCGAAATCATCATGGCCAGAGCGCGTGGCACGACGAGATAATCAGTGGGATAGACTGCGAGCGCACGCAAAGCATCAATTTGCTCCGTAACCTTCATCGTTCCGATTTCGGCGGACATGGCCGCGCCGACGCGACCTGCTACCATCAGGGCTGTGAGCACAGGGCCCAACTCACGGCAGATCGCCACCGAAACGACTGCGCCAACGGCCGAGCCCATTCCAAGCTTGTGGAACTGAAAAAACGTTTGAGCGGAGAAAACTGCGCCGGTGAAAGCTCCGGTGATGACCACGACCACCTGGGAGAGCAATCCAACTTCCACGATTTGCTGGAGAAACAATTTCCAGCGCAATTTGCGGGAAAAGATGGACCTGAAAGTGTCGGCCGCGAGCAGCACTACCTCGCCGAGATACTGCCAAAAGGCGAGCACCGGCCTTCCGAGAGCATTGAAGAATCGAACGAGCATTTGTGGCATTGAATCGGTGATCGGTAATCAGTGATCAGTAAACGGTAAAAAAATGTGGCGACAACTTCTTCTACTGTTCACCGATCACTTATCACCGTTCACGTTGTAAAGCACACGTGAAAGGCGCTCACACGCTCAACGGCTGGGTCTTGCTTTTTGGACGAAGTTGCGACGGAATTGCGCCGATGAATCGTGGCTCGAGATTCCGTTTTCGAAAAATCGCGCGAATTTCGCGCAGAGTGATTGTGGGTTCATCGAGTTCGAGATAAACCAGATCGTGGTTACGATCCACCTTGTAACGCAGTCCCGGAATTGCCTCCAGTTCGTGATCAAGCTCCAGGATTTTATTTAGATCGCGCAGTCCGCTCGCATAAACTTCCAGCTCAATCATTTCGGCGGGAGCTTACGAACGGGCCCGGGCCGATGCAAAACAAAATGCAGTTGTGGCGCGCGGCCCCTAGTGCACGTGCAGAGCGTCAAAGGCGCTTGGAAACTTGACCGCTTTAAACGGTCAAGTTTCCGAAACGGTGGAGCGCTTGCCCGAATCAGGGCAACGCGAGGCTGCGATTGCACGAGTCGCATAGCCGAGTAGATGTCGATCTTGCGAATGAGAACTGCTGCCCAATTGTTTTGGTCGATCGGAATTTCAGCGGTGCTTTTTGCCGGCTGCGAGACTATGCCGCAGGGAATCCAGCAGGCCAGGATCGAGATGGCGCGAAAAATTGCCGCCGAACCCACGGGGGATTATTATATCGGACGGCGTTATTACAAACCGGATTACAAATTTTGGGGGTATGTGCGGAGGCCGGGCCAACCATGGACCAGTGCGGTGTTGGTGCTCTTGAACGAAAAACAAAAACTCGCACCGGATCGGGCCGAGTTGAGATTTGGTTACGACAACAATTACGAATACAAACTCTACGGCACCTTCACCGGTGACCAAGTTTACGAGCCGGCCAGTAACAATGTCTATCCGGAGTTCGTGCTTAAAAATTACGAGCTGATTTCCATGAATCCCCCGCCGATTTTCAAAAGTCAATACAGCGGAAGTGCGCAAGCCGCGTTAACCCGCTATACGATTGAGAAGCCGGAGTGATCTGGCGAGTGGAGTATTGGAGTAATGGAGTGGTGGAGCGATGGAGTCATGGATGTATGACGTTGCGGTGAATCACTCGCTCGTCAAAGCATTGAAAGTTGAGCGTTGGACGTTGAGCGTTGAACGTTGAATGTTCTCATGGCTCAACCTGCAAGTGATTCCCTCACCGAAGAGTTTCTGCGCTATCTCGCAATTGAACGGAACGCCTCCCCGCGAACGGTGAAAGCGTACCGTCAGGCCCTGGCCGGTTTTCGCGCGACCAGCAAGGTGCCATGGAAGAAATGTACTGCGGACGATTTTCGCGATTACCTGTTTGCCATCATGAAGCGAGGGCAGGCGCGCTCTTATGTTCGACTACAATTTTCTGCGCTGCGCCGGTTCTATCGATTTCTGGCCGAGCGAAAAAACCTCACGCGCGATCCGGTGCGCGAGCTGCACCTGCCCAAGATCGAGAAGAAACTACCCCTTGTTCTCACGCGGCAGCAAGTGGATGAATTGCTGGCTGCGCCGATCAAGGTCGAGAAGAATCGCGCCGCGCCTGCCTGGATGCCGCTGCGCGATGCCGCCAGCATGGAGCTTTTCTACAGTAGCGGTTTGCGTTTAAGCGAGCTGGCTGCGCTGGATGTGGCCGATGTCGATCTTTACACAGAGTCGGTGCGGGTATTTGGCAAGGGTCGAAAAGAACGTGTCTGCCCGGTCGGCCTACCGGCACTCGAAGCAATTTCGAAATATCGCTCGGCCGCGAAGGTGCACGCCGGCCCGTTGTTCATCAACAAATTCCGGCAGCGACTGTCTTCGCGCTCGATCTGGCTGATTTTGAAAAGGTACCTGCGGCACACGTCGATTCCGATATCGATTAGTCCGCACAAATTACGGCACAGTTTTGCGACCCACATGCTCGATCGCGGGGCCGACCTGCGCAGCGTGCAGGCGTTGCTCGGTCACGCCAGTTTATCGACGACGCAAATTTACACTCACGTCACGACCGAGCGTTTGAAAAAGGCATACGCAGACGCGCACCCGCGCGCGTAATGTGAGTAATCAAGGAGCGGCGGCTTCCCAGCCGCCGAGCAAAAAGGCGCTTTGGGAAGCGCCCATTCTTGGTCTAGGGCTTAAGAAAGCTTACGCCAACGCGCATCCGCGGGCATGAAGCCCGCTGAACGTTGAGTGTTGGACGTTTTCTGGTCGCCTCTTGACGCAAACCTAGCTCGCTTGCGCTGCAGGGGTGGTCGCTTCGGCTGCCTTGAAAACGAGTTTCCCGTTCTCCGCCGCCACGTGCACAGTCTCGCCCGGTTTCACGTTGCCGCGCAATAGCTCTTCGGCAAAGGGGTCCTCCAAGTGACGCTCGACCGCACGGCGCATCGGACGTGCGCCGTACATTGGGTCGTAGCCTTTCTCGATCAGAAATTCTTTCGCGCTGGTCTCGAGTTCGACGTGAACGTCTTTCGCTTTCACGCGGGTGAGTACCTTGTCCACCTCGAGATCGACGATCTGCATGAGGTTGGCCTTGGTCAGTTGGTGGAAAACGATGATGTCATCCAGGCGGTTGATGAACTCGGGTTTGAACGTTTTCTTGGCCTCATCGAGCAGCCGATCACGCATCGCGTCGTATTCGTGCTCGCCCACGGGTGTGGTTGCGGCAAATCCCATGGTGGTCTGCTTGCGCAGCAGCTCCGCCCCAACATTCGAGGTCATGATAATGATGGTGTTCCGGAAATCGATCTTCCGGCCTAACGAATCCGTGATCTTGCCGTCTTCCAGAATCTGCAACAGCAGATGCATCACGTCCGGGTGGGCCTTTTCGATTTCATCGAACAGAACGACCGAATAGGGCCGTCGCCGGACTGCTTCTGAAAGTTGCCCGCCTTCCTCGTATCCCACGTAGCCGGGGGGCGAACCGATTAGACGCGAAGCCGTGAATTTCTCCATGTACTCGGACATGTCGATCTGAATGAGCGCGTCGCGATCGCCGAACATGAAGTCAGCAAGCTGCTGGGCGAGGAAGGTTTTCCCGACGCCGGTCGGCCCGAGGAAAATAAACGAGCCAATCGGCCGGCGCGGATCTTTCAAATCAGCACGACTGCGGCGCAACGCTTTGGAAATAGCACCGACCGCTTCGTCCTGCCCGATCACTTTGCCCCTCAATTCGTCTTCCATCTTGAGAAGCTTCTCTGTCTCGGCTTGCTCCATCCGTTGGAGTGGAACGCCGGTCACCTTGGAGATGATGTGCATCATGTCGTCGGCGGTCACGAGCACTTGCTTTTCCTCCCGCTCTTCGCGCCACTTTTGTAAAATGGCATCGAGCTTCTCCTTGGTCTGTTTTTCCTTGTCCCGTAAAGAAGCTGCCTTTTCAAAATCCTGGGCTTTAATCGAGGCTTCCTTTTCCAGCCGGATCTGTTCGATCTCCTTCTCGATCTCCTTGACGTCCGGCGGTCGCGTCATTGCGTTGATCCGGGCCCGGGCGCCGGCTTCATCCATCACGTCGATGGCCTTATCCGGCAAAAAGCGGCCAGTGATGTAACGCTCCGAAAAACGGACAGCCGTCTCGAGCGCTTCGTCGGTCAGTTTGGCTTTGTGATGTGCTTCGTACTTTGGCCGAAGTCCTTTCAAGATCTCGATCGCTTCCTCGATACTTGGGGCGTCCACTTTCACGGTCTGAAAACGCCGTTCCAGAGCCGCGTCTTTCTCGATGTATTTGCGATACTCGTTCATCGTCGTCGCCCCGACGCATTGCAATTCGCCGCGGCTCAAAGCTGGTTTGATGATGTTAGACGCGTCCATCGCGCCTTCGGCCGAACCTGCGCCGACGATGGTATGGAGCTCATCGATGAACAGGATGACGTTCTTGGAGCGGCGAATTTCGTCCATAACCGCTTTGATGCGTTCCTCGAACTGGCCGCGATATTTTGTGCCGGCGACCATGAGCGCGAGATCGAGAGTGATGACGCGTCTATCCCGCAATAATTCGGGCACATTTCCGTTGGCGATCTCCTGTGCCAGACCTTCGGCGATAGCGGTCTTGCCCACGCCCGCTTCGCCGATCAGCACCGGATTATTTTTCGTCCGCCGGCAAAGTACTTGAATAACGCGCTCGATTTCGTTGCGACGCCCGATCACCGGATCGAGCTCGCCTTTCTTGGCCAGCTCAGTCAAATCGCGACCAAAGGCACGCAGGGCTGGAGTTTTGACTTCCTTTTTCGACGGCTCGCTCCCGCTTTCTTCCGATTCCGCGGGAGTGAAATTCGGATCGAGCTCTTTTTGAATTTCATTCTTCGTGCGCTCAATATCGACCTCTAGATTCTTAAGCACGCGGGCCGCGACTCCTTCTCCCTCCTTTAAAAGGCCAAGCAAAATATGTTCTGTTCCGACATAGGAATGGCTGAGCGCTTTGGCCTCCTTACCGGCGAGCGCCAGCACTTTCTTTACCCGCGGTGTGTAGGGAACGTTCCCTACGATTTTGGTTTCGGGACCAGAGCCAACCTGCTTCTCGACTTCCATTCGCACCGTTTCCAGATCGAGTCCCATTTTTTGGAGGACGTTAACAGCCACGCCCTGGCCAAGCTTGATCAGTCCCAGGAGCAAATGCTCGGTGCCGACATAATTGTGGTTGAAGCGGTCCGCTTCCTTGCGGGCGAGCTGCAAGACCTGTTGGGCGCGCGGCGTAAAGTTATTCATTATTCGAGGGCTTGGCCGCCGAGCCGTTGCCCGACTCCTTCACCAGTTTACCAATATCAGGTTTGGGGAAGAGTTTCAAACGCGCGCGGATAATTTGCGCGCGCAGATGATCGCGCTCCTCGGCATTTAATTTTTGTTGCGAGCTTTTTTGGAGATGGGCCGGTTGTGTGTCGATGAACAATTCGTCGATGGGCAGGCGCCGGTCCTCCGGAAACGCGCCGAGGTCGATTCCGAGCTTGATGATGGACAACAAATTAAGCGCCTCTTTTGAAGCCATGGCGTGTGCATAAGTCAGCAGACCGTAGGCCCGGCCAATCTGATCCCAGAGAGTATTTGATTTCTTTTGAAGCAAAACCTGACGGGCGTCGTGTTCTTTGTCGATGATTGTCTCGATTACTTTGGTCAATCGGCCGATGATCTCGTCTTCTTTTTCGCCGAGCGTCGTCTGATTGGAAATCTGGAAAAGATTACCCATCGCCTCGGTTCCTTCGCCATAAAGTCCGCGGACGGCCAAACCAATTTTGCTCACCGCCTGCACCACCTGATTAATCAACTCGCTCAGAACGAGACCGGGCAAATGCAACATGGCGGAGGCGCGCATTCCCGTGCCAACATTCGTCGGGCAGGCGGTCAAATACCCAAGACGCGGGTCGAATGCGAATTCCAGGTTGCCTTCCAATGCGCTGTCGATCTTGTCCACCAGTTTAAAGGCTTGTTTCAATTGCAAACCGGAACGCATCGATTGCATCCGCAAATGATCCTCTTCGTTGATCATAATGCTCAACGTCTGCTTCCGATTCATCACCAGCGCGCTACCTGCTCCCTTGGCGGCGTGCTCACGGCTAATGAGGTGGCGTTCGACCAATACCTGTTTATCGAGTGCGGAAAGGTCCTGCAGCAATTCCGAAAATGAATCCTGCATCTCGGGCAGCTGTTCCACCTTCGGCTTGATTTGTTCGAGAATTGCCGTGCGCTCGGCTTTCTTTGCCCAGCCCGGAAAGGCGCGATCGCGCAGGTTGCGCGCCAGCCGGATCCGGCTGCTGATGACTATCTGGTGGTGCGGTCCTTCACCGCGCAGCCATTCTCCCTGGGTCGAAATGATGCTGGAGATCTTCATGCTAACTGGTGAGATCGTTTTCGAGCTGCTTGATTTGGTCCCGCAAGGACGCGGCCGTTTCGTAATTCTCGTCCGCCACGGCTTTTTTGAGGTTTTCGTTCAGGTTCCGCATCCGGTCATTTAACTGAGCAGCGCGTTGAGCGTGTTCCGGCACCTTGCCTACGTGCTCGGTACCCTTGTGCATTGCCTTGAGCAATGCACCAAGTCCCTCAGCGAATGTCAGGTAGCAGGTGCTGCATCCGAGCCGGCCGGTTTTCTTGAAATCTGCCTGGGTAAAGCCGCACACCGGGCACTTTTTGGTGGGCCCGCTTTTCTCAATTTCCTCGGCCGCTCCAATCCCGAGTAAGAGGTCAGCCAGGGCAAAACCGGTTGGATCCTGCACGCCCTTTTCTTTCGAGCAGGCGTCGCAGAGGTTTACCTTCTGCATCTTGCCCTCCACGATTTGCGTCAGAAAAACTGTCGCGTCATTGCATTTGCAAACATCGCACAACATCTTGTTTAGTTAGACCTCGAATTACCACGAACCATTCACAATTCACAACTTGTCGAGCAGCTTCCACGCCGGTCAATACGCGATCGGGATTACGAGTAAATCGGAGTGCCGCTCTCATGGGTCAACTGGCGAAACCGTGCGGTGATCCGTGCGCTAATCGGCCCGGGCTTCCCGGTGCCAATCGTGCGACCGTCAGCTCGAACTACTGGAACGACTTCCGCGGCCGTGCCGGTAAGGAAACATTCTTCGGCAGTGAAGACATCGTGCCGTGTGATCTCGGTTTCGGTGACCCTGATTCCAAGCTCGCCCGCGATTTGGAACACGATTGCGCGGGTGATTCCGCGCAACGCCCCGGCCGTAATTGGCGGTGTGAAAATCTGACCGCGCTTGACGATGAAGACGTTGTCCGCGGTGCACTCGGCTACGTTGCCTGCGTCGTTTAACATTAGTCCTTCGTCGGCTCCGGCCAGATTTGCCTCAATCCGCGCCATTACGTTGTTCAAATAATTGAGCGACTTCACTGCCGGGTTGAGCGCGCCCGGACTCGTGCGGCGGGTCGCGCATGTCACTACCGTCAGCCCATTTTGATAGACCGACTCTGGATAAAGCGTGATTTGCGTCGCAATAATAATCACACTCGGCCGCTCGCATTGCGTCGGATTCAGTCCCAGATTTCCTTTCCCACGCGTGACGATCAAGCGAATGTAACCGTCGCGTAGATTGTTCTGCCGGATCGTTTCCAGGACCGCTTCGCTCATTTCCCGGATCGACATTGGAATTTCCAGGCAAATCGAGCGCGCCGAATCCCACAGACGTTCCGAATGTTCCTCCAATCGAAAGACGCGGCCATTGTAAAAGCGAATCCCTTCGAAAATCCCGTCGCCATAGAGAAGGCCGTGGTCGAAGACGGAGATCTTCGCATTAGCTTCCGAATAAAATTTCCCATCAATGTAGATTTTCGCCTCCTTTACCCGCTGCGGAGCGCGCGCACGCGTTTCCACCGCGGGTTTCGCGGCTCTTTTCGTTTCTGGTTCGTCGATCACCACCCCACCAGCAGTTTCAGTTTTCATAAGCTCGAGAAAATTGTCCCGCGAATGAAGAGACAATTCAAGGGACAAAATGATGGAGAATGGGGGGAATGGAGTAGTGGAGCGATAAGTCTTTAAGGCTTCAATGTTCCATCGGCAATTTGCAATGTCCGATCACCCCGCGCGGCCAGGCGCGCATCATGTGTCACTACGAGCAACGTCTTCTTGCGCTCGCGCGCAAGGTTTAACAGGAGATCGACAATCACGTCGCCAGTTTTCGAGTCGAGATTCCCGGTGGGTTCATCCGCGAAAATAATCTCGGGATCATTGGTCAACGCCCGCGCGATCGCGACCCGTTGTTGTTCTCCGCCGGAAAGCTCCGGCGGCAGATGATGGAGGCGATCAGCCAGTCCCACTGCGTGTAAGCTTTCTTCTGCGCTTTGGCTTGCCGATCTTCGTCCGATCCTGATCGGTAACGCGACATTTTCCAGCGCAGTCAATTCCGGCAGCAAAAAATATCCTTGGAAAACGAAGCCCATCTTTTCGTTTCGAAAGCGCGCCTGAGCAGCGGAACTGCCGTTGTAAAGATTCCGTCCTTCGAACTCGACCGTTCCCGATTCCGGCCGTTCCAAACCGGCGAGTGTGTACATCAAGGTCGTCTTGCCCGCTCCGGAGGCACCACAAATAAAAACAACTTCGCCGCGCCCGACTTCGAGCGAGATCCCGCGCAAAACTTCGATCCTTCGCGCTCCCATTTGGAACGATTGGAACAAATCATGGGCGACAAGCTGCATTGGAATCATGGAGTATTGGAGGATGGCAACTCTGGCTCCTCTTCCGCTTCCTCTGCTTCTACTCTCTCCGCAGATTAAGACTAAGAAGCAGAGGAAGCGGAAGAGTTCCCCATTGCTCCACTACTCCATCACTCCATTACTCCAGGTAGTTTGGCAAGCGACGCGCCTGCCAAACTACGTTACGTTAGCCCTAACGACTCGAGCGTCGGCTCATCAATGGCTGAGGTGATGTACAATCCGTGATCTTGTTGATACCGCGCGACGGCAGCGCGGGTTAGCGGCCCGAGAACTCCATCCACCTCCCCGTCATAGTAACCTTGCTCTTGCAGAGCCGCCTGCACGTTTGCCACCACCTGACCCGGATCCATCTCAGGAGATCCAGCGTAGATCGGCCCGTCATAAGCATAAAATGCATATGGGTCGTACCCCCACGCCGGACACCAGTAGCCGGCATTCCAAAAGTACCATCCACCAAAAACAAAGATGATGCGCGTGTGTTGACTTATCCACCAGTCCCTCTCGTGCCATTCCGAATGGTAATTGCGGAAGGCGGCATATCGCTGGCCTTTCCAGTTTTCGCTGCCGGCGATACGACGGTTTGGGGCAAACTTCACCTTCGGAACGTTCGGGTTTGGTTTATTCGCCAGATTGAAACGTGTTGGATGAAACGTTCGCGCGTTCGATTGTCCGGCCGGGAAGTTGTGAGGCTTCGGTCCGAACATGTTTTGCCGACCTTGAAATTGCGGCGCGGTAGCGGGCCGGTGGCCCTTCGGCCTGACTGCCTGCTGTGGCTGGGCGGACGTTTGTCCGGCATTTTTTCTCTTGTGCTGATCGTCTTGCGGTTCAGCCAATGCCGTTGCCGCAACCGTCAGACAGCATAACGATAAAAACAGTTTCATAAGGTCCTCTCTTTCGCCTTTTTGGACATTTGGCTTTCCACGTTTATTCAACGCTGCTACTTAATGAAAAGTTGCGTTTCAGCAATTCTGGGGAGCACAGGCTGCTAGCCTGTAGCATTCGGCTGCCAGCCGAATGCATTTGATCTTACAAACACCGGAAACGGCGCCACCCGGTTCGCGGCAGGCTGCCGCGAACTACAGGCTGGCAGCCTGTGCTCCCCAGAAACGAAATGCACCGCGTCCAGTCTCCTTTCGCGATGCAACTCGAGCAACGGCGCCTTTAGCGATACAAAAAAGAGCCGCACGGTCACTCAAACCATGCGGCTCTCAGCTATCCAAGTGTAATAAATCAAGTCAGGCCAAGCGTTGCCAGTGTCGGCTCGTCAATGGCCGATGTTACCGCTAACCCGTGGTCTGCCTGGAAGGCTGCGATTGCCGCCCGGGTCATGGGTCCCAGCACGCCGTCAATCGGTCCGGAATAATAGCCGTCGCGTTGCAGCTGGTGCTGAACGTCGACCACTACCTGGTCAGGCGACATATAGTTGTAGGCGTAGATCGGGCCGTCGTACGGGTAATAGGCATAGGGATCGTAGCCCCATGCCGGATACCAGTAACCGGTGTTCCAGTACCACCAGCCGCTGTTTACAAAGACGATGGTGTTGAAGTGACTTCTCCACCACCCTCTATCGTGCCATTGCCGCTGATAATTGCGGAAGGCCGCGTAACGCGCGCTGCTAAACTGGGCTCCCCGCCAGTGGTTAGTGATGGCAACGTTTCTTTGCCGGTTGATCGCCACATTTCTTTGCCGATTCACAAATACATTGCTTTGATTATTGATATTCACGTTCCGCTGACGATTAGCGGCCAGAACATTCCGCTCTCGCGCTGTCGCACGCTCTCGCGGTGTCGCGACCACATTGCGTCGGACATTGTTTCGCCGAACGACTGCGGATGAACCAGTCCGCGCCCTTAAGTTGCTACTCGCGCGCATATTGGCATTGGTGCGCGT
>JACXTT010005070.1_pt1 | contig 19265 bp, 20 predicted proteins | sample 9270951 | NCBI WGS metagenome assembly JACXTT01 (sample SAMN15532306, study PRJNA645909) | rock metagenome | isolation source: weathered quartz diorite | place: Puerto Rico | collected 2017-06-21 | reverse complement strand
CGGTCGGTGCCGACCCGAGCTCAGGATCGGGCATGGGGACATGAAGAGTGCCGCGCGATTCGGGGCGGACGAGGTCCAACGCGGCGACACGGGGAGGCAAGGCAACCTGGAGATCCACATCGACGCACGGCCCCCGGCGCGCGGCGATCGCGGCCTGCTCCGCCAGGTGTTGAGCAACCTGTTGCAGAACGCCGCGAAATTCACTCGCGACCAGCCCAGCACGCGCATCGAAGTCGGCGCCCAACTGGATAGCGGCCAGACCGTGTACTACGTGAAAGACAACGGGGCGGGATTCGACGCCCGCTACGCGGACAAGCTGTTCGGCGTCTTCCAGCGGTTGCACAGCACCGAGCAGTTCGACGGCACAGGCGTCGGCCTCGCGATCGTCAAACGCGTCGTGCAGCGCCACGGCGGCCGCGTGTGGGCAGAGGGCGCCGTGAACCAGGGCGCCACGTTCTATTTTACCCTGCCAGACGAGGAGCGCTGATGCAATCACGGGGAATCGAGATCCTGCTCGTCGAGGACAACGCCAACGATGCGGAGCTGACCCTTCGGGCATTGAAGCAGCGCAATCTGGCGAATCAGGTACACGTGTGCCGTGACGGCGCCGAAGCGATGGACTTCTTTTCGGCCGGCGCTGGTCCAATCCCCAAAGTCATCCTGCTCGACCTCAAGTTGCCCAAGGTGGACGGGCTGGAGGTGTTGCGTCACCTGAAGGGCGAGGCCCGCACCAAAGGAATTCCCGTGGTCGTTCTGACCTCTTCGCGCGAGGAACCGGACATCGAGCAGGCGTACACCCTGGGCGCGAACAGCTATATCGTGAAACCAGTGGATTTCGAGGCATTCGCCCGCGCCGTCTCCGACGTCGGGCTCTACTGGCTCCTGCTCAACCACCCCCCGCAATAATAGCCGGTGGGCGCCCAGTCCCTGCGCGTGCTGGTGGTCGAGGACCGCGCCGAGGACGCGGAGCTGGTTATTCGCGAGCTCCGCCGGGCGGCGCTCAACTGCGAGACGAGGCGCGTGGACAAGGCCGACGCGTTTCGCCACGCCTTGGTGGATTTCCGGCCGGACATCGTGCTCGCGGACTATACGGTGCCGGGGTTCGGCGGGATGGCGGCGCTCGAGATTCTCAAGACCGAAGCCTCCGCCATTCCTCTGATTGTCGTCACCGGTAGTCTGGACGAAGAGACCGCGGCCGAGTGCATCAAAGCGGGTGCCGCCGATTACGTGCTCAAAACGAACCTCATCCGGCTGGGTCCCGCCATCAGCGGCGCCCTGGCCTACGCCCAGAGCCAGGCCGACAAACACGTCGCCGAGTCGGCGCTGCGGATGAGCGAGCGCCGGTTTCGCGCGCTCGTGGAAGAGAGTTGGGATGCCGTCGCGCTATTCGGCGCCGACGGGACGATCCTCTATGGCAGTCCCGCCACCACACGGCTGCTCGGCTACGATCTGAGCGAGTTTGTCGGCCGCAACGCGATGGAGCTGATCCATCCCGATGACCGGGCGGGGGTGCTGGTGCGTCTCCAGGAGGCGACGGCCGCCCCACGCGCCCGGGTGCACGTGGCGGCGCGCGTGCGCCACAAGAACGGCAGCTGGCGCCACCTCGAGGGCGTGTTCACCAATCTGCTCGACGATCCGAGCGTCGACGCGATCGTCAACAACTACCGGGACGTCACGGACCGGCGAATCCTCGAAGAACAGGTCGTACTGTCGCAAAAGATGGAAGCCATCGGGCGGCTGGCGGGCGGGGTGGCGCACGATTTCAACAACATTCTCACGGCGATCGGCGGATATAGCGATCTCCTGCTCGCCGATCTCCCCCCCGACGATCACCGCCGCCACGATGTCGAGGAGATCCACCAGGCCGCGCAACGGGCCGCCGCACTGACCCAGCAGCTGCTCGCGTTCAGCCGGCGGCAGGTGCTCCAGCCCAGAGTCATCAACCTCAACCATCTGGTCCCCGACGTCGAGAAGATGCTACGACGGCTCATCGGCGAGGACATCCTGTTCGCCACGGTGCTCCATCCGCACCTCGGCAACGTCCGCGCCGATCCCGGCCAGCTGGAGCAGGTGATCGTCAATCTCGTCGTGAACGCGCGCGACGCGATGCCCAAGGGAGGCCGGCTGACGATCGAGACGCGGAACGTCGTGCTCGACGAGGCCTATGCCACCGACCACCCTACCGTCAAACCAGGTCGCTACGTCATGCTCGCGGTGACCGACTCGGGCGTCGGCATGGACGAGGAAACGAGGTTACGGATCTTCGAGCCGTTTTTCACCACCAAGGTCCGTGGCAAGGGAACCGGCTTGGGACTGGCCACGGTGTACGGCATTGTGCAGCAGACGGGCGGCCATATCTGGCCCTACTCGGAGCCGGGCCGGGGGACCACCATGCGCGTGTACCTCCCTCGGGTCGACGTGCCAGCCGACCCCATCGAACATCCCAGGGACGTATCACCCGAGACGTTGCGTGGCAGCGAAACGATCCTGGTGGTCGAGGACGAGGGGCCGGTCCGCGCAGTCACACGGCAGCTCCTCGAGCGGAACGGTTATACCGTCCTCGAGGCAGCCGATGGACCCGCCGCGCTGGCGCTGATTGACGGCGAGGCGGGGGGCCGGCACATCGATTTGCTGTTGACCGACGTGATCATGCCGGGAATGAGTGGACGCGAGCTCGCCGACCAACTGAAGGCTCGTCGACCGAACGTGCGGGTCCTCTTCATGTCGGGTTACACAGACGACGCGGTCGTCCGGCACGGGACGCTGGAGCCTGGGCTCGCCTACCTCGAGAAGCCATATCGCCCCCCGGCGCTCCTGCGGAAGGTCCGAGACGTCTTGCAGACCAAGGACCTGTAACCCCAAACAAACCCCGAAAAAAATCGATAATATCGATATGATCTAGCGAGTGCGCGCTCACTTAATTGGTTAAGCCTATCCGCGCAAAGCAATTAGCTATGCGCAAGGCCGAGAGCGTAACTGTACTAGCTTGGCGCACAAAGACTTACGTCAAGGAGTGGCGACGCGCACTGACCCCCCAGCTAGATTGCGCCATGCCTTTGACGCCCCTCATCGGGCACGAAAGGGTTAAGACCAGACTGGCGGGCGCCCACGCCTCCGGAAAGCTTCCGCAAGCGCTCCTGCTTGCCGGTCCTCGTGGCGTAGGGAAGCAGCGTCTCGCGCTGTGGCTTGCCCAACTGATCCATTGCGAAGCACCGGGCCAGGAACCGTGCGGCCGATGCCGCCCCTGTCGGCTCCTGCTTTCGCTGCAGCATCCTGACGTGCACTGGTTTGTGCCGGTGGAGCTGAGCAAACGCGGCGGGACGGCGACCGGAGACGCCGACAAGCAGGTCGAAGTCGCCGCTGATGCACTGGCCGAGGAAATGGCGGCGCGACGCGAGCAGCCGCACTACGGGCCGCCGGCCGGACTGGCGAGTCACCCGGTGGCGTCGGTGCGTTTGCTGCTTCGTCGGCTCGCGCTGACGCCGGCGATGGGAAAGCGGAAAGTCTTCATCGTCGGGGATGCGGAACGGCTGATTCCCCAGCTGGGGACGGAAGTCGCAGCCAACGCGCTGCTCAAGGCGCTCGAGGAGCCGCCTGCGGATAGTGTGATCATTATCACGGCCGCGGATCCCAACGCCCTGCTTCCGACGATCATTTCGCGTGTTGTGCTCGTTCGTGTGGCGCGAATCGCCGACAGTGACGTGACAGCTTTCGCGCAGGAAACAGTTGGTATTGGCAACAAAGCTGAACTGGCACAACGAGTTACTGCTGCCGAAGGGTGCATTGGCAAGCTCTTTGCAACAGCACCCGCCCGTTCCGGACAACCGGCGGAGGATCAGGTAGCACGGTTTCTGGAAGCTCCGTGGTCGTTCGCCCTTGGGCAGGTGCCGTTTCAAGCGCGTGGGGGCTTCACCGACATGCTCGACGCGTTGGCGACGAGATTGCGGAGCGAAGCGGGGCGCGGTGGCGATACGGAGAAGCTGGTCGAAGCTATCGCGCTGGTGCTGGATGCACGCGATCTCGCGCAGGGCAATGTGAACCCGCAGCTCCTCGCTGCCGTATTGGCGGAGGACCTGCAAGCGACGAGACGGTCGTGAAGCTGTCGCATCTGGACCATGCTGGCCGCGCCCGGATGGTCGATGTCGGCGACAAGCCGATGATGGATCGGTCGGCGGTCGCGACGGGGACGATTCGGATGTCGCCGGAAGCGTTCCGGCAGGTGGCCGAGCAGGCCATCGCCAAGGGCGACGTGCTCGCGGTGAGCGAGGTCGCGGGAACGCTGGCGGCGAAACGAACGGCGGAGCTGATCCCGCTCTGCCACCCCCTGGGTCTCGACCACGTGGAGGTCGAGGCGAGCCTGGCGGAATCGCTGCCGGGCGTTCGGATCTGGGCGAAGGTGCGGACGGTTGGTCGAACCGGTGTGGAGATGGAAGCGTTAACAGCGGTCGCCGTGGCATTGCTGACCGTCTACGACATGGTCAAGGCTGTCGATAGCGGCATGGTGATCGGGGAAGTACAGCTCGTGGAGAAGCAAAAAGCTCCGCGCGATGATTGATGGACGCTTGACGCAGGTGCTGCAGCTTGACTCACAGGCAGGCGTGGAACAGGAGAGGAGTATGCAAACGAAAACTCAACGTTTGATGCTGCGCGGCGGGATGATCGTGTTGGCCGCACTGCTCGTCAGTACTGTGGGCGGGTGGGCCGGCGGCACGACCACCGATACTGAGCGCGCGCCCGCGTCGGGCACCGAGCTTCTCGGTGAACTGCGGTCGCTGCGTCAGCAGCTCGATGCGAAGCAGGGCGAGCTCGAAGTCGCCCGGCTCCAGCTCGACCGCGTCGATGCCATCATGCAGTACTCGACGCATTACCGGCTGCCCGCTGACATGGCGACGGCGGTCTACGACGTCGCGCTCAGCGAGGGGATCGACCCCGGCCTGGCGTTCCGTCTGGTGAAGGTCGAGTCAGGGTTCAACCCGCGCGCCACGAGTCACGTCGGGGCGGTCGGGCTCACGCAAGTGTTACCCAGCACGGCGCGGCTGTACGAGCCGGGCCTCACGACGCAGCAGCTGTATGACCGGGATACGAACCTGCGGATTGGTTTCCGCTACCTGCGGGACCTGCTGGACCGCTATCCGGCCAACATGTCGCTCGCGTTACTCGCCTACAACCGGGGCCCCGCCAAGGTCGAGCAGCTCCTGGGTGCCGGTCGCGATCCCGCGAACGGCTATGAAGCGGAAGTTATGAAGGGATTCCGGCACCACTAACCACGGGTGCCGGTCAGTTCACCGGCTCGGAATCAGCAACACATCACCGGGCCGGATCACACTTCGCATCGTCAGATCATTCGCTTCCAGCAACGCCGCCAGCCCGATGCCATGTTGCCGGGCGATCCCGCTGGCGGTCTCGCCGCGCGTCACACGATGGCGGGTGCCATCGGAGGGCAGGCTGGTTGCTGTGCGATACCGGCTCGACACGCGGCGGACGCGAGGCTCCGGCGGGTTGCTCCACGCGCCGCGCGGCACCACACGGCCGCTCATCGGCACGATAATGCGCTGGCCCACCCGCAGGGCGTGCGCGCGCAGATGGGGGTTCGCCGCCTGCAGCATCGTGATGGTCACCTTGTAGCGCTGCGCGATCGCCGAGAGCGTCTGACCAGAGCTGACATAATGGTCCACGAACGTCACCCGCTCGTTGACGGGCAGATCGGCGTACCGCTCTGCCACGCTCGCGCCCCTGCCCCGCGGCACACGCACGACGACGGCGCGCTGCGGCGGGGTAATCCCGCGCACAAACTGCGGATTCAGCTCGAGTAGCGCAGCGACCGTCGTATCGGCCAGCCGCGCCAGCACGTCGAGGCCCGTCGCGTCCGGAACGGAGACTTCGTCGAAGACGAGCGGCGGCAGGCGCTGGATGTCGGTGAAGCCGTACCGGCTGGGCTGCTTGGCGATGAGCGCGGCAGCGATCAGCTTCGGCACATAGTCGCGCGTTTCCCGGCGCAGGTTGCGCCGGGAGGCGATCTGGAAAAACGTCTGATCGTCGACGGTATCGGGCTCCCCGGGCAGGCGGCGGATTGCCCGCTCGATCCGGCCGGCACCGGCATTGTACGCCGCGGCCGCCAGATAGACACTGCCGAGGCGTTGCACCAGGTCTTGCAGGTGATTGACCGCGGCGTCCGTCGCCTTGAAGGGATCGCGCCGCTCGTCCACCCACGGGTCGATCTGCAGACCGTAGCCCCGCCCCGTAGACGACATGAACTGCCACATTCCGACCGCCCGCGCGCGGCTCACGGCGGTATTCGACAGCCCGCTTTCGATCAAGGTGAGATAGACCAGATCCTCGGGCAGCCCGCGGGCACGCAGCCGCTCCCGGATCATGCCCTCATAGCGCCCCAGGCGCGACAGCCAGATGTCGAAACGGTCGCGCGCATCGAGCTGGAAGAATTCCAGGTACTCGAGCACTCGACGATTGCCGGCGAAGTTCGAGACGTCGATGTCGAAGGTCGCGTTCGCGTCGCGGCCGAAGAGGTCCTCCGCTTCCTTGCGCACGTCCTCACCGCGGACCGCGACGTTGGTGCGAGGGGCGGAGAGCGATTCGGGGGAATGCTCATGCAGACTGTCCAAGGCGGTCTGATCGGCAGCAGAGTCCTGCTCGACGGTGGCGAGCGCCGTTCCGAGCTGAACGGCGGAGCTGTCGCGAGTTGTTACCTCGGGACCCGTCAACATCGTGATGGGAGCGGGGGGAATATGTGCGCCAGCGCAAGCGGCGAGCGCCGCCGCACTCACAATCGAGAACCACACTGCCGTCAGTCGTTTCATCGTGTCGCCAGATAATTCCCCAGTAGACGGTTTGTCGCATTCAACACTGCAAGCGCCGCGCCGCGGGGCGGATCGACTTCCGTCAAACAGGACCCCACGAGACGCGTCGCTTCTTCCGCGCGCGCCGACAGCGAAACGATCACCACCGTCGCGTCGAACGCGCGCACCGCTTTCACGCCCAGCAACTCGAACGTGAGTCGCGGTTGCACGGCCTGCTCCAATGCGTTCACGGCTGCAACCGCGCAACAGCGCAGCTCGCCGGTTTGTGACGAAACGCCGTCCGATGATCCCTCAAACCGGCGGCCATCAGACCACGTCAGCACCACCTTGGCCCGGCAGCGGCCGTTTGCCAGCCGCTGAAACCCGAACTCCTGAAATCGCAGGCGCTCGTCGGGCACGGACCACCCTCACTCGAAGCGGACTTCGATCTGCTGCTTGACACCCTGGTCCTGATTCGCTTCCACCACATCCACCTCGAGACGCGGACGTCCCTGCGCGTCCTGCTCGGCCGAGATGACGAGAATCAGCCCGCTGTCGAACTCCACTTTCACGTGCCGCACATCGGAACGCACCGTGACATGTTTCACCGTCTCACCCCGTAGCCGAGTCACGGCCCCGACGACGCGCCGGAGGTCCTGCAGGTTCGCGGTGCTCACGAGAGACGCTCCGCGAGCAGCTGCGAGAGTGCAGCGTCCGGGATCCGCTCGGCCTGGATGAACAGTGACGACTTCGAGGTGGCCTCCAACGGATACGGCGTCCAGAACGACCGGCGCCGACCCGGGAGAGACTCAGACGCGGCGCGAAACGACAACACCAGTTGCCAAGCGGACGCATTCGCGTGACGCTCGGCAACCGCGTCCACGTGCCAAACCTGGTCCCCATGCGCGATTACCCGCCATGACATGGCTCACCTCGAGCACGGAACGAGCGCAAAGGGCCCCCAATATGGGGCTTAGCTCGTGACCGGTCAATGGGTTAGCTCTTTTCCAGCAGAGGACAGTGGGAGTCAGTCGTCCCTGGTGACGTAGGCGCGGAAGCGGGTCGCGAGGTCTCGCGTGACCGGGCCGGCAACGCCTTTGCCGATCGCCCGGCCGTCGAGTCTTGAGATCCCGACGACCTCGGCGGCAGTTCCGGTCAGGAACACCTCGTCTGCGGTATACAGGTCGTACCGGTTCATCGGCAACTCTTCGATACCATATCCTGCTTCCCGGCCGAGCTCGATGACGGTGTCGCGGGTGACGCCGCGGAGGATGCCCGTGTACGGCGGTGGCGTGCGCAGTGTGCTGTTGGACACAGCAAAGAGATTCATGCCGCTTGCTTCGGCGACGTAGCCGCCGGCATCGAGCATGATCACCTCGTCCACGTTCGCCGCGATGCCTTCGACCTTGGCGAGGATATGGGACAGATAATTCAGCGATTTGACACGAGGCGAGAGCGCCTCACGGTGGTGGATCGGTGTGGCGGCGGTCAGAGCGGTCAGCCCTTTCTCATACCGGTCCTGCGGCCAGAGCTTGATCGTGTCGAAGATGCAGAAGATAGTGGGCTTAGCGCATTTGCGCGGATCGAGACCGAGGTCCCCAACCCCGCGCGTTACGACCAGGCGGATGTAATTGTCCTTGATCCCGCTTTTCGCGACGCCTTCCTCGACCATGCGCCCCATCGCGTCCTTCGACATGGGGATTTCGAGCCAGATCGCCTTTGCCGAGGCGTATAAACGCTCAATGTGGGCGTCCAGCCGGAACACCCGGCCGCCGTAGGCCCGAATGCCCTCGAAAACGCCGTCGCCATACAGGAGGCCGTGGTCGAACACAGAAACGACCGCGCTGCCGCGGTCGTACCACGTCCCATCGATCCACACGATGGAGGGCATTGTAGGAATCTGGCTCCGATGTCGGCCCGTGACAACGGGGGGTTCAAGACTCAGTGAGGCGGCTGGGGATCGAACCCAGGACCTACGGATTAAAAGTCCGTTGCTCTACCAACTGAGCTACCGCCTCGCGTGGGCGAAAGATAGTCGTACCCGTTAGGTTTTGCCGTGTCATGAGCACCTCTGCATCAACGCCGATCTCTCACGTATCCGATACTGCCCGTTGGGTCGCAATGTACAGAGCAATGGAGAGCGAGCGCCCCGACGCGCTGTTCCGCGATCCGTATGCGCGACGGCTCGCGGGCCCGGCCGGCGAGCGGATTCTCGCCTCCATGCCGCAGGGCCGACGCTGGGCATGGCCGATGATCGTACGCACCGCAGTGATGGACGAAATCGTGATGCGCCTGGTGAAAGAGGAGGGCGTCGACACCGTCCTCAACCTGGCGGCCGGACTCGATGCGCGTCCGTACCGTCTCGATCTCCCTGCCAAGCTCCGCTGGATCGACGTCGACCTCGAGGGAATCCTGTCTCATAAAGAAGCCGAACTCGGGGCCGAGCGGCCGCGCTGCCGCGTGGAGTTCGTGCGCGCCGATCTCACCGACCACGCGGCGCGGCGGGTGCTCTTCCAGCGCATCGGCACCCAGGCCCGGCGCGCCGTGGTGATTGCGGAGGGGCTGCTCGTCTATCTCAGACCCGAGGACGTCACATCGCTCGCCGTGGATCTCGCCGCGCAGCCAGCGTTTCGCTGGTGGTTGATCGACCTCGGCTCGCCGGCGCTCCTGCAGTTCCTCAGTCGCACCTGGGGCAACCAGCTGCGGTCGGGAAACGCGCCGATGCTGTTCGCGCCCGAGGAGGGAACGGCGTTCTTCGCCCCAGCCGGGTGGCAAGAGGCAGAATACCATGCCATGCTCGACGAAGCGGAGCGGCTGGGCCGAGCACCCCGAATGGCATGGGTGTGGAGACTGCTCGGCTTGCTCGCGTCGAAGAGGCGTCGCGAACAGTTGAAGCGGTTCTCCGGCATCGTGCTTCTGAAAAACAGTCTTTAGAAAACCCAGTGCACCCCGAGCTGCGTCTGCTGCGGATCGCCTAGACCGCTCCGCAGGGTGCCGTCGAAGTTGAACAGCAAGCTCGTCGCCGCTGGATCGCGGAAGTTCTCCGATCCAAGCACGTTGAACATCTGCGCCACAAGCTCGACGCGACCGTTGCCGACTTTGAACGGCCATGTCAGGCCCACGTCCCAGGAGAAGTAACTGTTGTCCTTACGCAGCGTGTTACGCTGGAGCACGGTGCCATCCGCACAGTTGCGGTCGGCGGCCGACGTGGCGCGCTGGCCTTTGGCGGGGGCAAAGGGGCTCATGGGGCTCGGCCCGCAACTCGCCGAGGTCGGCTGGGCCGAGTAGATGCTCAGCCGGTTGTTGATGAACACGCCCCCGCCGATGTGCGCGATCATCCAGCCATTGAAGCGGTGCCGCTGATCGCGGTCGCTCCAGCCGTATTCCGGCGCCAGCTTGTCGGCGCGGGCGTAACGGAACGTGAACGGATCCCGCTCGTTGTCGTCGTCCGACTTGTCGAACGACAGCGTGTAGTTCACCTGGAACTGGAAGTTCGGATCGAGCACACGCTTCAGGCCGATCGTGAAGCCGTTGTAGGTCGACTTGGCGCTCGATTCGACCGTAGTGAGCGTACCGATGCCGGCGAACGGACCGGCATTCGCCACGCCAAACAGCGTGTCGTTCCGGTTGATGAAGCGGCTCACGAAGTCGGTGTGGGCGTGGGTAAAGCTGAGCGTCAGCCCGAGATCGGCCGCCACCTGAGTCTCGTATCCAACCGTGATGTTGAGCGTCCGCGGATTGCGGAAGTTCTTGTCGAATACAAACACGGATGGGGCGAACACCGCGCTCAGCGGCACGGTCGACGGGAACAGGTGCGGGAACGAAGGCGCTGGCAATCCGAACGGGATCGTCGCGCTCGAGCCGAACAGCGTCACGCCGCGGTAGCCGTCGGTGGAACGTGTAGATGCGAGGTTCAACCCGGGAATGCGGGCGTAATACACGCCGGCGCTGGCCCGAAACACCTGGCGCCCGTCGCCGTGGGGATCCCAGGCGATGCCGAGGCGCGGCTGAATCATCTTCTTATCCGACGGGATCGTTCCATCGGACGGGAACGGGAACGTGCCCTTCGCATTGGTCACCGATGTCCCGTACAGCGAATGGTACGCCGTGGAATCGCGCGGCGACAGAATGGTGGGCTCGAGCTGCGCGGACCACCGCAGTCCGTAGTTGAAGGTCCATTTCGAATTGGGCTTCCACGTGTCCTGCACATAGAAGTCGAGCTCGGTCTGCGGAATGCTCTGGGTCCCCGCGTCGCGCACCGAGCGCCCGACACCCGCTTGCTGCAGGTACAGAAGCACCGGGCCTGTGATCGACGTGCCGACGGGACATGCGCCAGTGAGGCTGCTGCCCCCATTCGAGCACTCCACGTAATTCGAATCGTGGGCGACGTAGTTCAGGAACCCGTTCACCGAGCTGAAGATGTAGCGGCTGTCCGCAAAGCCGATGAAGGTCTGGACCGAGTTCACACGGTTGTACTCGCCGCCCAGCTTGAAGAAGTGGTCACCCTTGGTGATCGAGATGTTGTCGAGCAGCTGCGCCCGCGTGTCGTAGTACGCGACAGGCAGGAAAAACGGCATGCCGAAGCGGTAGCCGCCCGCGAAGTCCATCGCGACGTCGGGGAACGGCCGCAGGCCCGTCGCCGTCGGGTCGGTGCCGATGGCTGCGGTGCGAGGACCGTCGTACGGGCGCGGCCGGTCTTCACGGGAGTACTGGAATCGGAACTCGTTCGCGAGGCGCGGCGTCAAGTACGACACGAGACTGCCGTTGATCGCGTTGGAGTGATCCTGCTCGAGCCCGTTGGCGCTGCGACCCCAGCTGTCCACGTCGAACGTGCCGTTGGCCTGCTCCGACCAGGTGTAGTTGTACTTGAGCGAAGCGTTGTGCTTGTCCGAGAGCCGGAAGTCGAACTTGGCCAGCAGGGCGCGCGCGTTATTGGTGCGAGCGATCGACCCGTAGTCGTTGCGGAGCGCGCCACCGTATGCCGTGTCCATCCACGCGCGCAGCGGCGCCGCGATACGGTTGGGATTCGTCTGTTTCGTCTCGTCGTAGATCTGCTGGTCGTAGGCAACGAAGAAGAACGCGCGGTCATGCTTGATCGGCCCGCCAAGCGTGAAGCCGAACTGATGCTGGGTAAAATCCGGCGCCGGAAGTGACACGCCCGCATGGTGTGGCTGACCTGACAGCGCGCCGTCCTTTCCATAATAGTGCACCGAGCCGTGCACCTGATTCGTCCCGGACTTCGTCACCACATTCACAAAGCCGCCCGAGGAACGGCCGAACTCGGCGTTGGCGCCCGAGGACGTCACCACGATCTCCTGCACCGCATCGAGGTTGAACGTGAAGGGCGGGCGCTGGCCGCCGCGTTGCTCGCCGAAGAACGGATTGTTGAAGTCGGCGCCGTCCACCGAAACGTTGTTGTGAATTCCCTTTTGCCCACCGATCGACAGCTCGTCGCCGTCCGGACCCTGGACGATCGCCACGTTCGGCGTGAGCAGCGTGAGGTTCAGATAGTTGCGCCCGTTGTTCGGGAGGCGTGACACCGCGGCGTCAGGCAGGCGGGTGGAGCTCTCCACCTTGGTCGCGTCCACGACCGGCTGCGTCGCCTCGACCACCACCGCCTGCAGCTGCACCGCTGCGAGCGGCAGGTTCAGATTCACCGTCTCACCAACGCTCAGGCGGACGCCGGTGCGCCGCGCCTCGCTGAAGCCGACCGCGCGCGCGGTGACGTCGTAGGTCCCGAGCGGCATGAGAGGCGCGATGAAAATGCCGCGCTCATTGGTCGCGACCTGGCGCTGGAAGCCGGTCTGTGACTCGTGCAGGACGACCGTGGCGCCCGCGACCGACGTTCCCGAGGGATCGGTGACGGTACCGCGGATAACGCCTGTCGTCGCCTGCGATTGTGCTGCCAGCAAAACGGGGAATGCGAGAGCCAATACCACCGGCCCCAGGAGCTTGCGCACCATGCTTCTGCCTCCGACGGGATGGGAAGGTTGTTCGGAACGGCTAGCGTATCACTCGAAATGCAGGATGGCAAGAAGGCGTCTGAGCGTCGATTTTCCTGCGCATGCAGAATGCCGAAATCGCCCGCCTCCTCGCTGACGTCGCCGATCTGCTCGAGATCTCCGCCGGCAATCCGTTCAAGGTGCGGGCCTACCGCAACGCCGCGCGCACGGTTGCCGATCACCCCGATCCCATCGCCGAGCTCGTGGCGGGAAGAGAGTTCGACCTCACCGATCTCCCGGGCATCGGGGGCGGCATCGCGAAAGAGATCACGGCGCTGGTCGAAACGGGCTCGCTACCCCAACGCCAGCAGCTCGTGGCGACGCTACCACCCGGATTGCTCGACCTCCTGCGCATTCCCGGCCTCGGCCCCAAGCGCGTCAAGCTGTTCCACGAGAAACTCAAGGTGAACGGCGTCGCCGATCTCAAGGGCGCGCTGGAGAAGGGAGAGATAGCGAAGCTTCCCGGCTTCGGTCCCAAGCTGCTGGAGAAGATTCGCGAGGGGGTCTCCGACATCGCGACGACCGCGCAGCAGCGCATGGTCCTGCACGACGCCGAGCAATACGCGCGGGCGATCGTGGAGTACCTCAAGGCGGGCGGGGGCATCGACGAGATCGACGTGGCGGGCAGCTTCCGCCGGCGCAAGGAAACCATCGGGGATCTCGACATCGTGGTCACCTCCAAGAATCCATCGGCGGTCATCGCGCGGTTCGGAAAATTCGGCGACGTGACCCACGTCGCGGCACAGGGAGAGACGCGGTCTACGGTGCGGCTCTCGAGCGGGCTGCAGGTGGATCTGCGCGTGGTCGAGCCCGCCGCGTTCGGCGCCGCGATGCAATACTTCACCGGCTCGCAGGCGCACAACATCGAGCTGCGCAAAGTGGCGCAAGCCAAGAAGCTCAAACTGAACGAGTACGGGGTGTATCGCGGATCGAAGTGCATCGCGGGACGCACCGAAGTGGAGGTCTACGGCGTCCTTGGCATGGACTGGATCCCGCCCGAGCTCCGTGAAGGGCGGAACGAAATCGCGCGGGCCAGGGAGCACACGCTTCCCACGCTCGTCACCCTGGAGGAGATCCGCGGCGACCTGCAGATGCACACCGACGCGAGCGACGGGAAGGCGACGTTGGGGAAGATGGTCGAGGCCGCGCGCGCGCTCGGCTATGCCTACATCGCCATCACGGATCACTCCCCGCGGACGTCGATGGCCGGACAGACCCCCGCCGAGATCCGCGCCCAATGGAAACAGATCGACCGGCTCAACAAAGGGATGCGCGGGTTCCGCATCCTGAAAAGCGTCGAGATGGACATCCTGGAAAGCGGGAAGCTCGATCTCCCGGACGACCTGATCGCCGAAGCCGACTACGTGGTAGCCACGATTCACTACGGCTTGAAGCAAAGCGAGCGGCAACTCACCGACCGCCTCCTTGCCGCCATCGAGAACCGCTGGGTGGATGCGATCGGCCACCCGACCGGCCGGATCGTGCCGGTGCGTCCTTCCTACCCGCTCGACTTCGACGTCGTGGCGAAGGCCGCGGCGAACGCAAAATGCCTGCTCGAGATCAACGGCAGCGAACGGCTCGATTTGCCGGACACGCTGGCCGCGGCGGCGAAGTCGCACGGCGTCCGGTTCGTGCTTTCGACCGACGCGCACAACCAGCGTGAGCTGGGATTCATGCGTTTCGCTGTGGCGGTGGCGCGCCGTGCGGGATTGACCGCGGCCGACATCCTCAATACGCGGTCGCTGCCGGACTTTCTGAAGGGACTACGTCGCGGCCGAAATCGCTAACAGCTCGATCTGGGCCACCGGCTCGAAGCTGTAGCGGTGGTGCCGGGTGGGACCGAGGCGCTGAATCGCGTCGAGATGCTCGGGGGTCGCGTAGCCCTTGTTCGTTTCCCAGAAATAGCCGGGGTGCCGCGCGGCCAGCCGATCCATGAGGTCGTCGCGCACGACTTTGGCGATGACGGATGCCGCCGCGATCGAGTGGCAGCGCGCGTCCCCATCCACGATGGCCTCGTGCTCGCATCCGAGCTCCGGGCACGGCAGCCCGTCGATCAGCACGTGTGCCGGAACCATGCCGAGCCGCCGCAGCGCGCGCTCCATCGCGAGGATCGAAGCGCGGCGGATATTGAGCCGGTCGATTTCGCGGACGCTGGCCGCCCCGATCGCGAACGCGGCGGCGCGCTCGCGGATCTTCACTGCGAACTTCTGGCGCTGCAGCGCCGTAAGCACTTTCGAGTCGTCGAGCCCGCGGATGGGTTTCGCGCCCATTGGAAACACGACGGCCGCGGCGACCACCGGACCAGCCAGTGGACCGCGGCCGACTTCATCGATTCCGGCGACGATGCTCCGCCCTTCGCACCACAGCGCCGCCTCGCGTTGCAGCGATGGGCGGCGGTGTTTCACGTCTGCGACGACTCCTGTTCGGCGGCCCCCCCCGCCCCGCCGGTCGGGACCGTGATGCCACGCTTTTCACGGATCCGCGCCGCTTTGCCGGCGAGCCGGCGCAGGAAGTACAGCTTGGCGCGCCGCACGCGGCCTTTCCGCAGCAACCCGATCTCGGCAATCAACGGCGCATGCAGCGGGAAGATGCGCTCGACGCCCACGCCCGCCGAAATTTTGCGGACGGTGAAGGTCTCGTTGATGCCGCCACCGCGCCGGGCGATGCAGATGCCCTCGAACGCCTGAAGACGCTCCTTCTCTCCCTCGCGCACGCGCACCATGACGCGCACCGTATCGCCGGGAGCGAAAGCCGGGATGTCCGTTTTCAGGCCTTCGCGCTCGACTGCTCTGAGCTTTTCCATACCTATTCTCCGTGTCGCGACCAGAGATCCGGCCGCCGTTCCCGTGTCAGACGCTCGGCCTGCGCCGCCCGCCATGCCGCAATCTTGTCGTGGTCGCCACTCAACAATACGTCCGGGACGTCGTGCCCGCGATAGCTGGGCGGCCGCGTGTAGCTGGGCGGCGCCAACAATCCGTCATAATGCGAATCGCTCGACGCCGACTCGTGATCTCCCAGCGCGCCGGGCAGCAGCCGTACGACCGCGTCTACGACGCACAGCGCCGCCGGCTCTCCGCCCGACAGCACGAAGTCGCCGAGCGAAACCTCTTCCGCGCCCAAGCCATCCGCGACGCGCTGATCGACGTCCTTGTAATGCCCGCACAACACCGTCAACTGGCCGCCCAGGGCGAAGCGAACCGCCGTGTCGTGGGTGAACGGCCGCCCACGCGCTGACAACAGGACGATCGGCGGCTTCGCTTTCAGATCCTCGATCGCCTCGAAAAACGGCTCCGGCTTGAGCACCATCCCGGCGCCGCCACCATACGGCGCGTCATCCACCGTGTGGTGCTTGTCGTGCGTGTAATCGCGCAGCTGCACGACCCGGTATTTGACCAATCCCGCTGCCGCGGCGCGTCCCAAAATGCTCGACGACAATGGCGCGGTGAACCACTCCGGAAACAGCGTCACCACATTGATCCGCAACATCGCTACTCGTCCACCGCCACGAACTGGTCGCGCCAGCCTTCGACCGCCGCCCGCGAGGTCACGCCCTCGAAGCCGAGCAGCCATTCGCGATGATAGGCACGGCGCCGGGTGACGACCAGCGGACCGGCCAAAACCTTACGTTCTTCGTCGAGGACGTACAGTCGCGCTTTTGGCACGAACACCGTCCCCGGCTTTTCGACGAGGGGGATCACGGCGACTTCCCCGTGCTGGCCGTGCGGCTTGCGGAGCCGCCCGACTACGCGGCGGGCGTCGCGGCCGGGGGAGGCGCTGATTTGCCTAGTACGCCGGCCTTCTTGAGGAGCGAACGCACCGTGTCCGTCGGCGTCGCGCCCTTCTCGAGCCAGGCCCGCGCCTGCTCGGCGTTCACGTCGATCACCGCCGGATTGGCGCGCGGGTTGTAATTGCCGATCGCCACCACAAAGCGGCCGTCGCGCGGCGACTTGGAGTCCGCGACGACGATCCGGAAATAGGACTGACCCTTCCGCCCCACCCGGCGCAGCCGAATTCGAGTTGCCATAGCGTTCCCTACATCCTTTTGATGAACTTGCTCATCTTGCGCATCTGCTGGAACTGTTCCAGCAGGCGATTCACTTCCTGCACGCTCCGTCCGGATCCCTTCGCGATCCGCAGCTTGCGCGATCCGCTCAACACGCTCGGATCGGCACGCTCCTGCGGAGTCATCGAGAGCACGATCGCCTCGACGTGTTTGAGGCGTTTGTCGTCCATCGACACACCCTGCAGCGCTTTCGCGTCGATCCCCGGCAGGAGCCCGAGCACCTGCTTCAGCGGACCCATGCTCTGCATCTGCTTCAAGGCCACCAGAAAATCCTGCAGGTCCATGCCCTTCTTGGACCGCACCTTTTGCTCGAGCCGCTTGGCGGCTTCGGCATCGACCGTCGCCGCCGCCTTCTCGACCAGCGCGACGACGTCGCCTTGCCCGAGAATTCGCCCCGCCATCCGGCCCGGATCGAAGGGCTCGATCGCATCGGGCTTTTCGCCTACGCCGACGTACTTGATCGGTACGCCGGTCACGCCGTGAATGGAGAGCGCCGCACCGCCGCGGGCGTCACCATCGAGCTTCGTCAGGATCACCCCGGTGAGCCCGACACCCTCGTGGAAGCCGCGTGCGATCTTCACGGCGTCCTGGCCCGTCATTCCGTCCGCAACGAGCAGCACTTCTTTCGGGGCTACTGCGGCTTTCAGCGCGCGCAACTCATCCATCATCTCGGCATCGATCTGCAGCCGGCCGGCGGTATCGACGATCACCGTCCGGGCCCGGGCCGATTCAGCCTCACGCAGCGCGTTCCGAACCACCTCCGGAACACCCTTCCCTCTTCCTTCGTCCCCCGTCCCCACCACAGGCACGCCTACCTGCTGCCCGAGCTGCCGCAGCTGCTCCGCCGCCGCCGGCCGATAGATGTCGGCCGCCACCAGCGCCGGCGCCTTCTGCTCGAGCTTCAGCCTCCGAGCGAGCTTAGCCGCGGTGGTGGTCTTCCCCGATCCCTGTAACCCGACGAGGAGAATGACCGTCGGACCTACGGAGGCGAATTCGAGGCCGGCCTTGGTGCCGCCGAGCAGCGCCGCAATTTCGTCATGCACCAGCTTGACGACCTGCTGGCCGGGATTGACGGCTTTGACCTGCAGCGCACCGACGGCCCGCTCGCGCACTCGCTCGACGAAGCCGCGCGTGACCTCGAAACTCACGTCCGCCTCGAGCAGGTGGCGGCGAATCTCGCGCAGCGCGTCGGTCACGTCGCTTTCCGAGAGGACCCCGCGACCCGTGAGCCGGTTCAGTACCCCGGTCAGCTGCTCGGAAAGGGCCGTAAACATAAGCGTAGCAAGCTAAATGGCGAGTACCCTTTCACCAAGTGGGGGTCTTATCTTGCCGTCTATGGCTGACCAGATCCGCCAGGCGCAACAGACACAGCCGGTCATCCCGCAATGGTCCCGGCCGGACGACGCGGAGCGGCAGGCACGGCTCGACGCCATGAAGCGGCGCGCGACCGGCCTGCTGGCGATCGCGCTGCTCGTCTTCATAGTCGCGAGCCTGTACGAGCCGCAGTACCCCTGGCTGGGGTACGTCCGCGCGACCGCTGAAGCGTCACTGGTCGGCGGCCTCGCTGACTGGTTCGCGGTGACGGCGCTGTTTCGGCACCCGCTCGGCCTGCCGATTCCCCACACCGCGATCGTCGCGACGCGCAAAGAGCGGATCGGGCAGATCCTCGGCAACTTCGTGCAGAACCATTTCCTGTCACACGATGTCATCGCGGCGAACCTGCGGCGTGTGCATCCCGCCGAACGGGCGGCGCAGTGGCTCGCCGACCGCGAGCACGCGCGCCAGATCTCCCGCCAGTTCGCCAGCGGCCTCGTGAAAACGCTGGACGGACTTCCGCCCAACGAGCTGGAGGATCTGGTGAGTCAGGTCGTACGGAACCGCGTCCGCACATTTCGTGTCGCGCCGGCGCTCGGCAAGACATTAGCCCTGGCGCTCGCCGACAACCGCCAGGAAGAGCTGTTGAACGCAACGGTGCGCCTCGCGGCGGAGGCGGTCCGGAACAACCGCGACCTCATTCGAGAGCGCGTGCGCGCCGAGACGCCGTGGTGGGTGCCTCCCGTCCTCGATGACAAGATCTATCAGAAGATCATCGCAGCGGTCGAGCGGCTGTTGCATGACATGGTGATGGATCCGGCGCATCCGCTGCGGATTGCCTTCGACGACGCGATTCGCGACTTCATCGAGCGGCTGCAGCATTCGCCGGAAGTGATCGCGCGCGCGGAAGCCTTGAAGGAAGCGTGGCTCATGGGCGCGCAGACCGACGAACTGGCGCGAAAACTTTGGGAAGGCGTACGCGACGCGGTGACCAAGTACGCGACCGGGACGGGCGGGGGAAGCAGGGCGGTCCCAGGGCGGCCCGACAGCGCGCGGGCCGAAGTCCGCGTCACCGTGTCATCGAACCCCACC
>JACXTT010005069.1_pt1 | contig 19265 bp, 15 predicted proteins | sample 9270951 | NCBI WGS metagenome assembly JACXTT01 (sample SAMN15532306, study PRJNA645909) | rock metagenome | isolation source: weathered quartz diorite | place: Puerto Rico | collected 2017-06-21 | reverse complement strand
GACATTTCGTGCCAAACCGGTTTCCCTTATGAGCCGTTACCCCCATTCCGGTAATACCGCAGGAGAGGACCGAGGTCGGAGCCGCCAATGCCGATGTTCACGGACGTTTCGAATGCTTTTGTGAGTGGTTCGATTCTTTTTGACACGTTCATGTTCCTCGATGATCGGCATCGGCCGTAGCTATTTCGGGCTGCAGTGTCGGGCGGCTCACTTTGGGATCGGACCGATTGAGAGTGATGACTTCGTCTTGGTGACGAATGACCAACTCCTCGCCTTCCCGCAAAGAATAAGTGGTCGAATCCGGACCGATTTCGACGTCCAAGATTCGGCCGTGCCACGTAAGCGGGAATCGCAGAAATGACTGCGCTTCCGGCGGCCGGTGCGGCCGGAAGGACAGTGTGCCGTCATAATCGCGCAGGCCACCGAAGCCGTAGGCTAAAACCATCCATGTCCCGCCCATTGAAGCGATATGGCATCCGTCCTTGACGTTCCCTCCAACATCGGCGAGATCCATGAGAAGCGCCGCGCGACCGTAGGTCACCGCTTTGTCGTACTCTCCGATCTCGAGAGCCACAATCGCTTCGATACAAGATGAAAGCGACGAATCGCCGGTCGTCAAAGGATCGTAAAAGTGGAAGTTGCGTCTTTTCGCTTCAAGTGAGAATTCGTGGCCCAGCAGAAACATCGCCAGAAGTACATCCGCCTGTTTGATGACTTGATGCCGATAGATATTGAGCGGGTGATAGAACAAGAGCAGGGGATACCGATCCGAAGCGGTATCGTTGAAGTCCCACGGCTCACACTCCAGAAAGCCATCGTCCTGTGGATAGACTCCTGTCGCGGGATCGAATGGAACATGCATGCTTTCCGCCGCCCTTCTCCAATCGTCAATCTCCGACAGCTCCAACCCGGTTTTCTGGATCAAAGCTGCGAGGGCTTCAGGCTTCTTGCCTGTAGCCTCGATCGTTTCTACGGCATAACGCAAGTTCTCGCGTGCCATTAGATTCGTGTATGTGTTGTTGTTCACGACGGCCTTGTACTCATCAGGTCCGGTTACGCCGTTAATGCAAAATTGTCCACCCTTTCGCGTGGAAAAGAATCCCAAGTCGTACCAGAGCCTCGCGGTTTCCACGAGAATTTCTGCGCCGTAATTGAAAAGGAACTCTTGATCTCCGGTGGCGTTCACGTATTTGCGCAAGGCATACGCGATATCCGCATTGATATGATACTGGGCTGTACCAGCCTCATAGTATGCTGAGGCTTCCTCTCCACTGATCGTCCGCCAGGGAAACATCGCACCGCGGTGGCTCAGCTCGCGTGCGCGCGCGCGCGCCTTGTCCAACATGTTGTAACGGACTCGGAGCAGATTTTTGGCGATATGCGGCGACGTATATACGAGGAAGGGGAGCAAGTAGATTTCGGTGTCCCAGAAGTAGTGCCCTTCATAAGCCTGTCCTGTCAGACCCTTCGCTGCCACGCCCTTGTCTTCTGCCCTGGCTGAGGCCTGCAAAATGTGAAACAAGTTGAGGCGTATCGCTTGCTGCATCTCGACGGTCGAGAGCCTGATCTTTTCCGCCCTGATGTTACTCACCCGTACGTCACTCCTATCCCAAAACTCATGCATGAACTGTTCTTGTTCAGCCAACAGCTCCGAAAAGCCCTGATTCACGACTCGATCCAACGTCCATTCCGCGTGGTGTCCGATCTCTTTTGCGGTGGCCGTCACAGATGTGTGATAAGCGATGTACTTGGTTAGACGGATGGGACGGCCGGGTTGAGCTTGAATCGTGAAATAGACCTGACCGTAATCCTCCGTCTGGTTCGTGTTGTAATGATGCGGGCACTCGCTTTTGAGGTCGTGGTCCATCGCGCAGGCCAGGATCATGCTCGATCGTTCGGTACCATGGACCAGGACGACGCGGCGGTCTCTCGCATAACTCGCGCGATGCCGGAGCACCTTTCCGAAGACCGTGGCCCGACGCGGATCGTTTTCGGCTTTTTGCTCGCCGGGCTGAGGGACAAGCATTTCGGAGGAAATGACGACGGGCGCCGAAGCATTAAGAACCGTCACTTCATAAGAAATAACCGCCACATGCCGTTGTCGAAACGAAATCAGGCGCCGGGATTTGATTTTCACCTGCGTGCCGGAGAGCGTTTCCCATACAAGCTCTCGATCCAGAGTGCCGGACTTCATGTTCAATTGCCGCTCATAGAGATTGAGACTGGCAGTGCCGAGCCAAAACGGCTCATCATCGACGATCAACTTGATAATTTTGCTGTCTGTCACGCTCAACATCGTTTGGCCCGTCTTGGCGAAACCATAGGCCTGCTCGCCATAGACGATCGGCCACACTTCATGGAATCCGTTAACAAACGTAGTGTTTTGTTCGGAGGGTCCACCTTCTTCAAAGCTCCCGCGCATGCCGATGTAGCCGTTTCCTAATGCAAGAACGGATTCCATCTGCGCGAGAAATTCCGGGTGAAAATTTTTTTCGATGATGCTCCACTCGTCGGGCGGATAGTCCTGAGCCGGCGGCTTCAGCCGTTTATGATGAATCATTCTTTCGTGCGCTCCTTAGTGCAGGAGTTCAGCCAGATCATTGACCACCATGTCGGCGCCATAAGCCTTCAGCTCTTTGGCATTGCCCTTCCTCGCCACACCGATGACGAGCGCGAAGCCGCCTTGCGCTGCCGCATGCACACCGGAGATAGCGTCCTCAAACACCACGGCGCGTTGCGGTAGCACTCGAAGCATCTCGGCAGCCTTCAAAAAGGAATCGGGCGCGGGCTTTCCGGCGAGACCTTCTTCGCCGAGGACGTCGCCATCGACTCGCGCATCGAAGAGGTCGTCGGCCTTTGCAGCTTGGAGGACGGCCTGGCAGTTCTGACTTGAAGTCACGATTGCCGTCTTGATTCCTGTCCGGCGCAGATGTTTGATGAGGGCAATAGAGCCTGGGTAGGCTTTGACTCCGGCCGAATTGAGGACGCCGTTCACCAACTCATTCTTGCGATTTCCGAGACCGCACACGGTTTCAGTTGTCGGAGGATCCTCAGGTGTTCCTTCGGGCAATACGATGCCGCGAGACTTGAGAAAATCGCGCACTCCCTCATACCGCGGCTTTCCATCCACATAAACTTTGTAATCCGTATCTAAGTCGAACGGGCGGAATGGCGATGCGCTTTTCGCCGACCACTTAAGCAGAAACTCGTCGAACATCGTCTTCCAACAGGTTGCATGGATACTCGCCGTATCCGTGACCACGCCGTCCATATCGAAGAGAACAGCGTCAAAGCGTGTTTTATTGATGAGGTGCGGGTGGTGCATCCGTTCTTCAAGAGCACAAACTTTTTCCAAGCGCCGTTGATGATGTTCCTCATGTGTGAACTTGGCTTCCAGGTAAGCGGTGACCAACTCTCGCGCTAACTCCGGGCCGATCACACGCCCGCCGAGCACCAAGACGTTCATGTCGTCGTGTTCAACGCCTTGGTGCGCTGAATACGTATCGTGACAAAGCCCAGCGCGAATTCCGGCCAGTTTATTGGCGGCGACCGAAGCGCCGACCCCGCTGCCGCAGATCAGTACGCCACGATCTGCCGTGCCATCGAGCAACACCTTTCCGATGGCTTCGGCATAGTCCGGATAGTCCACGGCCTGAGTGTCATGCGTGCCGACATCCACAATCTGATAGCCCAGTTCGCTTATGTAAGCACTCAAATCTTCCTTGAGCGGAAATCCAGCGTGGTCTGCACCTATCGCGATACGCATCATCACCTCATTTGCGCTATCTGCTCTTTGGCAGCCGTTACGATGTTTTCGGGAGTAAAGCCGAATTTTTTTTGCAATTCCTTGAGCGGTGCCGATGCGCCAAACGTCTCCATGCCGATGGAGCAACCATTTGTGCCGACATAGCGGCTCCAGCCGAGTGTTGACGCCTGCTCTACGGATACTCGAGCAGTCACAGCCTCCGGCAGGACGTGCTCGCGATATTCCGGATGTTTTCGACAGTAGTATTCGAAGATCTCCCACGACGGCATACTCACGACGCGGGCTTTTATATTTTCCGACTTGAGCTGTTCATATGCCTCGACGCACAGCGCTACTTCACTGCCGGTAGCGATCAACAGAACGTCAGGTTTGCCGCCTTGGCTATCCGCAAGGATGTATGCTCCGCGCTGCAGGCCCTCGGCCGCCGCGTATTTGCTACGGTCCAGAATCGGCACTGCTTGTCGCGTAAGAATCAGGGCCACTGGCTCGTGACGGAAGTTCATGATCATTCGCCAGGCTTCGATTACTTCGTTGGCGTCCGCTGGTCGCAACGTAATCAATCCGGGAATCGCGCGCAGCGAAGCCAACTGTTCCACTGGTTGGTGCGTTGGCCCGTCTTCTCCCACGCCTATGGAGTCGTGTGTAAAGATGTGGATCACCGGAATCTCCATCAGGGCGCTCAAGCGGATCGCACCTCGGGCATAATCGCTGAAAATCAAAAAGCCCGATCCAAATGCCCGAATCTTTGAGAGCGAAAGTCCATTGAGAATGGCGCCCATCGCGTGTTCCCGGATGCCGAAGTGAAAGTTGCGTCCGGATGGATTCTCAGCGTTGAAATCGCCGGCTGTGTCGAACGTCAAGCGTGTCTTGCAGGAAGGCCCAAGATCTGCCGATCCCCCCGCGATCCAGGGGACATTCACTGCGAGGACGTTCAGTGCCTGGCTCGAGGCATCTCGCGTCGCAATACCTTTCGAGTCTGCAGAAAACGTGGGCAAGCCGAGATCCCATCCATTCGGCAACTCGCGGCGCATCATGCGATAGGCTCGCTCGGCGAGGTCCGGGTGTCGTTGGCGGTATGTCTCTAACCGTGTCCACCAGGATTGATGCAACATGCGGCCGCGCGTGCCGATGCCCGCCTGGAAATGTTCTCGTACACCATCAGGTACAAAAAAGTTTTCGTCCTCCGGCCACCGATACCGCCGCTTGGTCAAGCGGATCTCTGCCTCACCCAAAGGTTCGCCGTGCGCCGCGCTGGTGTCCTGTTTACTCGGTGCTCCGTAGGCGATGTGCGTATCGACAATGATTAGTGTCGGACGATCTTGTGTGTTCTTAAACGTCGTGAAGGCGCGATCAAGCATTTCCAAATCATTGGCGTCGGTGACTCGCGTGACATTCCATCCATAGGCGATAAAGCGCGTCGCGATGTCGTCGCTAAAAGTCAATGCGGTGTTGCCTTCGATGGTGATCTTGTTGTTGTCGTAGATCCAACACAGGTTGGCGAGCTTGAGATGGCCAGCGATTGAAGCCGCTTCGCTGGAGATGCCCTCCATCATGCAGCCGTCGCCGCAGAGGGCGTAGACATCGTAGTCAAACATGTCGAAGTCCGCGCGATTGAAATAGGCCGCGCCCCATCGAGCAGCGATAGCCATACCGACGCTAGTGGCCACACCCTGTCCCAATGGGCCGGTTGTCGTTTCGACGCCCGAGGTCCAGCGGTATTCCGGGTGCCCTGGACACTTGCTGCCGAGCTGGCGAAATCGCTTGATATCGTCCAGTGAGACGGCGGGCTCGCCGCGGACTTCGTACTTGGGATTAATCGCTTTGACGTCGGCCAGGTGCAATATCGCATAGAGGAGCATTGAGGCGTGACCTGCCGAAAGTACGAAACGATCGCGGTTCGGCCAGATCGGATGTTCGGGATCGAAACGCAGGAAGCGTTGCCATAAACAATACACGACCGGCGCGAGGGCCATTGGAGCTCCCGGATGGCCGGAGTGAGCCTGCTGCACGGCGTCCATCGCCAGCGTGCGGATGGTGTTGATGCACAACTCATCAATACCCACTCCTGCGACTTCCAAAGGCCGGCGAAGCTCGACAACAGGAGGCACGTGTGCAGTATCGTGCGCCGTGTTAAACCGGGTTCGCTTCATGCAGCCAACTCTCCTTCCATCGCGTTCGTGTAAATGCCCAGCGCGGCCGCGTTCACGCATCTGCAACGGTGAGAAAACGCCCGTTGCCCTGCCTCGAGGTTGTTGTGTTTCCCATTCCAGGCTTGAAGCGCTTCATCCTGCAGCGCACGGCCGAACGAGAAGTTAAGCTTCCAAGGTTTTGGTCCGTTCAATTTATTGATCTCGTTCAAATGAGTCGTTGCCGTCAAGGGGTCCTGGCCTCCGGATAAGAACACGATCCCAGGAATAGCCGCGGGGACGTGCCGGCGGAAGCAGCGCAACGTAGCAAGCGCGACTTCTTGGGCCGTGGATTGTTTCGGACACTGGTCACCGGCGATGATCATGTTCGGCTTGAGCAGCATCCCTTCGAGGCACACTCGCTGCTCGAAGAGCGCGTCTATCGTTGCCTGCACCATACTGCCGGTCACGACTTCGCAACGCTCAATGCTGTGCGATCCATCCATCAGCACTTCCGGCTCGACGATTGGAACCACGCCCTCTTCCTGGCAAAGCGCCGCATACCGGGCCAACGCATGTGCATTTGCGCGTAGAGAAGCCACGCTTGGAATTTCATTCGTAATGTGAATGACGGCCCGCCACTTCGCGAAGCGCGCGCCCATCTGGTGATATTCCTTGAGGCGGTCACGCAGACCATCGAGTCCTTCCGTGATGCTCTCGGCAGGCGAGCCTGCTAGACGCTTCGCGCCGGTATCGACTTTAATGCCGGGCGTTATGCCCTGCCGCGCCAGAAGACTTGCTAATGGCGTTCCGGCCGCATCCTTCTGACGAATCGTTTCATCCTGCATAATGATGCCGCTGATGAAGGCAGGCGCGTCGGGCGTCGTAAAAAGCATTTCTCGGAAGGTCCGGCGAGTGTCCGGAGTAGAGGTGATTTTCAGCACATCGAAACGCTTTGTCAGTGTCGCAGGCGTTTCATCGGCAGCTAGGATTCCCTTACCATCAGCGACGAGCGCCTCCGCGGTGCGTTCCAGATTGAGAATACTCACTGCGTATTTCCTCCTCGTGTTTGTCCGCGTCCGTATTCAGCAGACAGATCACCGAAATTCATACGAGTTGGGTATTCCAGTAGTTTTTATCCCGTTGCTTGCACCATTTTGAAAATCATGCGCAGAAGTTCTCCGGGGAAGGGATGTCCAGCCTGTCGACTTCATGCGTCGCGCAGTCCTGCGCGGAGAGGCCTTTGGGGCAGACCTGTACCCACACGTCGTCATTGGACTTCCACTGAGATGGGTTTCCCGACCACTTACTGCTTGAGGGTAAGTTGATGGGCAAGCTGCTCGTCGAGTTCGATATTGTTTCGGGCAAGCGTGTTGCCGATAGCCTGATCGTACGATATAAGCGCTTTCGCGTAGTTGACTAGCGCTTGAATTTCGTTTGTTTCGGCCTGTGCCAGGTTGCGCTGCTCCTCGAGCACGAAGCGTACTGTTGAAGTGCCGAGATCGAACTTCTTCTGTTCGGCATCCAGTTTAAGACTTGTGAGTTCGCGCGTCTTGCGCGCCGTCGTGACTCGTGCCCGGTTCAGATCGAGCTGCGTATAAGCGTTTCGGACTTCCAGCGCTATGCGCTGAGCGGTCGCTGCCTTGCGCATCACCGAGAGATCGCGCTCGTTGACAGCGCGCTCGTAATCGGCTCTCGCAGCGCGGTTCTGTAAGGGAATTTGAAGATTGAAACCTGCGCTATAGCCGGGATAGTTGAAGGCGAAGAGTTGGCCGAACATATCGCCGATACCTCCCGGGACCACTCGCAGGATTTCGGAGCCTTGCCCGATACCGGAACGAATCGTCTGGGTTCCACCCAATCCGGAATGCGCATAGCCGGCGGTGACATCGAGCACCGGCCGCATTTGGTTTTTTGTGTACTGAATGGAGATGTCCTGGTTGTCCACATCGTAATTGGCCTGTTTTATCTCCCGCCGGTTTTCGAGCGCGAATTGAATGGCCTGAGCCAGAGGAAGTACGGTTTGGGTATCCGGTTGACGAACGGGCTCGATAAGGTTCAAACGAACGAGCGCCAACCCTGGGTCTGTGTCGCGGCTGATCATTTTCTTCATCTGGTCGGCCAATCGATCGGTACCATACTGCGCCGTAACCAGATCGTCATTACGCGCCGCGACCTCCGCTTCGGCTTGCACGAGATCGATTGAAGCCATCGTGCCGACCTGGACCTGGATTTCATTATCGCGAAGCGTCTTCGAAGCCAGATCGAGCGAACGCTGTTTCACTTTCACATCTTCGGTCGCAAACACCAGATCCCAGTAAGAGTTCAGAGCTTGCGTCACCGCGTCGATGATTTGCAGTTCGAAGTCTAATTCCGAGATCTTTTCGTTGTTTCGGGCGATTCGGATTTGATGGGAGTTCACGGCGCGGCCGAAATCGCGAAGCACATGTTGCGTGATTCCGTATCTTACCGTGCCGTTGTACGCAGGGTTGTAGACGAAGAACACACTATTGGAGGAACTTCGGCTGAACTCGAAGTCGGTGGTCACCACCGTACCTGTTTGGAACGTTTGGTCGAAGCCCACTTTATAGTCGTGTGTCAGTTGGACGAGCGAGACTGCTCCGGCCAGGAGAGTCGAGCTGGGACTTTTTGTATGGCTTAACGAACCGATAACGTGGAAGTTCGGCTCGAACGGCCGGAGCAATGATGTAATCGAGTAAAGACTCGAAACCGGAACTGCTCGGCTCACGTTCAGGTCGCGATTATTTTCGAGCAACAGCCGTATAACGTCTTCGGTTGTCAACGCGACCGCTCCATTCTGCGTCATCGCTGAAAGTGAAATCGGCGCAGCGGGATTTGCGAACGGCAATTCCATCTTTTTTGGGGCCGCATAGCGATCGAGAAAGCGACTGACCCAATCCGTTTGGGCAAAAGTGGTCGAACACATCAACACCACGAACAACACGGTAGGAATTGCTGTGAATTTCATTTCGGGTTTCCTACTTCATAGCTCTTGCGACTCTCGAAGCGTAGTAGCCGGCCTTGGCGCGCACGTGCACGGCGCTCGGACCCTCGGGCCCAACAACTTTGATCTGAATCTTTCGCCACTTACCATCGGCGGCAAGATTCTGAGGGCGATACCCGATCACATATTGGTTCTTTAGATTGAGACCAATTTGCAGGCATATGTCGAGCAGATCATCTGCAGAACGTGGGAAAAACGCCTCACCCCCGGTCAGGTCGGCGAGACTCTCGATCCTCGCGCGCCCACTGAAACTCGCGAATTGCCAATCCAATTCATCCTCGATACCGATGCCGTAGATTGTGACATCGTGCTCTTTGGCGAACTCTTTGAGGTCCCCGAATGAATACCGGCTGTGATTGTCCTCTCCATCCGTGATCAGCAGGAGCGCTTTCCGGGCGTTGGTTCCATGCCTGACGTTTTCCAAGCCGACGTACAAGGCATCGTACATAGACGTGGTCCCCTTTCCTCGCGCCATGAGAAGGCGACTCTGCAGCTTCGCGATGTCTGTAGTAAAATCTTGGACAAGTTTGGGCGAGTCATTAAATTCGACGAGAAAATATTCATCATCCCGATTGCCCATTCTCAAGAAAGCATTCGCAGCGATTTGGGCAGCCCTCATTTTGTTTTCCATGCTGCCGCTGATATCGAAGATGATCCCAATGCTGAGAGGCAGGTCCTCGTTGGAGAAATACTCAATGTGCTGCTCGATCTTGTCTTCCCACACGCGAAAGTTTTCTGATGACAGACCGTTTACGTACCTGTTGTTACGATCGGTCACCGTTACATGGAGCAACACCTGGTCAACATCAACGCGAAGGGCCGGCAGCGTTTGAGCCGGCGAGCCGGTTTGAGTTTGTACAAGGGCGAGTATTGCGCATGGCAATCCAATCAAGCCCGCAACTTTCAGAAAGGTCATAAACCTCTGTCGCATAACTGCACTCTTCGTGCACACCGAAGACCGCGACCTGTGAGGAGTATTCGTGTATCGGGCTCGATTATTCCCGGTCTACGAGATGTTAGTTTCGGGCAGATCCAGTCCGGCGCCTTTGCACCAAGCTCAAACGGGATGTCTTCCAATCGATGCGCAACCGATTGGTATTCGCGTTTCCACTTATGTGCTCAGCTGGGGATTAAAGGGTCAGCTCGGATCTGCTGACGGAGTTTGCCTTGAAGAAAGGCGCAACATGATCCGGAGAAACGACACTAATGCCGTTCGACAGGGTGTGAAACCGACTTTGATCTTGCCGCGGGTTGTATCCGATACAATCCCCCGCTTCGATTATGACGTGCGCGTCAATAATCGCCCGGCGGACGGATGCACCGCGTCGGATGACTGCTCCCGGCAGGAGCACAGAATGCCGCACGTCGGCTCCAGACTCCAGGACAACGCCCGGCGACAATACGGAACCGTATACACAAGCGCCCGCGATATCGACGGCATGAGGAATAACCGAGTTCACGCCAATTTCAGCCCCCACATCGGAAAGTAAGTTCCTAGCCCCGAGAGGCGCCCCTATGACTGAACGTATCGGCCAATTCTCGCTGTATGGATCCAAGGGCGGATTGGCCGACAGAAGATCCATGCTTGCGCTGTAATAGGTCTCGAGCGTACCGACATCGCGCCAGTAACCAGATCTCTTCGTCGGATCCTTGTGAGGATAGGCCATCACCTTGTGCGAAGACAGCAGGTTAGGAATGAGGTCCAAACCGATATCGAGGAATCGAAGGCCCTCCTTTTGCAGCTCAATCAAAATCTCGCGATTGAAAACGTAGACACCCATATCGACGTTGACGGTGCTCGCGGTGCTGGAATCAGGAGGATCGTCGCCGGGCTTCTTCGCGAATGCCACGACACGATCGTCGGTATCCACTTCAACAACTCCTAACTTCCGTGAACAGTTCTTCGGATATTCGACCGTCGCAATCGTCACTTCAGCGCCGCTGGCGGCATGGAAAGCAATGAGCTTGCGATAGTCCATTTTGTAGACATGATCTGCAGATAAGACAAGAGCGAACAAGCAGGACTGATCCTGCAACAGCGAGAGATTTTGAAAAACAGCATCAACGGTTCCCGCATAGGGTTGTCCACTACTGGCAGGAACCGGAGTGGCGAATGCGCGATGGCTGGATTCCACCCGGCTCCAGATTCTACGCACGTAAACAGCCATCGAGTCGTTGTCGTGTTGAGTTAATACGTATGCGCGATTAAGTCCCGAATTCAAACAATTGGAAAGTGTGAAATCGAGGATACGGAAACAGCCGCCAAATGGAACCAAGGGTTTTGGTCGATACCTCGTGAGCGGATTCAATCGAGGTTCTGATCGACAGGGCAAAATGAACGGAAAAGCTTTCGTGACTACTCGATCGTTCAATCGCATAAGCGTTCTATCAAATTGGAAGGGGAATTCTCGCAGAGCGAGAAACGCCACGGCGACCCGTAAAATTACGGAGTATCTTAGGAAATTTATCCGGAAGCCTGACCTGTTTTCGTAGGTGGATCCCACACATCAGCCGGCCAGTAGACCTGCCCGGAGAAAACGACCTGTATGGCGGGAATGAGTTCTTCGAAAACGCGCAACTTTACGACATAACCCGAGGCGCCGGCAGCCAACGAACCCTCGATAAGAGCGGGATCACAATAGCCCGAGAGCATGATCACTTTCACATTGTGACGTGTCTTCTTGATTTGTCTGGCAGCATCAATCCCATTCATTTCGGGCATTGTGACGTCGGTAACCACAATGTCCGGTAAGAGCCGGTGAACCATCTGCACTAGTTCTCGTCCGTTCTGGGCGCGGCCCAGCACGTCGAAGCGGGTTTCGAGAAGAGTGGTTAAGTGATCGAGAATGATGGAATCATCATCCGCAATCACGATGCGGACGCGACGGCCGGACGCTGCGCCGTTAGGCTTAGGTTTGGAATCCCTCCGAGAGTTCATTCAACCGCGAACCTCCAAGTCTTGTTGCATCCGAGGTCACAAATCGAACACAGAGAGGAGAGAGATGCCGTGCACCATATCACAAAGTGCGCACGATTTGTGTCATTGGTGGCGGGAGGTCAGAAAACGGTTGTCTGACCTCACCCGCGATAACTTTCGACTACTGTGCGTTCCAATGATTGATTTCGTCATCGCTGCTGTCGTACTGTATGCAACCACCAGGGACTGTAGTCGGGAACGCAGGCATCGCTCATGAGTCCTCGAGAAAAGCGTGACCAGATCCCACCGGTTTACCTTCCCGCACAACATAAGCTGAAGAAAACGTCTACCGGCGTCGTTGTTTCCCTTGGATACGTCACGCTCAATCAGCGCGGTAAGATCCTGGAAGCGAATCTCGCGGCTGCAACCATGCTTGGTGTGCGGAGTGAAGCTTTGCTGCGGATGAAATTCTCGAAGTTCGTGAGTCTCAAATCTCGTAAGCGTTGGCATTCCGTCTGGCGAGCCGCGTTCGAGAGCCGCGGCAAACAAGTCTGCCAACTCGAGCTGCGCAGGGCTGACGGCGCCCGGTTAACAGTTCGCGTGGAAGCTCTTGTGTCTCGCTCGGATGACGACCGCTGTTACATAACACTCAACGAGATCACTGGCCAGAAGGCGCTTCGTGAAAGCGAGCAGCGCTTCCGGCAAATGGGAGACCAAGCGCCCGTCATGATCTGGATGAGTGGAGTCGACAAGTTATGCACATGGTTCAACAGACCGTGGCTGGAGTTTACCGGCCGCAGGTTGGAGCAGGAATTGGGCAACGGCTGGTCGAGTGGAGTTCATCCCGAAGACTTGGCGCGATGTCTGAAAACCTATGTTACGTCCTTCGATGACCGACGGCCCTTTACCATGGAATACCGACTTCGGCGCCGGGACGGCCAATTCCGATGGGTCCTTGATAACGGCGTCCCGCTCTACCGGCAGAATGGCGTATTTGAGGGATACATTGGCTCATGTATCGATATTACGGATCTAAAACAGACGGAGCAGAGACTGGCTCAATACAGGAATGACCTCAGGGCTATGGCATCGGAGCTTATGCTGACCGAGGAGCGAGAGAGGCAACGGTTGGCGGAGAACCTGCACGATGGTCTCGGTCAAGCAATTTTCCGCGCACGTATGAAACTCGATCAATTGCAGATTGCTTCACGTGACGCAGAAGAACTCGGCACGATTCTCGAAGAGATGGGCAGCATGATCAGTACGATGACCTTTGAGCTGAGCCCCGTAGTCTTGCGAAGACTGGGACTGCGGCACGCGGTCAGGATGCTGGCGGGGAGCATGCGAGAACGTTACGGTCTCGTTGTTGAAATCAATGACTATGGTCACGATGTCGCTCTCGACGAACGTATGGGGTTGGTTCTCTTTCGATCCGTGAATGAACTCCTGATCAATGTCGTCAAACACGCGAAGACGGACAAAGCCGCCGTGTCGCTCAGAAGAATCAAGAACACGCTGCGAATCTCGATTGAAGATCGAGGCAAAGGATGCAACTTGGCTGATCAATCCCGGGACGTCGAATCCGGACACTTCGGATTGTTTAGCATCCGTGAGCGACTGAACTACTTTGGCGGAACCTTTAGCATCCGGTCCATACCCGGGAAGGGAACCAGTGTGACATTGACAGCTCCCCTTGCAAGCGAACCACCTGCCGCCAAATCCCGTAAGCGGCTCAGCCGATAAGCGGCGCATTCCACTGCTGCACTGCAGGTATTCCCCGATAGTAGGTCATAACATTGAGCGTGGCCGTATCGAGAAGGAAATGACTGCCGGCCGCAGTAGGAAGCCCGAGCCATCTCGCCGCTAAGGTTCTGAGAACATGACCATGGCCGAATAAAGCTAGGGTACCCTCAACCGCGCGTACTTTCGCGATGACCCGATCGACTCGCGTTTGAACTTCCTCGGGGCTCTCTCCGCCCGGACATCCATCCGTGAAAATCAACCAGTTCGGTCTTGTGGCGTGGATCTGTTGAGGAGTCAACCCTTCATATTCGCCATAGTTCCATTCCACGAGATCGCAATTGATCTCGGCTTTCGCGCCGAACCCGGCCAATTCACACGTCTCTCTCGCCCGCTTTAAAGGGCTCGTCAAAACGAGAGCAAAAGTTTTTGTGGCTAGTATCGGCTTCAAGCGTATCGCAACGGTTCGACCCTTTTCAGTAAGCGGAAGGTCTGTTGTGCCCGTGTGCTGACCGCTTTTGCTCCACTCGGTTTCGCCATGCCGGATCAAGTAAACGCGCTGTGTTGGCATATGTGCATCTCTTCGTTTTATCGATATCAGGACGGAAACAAAACCGAACGGGTATGACGGGCGATCATCAAATCTTCGTTGGTCGGAATCACCCGTACCGTGCAAGCGCTGCTTGGAATGGAAATGACCTCTGCATTCGAGGCGTTTGCCTTAAGGTCGAGACAAATACCGAGATAACTCAACCCTTGGCAGACCTCCGAGCGAACGACCGCAGCCCGCTCACCGATGCCACCGGTGAAGACGAGAGTATCGAGGCCGTTGGTCACAGCCGCCATCGCACCGATTTGTTTTCGAAGGTAATAACAAAACAGTTCCACCGCCAGCGCAGCAAATGGGTCATGATCACGGCGCTCCAGCAGCGTCTTCATATCGGGACTGATGCCGGATACTCCCAGCAAACCAGCGTGATTGTTTAGAAGGTCATCGAGTTTACCGGCGTCATAGCCTTTTGCATTCATGAGGTGAATCAGAACGCCGGGATCCAGATCGCCGCTCCGCGTTCCCATCATGAGTCCGCCGGTCGGAGTAAAACCCATCGTCGTGTCCAACGGTTGGCCATTCAGTGAAGCGGCAAGGCTCGCTCCGTTACCTAAATGGGCGATCACCAAGCGGCCCTGGACGGCGGGGCCGAGAGTCCCGGTGATGTACTCAAAAGACAACCCATGAAATCCGTACCGCCGTATCCCTTCGTCCCATAGATCCTCCGGAAGCGGGAAGCGCTGCGCGACCTGCGGCATGCGCCGGTGATAGGCAGTGTCAAAGCACGCGGCTTGCGGCAATCCGGGAAAGCGTTCTTCGACGGCCTCGATGCCTTGGATAGCGCTCGGCAAGTGCAGGGGTGCGAACGGTACGAGGCGTCGCAGTTCGAGAAGTAGAGCGCCGCTTACCCTCTCCGACTCGGAATAATTCGGTCCGCCGTGAACGATCCGATGCCCCGCAGCGACTGGCGGCGGGAGACCCAAGTTCTTCGCGGCCCTCGATACTCCTGCCGCCGCGGCCGAGTGCTCTGGAAAATTACGGCGAACATCGACTAGCAGGTCGCCGCTCATACTTTTAATCCACAGACGTCCGTCGCCCAGGCCGATCCGTTCCACTGCGCCAAAGACGAGCCGCTCCTCTTCTCTCTCCACAAGGCCATACAGAGAGAACTTCAAAGAAGAGGAGCCGCTGTTCAAACAGAGGATGATCTGCTTAGCAGAAGCAACGTCCAATGGCATCGTTCACGTCCATGTTTCGAATCACGCCGCCGGGGTTGCCTCGTCGACGTTATCGGATTCCGTCGAGCTCTTTCGGTCGGTCGCAACTCCGCGCAGACCCCATGTCCAACCGCTGACCTCCGGCATGTCCTCACCCTTCTCGGCGATATAGTGCTTGTGCTCGATGAGTTTGTCGCGGATCGCCTGCTTCGCGTATGCGGCCCTCGCGCCGAGTTGCGGTACGCGATCGATCACATCTTGAACGAGATGGAAACGATCGAGATCGTTCAGCACGCACATGTCGAAAGGCGTCGTGGTTGTTCCCTCTTCTTTATAACCGTGCACGTGCAGATTGTGGTGATTCGCGCGCCGATAGGTCAGCCGGTGAATGAGCCAAGGATAGCCGTGAAACGCGAAGATGATAGGCTTGTCGGTTGTGAAGAGCGTATTGAAATCCTTGTCGCTTAGACCGTGCGGATGATCGCCTTGGTGCTGTAACGTCATCAGATCGACGACATTGATGAAGCGAACCTTCAGTTCCGGCGTGTATCGGCGAAGAAGATCGACCGCGGCGAGCGCTTCCAAAGTGGGCACATCGCCGCAGGCGGCAATCACAACGTCCGGTTGACCACCTTTGTCGTTGCTAGCCCACTCCCAGATGCCTATTCCGGCAGTGCAGTGCTTGATCGCCTGATCCATGCTCAGCCATTGCGGTGCCGGCTGTTTACCTGCGACAACGACATTGATCTTATCGCGGCTTCGCAGGCACATGTCGGTAACGTAGAGCAAACAGTTGGCGTCGGGAGGCAGATAAACGCGCACAACCTCGGCCTTCTTGTTGACTACGTGATCAATGAATCCTGGATCTTGATGTGAGAAGCCATTGTGGTCCTGGCGCCACACGTGCGATGACAACAGATAATTAAGAGAACCTATCGAGCGCCGCCAGGGAATGTCACGACATACCTTCAGCCACTTGGCATGTTGGTTGAACATCGAATCTACGATGTGAATGAACGCTTCGTAGCACGAAAAAAAACCGTGCCGTCCGGTCAACAGATAACCTTCCAACCAACCTTGACACTGGTGCTCGCTGAGCACTTCCATCACACGTCCGTCGGGAGCCAGATGATCGTCATATGGATAGGTCTCCGCTGTCCAAGCGCGGTTCGTAACTTCCAACACATCCTGCCAGCGGTTCGAGTTGTTTTCATCCGGGCTGAAAAGACGAAAGTTTTTCGACGTCATGTTCAGTTTCATCGCATCGCGCAGTAACTTCCCCATGATGCGAGTCGACTCTGCCTTCACTGCGCCATGATTAGCCACCGGCACGGCATATGCGTTGAAGTCCGGGATTCGCAGATCCTTAAGAAGGAGTCCGCCATTGGCATGTGGGTTAGCGGTCATGCGGCTTTCACCCTTGGGCGCAAGATTCGCCAGTTCGGACTTGAATGTGCCGTTGGCGTCAAACAGCTCCTCAGGGCGATAGCTTTTCATCCACTTTTCCAGAATCTGAATATGCTCAGGGTTCTCCTGCATCTCTCCCATTGGAACCTGATGCGAACGCCAATAGTCCTCGGTTCGTTTGCCGTCGATTTCAGCCGGACACGTCCACCCCTTGGGCGTTCGCAGCACAATCATCGGCCAACGGGGACGGTCCGCAGATCCGTTTTCTCGTGCCGCGGCGTGTATCCGCTCGATGTCTGCAATCACCGTGTCGAGCGTGACGGCCATGAGCTGGTGCATCTTCTCCGGTTCGTGTCCTTCGACGAAATAGGGTGTGTAGCCATAGCCACGGAATAACTGCTCCAACTCTTCACGGCTGATCCGCGCCAGTAGACATGGATTTGCGATCTTGTAGCCATTCAGGTGCAGGATGGGCAGCACGACACCGTCCGCTATGGGATTAAGAAATTTGTTGGAGTGCCAAGACGTCGCCAACGGCCCCGTTTCCGCTTCGCCATCACCAACCACCGCTGCGACGATCAGGTTGGGATTGTCAAAAGCCGCGCCGTATGCATGCGATAGAGCGTAGCCGAGCTCACCGCCTTCGTGGATCGAGCCTGGCGTTTCCGGCGCCACGTGGCTGGGAATTCCACCGGGGAAAGAGAATTGTTTGAACAGTCGTTTCATCCCTTCTTCGTCTGCCGAGATATTCGGATAGACCTCACTGTACGTTCCCTCGAGATAGGCGTTTGCAACCAGACCCGGCCCGCCATGCCCGGGACCGGTAACGTAAATCATGCTGAGATCGTGTTGCTTGATGACCCGGTTCAAGTGAACGTAGATGAAGTTGAGACCTGGAGTTGTACCCCAGTGACCTAGAAGCCGCGGCTTGACGTGTTCCTTAGTGAGCGGTCTTTTCAACAACGGATTGTCATACAAGTAAATCTGCCCTACTGATAAATAATTTGCCGCGCGCCAGTACGCATCGATGGCCTGTAGCTCGTGTTTAGTGAGCACGTCCGGTTTCGTATTCGCCGCGGGCCGATTCGCAACTTTTGAGGTCATTTTTCCTCCGAATTTAGACACTCTGTTCCGAACGCATGATCCCGAATCTAGCAAGCGACGAAAGCGTGGATATACTCGGTGAAGTTCCTATTTCGTGAAGTTTTTTTTCGTACCTATGTTGGAGCGTAGTAGCCGGCACGCGTGCGCACCGAATAATGCGACTTCTTCATCTCGATCCGGATCCTTCTGAAGGTGCCATCCCTTCTTGGATTGGTCGATCGGTAGCCGATCGTGTATTGCGACCGTAGTTCATTGGCAATCTTCTCGAAGGTCAACGTGAGTTTATCCAGCTTTTTCGGGAAAAGGCCTATTCCTCCAGTTTCTGACGCCAGGACCTTCAAGACCTCATCGCTCCGCTCAGACGCACTCCACTGCATGCCTAACGCATTCATGCTGACGGCGTAAATGGCGACGCCATTGCGATGAGCGAGATCGATCACTTCCTGCGGAGAGCGCCGGCTGGACTTATCGTCGCCGTCTGTTATCAGAATGATCGCCTTTCGCCCTTCCGCGCCGTTGAGTTTGTTTTGGATCACGAAATACAGCGCGTCGTAAAGACGCGTGCCGCCGCCGGCAATAATGTGTCTCAGCGCTGTCGAAAGCGCTGCTGGATCATCCGTGTAGTCTTGTCGTAGCTCGAAGTCATAGTCAAACGTGACCAGCGCTGCCTTATCGCGGTTTCGCCGCAAAGTCGCTTGCAAGAACGCCGACGCGGCTTCCTTCTCGAAGTGCAATTTATCTCTGACACTGCCGCTGGTATCTACCAAGAGGACCATTGTGAGAGGCAAGTCAGTTTCCCGGCTGAAGTGTGTAATGAGTTGCGGCTGGCCGTCCTCGAAGACAGAAAAGCTTTCCCGGCCGAGGTCCAAAATGAGCCGTCCCTTGTGATTGCAGACCGTAAGGTAGAGATTTACTAGATCCACATCGACGTTAATCGTCTGTTCTTGCCCCGAGAACGCAAGCACAACGACGAGAAGCATGACGCACAACGCGCGCAACATTTACTGAACTGCCCCGACTGCAGGATTAGTAGAAAAAAAGAACACGCCGAGCGGTTGGATGACGATGTCTGTAAGACTGCGGATCAGGAAGCCGTCCGGCGAAAAGAAATCGATGCGAACCGTCTGCAGTCCAGGGGAAGTGTTTCCGATCGCGATGTCGCTGGACCAATCTCCTCCGGAAGCTACCTGGGCGAATACTAGAGCCGAGGTGCCGCCGATCGTGGGTGTGGGCGGCGTGGAAAGAGTCGATGTCGGCATCGGTGGTGGCGGGGCCACACCCAGACCAAAGCCCGGGAGAGTGCTAATCGTTGATGCCGGACTCAACGGTTGAATCGGGACCGGGGTTGGTGTTGAAAGGCTCGTCAGCGGAATCGACGCAAAATCGTTGCCTCGAAAATTGAACGCGACTACA